>Ga0209014_10000300_pt1 | contig 28461 bp, 21 predicted proteins | sample BarGraNGADG00212_FD_184491 | JGI IMG/M metagenome (GOLD analysis project Ga0209014, IMG submission 184491) | Arctic peat soil microbial communities from Barrow, Alaska - Barrow Graham LP Ref core NGADG0002-212 (SPAdes) (version 2) | ecosystem: Environmental > Terrestrial > Soil > Wetlands >...
CCCGCGGCGTGCCCTCAGTAGTTGTCCGGACGAGCGTCATTCTGGGCGGAATGACGCTCGCTGTACCGGGTTCCACGGGATTCGTCGCACTCGCGCAACGCGCTGTCATCGGCATGTGTGCGCGTAGGCCACGGCGCACCTCACCTGAGCGAGGGTACACCGATGTTCGGACGTTTCACCGCGCCCCAACAGGTCCCGAGTTTGCCGAAGGGGGACTGACCTAGCCTCTCGGTTTCGCGCCGTGGGGCGAAACGGGCGCAGTGAACTTCCTAACGGCTTGCGGTGAGTCTTCAGGGTCGATCCTGTCTGTGAGCCAGTCCAGACCGGTCCAGATGGTCTTACTTTCGATGGCTGACCCTTGGCCCCCTGCACTTTGAGGTCGCCGACTTCCACAAGCTCGCATGGTGACCCTTTGAGGCCGTAGCCCAACCCAGAGCGCGAGAAGGCCCCGCGCGGGGAGGACCGCCATGAGCGAAGCCTCAGTTCCGAACCATTCCGGGAGCATCTTCGACAAGCTTGTCGCGCTGGCTGGCGGCGAAGCCCGAAACATCGACGCGGATGATCCGGTCGACCACTGGTACCGGCTCGGGCTGCACCACGCCTACCGGCATCCAGTTCTTGAATGGACGGGGCCGGTTGCCTTCGCCAGAGCCTACGGCGCGGTTTCCGGTATCGAGCATGACTTCGGTACTTGCTGGGGATCCAACGGCGACCAACGAGTCAGCATTCGCGTGGGAGTCGGCCGTGACGCCGGCCTGCTGTACATCCACGACCCGACCTGGGATGAGTACGCCGTGCTCGGAAGGGATGTCCCACTCGCAGCGGTCGAGGACGCATGCGCTGGCTCCCCGCAACTCGGTGAGCACCCATCCGTCGAAGACCTAGTGGCGCTGCTCCCAACCACGCCTGCGTCTCGCCCTTCTCCAGGGCCCGAGCTATGAGTGCAGCACGCTCGGAGCGCGTTGATGTTCAAGCCATCCGTGCCGCGCACCCCATCGAGGACGTTGTCGCCTCGTCCGGTGTCGAGCTGCACCAACGCGGACACGGCTACATGGGGTGCTGTCCGTTCCACGACGACTCGACCGCGTCGATGTCAGTGGGTGCAGTGCCCGACAGGTTCAGGTGTTTCGGGTGTGGCGCTGGCGGTGATGTCATCGAGTACGTCAGCCAGCGCTACGACCTGTCCTTCGTCGACTCCGTCGAGGCGTTGCAGAACAACGGTCTTGGAAGTGGAGCGATAGCGCCCAGCAGACGCATCGCCAGCGAACGAGACCTTCCGCGGATCCCGGCCGAGCGCGCATACGAGATCAACCAGATGGCCTGGGCGCACTTCGCGACGCCCGTTGGGGCCGAGTTCGCCCAGAGCTACCTGGCCACCCGGCGATGCATCGATCTTGTTGGCCTGCGCGCATTCTCTGGTGGCGCTCCGGTCGTGGGGTATGCCGGGACAGGGTGGACGACCCTGATCAGTCGCCTTCACGCCAAGGGCGTCAGCGACGACGAACTGCTCGCGACCGACCTCGCGCAGATCACCCGAACTGGCCGCCTGGTGGATACCTACCGCGGGCGGATCATCATCCCTGTCACGAACAACACCGGCCGGATCAACGGCTTCATCGGCCGCGACGTGACCGGCGACGACCGGGCGCCCAAGTACCGAAACCCCACTCGCACACCAACATTCAACAAGTCGACAATCCTCTACCGGCCCACTCACCATGCCCTGGCCGCAGACGCGAATGTTGTGGTCGTCGAGGGCGTGCTCGACGCGCTGGCCATCGCCGCTGCAGCGGCGCGGCGCGGCGCGATGGACCGCTTCGCGCCGTGCACCACCAGCGGGGTGACCGCCTCCTGCGAGCAGGTATGCCGGGTGCTCACCCTTCACGGGCGGCCACCGGTGATCGCTCTGGACGGGGACACCGCCGGGGCGGAGGGGACCAACCGATGGCTTGCTGGCCTCTGCCTGGAGAACGGGCGACCGGCCCTTGTGACCACCCTTCCGACCGGGACTGACCCCGCAGAATGGCTTGCTGCCCGCGGAGACCCGGGCCTGATGGCCTTCGATCGTCGAGGTTGCCTGAGCATCGACGAAGACGGCGTCCGCCCGTCATTGCCGGGGCGAGAACTCGTGCGACTCCTCGTACAGCGTCACCCGCAGCCCTTTCGGGCCGTCCTGACCAGCCTCGTCCCCCTCGCGGCGCAGCTACCTCCCGAACCCGCCACCTGCCTCCTTCGGGCAACCGAGCAGGAGGTCACCCGGCTCGGCTGGAACGCGAACGGCTCCTTCACCCGAGCGCTGGCCGAGGCGGTCGCCCGCGTAAGGACGGAACCTGAGCCTCAAGCGACGACGGACATTTGTCCACATCCCCATCTGGCCGAGCCCCTCACCCACAGATTCACGGCACCTGACTCCCCCTGCATCCCCTGAGGCGGACCGTATCCATGCACCCGTCACAGCTGGCTCCCTGACCACTACTTGGCAGGGAGCAAGCACCAACCTCGGCCACCGGGGCCGCGCATACGGAAGGAGTCCCATGAACACGACAAGCGAATGCCCGCAACTGTTGCAGCTGGCGGCCGAGCATCTGACGGCAGCCGCAGACCACGCCGAGGCCAACGCCTACGGTGACCTGACCTCGCCCTGGCTGAGCCTCGCCGGGCAGATCCGACTTATCGCCGGCGGCGTCGGCCCGGTCTGCGACACCGAGCCCGTCATGCCGCGACCTTTCGGCGTCCAGGACCACCTCGACGCAGCGCTGACAGCTCTGGACTCGATGCCTTCGGGATCGGGGCCACCGGACTTGGTGGTCTGGGCGTGGCGAGTCGCCGACCTGCGCTCGCTGGTCACGGCGTGGACCGGCCAGCCATGACCACCACCACGCTCGGCGACCTCCTGGCCCGCGCGGATCACCTGTGCCGCGAGCTCCGCGACAACCCAGACCCGGTGCCGTTGAAGGCCTGGGAGTCGTTCGACGCCACGGCTTACCTGCTGATGCGCGAGCTGGTCGGCCCGGCACGGGCCGGGAGCAGGGCCGTCGCGCTGTCCCACGCCGCACTCTGCCGGGTGCTCGATGCCTACCCGGCACCGCTGCGGGGCGCGGCCACCGGGCCGGTCGGCGCCCGAGAAGCAGCGCACCTGCTCGGCAGACCACGATCAGCGGTCATAGCGAAGATCCGGCAAGGGCAAATCCCCGCGACCTGGGACGGGCGACAGTACCTCGTCGACCTCACCAACCTGCCCAACCGCGACGACGTTCGACCGGCCGACCCGCGTAACCCAGAGCCGTTGTCGCGTCTCAGCTGCACGCTCGGCGTCGCAGCGGATCTGATTGTACAGAATCGCGGCCAACTGACTCGTGATGTTGATGCTTGGGCTCTATCCCCAGACTCCGCAACGGCTCCCGTCCTTGCCCGCGTAGTCGGTATCGTTCACGTGGCCGCCGCGCACGCGGTCAGAGTCGGACCACTGAGCGACGTCGACCGTCCACTCGCTGCGGCGCGGTACTGCGCCAAGGCGCTCGACGCATTGGGCGACGTCCGGCACGGTTCACCGTTGCTGGCCACGGCAAGCTTCGCTCCGCCGTCGAATCCGGTCTCGCTGAACGAGCGGCTTGAGTCCGCTCTTCGCGCGTGGGTTACTGCTGCCCAAGTCGAGCTGAACCGGACGGTCCCAAGCACGGACGTGATCCGCAACGTCATGAACCAAGGAACTCACCTGTATGCCGTGTCTGCCCGCCTCTTCGATGCGGCAGAGGGGGCTCGTGAGCTGGGAGGCGATATCGCCGCCGGCGCACGCGAACATCTCAGCACAGCGATGAAGGAGCTGAGCAGGGCCGATCGTCTCTGGGGCTCGGTCACCACAGCCATGCAGCCATCCCACGAGTACATCGCAGCCGCGAGGGAACTTCATGCCGCCCTGACCGAAACGACCCACGACGGGCTGCGTGCGTATGACGTCAACGAGATCACCGAGCACCTCGACATTGGACAAGCCCTGGCAGATCTTCGGTACGCCGCACGCGATGTCGCCGACATGGTCCGCGATGTCCAGCACTTGCCTGACCAGTTGCTCCGGTCTGGTGTGCTGTTCGCGCCGGCAAGCAAGCTCCCCCCGTCGGTCACGCGACTGCACGACCGAGCCACCGGAAGGTACGTCTCCATCCGGCCAAACGAAATGGCTGAACTCGCGAACACCGCACGATCCGCCACGAGAGCCTCCGACCTTGCCGTCGGGAAGGTCGACACAACGATCCTCCAGGGGAAAGATCTTGTTGTCATGGGTATCAGTGCCGCGCTGACGGCCCGCGTACCCGAGCTTTGAAACAAACTCCGCGGATCGAGAATGCCCCACGCTGTGCTCAAACTGCCTCCGGTCTGGCCGCGGCTAGCCAAGAGAGCCGGATCGCATACTCCGCTGCTTGGTCACCCGCTGCCATGCGACACCTCACCGGTGGGCGAAGGGCTGCCGATTTGGCTTCGCGACGCCGTCAAGCTGGGTGTGCCCTTGTTGCCGGCATGCCCCTGGAGTGCCACGAACACGACGCATGCACCGGCCAGCTCCCCACCAAAGCGGGCACGCCATGGTCGAGGGCACGTAACAGGACTGCATGCACTTCGACGTCGCTTCATCAGGTCGCATTTGTGTGACCCAGAGGGCCGCGTTGCCGGCACGCCCCTCGCGACCCCATGGTGCCCCTCACGCTCGGTAGACACCGTGAAGCACCCGAACAACGTGGCGCTTCCCCATCTAGCGCCACAGGAGGCCGAATCATGGAACAACTGCTGTCCGTCAAGCAGGCTGCGGAGCTGCTCGGCACCACCGTTCGATTCCCGCGACGCCTCGTGGCCGAACGTCGAGTTCGCTTCGTCCACGTCGGCCGCCATGTCCGCATCCCACTGTCAGCACTCGAGGACCTTATTCGGGACGGGACTGTGGAACCGGTCGTCGCGCGGAGCGTGTCGCGATGACTCTCCTTGGACCATCGAACTTTTGGACCAGTGACCGGTCTCGGAGCAGCCTCTCGGCACCGGCCGTCGCGAGAGACGTCCATTCCGGTACTGCGCTTGTGCGTCATACCCGGCTCGCGCGTCCCAGGGCGACGACCTGCATCAACCTCGCTGGGACCGCGCCACCCCTCTTGCAACGCGCCTATCTTAAGGCCATGGGTGAAGACGGCGCCGGCCCGAGCCGGTCTGGATACCTCGCCGCCTGGATAGGGAAGACCGCAACGAACATCGGGGCCGAACCATACGTCGGCGCGGCATCGGGCATAGGAGCCCACGTCGTCGCAATCGGCTTCGTCGAGGTGGATATCGCAGTCCGGGGTCTGGGTCGTGGCGCATGCCCCTGACGCCGGTGTGCCTCACCAAGCGCCAGTCCTACCTTGACCACCTGGTCGGAACTCCGGACGCCCAGACTCGTTCACGCGGTGGGCGCCAGCGGCAGCGCGATCCTCAGGCTTCGACACGGACTGAAACAGGTCCACGGTCAACATGATCTCGTGGCCTTCCATTCAGCCAGCAGATCACTGACCGCGCATGTAACCTTCATCAGCGTGCAAGCATCCGACATTGCCCCAGACCGAAACCCATGTACCAATTGGGCTCTGGGCTGTAGCTTCGCCACCGTTGCCGTCGCTGACTCATCCATAGGATGTTCAACCACGACAGTGAGCAGATGCACACCGGCTGCTGGTCTCGGATGAGCCGACAGTCACCCTCAAGATTCACGCCACGACGCCGTTGGCTTAAGGCGGCTTGCGTGACGAGTTTCGGCGTCGCAATTGCAGCGGGGGCGACAGCGGCTCTGGCGCTCGGATCGAACCAGCATCCGGTCCAGGCGGTTGGCGCCCCGCCCGCTAAGCCCAGTACTGCCGAGAACACACTGCCTGCGTTGAGTCCCACTGTCCCCCCTGTGCGGGCGGTGTTGCCCCCTGTGCCAACACCACGGGCCGTGAAACCAGCCACGACCCAGCCGGATCCCGCGAGATGGTCAAACCAGCAACTGGCTTCCATCTTGGTCATGACCGGCGCAAAGATGGGCGATGCTACCGCCATCGAGCATGCAGCAGAAGAAGGCGTCGCCGGTGTCGTCCTCTTTGGTCCATCCTCGCCGAATCTGGCCGCAACGACGAGCAAGGCCAGAGCGATTGCGCCAAGAGGTAACCCAGCCCTCATCGCCTCCGATGAGGAAGGCGGCCAGGTCCAACGACTGGGCTCCCTGATCTACCCCCTCCCGTCGGCTGAGGTGATGGGCCACTGGAATCCGGCAAGAATCACACAGGCGGCACACGACTACGCGCTCAGGATGCGGGCGCTGGGTGTCGGCATGGACCTGGCTCCAGACACGGACATCGCCATACCCGGTTACTTCATCGCTGCCGAACACCGCAGTTTCTCCAATGATCCACGGCAGGTCGCCATCGACGTGGACGCCTGGAACGACGGGGTGCGTGCCGCCGGTGTGCTCGGCGTTGTCAAGCACTGGCCCGGGCACGGCCAAGCCAACGACACCCACGTGGGTGGCTCAACAGTTCCGTCCTGGTCCGTCCTGCAACGTCGCGACCTGATTCCGTTCACAGTTGCGTTCGCCCATCACGCGGACGCTGTGATGGTCGGACACTTGCAGGTGCCAGGACTGACCGAAGGCTCGTTGCCCGCGAGCGAGTCGCCAACTGCCCTCCGGACACTGCGCGCTCAAGCCGGCGCGTCGGTCTTGATCATGACCGACGACCTGTCGATGGCCGCGGCCAGTACCACGCTGGGCATCACACCGGCACAGGCAGCCGTTCGTTCGCTGGTGGCGGGCGCCGATGTCGCGATGGCCTGTTGGGCCCCCGTTGATCAGGTCATATCCGCCGTAACGCAGGCAATCGACAACGGCCAACTCCCGCGCAACAAAGCGGTCGCCTCCGCGCGACGAGTGCTTACCCTCAAGACGCACCTGGCCGCGCCGCACTGACATGACACCCCTGACGGAGCATCACCGGGCAAGCAAGAAGAGTGAGCGTGGCAGGTCACTAAGAGTGTGACCAAGCTCACATAACTGGCAACGGCGACGCAGAGTTGAGCTGCAATAGAATCCGCCGGGGGGGAGGACGATTGATGAACCTGCGCACTGCCTTTGCTGGCCTTGGTTTGAAGGCTCAGCCAAGCCCGGACTGGGGAAACGATGACTTCGGTGTATGGGCCCATCCGCCTGCACCCAGGACAGGTCAACTACGGCCTTCGTCTAACCGCCGAGTGGGCGATGGAAAAAGTCACTCGCGCATGGGATTCGTACCCAACGCGGTCACCCAGGCGAGGAAATGATATCTCAACCGTCTGGGCCTGAGGTTCCCGCGGGTTGGTTCCCAGATCCAAGCAGGTTAGCCCAACTGCGGTACTGGGATGGTTTCGAGTGGACAACTCAGACAACCCCCACGTCGTTGTCACCATCCCCTTTCGGCGGTATGAATTCTGGGTCACCCTCCGATGATCAAACATTCGTGCGACGGATGTCTGCCTACACTCTCTGGACTGGGGTAGCTTGGATCGTGCTCGGTGGGTTACAGATTCTCTCACTAATTGGCATCGTCGCTGGTGGCTGGAACATCTTTGCTGGTGTAAGTCGCATCCGATTTGCGGGACGAATAAAGAGACGAGCCCCATCGGTGCCCACAACGGTAGAGAGCATGACCGGCTACGTCATCATTGGGTTAGTCAACCTAGTCCTGGGTGGCGTTGTTGGTATCGTCTTGGTTGGAGTCGACCTCTTTGTTCGGGATCGAATACTCAAACGTCGGGCTCTGTTCGAGAATTCCAGCAATGAGTTACGGACAACCCTTATGGATCCCTTCCAGTCTGGCTCGACGATATGAATCCATCAGTCCTGTCCTGGAAGTGGCGTGTGTCAGAGCAGGCACGGTTCAACCTAAGTGAGATTCGATGACCAACGCACCCCCTCCTGCATCCACACCTTGGTCCGGTCAACACCCAACCGATCAGACTCAGCCGCTGCCTGCGCCCATATTTCTGGACGCCCACAATCAACCGTTTGCCATGCCGGTCTCGCGGGCCCTTCAGCCCGCCCCACAGCCGCGTTCACCGTCACCGTCGGAGCCAGCCGGATTGCCGCATACTGCGGAACACCAGCCGTGGTCGTCACTAAGGTGGTTGGTGGCAGCGCTGGTCACCGTTGGGGTCCTAGGTGGGGTGATCGTGGCCGCTAACCGCTCTCCCCAACCACTGTCGACGTCCGCAGCGACTGCGAAGCTGAGCGTCCAGCCACCGGTGGCGTCAGCAGCGGCGGCCGCCTCCAGCCCCGTGGCCACACCCCAGATTTCGGCCGAACAATTGGCCAAACAACGCCTCGACAGCTACTTGGCGCAGGATTCCAACGACGTCGAATCGATGATGGACGGCCGATTCGTTGCCAAGCTCGCAGCCAAGACCGACAACACCTTCGACCCGCTGCAAACCACCAGCTCTGGGTCACACACTTTCCACTGGGTAGACGTCCTGGCTGAGCACGAGAGATTCCGAAATGATCCCGGGTTCGGGTCAAATGTCCGTCTCCTTCAAAGCAGCCAGATTGGTGACGGAATTGTGGATAAAGCCAGCGGTCGTCCGTACATGATCACCATCGTCAACGGGGGCTTCTCCAGCGCCCAGAATGTCGTTGACTGGTGCAACATGACCTTTGCAGATCTAAGTCTCCAGGAGCGAAACGACACATGTCTGCCAGCCACGATGACCTCCCACAACGGTTAGGCTAATCCCGATGACCACCGGCCGCAGTAACGAAAGCAACCCCCACGACGCCAAGCCGACCGCATCCGCCTTCAGTTGGACCGCTGACGACCTGAGGGATCCCCTGATGGATCCAGCCCCAGTTTTGAGCTCACCGCAGAACTGGACCTCCACTGCGTTCCTCCCCCCTGCGGGTGAGGCGGAGGCGCCACTGACGAGCGTGCTCTCGGCTGACCCGTCCGCCGGTGTCCCGATGAGACGTCAGCGTTCCGGGCGATTGGCCATCATCTCCCTCGCGGCGGCCAGCGTCGGCGCAGTAGGAACGGGCGCTGCTTTGTGGTCTGCGCTGAACTCGATCAAGCCCGACCTGGCGGACCCGGTGGGGAACGCCGTGCTCTGGCTGAGCGTGTCCGCCGTGATGGCGCTGCTCGTCTTTGTGTCCCTCATCATGGCGGTGGTAGCTATGGTGCAAAAAGGACGCTGGCCGCTAGCAATTCTCGCCGTGGCCGTCGCGCTTCTCATCACCCCGGTCGCGGTCACCGTCGGCGTCGCACAAGGTCTCAGTGCGGTCAAGAACAGGGTGGCAGCAGACGTCGAGCGCGGGACCGGTCAGTCAGCCTCCCAACTTGTCAAGACGCTCGAGGATCGGGGCGTGAATCTGGGCCCGCTAGACAATTGGCTACGCGACACCGGCAACCCTGTCCCGTAATCAGGCACCCATGCCACGGTGGGCCAGACTCAGGCACGCCCCTGAGCCGCCGCCGGGATGAGCCCGCGGTCCTGCATGACCCACCGAAGCGGGTCAAGGACCCGGAAGGGTGCGACCCCGTTGACGGACTGACGCGATCCGTCGACCGCGCTGCCCAACGACGACGTCACCATGAAGCGATGGATGAAAGGGCGACCTCGTAGCGGGTTCTCAATCGAGGTCACGACGGCGCCCGCGCCCAGAACCTGAAGCAGACCACGGACCTCCTCGTGGACAAGCGCTCCGTCCTGCTCCTCATATGTCGCTTGGTCGCCCGCACTTCGCACGATGCCGGCTCCAGGGTTCTCCATCATTTTGCAGATGGCGTGGTCCGCGATACCGCCTAGGGCTTGCAAGGTATCAAACTTCGAAAGCACGACCGCCAAATATGCCTCACCCTCGCCGATGAGTGCCAGGACTGTGTCAAGCACGTCGAGAGGGTTGACCATGTCTGCATCCGCTGGGGGGACAACACCGGGGATCGCCCCTCGGAGGGTCTCAGCTACGGCGGGCACCGCCAGCGGGTCGAGGAGAAAAATCACAAGATCGGCGTGCACGAAGAACCGCAGTTTGCGGCCCCCCTGTACGTCACGCTCAAGGTCCTCACCGGCAACATCCCTGAGGCACAGGTAGTGACGCTGACCGCCGATCTGCCCAAGACCGACAATGAGCGGCTCACGCTGGTAACCACCGACGGTTTCAACGGCTGGCGTCGATTTCAGGATACCCATCTCGCGAAAGAGTGCCTTTTCATAGTGCTCTCGGTAAACTCCCCTGCTCTGTTTGTTACCCCAGGACATGGACGAACCGAGCGTAATGAGCAACGGCTCAAGAAAGTGGATCATCACGCCGATGGACACACTCTTGCCGGTATTGCGAGCGCCGGCCATCGCAATGCACACTGCCTGGGACTCGTACCACCCTTGAGGTAGCGGGAAGTTGCAAAATACGCACACCATAGTCACTGGCCCATGACATTTATAGCATTCGACATTTGCGGGTTTTTGCCAGTCTTTTCCTTCTGGCGGATCAAAACTCATCTCAGTAGAGATCTCGACCTGAGCGCCCAGAAAAGAGCTCGCCACGGGATCCGGCTTCTTCTCGCACTCTCCCGACACACAAACCCACTTATAGCGGCCATCGGGCAGCACCTGGAAGCACGACGGGCAATGCGTCATCGATTCAACCTCTCATCAGCTGGGACTCGTGATCCATGCACCCATCCAGGAGCGAGGTGACCAGCACGCTCAACTCAGGCTCCCGGATATATCGCACCGCCGGGTCCCAAACCGTGAGTGAAAGGTCAGGGTCGGGCGCCCATGCACGCAACGCCGCCTGCGAGCACACCATCACAACGTGGTTCTTGGCCCCCGCAGCCGTAAGGTCGAACAGATCAGCAGGTATGCCGTCGGTAACGACATACGTCACCGACGGTTGCCCGTTCACCTGGACCAGTTCGGGGCGCGCCGATCGGAAACCCACGCGGGCACCTCGGTCGTGCAGCGCCACGGTCACCGCTTCGCCCCACTCGGGGTCTTCGGCCGACACCTTGATCGCGGCTTCGTCCGCTACGTACACGGTGAAGCCTGCCGGCGGCGCCACGACGGCGCTCAACCCACGAAGGACCTCGATCACGTCGCCGACAAGGCCTGACCGACAGAATGAGCTCATGGACGCCGAACCGTCGACGAGCACGGTCACCTGCAAGGCTTCGCTCGCCGGAAGGCGATCCACGCCGAGCACGCGGCGCGCCACAGTGAATGACGCCTGGGCCTGAGTGGACAGATGCCTGGGGGTGGCGTCGTCCGAGGGGACAGTCATCCGGACACCGGGTACGGCCGCCACGCCGACAGGAGCAAACTCCACGGCATCTAGCATGTCCAAGCCGGACGCGTCTCTAGTCGTCAAATGAACGATGTCTGTGGCAGGAGACTCTTCATCGCCGACGAACTGCATCGTGATCTCGAATCGCGCTCCTGACGGGAAGGTGGAGTTTCCGCGTGGGATCAACCTGAGCGTCACCGGATCAGTGTTCCCTACGGTGACCATCTGCACGAGCCACTGACGGTCTGTGAGCGGATAAGCCGGTGGGAATCCGCGGTTTTCCGATTGCAGTGACAGGTCAAAGGCTCCGGCCGGACGAATTGCGGTGACGTGCACTTTGACGCGTCGAGAGGGCAACGTCAGTGGGCTGTCCGGGGTTAGATGAAAATCTGCCATTACCGATCCCCACCCACACTGATCTTCGATCGGTCACCATGGCTCATTCTTTTGCCCCTTTACTGTGTGCCTGATGGCGTCTTCGGATCCATCCGCCGTCGCTGGACGTCTGTTTCAACCAGGACTTCAGAAATGCCTGCGCATCCTTATGAAGCCGCTCAGTCTCGTCCTGGGGCCAGTTCGTCAGAATGCCCCGCAGGTCGCCGGTTAGGTCGCCGGCGAGTAGACCCTCTAGCTCGCGGATCCGGCCCTTCTCCCACTGACTCAGCAGACTTCGCAGAGCATCTTCAAGAAAAGGCGAGTCGCCCGACGCGACCGTTGAGCCGGCCAGCACCGCCGCGACGGGGCTACTTAACACAGGTGCCGGAAAGCCACCCCGGCCAACCATCGCCAACCGCGCCACACCCGCGATGGCGTCCAGGCGGTTTTCGTCCATCGCCCTCGCGAGGAATTCGCCGACCAAAGATGAGGACACCCGGGCGTCGTCGACCTCTGCTGAAGGAGATACGGACGCCAACAAGTTGCTGTCACCATGCTGGTGTGTCGACATCGCCCGGTGCACAGAATGTTGGATCGCCAAGGCCGCGCGGACGTGCGCAACGGTGATTGGGGGCAGCACGTGTTCTTGCTCCGAGACGAGACGGGCCGCATTGGTCACTCGCTTCGCGATCCAGGACAACTCGTCGATGGACCTACCATTCCATGACGTCTCGGCGGCAAGGTCGAACAGATCGATCGTGTTGAACAACAGATCCACGTCGGGGTCCTGTCCGCAGCGGTCCGCTTCAACATACTCCTTGCCCAAGTCAGTGACCATGGAGCGGATCAGCCGGTGCTCGGCGTCCGCCGGCGACCCGCACACGAGACTTTCGGCAATCATGCGCGCGGGTAGTTGCGCACCCCGGTGCCTCAGACATTCAACAACCTCGGCCAGCGGGATGGCCTGACCGACCTGCACGCAACTGAGGATCTGCTTGGTGCTCGCGTGGCCACATGCCGGGGTGCCCACCGCCCGCAACGCCACAAAGCGAGCAGCGTCACGATGTTCAGTCGTTGGCTCGCTGCCGCTGACCGTGATAGCAAGCTCGAGGTCCAAAACTGAAGGCGGGTTGTCATAGGTCAGCGCCGCATCCCCCACCAGCCCTCGCAGACCCCTGGGATACAGCCATGCCAGAACGCATGGCGGAACGCGACGTCCAAGAGGCGCCCGCTGAACCACGGTGGCGGTCTCAAAGACCGGCCGAACCACATCGGCCAGCGTTCTTTCCTGCAGATAGCCAATCCGGCGAAGGAGCTCGGAACCGTCCATAAGAAGCGACGGTAGACGTGTCTGCTCCAAGAGGTTCTGCAATTGACAGATCAGAGCGGCCTCTGCCTCAGCGCTGCGATGCCCGTCTGCAGTGAGCACGAAGTCAGCCAGACGAGCTGCCCACAAACAGGCAGCCGACGGGTCGACCGCGTTCTCATGTCGCACCTGTGCCACCGCCTCCGAGACCGCCCGGTCGATCGTGACATGGCCGTGCGGCCACATCGCGACCGCGCCGTGAGGCTGCGGCTCAGCTCCACAGAGCCTCTGCCGGTCGACCACGGCGCGAGCCATGTAAGTCTCCCAGAGCATCTCAACGACGACCGATGTGCTGGCACGGGTCGATGCCGCAGTCAGTGCCAGCCAGGCATCCGCAGCGGACCCGCCCATCTCGAGGGTCACCAACTGCAGCGCGCTGGCCATGAGGGTCGGCGCGTCCCGCAATGACTCGGGGGAGGCAGTTGCGATCACCTCCCGCGCGGCTGGGACCGCTTCGTGATACATGTCGATGTCCTGGGCCACAAGCATGGCCGTTGGCCACACGGGATCCAGGTCGTGATCTGCAACCTGGCCGGCAATCCAGTCCACCTCCTGCAGGGCGGCCGCTGGGTCGTCGTCCAGCAACAAGAGCGCCTTGACCGTTTCCGACCACGCAGAGCAAGGGACCTCAACGCCCCGGGATTCCCGGTGCGGGTTATCGGGCCATTGCCCTACCTCAACTTTGCCCCCCTCGTCGATCACGACGAGATCCATGGACGCCGCCAGGTCAGCCAGGTCGCAGCGCGGCACGCAGACGAGGTGACAGCCGCGACGGAATGCGTCGACCACGGTCGCCGGGCGCTCATGCACCGACCAGCCGAACCTCCGCGCGGTCCCCGGCGACATGACGTAGCTAACCGCACCGATCCATACAACAGCGTTGTCAACCGACTCGACGCCAAGGACCACGCGCGACCCACCGCTTAGTGCCCCCAACACGGCGTCCAACAGGACAGCCATGAGGTCTACCCGCCGCCGTGCAGGATCGAGCAAGAACTTGACCACGGCTCCCCGCGAGATCAGCCCACCGGGCCCATCGTGATCAGGGCCTTGAAGGTGGGCTGCGGCGACCTCCGCGGCACCGAAGGGCCGCAGCCAGCGGGCCGATTGCCAACCCTCGATCGGACGAGCAGGGTCCACCACCCCAGTCGCGCACCGGTCAAGGACGACGTGGGCAAAGACGTTCCCCGGGCGGTCGCTCTGGTCCCTACCGGCAGGAACGGTATGCCAGAAGGCAAACCCAAAAGGCACCACAGGCGCGTACACGAGCTTGCGCGGTAGGCAAGCGACCTCATCCGCGGTGGGGAAGTCGGGAACACCTATGCCAAAGTCGGCACCAGTCGCGATGCGGGCGACCAGAGCCTCACGCTCGTCCTCGGACAGAGCGCCGCGCGTCTCTAGCACCTGGAATCCCCGAGCACCCGAGGAATAGGTGAGCTCGGCGTAACGAGCTACTGCTGGGCTGGCCGAATCGGTCATCGCCGCCGTCCCTGTTCCCTGGCGATCCGCAGGCTCGCCACAGCAGGGTCGAGTACGGCGATGTAGGCACGCTTCGCGGAAGGCACCTCGGGAAACAACCTGATGAAACCTCCACCAACGCCGTCAAGTTCAACCTTCCACCCCGACCCGTCCGCAGCGTCGAGCAGGGTCGAAGGAGTGAAAACCAACTGAGGTGGAGATCCGTTGTCCTCGAACAACCTGACAGCTAGACGATCCCCGTCCTGGTGATGCAAGGGCAGCCGGCCCTCGTTGTGGACCAGCACAAAGGGCGGCGAGCCGTTAAGGTCCATGGCGCTCGCACCGGGGGCGTTCAAATCGGCCCAGACCCTCAGACGCAGCACTCGACTCCGGGAGAAGGCCTTCCGGACCGCGCAGACGTCGTATCGGATGCGGAGCAGCCCCGGGTAGTCCACCGGGATCGGAACACCGTCGAACGACCGCCTCGCTTCGAAGGTCGTCGAGGAAAGAACCAGACGGCAACCGACCGCCGGCAAGCGCAGCCGCACGCCGCCGCGCTGGCGGTACTCCTGCTGGTTGATGGTGCTGTACGGACTTCCGGTGCAGGCCTCTACGGGGTCAGCGCCCAGTTGGGTGAGGTAGACGCTGACGTGAGCCGCGCCCTCCGGCCAACCGAACGTGAGCACCTGCTCATCGACCCGCTCGATCAGATGCGGTTCTCGCACTGGCCGAGCACCCACGGCGGAGATCGTGGTTCCCACGATCGCCTGTCGCTGCAGGACCGTAACCGGCGTGATGTAGATCCGGTCCCAGTCCGGCGGCCACGGCACACCGACCGAAATCCGCCCGGGCGCCGACTGAAGGTCTCTTGGCTCCAACAATCGTGTTTGCTCGGTGAACCCCATCGCTGAGATCCGTTCGAGTTCGTGCACCTCGTGGTCGATCCCTGCAGGCGGTTCCATCGACGAACGGTAAAATCTCACTTCTTGGCCCGGTACCGTCGAGCACGTCAGCTCGACAGTGCAGCCAGGTTTGGCGCACGACGACTCGATCCGTAAGTCGTCAACGGACGCCAAGATCGCGGGCACGTAGATCTGCTGGTCCAAGGGTTCGGACAGCTGTATGGTTCCGTCGTTGGTGACGGCCTCAACGACCACCCGGTAGACGTACGATCGTCCCCCGGGAACGGTGTCGTCGACGAAGCCCTCCAGGTTGGACTGCCCGACGCATATAGCGTATTGCTCGTCCGCAATGATGTTCGAGACCAGTTCTGCGGGGATCCGGTAGACGCGCACGCTACGTACATGTTCACCTACGGACCATCCGCCAACGATCCGCCCCGGGCTCGGCTGCAGGCTTACCGCCGATACGGGGGCCACGATTGTCGTCCAAGCGTGCGGTCGTGGCTGGCTGTCCTTTGCCCCAGCCAGCGTGACGCCCTGGTTCACCCACACCTGTAGGTAACGCACCGGACCTGCCAGCGGTGCAGTGTCGACCACACGGCGCTGGGAAGTCGCCGCGACCAGCCGCGCCGACTCCGGCGCGAAGGGCTGATAGTCGTCCCCCGCGACCACGCGGTACACCGTGACTTCGGCACTGCCCGGCGCCGGCGGCCAGGTCAACTCTGTTCCACCTTCCACCGGTCGCCTCGACATCACTGCGAGCTCACCTGCGGGAGGCGTCCCCCGGTACGGGGCCCACCCCGTGGTCAGCTCCAGTTCAACGCTGACATCACTCATGACCGGCTCAAGCGCCGCTGAGGTTTCCGTGGAGGCGGAAGATGTCACGCCAACGCCATCGATGACCGCCAGGTTCTCGCTGGCTGCGTCATGGCCTATCGCGTCCAAGGCTGCCATCATGTCTGCAGCGAAGGCCCGGACAGGATCCGGCAACGATTTGAGACCTCGATCAGGACGTGGCCTCCCGTACGCCTCGACCACCTGAACCATATGGTCGTCACTTATCGCAGCGGCGGCAGAGCCGCCTTGGTCCTGGCGCCACTTCTTCAGGACGTCGAGCTGCTCGGGCTCCAGCTGGGAGGCGTCCGGCGGTTTTTCCTGAAAGCGCACTGTGTTTCTCCATATTCGTTACCGTGGTGGATCTGCTCAACCCCTCACCAGTCCTAGCCGGGCTTTCCGCCGCTCCCCCCGAGCTCGCTCGGACGGACACCGGCCGACATCTCTACGAGGACCGCACCACGGCCGTGTTCGTCATTGACGGCCCGATTCCAAACCTGGCCAACGGCGTGTCTGGCCTCAACCCGCGCATCCTCGGAGAAGGCCGTGCCGGCGAACAGCCTCGGCCTGCCAGGGACGTCCACGGGAAGCTCGGCACCCTGCATGAACTCGGTGAGGGTCAAAGAAGGCGACACCTCGTCCCCGATCACCGCGCCCCGGCCCTTACTCAGGTCGGGCTCGCTGACATAGGTGGCCAGTGAGCCGAAGTCTGTCTCGGCTGTCTGGTGCTTCCACACGCGCTCACCTGCATGGCTGCGGACACCATCGACCTCGAGGGCATCGGCCCAGTCTGTGATCATGTGGCTCTCTTCGACCGCTCGCTCACAGTAGATCTCCTCGGGACTGGCAAATACGGCGGCCGGTCCTAGCTGGGCGCCTACGGCCCCGAGGCAGTCTGTCCACGCCCCGTCGAGCCAGCCGGGGTCGAATATCCTCGCCCGCAGATCGCGTGCCGCCTGCGCGAGCGAGGTGTCATTGGTGCGGGCTACACCCAGGCGAACCGCCAGTGGCAGTCGGCTACTAAACCCCGATGCAACGTGAGCATCAGGTGACTTCTCTCCCAGGGGGTCGACGAGGAATGTTCCAAGGACCCGCGACCACTGCAGGAACAAGCAATACGCGTCGCCAACTCGGCTGGCATCACGGATGGCCTGAACGAGGTTCCGCTGGGCAGCATCGGCTTGGGTTACCGCCTTCCTTCGTTCGGCTAGCCACCGGAACAAGGCACGCTGGCCCAGGAGGAAGACCGCGAGGCTGGATCCAAGCCAGGCGCCCAGGGCGATCAAGCACAGAACGCTCACGAGAACCCAGCCCAGGATCGCGGCGATGCCGCCGACAACAAGCAAGACCACGAGACCGGCAAATCCGAACAGCAGCCAGCGCAGGCGCTTGGCCATCCGAACGAGATGCTGCTTGGTGGCATTGTCTGCGGCGGGCGAGGACGACGCCCTCTCGAGTACTTCCCGCAAGCCTGCGATCTCGCGGGTCAACTCCACGAGAGCTGCGGCGAGCGGACCGGCGCATTGCGCCACATACGTCCGCTGGTTCTGCGATGCCCACTTTTGCAGAGCTTGCTTCGTCTGCTCCGCCTCGACACCGAAGTGCGGGTCGCTGGAGAGTCGGTCTAGGTGCTCCCACAACCGGTGCGCCGCGAACGTGTCAGCCGGGGCCACCGCGCGGACCCGCACCACCGATGACAATGCCCCCGGGATCTCCGTGAACGCGTGGGGATGATCAGGGATGCAAAGCGATGATCGCCTGAGCACGCCCCGCTGCGTACCGATCTGGACCGGCGGCATAGAGGGCTGTCGTTGGCCGCCATCCATCAGGGTCAGTGCCCCCCCGACGTAGTCCTGCCACACCTGCGACAAGTCTGAGTGGACCACCTGTTCTTGAGGTAGGGACGCCAGTCCCTGTTCCATCGAGCGAAGGTGAGCCAACCGCTCCGTCAGGTCGAGAGGAGCCCCATGTGCCATTCCCGTGATGACGACGTGATAAGCCGAGTCCGAATCACCGAAAACGAGGTCCTGCACCGCAAGAGCGAGCTTCGCCTTAGTCTTCCCAACCATGGAACCCCACCAGGCGACCGGTGCCCCCCTCAGCGCTGACCAAAGGAAGGAGAAGAACATGACCAGGGCGCGCCGCACGCCGATCGGCTCCGTCTCGCCCTCAGGGACCGTCACGCGCGCGCCCTTCAGGACGTGCTGGTGGCGAGACCACAGCGCTTTGGCCATGGTGGAGGTGGCTAGCTCGAGGCCGGAATCTTCGATGTACTGCGACTCCTGGTTACCGTCGCGGACCTTTGGGTAGTTCTCCCCCAAAGAAAGCACCTGAGCCCTCAGGTCGTTCACGAGAGCAGTGGCATCCAGGCGCCGGTAGAACGCTCGAACCGCCCGGACTTGGAATCCAGGCAGAGGTGTTGCCTCGTCAAAGGGAGAGGTCGCCAACCCGGCATACAGGCCTGTGACGGCCGCAATGGACGGAGCAGCCCAGGCTCCGAACTCGGCGACAGACATCCTCGAGGGCAAAGACATCTTCAACGACGTCGGGCTCTGAGCGTCTTCTGGGGACAGTAGGACGTTGTGCCATCCCTCAATGGGCGTCGGTTCCTGACTCTGACGACGGGGGTCGACCAAGAAGACCCTGATCTTCACCAGGCGGACGCCGCCGCCCGCGGTATAAACAAGGCTGGCCAGCTTCTTGGCCGACTCTGCCGTATCCAGGTCTGAGCCATCGGCCGTGTTCAGGCTGACGACGCGAACCACCGGTGGCTGTCGCCCGGCCAGGACTTCCTGCACTCCGACACCCTCCGCGACGCCGTGGTCCACAAGGAGGCCTACAAGATCGGCCGTAATCGGGGCCTCGGCACTCACCCACACGAAGTCGTTGAGGAACCCTTCGGCGGACCAGTCGCGCAGCGCGTCATGAAGAGCTGCCGCAGGCCCCGACGATCCGACCAGGAACGTCAGCGCATCAGAAGACGGCATCGTCCTAGACCGCCTTCGACAGGACGGCCGTCAGCTCACGGACGGCCCACCAGACGTCCGGAGCAAGGTCGCGGAACATCGGCGTCAGACCAGCTTGCTCGCGGGTCGTGATCTGCGAGAACTCGCCACCGCCGGCGGCCCCGTCGACTCCCGCCGGCAGGTAATCCTCACTGGCGATCTTGGCGTTGCTCTGAAGCCACGAGCGTGCCGCCTCCTGTCGCTGCTCAGAGGTCGCTCCGGCGGATCCAACAGGAACGAGGCTGACGCCACCCGAGGTCGTTGTCCCCGTCGTTACCCACTTGGCCAGCCAAGTATCACCACTTCGAAAGTACATGCCAGCTGCCGTTGCGGTGGGTCCCGTGGGCGCGTCGTCGAAGAGTGAGCGCAGCAGCTGGTAGGGCTTCATGGAGCTGCCTACTGGGGCATCCCCGATGCGGGCCACGGCCAACAGCGACGACTCCAGCACGGCAGGCAGCCAGTCGTGGTTCTTGAGGAACACCTTCGGCGGGCTTAGGAGGGGGTGGGGAAAATCCACCCAGATGCTTGCCTGGCGGTCCCAGACCCGAACCGGTGTTGTATACGGCGCCTGAGGAATCGCAATCTCACCGATAATCTGTCCCAAGAACCAGCCGGCCACCATGGCCCTGCGCTCTTGGTCGCCCATCGGTAGAGCGGCGGCCAGGGGGCGCGCACGACGCGATTGCCAGAACTCCTGGCGCTCCTCGTCACTGGCGCTCTGTTGCCACTGCTGGACGATCGGTCGCAGCACTCCCTCGAATACCAGCGGCGAATAGTTCTGGTAGGAACCGAAGATGTCGATGCGAGTCACTGCCGACTCATCCATGGAGTTAGTGAAGCTGGCCGCCGTGCCGGGCTCGATCATGAGGTTCTGGCTCAGCCGCTCCTCAAGCGTCGTCTTCAACGGCAGGTAGTCGAACGGGACGGCAGAGAACTTATAGCGATACTGCACAGTGCTGCCATGAACAGCGTTGACCACGGTGTTGTCCACGCTGATCAGCGGCAGAGCCATGGTCAACGCAGTGCTGAACTTCTGATCGATCTCGCCCTGGCGGGCGGCCAACCCTGCTTCGGTCGCCCCGGCTCCTTGGGCATATTGACGCATGGACACGTCCACAAACTGCCGGAAGGACTCTCCGGGTCGGTTCACGTAGAGCCGCGCTCGGTGCACCAGTTCCGCGGGTCGCGTGCTCAGGTCGTACTGGGCACGCGACGGCGCCATCCTCTCGCCGGTGGCGGGGTCGCTACCGAGATCGCGACATCGCCAACTGGCCAGACGGCCGACAAGACCCCGCGGAGGTTGGACTCCCCCGGTCGTGCGCCAGTCACCGGCGATGACAAGGGAGACAACGGCTGTCCGGGCCTGGGCCTCCTCCCAGTTCCGACCGTCCTTGCGATCCGGTAGCGAGGTCGGCAGATCGGCCCGGTACTGGCCGATGAAGCTCGACGACGGCGTGAGCAGCACTTCGTTGTCGGCTTCAGCCCACCGTCGCGCGACCTGCATGTCCCCATCCGAGGGCCACGTCTGATAGAGATCAGTCGCGATTCGGGCGACCCCAGTGTGCTCTGTCAGATCTGCCTTGGCGTTTTCCAGAATGCGAATGGCCTCAGCCACAGCCTTCAGCATGGGTTCGAGCGCCTCAACGGCGAAGGATCGCAGGACCTTGGCCGACAGCGTGCACCATTCGGCGCGGATGTACATTCCTATCTGACCCGAGTAGTCAGCAAGAACCTTGTCGATGATTGCCTGCCCGTTGCCGAGCGCTCCCCTGAGTCCCTGGATGAGCTGGGATGCAGACGAAGGCAGCGCCGCGGGATCGGCAGGCCCCTGGCCACCCAATCCGTCCAGTCCCAGAGCAACCCAGTCGGTGCAATGCACCTTCAGCTGCTGCAGCATTGTCTGGGTATAGGCAAGACCCTGGTGGGCGACGCCGTCAGTGACCACCTGCTCCAACCGCTTGGTCAGCTCGTCCGCCCACCGGTAGGTGCTCGCGTAGACCTGTTCATGGGACTGGCGCACCAAGCCGGTACGGATCCGGACCAGCCCGGCTTGCAGCGCGGCGACAAACTGGGTGACCTCAGTACCGTTCTGGGCCGACGGCAGCTGCGTGGCGACTTCGCCCTGTACGACGATGTCCGACATCGCTGACAGGGATTGACGAGGAAGGGCGACGTCGAACAGCCAGCTACGGAACTCGTCCTGCGACCGCTCGCCCCGCCCGGATGGCAGGCCCATGTCGCTGCACGTGCGCTCCCAGAAGGCGTCGACCAGAGCCCGGGCCTGAGAGTCGCTCCCAGCGGTGTTTCCCCGCTGCAGGTGTCCCTCCAGAAGGTGGTCGACGCACGTGCGAGCGATTCGCTGTGCCGAGTACTCGGCATAGCGATCACGCCCAAGGGAAAGGGTGGCGTAGCCGAACGCGCCCCACTGGAGGTTCGCTGGAGACGGGGCCCCCCAGCCGAAGATCTCAGATTTCGTGGGCACCGGCTGAGGGTTGCCGAGGTCGTGAGCGACGTAGTCCTCCAACGCCGACGGGCTCTGAAGCAGCGCGGCGAGTCCAGTTCCGAGACCGCGGTAGACGGCGCTCATCGTGCCATCGCCAAAGCGAACCTTGTTGACGCCAACAAAGCGCCCAACCGGGAAGACCCTCGCGAAGGGCACCTTCACACCGGCCCCGCCAGGCAGCCCGACCGCTCCGAGCAAGGCGCTGTCATGACCGGATGCCGCCCCCGCCTGACTGGCGATGATCTCCCCGAGCATGGCCAGTGCATTAGGCCGGATGCCGTTGCGCTTGTCCGGCGACAACTGGTCAAACACGTCAGCGCTGGCCATGAAGACTCCCATGGTCAAAGGGCTTATCTCGCCGATCCCCGACAGGAGTCGGCAGACGTCCAGGGCCATCGACGCTCCCGCACCCCCAGCCATCGATGAGACGACGAAGACCACGGGCGCAGCCGGCTCCTGGAAGGAGCCAAGTCGTGGGGCACGTCGAGCCGCCTCCTGCATCTCTGCGGTCGATTCGGGAAAGTTCAACCTCTCCTGGACGCTCACCAACGCCTCGCGGACCGACGACGCCTTGGACAGGGTAAGAATCCGACCCACCGAACGGCGCTGCCCGGCACCTTCCTGAACAGGAACGGTGACCTGTTCGGGCCGCCGGGGCGCCCAGGTGGCGATGTGGCCCAAGCCACCCTCAGTCTGCTGCAGACGCCGGGTCAGTGCATTATCGACGAGGTCGTACCCGTCAACCATGGGGCCGCAGGACACATACTGGCCGCCTTGATCCTGGACGCTTCCCAGGCCTGAGGCGACGATGTCCGGGGTCAGCGGAACATCGATGTGTACAAACTGCCAACCACCCGGGATCCGGTCGATGCCGTCGCGGGCCAGATCAGAGCGCAGCTGGTCCATTAGATAGGCCAAGACCGCGCCCCCGGTGCCCCCACAGCCGACGAACAGGGCCTTCCTCATGGGTCTACTTCCCTTCATTTCTCCGACATGGAGTGGTTCACCCGCGCCACGCGCGCGAGCCGATAATCGATGCGTGGGTCAGTGGTCTGGGCCCGGGTTCGGATCCTCCAAGGACCAGTCGCCGAAACTTGAGGGAGTTGGCCACGGCTGGCCATCCTCCTTGGCCTGGCCGTTCGGCCGCGGTGGCTCAACATCTGGGACGGCAGGAGCGCCCACCGGCAGGACCGGGTCAGCCCCGACCTTCGTCAGGTCGCCACTGGAGGTGGGCCATTCACCGTGGGGATCGCTCAGGCTCCAGCTAGTCGACGGCGCTGGGCCGCCGTCGTCCAACGGCGACCGCTGCGGCGTCGGCGGCACATCTGACAGAGATGAGCGAATTCGCGAAAGAAGCTCAGGAACGCGGTCGTTGACGTCGTCCACGATCCTTCGTCGGGTTCGGTCGTCCGCCTCGCCACCGATCAGGAGCAGAACCGTCGCGGCCGACGCTGAGTCCTTTGGGTCGTGACTGAGGACCCAGTGGTTGTGGACCGCCAGGGGTAGCGACGTGCTTCCGCTCTTCGATCCTGGGCGCCCATCCTCGGAGGACACCGCCACCTGCCCGGGAACAGTCACCGTCACCGTTCCAGCGCCGAACGGTGATCGTCCCAGCGTCACGGCAAGATCGGTTCCGGCGATCGTAAGCGAACGAGCGCCGCCGGCCGGCACGGGGACGAGCTCGCGAAGGTCATCGACCCGCAACTGGAACCTCGCGCCGTCCCGGAGCACCTGGTCGTTCTCGACGGTGACGGGAACGCTCTGAGCCAGCAGTGCGCGAGCCGGGATTCGGGCAGCATGCCACTTCGCGACGTACAGGAGCCCGACAGGGATACCAAGACCCAGCAGCAACATGAGAGCGAATATTCCTGCTTCGCGAACTGGGTCGACCGGTCGTCGCAGATCCGCGGTAAATGGCACAACCACCTTGCGCGCGCTCTCAATCGCGCCCTTTGGTGCGATGTAGACCGTCAGCGCGCCGTTGACCGTGCCACTGGCAGCATCATGTGTCTTCAGGATGAGCGGCAACGTCGATGTGCCGCCGGCACCAACCTCCAGGCACGCCTTCGCTGACGTCCCTGAGTCTGCGGAGACTGTGATCGCCCCCGAATCCGCCGGCGCGGCATCGATGCGCACGTTGCCACTGTCCAGCCAAACACACCCAGAACCACTGAAGCTCAAGCCACCTCGAAGGTCCGCAGGCCCTTCAGACTTGCCGAAGTCGATGCGAGAGGCAGGGTCAGGAAACCCCAACGGAGGCAGCACTTTCATGGGAAGGTCCACCTGCTGAGGTGCCAGCACAGTCCCCTTCACGGCTTCTCCCGAGACGGTCTTTGCGCCAGCGGTGGTCAAGTTCAGGACGAGTCGAAGCTTGGCTGCGCCCTCCTTTAGCTTGCTGAGATCCAGCACCAGCGGAGCCTCAATGCTCGCCTTCGTCAGACCTGCAGCTATCGGTATGGCCGCACCAGATACGTCCACGAAGGTCGCGTCGACACTTAGAGTGCCCAGCAATGACTTCGGGTCGATCGGTTGACCCTTACTGTTTATCAGCCCCAGAATCATCGATGCCGCCTTGTCTCCACTACGTAGTGACGCAGTGTGAGGCGCCTGCAATGTCGGCAGGATGTCAGCCGATATCTGGACGGCAGTGCGGGACTTGGCTGTCGGGGAGGAGGACGACTTATCCACGAAGACAAGCGACCAAACCCCCGTCCAGGGTGTGGCACCCAGGCTGGCCGCGAGATCGACTGACAAAGTCTTCTTCGTGCGCCAGGACCAGGCGAGACTCACGCCGGTCATGGCCTGCTGCGACGAGGGCTGGCCCTGGCGCTCCATGAGAATCCGTGGACGACCAGGGGGCACCAGGTAGACATCGTCGGTTTCCAAATCTGAGGATGCCAACACGTGCACCGATCTGATGGAGCCGTCTAAGACGAACCGGTGTTCGTTCTCGGGGCAGATGGATCCCTGGCACACCCCGAGCAATTGGTCCGTCGGGGGTGAACCCGGTCGCCCGAGTCGGTCGAACGCGAAGAATAATGCATCGATGTCCGAGACCAAGCGGAAATCGCCGGGGGTCGGATGGATGAACTTGCCACACACGGTCCCCTCAGCGTTGCCAGTCGCTACTGACTGCATCAACCTGAAGTCGCTCGTCTGGCTACTACCAGGACTCTGCAATCCGATTCCGAAGAGGACTACTCCCGACGTACGCAGTTGGTCGGCGACGCCACCTGTTCGGCAGATGTCATTTCTTGCAGCCTGTGTCGCCGCTGACTCCGAGTTCGACGCACTGCCCCGGTCGCTGAGATACGGCTTGACCACCGTTTGAGTCCCAATGTCGTATGTGGAGTAGGCGTCCAGCATGCCGTCACTGAACCAGACGATCGCCTGGCAGGGATTCTCCTCACCCACGGCCTTCTCAGAGAGCGCCCGGCGCGCGCCGTCCAAGGCCATCCAGTAGTCGGTCTGCTGCCCCGTGTTCCGAGTTGTGAAACCCTGCAGCCCCTGCTCGATCTTAGAAACACCGGCACCGTTCAGCGGCGTCCAGGTTTGGACAGGGTCATAGGTAGCCGAGAACCCGGACACCGCGACTGTCAACGTGATTCCGCTGCCGGACAACCCCGCCCACTGCTGGACGAGATATCTCGCAGCGGTTACCCGGTTGTTGGCCTGGTCGGACTGCTGCAGGCTTCCAGACTCGTCAACAAGCATGATGACGTCCGCGGAACGTTTGGCAGCCAAACAAGCGCCGAACGTATCCACCGCCGACGCAACGGGGGCAGGTGTCGTGTCCGGGAGCGGCTGTGCTCGGGCACCGGCTGACACCAGCAAGCCGAACACGAACATGGCGAGAATCAAGACCAGCAAGCGTGACCCCAACCGTCTGCCTGATGGTGTCGTCATCACCGCGACGCCCAATCTGCGAACCGCCATGAACTCAGTGCGACACCCACGCCGATCAAGACAATTGCCCCTCGAATCGCCCATGGCAACCAGATTGGGCAGACATACACGGGCGCAGCTCTGGCTGCGATATCACGACTCGTAAAGAGACCGAGGAGTGCCACCGCAACCGGGCCGGCGAGCAGCCAGGCTATGAGGGCCGCCAGCATGGACCCCAGGAACATGAGTGCCACCAGGGACGCAAACAGCGCCGTTGAGGCGGCCCCGAACAACAAGTACCGAGGAGGTCCCGCGACAGTCAAGGCTGGCGCCGATGGGGAATTCTCCCATTCAAACCCGCTGGCCGTGGCGCTCGGCGGCTGCTCGGATTGACGGAAGTCGAATGGATTGCTCATGAATCCTGCCCGCCCCCCCGTTGGCCGATCGTCCCTCTTTGCCGCTACTTAGTAGACAACCATCTAGGAAAAAGTGCTGTCTGAAAAGCGAGGGCAGGGCTCCGAGACTCACGTGTCTCGACCTCAGCCAGACCCCCATCTGGCTCATAGCGTAACCGTGTGTCAAGTCCAATCGATGTCCTACGACGCACTTCACCCAGCCAAAAGGTCAGCCAGCACAGAATTCGAGATAGTGGCTCCACCAACGACGCCAGAAACCTCGCGCCAAGGAGCAGGGGCGCCGACATGCTGCATCATCCTGCCGCCGGGCCGACCTGGTAACCGAAGGGCCCCCTTCTCAATGGAATCGTCAGGTCACTCAACGGGTCGGCCCAGACAGGTGGCAAACGTTGACGTCAACATGCAACATCGCCAACATCTCTCTTGCTCCGTGGTCACAGAGTCTTCAAGTTGGCCAGCGCCGAGCGTCGTTCGTGCCCATCATCAGCAGTGCCGCAACCGCGCGGCCCCAGGCAAAGTTGGTCTCACACGTCCCGCGTGGCCCCGTAATCGGCGCCCTGAGTTAACCCCGCATATGGCTTGACGCCCACGATTAGCTATCCCTGGTCGGTGCGGGTCCTTGGTGACCGAGACCCAGCTCGTGGCAACGTCGTGTCCGCTCTGCTTGACTCCACCGGCCAGCCCGCCGCGCACACCATCATCGCACCCCCGGCGGACCGCTCAGGACGCTCCCAGCAAGCGGGGCGAATCAGAGCAGTCCAAGGATCGTCGTGGTTGCGTCGTACTCGCCGGTGGTGACTCCCAGAGCGGGGTCGACCGGCGCGCCTCCGGGCCAGGTGTGGCCACCGCCGTTGACGGTGACGAGCTGGGCACCACAGGGGTGCGTGGTGGCCGAGATGTGCCCGACAGCCACGGTGGTGACAGCCATCGGGCAGCCATCGACGGCAGCCCAGGCCGCGATGGCCGCAAAGGCCGACGGGATCGCAGGATAGCCGGGCCGGCCGTCGGGTCCTCCGTGGTAGGGATCCACTGGGTCGACGTCGCCATGTACGGCAATGATCCGGATCCGGTGACAGCCCAGACGCGGGTCGATCGACGCCGCGACCGTCACCACAGCCCGGAACTTGCCTGGCAAGGCGCAGGCGGCGAAGCCGGCCATGTCGCCGCCGTCGCTGATTCCGGTGATCACGACGCGGGCAGGATCGACGCATTCGGTGGCGGTCAGCTGCGTGACCAGTGCGGACAGGAACCCCAGATCGTCATAGCCGGTGGTACCGGAGAAGTTCCAAGACTTGGCTGGGCCTGCGCCCTGTGGCAGCACCGCAAGCACGCCGGCCGCCATAGCCCGGGCCGGAATCCGGCTCTGGGTCGCGAGTTCCTCCGATGTTCGGCCGTATCCGGGCAGCCCAACGACGAGGGGCAGCAGGTGGTGACCGTCGTCCCCGGCCGGGACGGCCAGCAGCGCCCGTCGTCCGCCCGGCAGTGCGAGAACAACCGTGCCGGCGGCCCGCACGCTGCCACAGGCGGGCTTGGGGCTCGATGACGAGGTGGTGGCCGGCAGACGCGTCGACGCGGCAGCCGTCGAAACTGCCGACGTGGCAGTCGTCGAAACTGCCGACGTGGGCCCCGGGTCCTGCGTGCGCGACACCTCGGCAGGAGGGGACCCGGCGCAGCTCGTGAGGGCCAACAGCAGCAAGATCGTGGCCCACGGTCGCAGACATTGCATGATCCAGCATCTTAGGGGTGGGTTGGGCCGATCTGCTCGATGGCGCACTTGCAGCCCAAATCCCACGACACCGGGGTGAGTCCCCTGAGGTGGTGTAAATCGGGTTCCTGATTTCGGTGACCGTGTGTCGGTCCCGGACATGAAGGAACCACCGCGTGAGGCTTTGTGAGTACCGACAAAAGAACTCACGAGAGGACTCACGCGATGGCCCTGGACAAGTCTGCACTGCTCGAGCTGACCGAGGCGCTTAGCAGCGCCGATGACGGTCAGTTGATGAGAAAACTGCTGCACACGATCCTGCAAGCCCTGATCGACGCGGAGGCGGCCAAGCACATCGGCGCCGACCCGCACCAGCGCACCGATGCCCGTAAGACGTACCGCAACGGGACCCGGGACAAGACGGTGTCCACGACCAGCGGGGACCTGACGGTCAAGATCGCCAAGACCCGCACCGGGTCCTTCTTTCCGTCCCTGCTGACCCCGCGGCGCCGCATCGACGTCGCGTTGCACGCGGTGGTGATGGAGGCCTATGTGCACGGCGTGTCGACCCGCAAGGTCGACGACCTGGTCGCCGCGTTGGGCGCCGAGTCGGGGATCTCCAAGAGTGAGGTCTCACGGATCTGCGCGGAGCTGGACACCGACGTGGCCGCGTTCAACACCCGCGACCTGGGCGAGCAGGATTTCCCGTA
>Ga0209014_10000302_pt1 | contig 28386 bp, 22 predicted proteins | sample BarGraNGADG00212_FD_184491 | JGI IMG/M metagenome (GOLD analysis project Ga0209014, IMG submission 184491) | Arctic peat soil microbial communities from Barrow, Alaska - Barrow Graham LP Ref core NGADG0002-212 (SPAdes) (version 2) | ecosystem: Environmental > Terrestrial > Soil > Wetlands >...
TGCAGGGGTGGGAGGGTTTTGGTCGGTCATGACATGGCTGCTTTCGGTCGGGTTGGGTGGTTTCCGGTTCGGTTCGGTGCGGCGGGGCCGGATGGCTCTGGAGGCGATGGTGTGGGTTAGGCGACCTGGTGCGCATCAGGGCGGGGCGTTTCTGTGGATAAATGCGAGCCGCCTCCTATCCCGGCCGTCGCGCGCAGCTTTTGCTGGACCAGGGCCAGTTGCTGTGCGTCGTTGATGGCGGCGCGGGCTGCCTGGGCGAACTCCCCACGGGGGTTCCTGCCGCGTGCGGTCATCTCGTGTTCGGCTTGGTCGATGAGCTCGCGGGTGGCGCTTTGCGACAGCTGGCTGGCTAGTGGTGTGAGCACGTCCAGGACGCGACCGGCCGGTTCGCCGGGTTGGTCGAAGCAGATCCGGACGAGGTCCCGGCCGGGCAGCTGGGGGCCTGGAGCCTCGGTGGCGTTCTGGGCGTAGCCTCGCCGGTCGAACGCCCGCAGGCCGGCAACGCCTTGGTGTTGTAGCCATTCGGCTGGGTCGACCCCCTCGGGGAGCCGGGTGACCAAGGTGGTCCGGCCGCGTTCGACGCAGAGCGCTGCCAGCCACCGGTCGGTGCCTTCCCGCCCGGCTTGGTCGCCGTCCAGCGCGATGATCGGCGGCTTGGGGTGCAGCGCGAGAACCGCGCGGGCTTGGACACCGGAGACGGTGACCCCGCTGGTGGTGGCGGGCGCGAACATCGCCAGCTCGCCGGCCCGGGCTGCGGCGGCGGCGATGGCGATGGCGTCCAGCACGCCTTCGACGACGACGACGTTCGCGCCGGCGTCCAGGCCGTGATGGGTTGGCCGGTAGAGGGCGGTCGACTTGTCGAACGTCGGGGTCCTGGTCGGGTTCCGATACTTGGGCGCCCTGGGGTCGCCGGTGGTGTCGCGGCCGATGAACCCGTCGATTCCCCCACCCTCTCCCAGCACGGGGACGATGAGGCGGCCGCGGTAGGTGTCGATCAGCTCGCCGGTCCGGGACCGTTGGGCGAGGTCGAGCTCCAACAGCTCGGTGTCGGTGACCCCGTGACTTTGCAGGTGCCTGGTCATTGTGCGCCATTCGGTTCTGGCGTAGCCGACGATCGGCTCACCGCCACTGGCTTCGCACAACGGGCCGATGTCGATGCCGCGTGCGTCCCGCAGGTAGGTTTCCGCGACGCCGATGCTGGCTGGGCTGGTGAAGAACTCCCAAGCCAGGTTGTTGATGGCGCGGGCCCGCTGGGGTGTGGTTGTGTGTTCGACTGCCCGCGCCGGCCAGGGAACCTGACTCGTGATGGACCGGGCCGCGCCGCTGAAGGCTGTGCCTTGGGCGAGGGCTTGGACGGCGCCGGTGAAGGACAGACCGGTGAACCGGTGGACGTACTCGATGACGTCACCACCGGCCCCACACCCGAAGCAGTGGAACCGGTCGGGCACACCGCCCACCGACAGTGACGCCGTGGAGTCGTCGTGGAAGGGACAGCAGCCCATGAAGCCCCGTCCCCGCCTGGTCAGCTCGACGCCGCTGGCTGCCACGACGTCCTCGATGCGGTGGTCATGTCGAACCGCCGTAACGTCAAAGCGTGTGCGGCCGGTAACCGTCATAGCTGGATCCCGTCGCCACTATTGGCGACGCCGATGTTGGTGTTGTGTTCGGGGTACATGGCTGGCTGCCCTCCGCGGGCGAGACCGTCTCGTCCTGTACCGGTTACCGGTCGACGGGTACACGAACCGGCCCGGCCGTTCAGTGGTCGGCGAGGCTTTCGTCAATGACCCGCTGCTCGCGGTCGCGTCGGCTTCGACGAAGGCCTGCCACGGGCCCTGACCGGTGCTCCAGGGGCGGGCAGGGTCGGGGCGGTGCTCGTTGACCGAGCACTGGGTCCGTGCGCAGGCCTGGATCATCCGCTGCTCGACCTCACGCAGGGCCCGGAACCAGTCCACCGCGCCGGCCGGGGAAGCGTTGGGGGCGAAGCAGATTCGTTCATGGTCACGTAGCGCGGACAGCGCCTCGACCAGGGTGTTGTGCCGGTACCAGCACGGTGGGATGACCCGGGTCTCCAGGGCGAACCGGTCGACCAGTTGCTCGACCCAGTCGCGCAGCTCAGCCCAGGCCGGGCGGGTCTCATCCGGAAGTAGGGATGGCCAGTGGGTCGGCCCGGTTTGTTCGCCGAGACCATCAGTGAACGGGTCGTGCCTCAAAGTCATCGCCGCCGCCTACGGCACGAGCAACTGGTGAGCCTGGGAGCTGGCACGCTCGATCCCCTCTTCCAGACGGCGACGCGAGCCCTGCAGTTCGGCGGCTTCCGGGCGTTTGGTCCAGGACGTCATGGTCAACACGATCGGGCGGGCCGCGCGCAGCATCAGGATCGCGGTCCCGAACGGCAGCATCCGCAGCCTGGAGGTGTCCATGACGGGGACCTCACGCAGGGAGGAGGAATGTGACTGGCGGCCGTCGGGGCCGATGGAGGCCGTGTACTGCTGCTCTTGGCGTTGGCCGATGAGCTTGGACAGGTCCTCGAGGTCTCGGGCGTTGGAGCCGCCGCCGAGGATGAGCTTGACGCTGGCCGCGTCCCAGATCGCGGCGGCCTCATGCTCCCCCCAGACCGCGCGGGCTTGCGCCAGGGACTGCAGGACAACCATCGTGGTGATGCCGGTGCCGCCGCCTTCGGACATCAGGGAGGTCAGTGAGGGCAGCGGGTAGTTCGCGGCCTCGTCCAGGATCATCGACAACGGCGGATCGATCCGCGCGCCAGGGGACGCGGCGGCCAGACGGCGGGCGGCCTCGGCCACGTCTTCGACGAACGCACCCACCAGCCCCGCGGTGGCGGAGGCTCCCGTTGAGGTGCCCACCAGGAACACCGTTCCCCGCTGCCGCAGGAACGCCTGGGGGTCGAACTGCTCCCCGGCTCCGGGAGACACGGCGTCCAGCACTGCGGGGTCGGCCAGTGAGGCGAACGCGATCGCGACCATCGCCCACACGGAGTCCCGCTGCTTCTGGTCGGCACCCACGATCGCCTCCAGCCCCTGATGCCAGGACGGCGCCGCCAGGGGGTTGGTGGCCAGGATCATCACCGCCTCCCGCGCCCACGCTGCCGACAGCGACCACCGGTACAGGTCCGCCGGCGTGCGACCCCCCAAGGCGGCCGCGTGCAGCAGGGCTCGCACCGCCGCTTCGGCCGAGGACTGCCAGAAGCTGGAGTCGGTCGTGCCGGACGCCGCGCCGGCGGTCAGGGCCTTGGCGCGGATCATCGCGGTCTGCGGGTTCTCACACCCCCGGATCGGGGACCACCGAGTCGCCGACGGTATCCCCGGTGCGAGCCCCTGGGGGTCGAAGACGGCTACCGGCCCCACCTTCGACCGTGCCGCAAGGGCGGCGGTCAGGTTGTCAGGGCGGGTGGAGGTGGTGATGACCGCACCGGGCGCGTCCAGGATGGCGTTGATGACGATGTGTACGCCCTTGCCCGAGCGAGGCGGGCCCAGCAGGACCATGGAGTCCTCGACACTGGCGTAGCAGTCCACCCCACGCCCGCGCCCGAGCCGATGACCGAGGTCCCCGACCTGGGCGTGGGCCAGGGATGGGCGCAGGTCGCCGGCCCGGGCGATCAACGCCTTGGCGCCGGCGACCCCGGCAACCTCGGCCCTTGAGGCCAGCCCGTGCAGGCGCCGGGGATCCTGGGCGCGGGAGGTCTTGTTTCTCGCCCACACCCACCAGCAGGCTGCCAGTGCTGCGACTAGGACTGCGAGCACCGACGCTGTGCACGTCCAGTACAACCAGGTGGGCCCGACGGGCTGTCCCCACGCCGCCGAAGGGTTGCCGCGGAACTTGGCGATGGTAAGGACACCAGCGCCCAGATTCACTGCGGGTACGGGGTGGCCGGACAGGACTGCTGTGAGCGCTGCCCCGGCCCACAGAACGATCGAGCCCGCTGCGCCAGCGAACACGGCGGTGAGCAGCAGGGTATCCGTGGAGTTCAGCGCGCCGGGGCGAGCAGGTGAGGGCGACATGTCTTGTCTAGCCCAGCGGTGGGTACATCATGTCTCTATTGACCTGACTCGTCATGCCCTCCGGCGCCTTGAGCGCGCTCGAAACACTGCAGGTCGGGGTTCTCCCGGTTGCATGCCAAGATCAAAGCGCCATCAGGCATCTTGAAGTTCCGTTGGTACAACGCGAGCTTCTGCGTTCTGGGTGAACCGAACTGTCGATGAACTTGGTGGCAACCACATTTGCTTGGGCCTTGGCCCGGCCGCTTGTGAGCAAGGCCCGCAGGTCCGATGCTTGACGACCGCCCTGCTGGTTAGGGAACTCGCGAAGCCGCCGATGACTGCGTCCTTATCGCGCGAAATGCGGCATGAGCGCATGAGCGGATGTTCGTCGAAGCCGACCCCTGAGCGGAAAACTCACGTCACACGCGGCGATAAGACGCGGTCCGTTTTCGGGCCACCATCGCGTGGCCGAACCCGCTCAGACGGTTTGTCGCTACAGGGTTGCCAGGTAAGCGCTCACATCGAAGGCGTCGAGCAGTGCATCCGCTCGTACATAGAGGGGGTGGTGGGGATGTCCAGCTTTACTCCTGGGGCCTCGACTCAACCACTGAACGTTCGCCAACTCCGGCAGGGCAACGATGTCGGTGAGTACCTGAGGTAGGTACTTGCGCTTGCGGATGAGCGTGCCCCAAGCCGCCCACACGTTCAACGTGCGCCCATCGGCGAAAGCTGCGATCGAGCGCATGTTCCAAGCGTGGAGTTCATGGTCCGCGGCGGTGTGCATGTCGCTCGGGTTGGTAGCCCGTTGAGGGTAGACATTGAGCATCATGAAACCGTCGAAGCCACCGTTTTCGGCGACTCGTGCGACGGTTGCCACCGTTCGATCCAGGTCGCCGGCAGCGGCCGTCGAGGGATTGATGCCGACGCACACCAAAGGGTGTGCGCCCTCGGTCCCCAGCAAGGTGCGGGCCGAGTTGTCAGGACTGGGCGTGTATATCCACGTTGGCACAACCGGAACGTATCAGTGGTCATTCCTGGCTCGTAGTCTTCGGCGCGATCGGCGGTTGCGCCCTCGCGCCGGGATGCGGGCTGACCAGCCACAAGCTCACGGTCGCTCGACCACCGCCCCGACGCGGCGGAATGACGCATGTCGTCCACCCGCGCGGATCGCGGCAGTTCCGGACGTTTCGGCTATTGGGTCACTGCTGGGTTCGCTCCTCCAGTACCTGCATGGCAAGTGCGGCAACGCCGGTGATCACTACTAGGTCGGCGACGAGCTCGCCCGGCGGACACAGCGTCGGCCAGCCGTATCCGTGTGCGAACCCACTGTAGAAATGAAAGAGCCACATGACGTGCTCCTGATGGGCTTGGCGCACCACTTCCAGGTCCTCCCCCTCGGGTCCCAGCTCACAAAGAAGGGCGCCGACCACAGAGGCCATCTCATCGAGCATGTCGCGCTCCCCTTGCAGGCGCGTGATACTGCGCTCCAACTCGCGCACCTGCGCCTTGACCTGATCGACGGTCCCCTCGGTGGGGACAACCTTCTGCATAACGGCGTACGCGTCAGCCGACTTGAGGGCGCGTAGGTAACTGCTCGCCTCCTGAAGCAGGACGCGTTGCGCATGCCTGCGGCGCTGCTCAGCAGAACTGGGGCCAAGGCAGTAGAGGATGCGCCCACTCGCCACCAGGGCGGCTCTCGCGTGGATCGCTATGGGGACGACATGGGACCCCGGAGTTGCGAGTTGCTGATGAACCGCTACAAGAGACACCCGGGTGATGGCTGCGGAGGCCGAGACCGATGTAGCTAGGTCAACGGGTGCGTCTGGAAGCTCGGCGCAGAGGCGCGCGAAGTCGGTGTCGGACTGGGTCAAGAGGGCGGGTGACGCCACTTGGTGATCATGGCTGCGGACCACGTAGTCAATCGCCGCAAAAATGCGGACGATCATCGCCTGGCCCTGCAAGCTCTCGTCGATCACGAAGGGCTCTAGCGAGGTCATGTCGACGAGTCTAGGTTCGCGCCCACTTGTCTGCGGCCTCACGCAGCGCGGCATGTGCGGATGGCAAGGCTGACGCTGGCGTCCGCTCGGTTGATCGTTCTTCGAGACCTGGATCGTCTCCTCGGTCCTCGATCGGTGCGGGCATAGCTGGCGTGGTTTCACCTGGTTGATGTAGGACACTTGCCGAGGAGCCGGTCGGACCGTCGTACCGAGCGCGATTCAGCCTTACGGCATAGAAGCAGGTTCGGCCTGGCATCGGTGACTCAGCAACAGGTGGGAGACGATCAGGTCATGCCGAGGGAAGAACGCCTGCCGCTGAGCGAGGACGAGAAGGTCGCCGGGCTGCACACCATCGGCTACGAGGTCTGGATGATGGGCCAGTGCGCCCGGATGCTGGCCAACGGCGGCCTCGACGAGGTCGTCCACAACACCGTGGTGGAGAGCGAGCTACTGCATGCTCGGCAGTTGATCGAGTTCCTCATCAAGACCAGCACGCACGACTCGGATCTCCGTCGGACTGACTTCGCTCCGGAGTGGCCGGTGGAGAAGCGCCCGGCAGATGTTGTCACTCGCCTGAACGCCGACTACCTGTTGATCCACAAGCACCTGGCGCACCTCACCCGCGAGCGGGTGCAGTCCGATCTGCCCAAGTGGAAGTACCAGGAGATCCCCAAGGACGTGATGACTCTTGTCAATGCCTGGACCAACCATGTGGAGCAGGCTGCCGAGGTGTCCACCGGGGAGCTTCGGGCCTTCCTGCTGGGGGCGCGACAGACGCCGATGACGACCTCCTCGGTGATCGCCACGACGACCTCAACGAGCTTCGACACGGCCGACGTCGTGTTCCCGGACGAGAGATCGCCCAAGGGCTGAATGCCTTGTCCTAGGACCTGGCGTCCGCTCATCAAGCAGATCCGGTCGTCCGCATGGCCGAAACGCGGCCAGAAAGACGCGCTCGGTGGTGCGCACTAGGGCGCATTGGTCGAGTTTCGGGCGATGGATCAAGAGCCAGTAGTCATTTGCTTCTGGGCGCACCTTTTGCCTACCAGTCGACTCGTTCGCGCTCCTGGATCAGTTGCGCGGTGAACTCGACGTCGGGGGCGTTGCAGAACTTCCATAGTTCCTTCGCGGAACGGCTGTACTGGAAAACGACCTGATCTGCCTCGAACGCGTCAGTATCCCCGGCGCGAAAGCGGTCAATCGCCTCGCCAACGCGCTGGACCAGATCGGCCAGGCGAGCCTCGTGGTACGCCGCTATCAACTCGCGCGCTGCCTGCCGCTCCGATCTGCTGGACATGACATCGAGGGTACCTACGGAGCTGCCGACCCCGGGCGGTGGTGATCCGAGATCCTCGGGGGTCGGTCGACCAGAGGCGCGACAGCGGCAGAGGCGTGCGTCCGCGAGCGCACGCTCGGCGGCATTGCGCGGGTGATCAAGGTGTTCATGATGCGTTGGTTTCGTCGTGCCGGTTGAGTAGTTCGTCGATGAGGTGCTGGCGTCCGGTTTGGCCCTTGGTCGCGGCGTCGTTGCCTTGGTGGACCAGGACGGGTCGGAACTCGATGGTGGGTTGGATTGAGGCTACCCGCGGCACGCACACGCTTCATCCGAAGTTCAGTCGTTTGCATGCCCACGCCCCAAGCTCGCTGTGACGATCTCGCTACTTCATGCGGTCGGCGAGCTCGTCGAAGAACTTCGCGATCATCGTCTTCGAGTCCGAGCCGAACAGCTCGGCGCCACCGAAGCGGTACACCTCGTAGCCGGCCAGGCGCAGCCGTCGGTCCTCGGCGACCATGTGTCCGTACAGGGTGGGGCTGGCGGTATCGCCGTCCGAGTAGTGCTGTTTGCCGTCCACCTCGATCACGACGCGGCGACGGTCGCTGAACAGAAGCAGGAAGTCCATCCGCTGCCGCGCCAGGGGCGCTCCGCCTGCGGTGTCACGTCGTAGGCGCTGATTGAGGGGGTCGTAGTGCAAGTAGACCTGCGGGATGAGCGTTGGAATGTCGTAGTTCTCGTCGCGGTAGCGGGAGGCGTAGGTGTCGAACACGACTTGTTCGGCGGGACTGTCCAGGGATGCGCGGAGCCGCTGGTGCAGGGCGAGGGCGACGTCGTGGTCGGAGGCGTCGGCGGCAATGTGCTCGCGTGTGCGCCACCAGCTGACGAGGTGGGTGAGGCGGAGCCCTTCGGCCGGGATGGGCTGGTCGTAGACGAGGCAGTGCTCGGCGTTCGCGACGATTTCGATGTCGTTGCTCATCGCGTCGCGCAGCACGATGTCGGGCTTGGGTCCGTTTGCAGCGAAGATGAGGTTCTTCGTGGCGCCGGCGACGCCTCCGGTGCGGTCGTAAGCGTCGACGAGCGCCTTGAGGTCGGCGAGCACGGGTGAAGAGAGGGTGAACTCGGTGACGAGACGCCGCGCAAGCGCCACGAGCTGGCTGACCGCCCAGCCGGGCGTATAGGCGCAGATGAGGTTCCGCTTGCTGTAGATCGGGTCGCTCGGGTCGGTGTCGTGAGTCCATTCAAGGCCGAGCTCATCTTGAAGGACGATCTCGAGTTCGGTGCGGGTGTGCCCCATCAGTGCTTCCTCGATCGCTGCCCGTAAAGTCCGGGTCGAGACCTTCACCGCCTGCGGGGTCGGCTGGTTGTCGATGATCCCGAGGGTGCTGAACCAGTCGTCCACGGATCCAGTGTCGCCCCTACCGTAGGGTTCAGACATCTTGAACTCCCGTGGTGACATGGACGCGCCCGGGTCGGCTAGTCGCGGGCGGGGCGATAGCGGCGGAGTGACGCACCCCTTCGACCAGGGCGTCATCATCGGCGACGGATAATGCGACCTCTGGGACCTAGTCGCGCTGCTCGGTGAAGTCGAGTTCATCAGCATGCCCAAGACTGCCGCATAAGACTTTCGCGCGGGTCAACGCCACGTACAGGACGCAGTGCTCGGGTTCCTTGTTCGTGAGACCGGCAGCTAACGTCGATTCGTCCCCTCGGGTGAGCACGACTCCGACTCGGCGCCACTCGCATCCCTTCGCCTGGTGCACGGTGAGACCTGGAATCAGGTCGGACCTCTTCAGTCGCGCGCGGAGCATCTCGACCTCCTTGACGCGTTCGGCCTCCCTCTTCTCCTGCAGCCGGGTCGGCCGCGACCGGGGGCTGATCTCGTCAACGGTTTCGCGCAACATTTCGAGAGCATCCGCAGCCGGGAGGCCTTCGATAAGCTTCATGAGGATCGGGAGCAGCCGCTCCCGCTGATTTTCCTCGAGCCCATCCTCGATCAGCCCGAGATGTACCAACGCGGACTGTCTCCCAAACGACTTTCGGCCCAGCTTCGTGCGGGTCACCTCGTCGAGCAAGAGATTCAGCGCAGCATCAGTTCGGTTGCCAATCGTCCTGAACGCCAACGGCAGCACGTTCTCGCCCACGGTCCACAGCGTGGCCCAACGTCGACCGAGCGCTACATCGACGGCCGTACTCGCCACCGGTGGAACGGTGCTCGGTTCGCCCTCTCGGAGGTTCGACGCGAGTTTGAGGGTCTGCTCGGTGGCAAACCGAAATGATTGCAGCAGCTCGTACGGGGTAAACGGGTGGGTCGCGAGGAGTTTGGAGTGCACCTTGTCCGGGGTTGCGCCGCGCCAGTCGTACAGCGCCTGCCACGGGTCACCGACCACGGTGAGAGTGGTTTTCGTAGCTGCGACGGCTCTGCAGATGAAGATGTCGAGTTCGTCAGCGTCGTAGATCTCGTCGACGATGACGTGCTGGAAGTTCGTCGCAAGCCAGTCGACGATGGCTTGCCTGATCGCCGGCACGTTCACAATCGCAGTCCGCAGGGCACGCCGAACGTCCTCGTGGCTCGAGGTTCCGTTCGCTAGGACCTCGCGATGCGGTCCGACCTTCCCGAACCCGTACTTGGGCGTCGCAATGCGCTCCCCGCGGCTGTCGACAATGCCCGCGACGTTGCACCCGGCAAAGCGGCGGTAGCTGCCCGCAGACAGGAAGCGGTAGTCGCCGTGGATTCCGCGGAAGTCATCGATGACCTCGAGATGCTTGTTTCCGCCGGGCCAGGTCATCAGGCCGAGGTGGAGCAGGTGGTGCAGGACCCGGACGTGGAAGTCATCGAACGTCGTCACGAGGTTCGGCAGTTCGGCAATTTGGTATCCCCATCGGGCGACGATGCAGGAGTGCAGTTCCCCGACGGCTGCCCGGGTAAAACTCAAGCCCAGGACGCCGCGACGGCCGTCCTGGTCCTTGTGGTGCAGGTACCCGAACCGAGCGGCTGACACGGTCGTCTTCCCGGACCCGGGTCCAGAGATGATGTTGACGAGCGGCGCATCCGACGCAGCCGCGAGCACCTGCTCGTCGGTCAAGCGGAACGCCATCAGAGAAGCCCGTCCTTCGCTCCCGCCTCGTCCCTCTGCGCTTCGCCGCCGTCATCCTCGCCGGTGTCGTTTGCTGCCTCGGGCTCCGGGGCGTGTCCGGACCACAGCCAGCCGAAGAGGTCAGTGAGCTGCTCCGGAACTGCGACGACGTCGGGGTCCTCATCGGCAAGTGCAGCCAGCTCGAACGCGAACTCACCCTTGAACTTTCGGTTCTTCGTCTTGCGGAAGAACTCATCGACGTTCGTGGGGGTGGGCTGCTCACCGAGGTCGGTGCCACAGCGCTCCAGCGCCTCAGTCACCAGGGTCTCGTTCCCGGCTACAAGGGTCGGTTCGAGCGTCGGCTTCGACCAGAACCAACGGACATGGTCAGAGTTTGCGAAGGTCTGGTGCCATGCCGGAGGCGTGGCATCCGGCATGGGGTCGCCCGGGTTCTCAGGGCGCGCATCGGTATCGGAAAGAACCGCGACTTGAGCGGCGAGTTCGTGCCCGGGCTGCGCCAGGAGGTGGACGGGCCACTCGCCGATGCGGTTCCCGATGGGCACGACCGACAGCGCGTCGACGAACGCGAGCTTCGCCTGCTCGCCGTCCGCCCATGCGCGGCCGAACGCACGGAGGAGCGCGGCTTCCGTGATGCCCTCGACGAGCACCAGCCGCTCAGCGAAGAGCGCTCCGGACCGGCTGGCGTCCAGGTGCAGCTCGGCCATCCGCCGAATCTTCCTCCCCAGCTTCTCTTCCCACGGGATGTTCACGATGAGCCTGGATACGACACCCTGCGTCTGGACGTGGCGGACCACGACCATCTCGTCCGGCTTCGCCGCCGCGACGATCTCGCCGGCGTGAGTCGACACGATGACCTGCAGGTCAGGGCGCGTTGCGACCGAGGAACGCAGGTACCGGATGAGTCCGTGCTGGAGCTGCGGGTGCAGGTGGGCTTCGGGCTCCTCGATGAGTACGGTCGCGTGGAACAGCCTGGGGTAGAAGGAGTCCTGCTCTTCGGTTGCCGCCTCCTCGCTGGCGTCTATCCGGGCGCGGGCGGCCTCTGGCGTGTCCTGACCGGGGTCCGGCTGTGCGTCGTGTCCTGGTTCGCCTTTGCCAGTCGACGGCTTCGTGGGCGCTTGCGTCAGTGCTGGGTCGGGGACACCGGCAAGCGTGACCGCGATGTGCAAGAGGTTGACGTATCCCAGGCTGGACGCCTCGAGACGCCGCGCGTCCGCGCTGCTGGCGGTGGCGGCGATCAGCAGTTCAAGCACCCGTGCGAGGTACTGATCGTCAACGCGTTGAGTGCCGATGAACGCATGGTGCTCACGAACGCCGCTGGTCAAGATGCGCAGGTTGCTGGCGATGCGGTCCTGTACCTCGCGGACCAGCTTCTCCACCGTCAGGTTCCCCAACAGGTCCTCGGCCGTGCGGCGAACAGCTTCGAGTGTGCCCGCTGACGGATTCCGCTTCTGCTGTGCGCGTAGCAACTCCACCAAGACCGTGGCCTCACGCCGAGACAGCTCATCGACCGGGTTTCGTAACGCGGGCAGGTACACCAACCTGGTGAGCTCATGCCCGTCGACCGTGGAGTCGATGTCGGTAGCCCGCACACGGCCTAGTGACCTTTCCAGGGTCCGCCTCCACACGGGCGCACCCCCGCCGGTCGACACCAGGTACTGGCCCAGCGCTCCCTCGGGCTGTCCAGAAGCCTCGAGTTGGTACTCGACGGTGACCGACCGGGGTGCCGCGCCGAGGACCGAAGCGTCCGGTGGCGTGAGCCGTGGGAACCGTTCGCGGTGAGCCCAGTAGATGGCGTCGTTGATGGTTGTCTTCCCGACGCCGTTCGACCCGACGAGCAGACTGAACCTGCCCGGAAACTCCACCGACGCCGGCGAGTTCGCCGCCGCACGGAAACCTTCGACTGTCACCTTCCGCAGATGCACGACACCCTCGTTTCCCATGTGAACACAACCAGGTCGATCCCCCTGGCGGTGACCGGCATTCAGCCCAACTGTCGCAGGCTCCCACATCAGCACCGGTCGTGTTGCGCTAATGACGAGTCAAAACGAGTCGGTCTCGCCACGGTGCCAACGCGGGCGACCCAAAGCAACCCTGCCTTCACCGCTGACGAAGGCGTGAGTCGATCCCGCCGATGTGCTGGCGACGTCATACTGGGCGGAATGAGCGCACGCTCATCGGCATTTAGTGCGTTGACCCCGGCCAACTCACCTCGCCCCCGTACTTCCCGTGCGAACTCGTAGCGGAAGCAGAGACCACGCAGCTGCTAGAAGAGCTGGACAGCTCCCAACCTGACTCTGGTCGTCGCGGGGTTGGCCTGGGCAGGACATTGGGTTCGCGAACCCACGACACGCAATAGGCTGCCCACGAGCAACTACCCTCGGGTTCCTGCGATTTCGGCTCCAGAAGCCGGGAACTTCGGGGCTGTGAACATTCGGGAGTTGGTGTCAAAGAGCTGCAGCTCGCCGTCGGTTACCAGGTGGCGCACGACGAACGCGCGTTGGCCTACTCGCCAGAGTCCTTCTCCGCGGGCCAGTTCGGGCAGCTCGCCGAGTTCGGCCGACGTGAGGCCCAGGACCTGGGCGGTGTGTGGGGCCTCGGATGACTCTTGCTGGTAGATGATCTTGGTTGAGCAGTCGGCCAGCAGGCCCAGGGCCAGGGCTCTGGCTTCGGAGTCGGAGTCGCCGACGGCTTCGAGGTCGGAGAGGCGGTGGATGATCATCAGGTTGGCGATGCCCAGGCCTCGGGACAGTTTCCACTGTGACTGCATCCGCGCCAGCAGCGCTGGCTGTCGCAGGAGGCGCCAGGCTTCGTCGTAGATGACCCACCTTGGTCCGCCGCCGGGGTCGGACAGGGCGGCTTCCATCCACGCCGACGCACAGGCCATCACCATCGCGATGAGCTGGTCGGACCCGGAGATTCCCGACAGGTCCAGGGTGACCATCGGCAGGGACGGGTCGAACGTGACGGTTGACTCGCCGTCGAAGAGGCCTGCGAGGTCGCCTGAGACCAAACGTCGTAGGGCGTGGCCGACTTCGCGGCCGTCCACGACCAGCTGGGGGGTCGTTGCCCCGTCTGCGGGCAGGGTGGGGTTGAACAGGGCGTCGACGACCATGGGCAGGGTTGGCGTGCCGGGCCGGGCAGTGACCGTGCGAAGCGCCTGGTCCAGGGCGGTGTGTTCCATCGCGGTCATCGGGCGGCCCAGGGCTGACTCGACCAGCGAGCCCAGCAGCCCGCGGCGTCTGGTTGCCACCAGGGCAGCCCACGCCTGGCCGGTGATCGCGCCGGGCCGTGGCCCTTCGTCCAGGGGGTTGAGGCGGTTGGTGGAGCCGCCGCCGAGCTCGATGGCTACGCCGCCGACGGCGCGGGCGACGATCGACCATTCGCCTTTGGGGTCGCCGGGGACGTAGACCTTGCGGCCGGTGGCGATGGACCTGGTGGCCATGGCCTTGGCGAGCATGGACTTGCCTCGCCCCACGACCCCGGCGAGGAGGCAGTTGGGGTTGGTGATGGTCCCGTTCTGGTAGAGGACCCAGGGGTCGAAGCAGAACCCGCCGCCGCTCCAGGCGTCTTGGCCGATGAAGGTGCCGTCGCTGCCCAGGCCGCCTTCGGCCAGGAACGGGTAGGCACCGGCTAGGACTTCGGAGGTGCCGCGGTGTGGGGGGACCCGGAACCGCCGGTGGGTGCGGAGAGCCGCCCGGCCGGCCTCACCGCCGCGGGGCAGGTAGCGGGCAGAGTGGCGCTCCTCGGCCGCAGCCTTGGTGCGGGCGCGTGTCTGGTCTTTGGCGCGGCGGCGGGATTTGCGCACGATCGCGTGGGCGGCTTTGGACTGGGTGCGGCGTTCACGCCGGGCCAGGCGCGGCGGGGTGAACAGCGTGGTGGCGTGGGTGCGGTAGCGGTTGCTCATGGTTAGTGGACCTTTCGTGCGAGGGGAAGGGCGGCGGCGGTGAAGGATCGTGCCTGCTGGCCCAGGAGGAGCCGGGTTTCGCAGCCGGACTGGGTCGCTGCGCGTTGCAGCTGGGATACGGCGGCGTCGAGGTCGTCTTTGGTTGGGGCGGTGACCGCGATCAGGCCGGTGAACCGCATGTCGGCGTGGCCGCTGATCAGGGCTTGTTCTCTGGTCATCACATCGGCGAGTTCTTGTGCGTCGGCCAGGTCCGCGATCTGGCCGATGCGGTTCTTCTGTGCGGCGTCGGTGAGGTACTCGACCTTGGCTTTGCGGATTTCTCGCATTGCCGCCGCGGTCGATAGTGGGGTGGCGGTGATCGAGATCGTCTTGTGCACCCCTGGCGCGAACTGCAGGGCGTGTAGGAAGTGGGGTGGGACGTCGATGCGTGGCCACTGGCTGACCCAGAGCACGGCGGAGTAGCCGCTGTCGTGGCGGAGGTGGTCCCAGTGCTCTTCGACCGCTACCGGCCCTGCCGTGGCCAGGTCCTGGCCCAGGCCGGTGCCGTCCAGGCGCGCCGAGGCGGTCGGGTCGTAGGCGCCCCGGATGACGCCGGTAAGCTCGGCGGCTCCGAGCCATCGGTTCAGGTTCAGCTCGGCCGCGCGCAGGCCGGACTCGAACGCGGCCATGTCCTGGCCAAGGACGGCCGCCGCGCCGCTCATCCCGCGCCCGGCGTCCCGGACGGCTTTGCCGGCTGCTTTCAGGTCCAGGGACAACGCGATCAGGGTGCGGTGGGTGCAGGCCGCGGGGGCCTTGGCAGCCATGAGCTCCTCGTACTGCGCCACGGCCCAGGGCGCGGCGTGGAAGGCGCGTTGCTGGTTCCACCAGTCGAGGATCCCGCGTCCGCTGTCGGGTTGGGCGGTCTCCAGGATCTGGACCCGGGCGCAGGTCCCCGAGGCTGCCAGCCCAGCCAGGGCCCGGCCCCAGCCCTGCACGCGTCGGGACTGGTCGCCCGGGGATAGGAGCACGTAGGCCGGGTGGGCGACGCGGGCGACCGCGGTCAGAGTCTGCTCGTGCGGGTCGTGGACCATCACCGCCCCGGTAGCGGCGTCGGACAGCCACCGCAAAGCCGCCGCGTCCCCGGGTAGCGCCAGGGTTCCGGCGGGGCGGGGCTTGCCCGGACGGACCACGTACGCGCTCTGTCCTTGGGCTCGTCGCAGGATGAAGTGCGCCGCCGTGGGCGCGGTCTCGATGATGGGCCGCCCACCCCAGGACACGAACGCTGCGCACAACAGGGCGAACCAGAGGCCGGCGGTGGCGGCCACCCCGGTGATGCCCGCGACCATCAGCGACGGGATGAACACCGCCGCTGCGGCGCCGATGCACGCGACGCGGGCGGCGGAGAACCCCAGAAGCAGGCCGCGAGATGAGCGGCGCCCGAACCGGACCAGGTTAGGGGATGTGGCAGGGGCGGTATCGGTCATGGCGTTTGCTCACTTCTGCTCGTGGGAAGTAAAGGAAGAAGCGGTCTTTAGGTCGTCGCGGGTGGGGCTACTGCTGCACTGGTGATTTCGGCGGCGGCGCCGCGTGCCGCACCCCGGCGTCGGTGGCTGTGGCAGATTTCTTGGTGGCGGCCGCCGCGCCGGCGGCGACCACTACCGGGGCCGCGATGGCCGCGGCGGCCGCAAGCGAACCGGCCGCCGCGGCCGACGACCCCGCACCGGCCCCGGGTGAGCCTGCCGCCGAACCCACCGGCTTGGCAGTCGACGCCGCAGGGAGTCCATTGCCGGTCGTTGCAGGGTTGGCTGGGCCGCCGGGGCCACTGCTTGGTGCGGGGTTGGCGTTGAACAGGTCGGCGCTGTCCTTGGGAGGGTGGGTGCTCGTGGGGGTGCTTGGGCCGCTGCCGGAGAACTTGGCCGCGGCGTGGGAGGCCTGGGAGTGCATTACGTTGACCTTCTGCGGTGCGCTCAGGACCGTTCGGGCGCCGCTGGGTGCTGCGATGGCGGTGGCGTGTGCGGTGTGCAGGGCGTCGCCGGTGAAGTGGAACATCTTGAGCGCGGCCCAGGGCGCGAACCCCGCCATCAGGAGAATCAGCGAGCCGGTAGCGATCTGGGTCAGCGCCTGGCCCGGCCCGGGCTGGGCGCTCATGCCGGCGCCGTCGATGACGGAGACCCCGATCATGAAGATGATGACCAGCAGCAGTTTGGAGGCGATCATCGCGGCCATGAACTCGATCCACCTGCGGACCCAGCCCGCGGTGATGTCGGCCGTGGCACCCGAGAACGCCAAAGGCGTCAGGACGGCGGCGATGATGACGAGCATCTTCCGGATCATCATCGCCCCCCAGACCACGGCCACCGCCGCGAGGATGACCAGCGAGAAGATCAACACCAGACCCGGGTTGGCGACCCCTGCGACACTGCCGAGGGCGAGCCGTTTGCCCAGGCCCGCGATGTCGGTGCCCATCGTGTAGCTGACCACCCCTTCGCTGAGCTGATCCACCACACCCAGCAGGATCTTGGTGACCGAGAACGCGAACACCGACATCACCAGGGCGACGGCCAGGCCCTTGGCTGCCCTGCCGAGTCCGGCGGGCTCGCGGCGCAGGACCGACGTGATCACCTGCACCAAGAACAAGGCCAAGGTCAGGGTGACGGCGATCGCGCCGGTGGCAAGCAGGTCGGTACGCAGCTGCGGTGAGTCGAGGTTGATCGCGGTCGCCGACCCGATCTGGGCCCAGAGCCACGACGTGGCCTGGTCTGCGGCCTTCCCGAACCATCTGGCCATGTTGGCGAACGCGTCATTGGCCGCCGCCGCCGGGAACTTGGCGATCTGACAGAGCGGGGTCAGCGCCATGGGCCCCGTGCAGATCGTCATCAGCTGATCCCCGCCACGTCGTAGATGACCGCAACCACGAACCCGTACCCGCCCCTGGCAGGGGGCCCCTCAAGCTGGATCGTCAGCGCCACACTCGATGCAGCGGTGGTGGACTGCCCATGGTCGGTGGTGTGCAGTGTGACCTCGGCGTCGATCTGTCGGGCGGTGACTCCCGGGTCGGTGATCTCACCGTTGGCGACCGCGTCCGCCCAGGACACCGGCTCGGTGACCTTCTGGATCCGGACCGTCGTATAGCCCCGCCGTGCAGCCAGTGCCGCCCACACGCTCTGGTTCGGCACTATTGCGGGGCTCCCGGTGTCGTCTTGGACCGACCAGAGCGCCAACTTTCCCCGCAGCCCGACCGGGGTCAGCCCTACGACCAAGGGCTCCGTGGACGGTGCCGACTCCGACTGGACCCAGGCCAGCACGTCGACCCGGCTGGTGCGGTAGTCCTGGGTCAGCAACTCGCGGGCGAAGGCGGCCGCGTAAAGGTCAGGCTGCAGGCGGGCCTGCGAGCTCACCGCCGGGTACTGCGCCGACGTCGCAGGGGCCACCGGGACCTCGGCTCGCATCTGCGTCAGGCTCTGCTGCAGACCGGTTTGCTGCTCAGCTGTCAGTGAACTCGCCCCCGGCAGCGAGGCTGTCGGCCTCGAGCTGCCAGTGGCGGAATGGCTGATCGAGGTCGGCGGCGAATGTCCGCCGGCGATGACCGCGACGGCGACCAGCGGCACCAGCAGCACGCCCGATCCCAGCGCCCACGTCCTTCGGGCAGTGATCCCACGCAGCGGGTTCATGCGAGGTGGCCGCCCTGGGCGTTGAAGAAGTTCACCAGGAACGTGGCGCCACCGATCAGGAACGCCGCGGCGAGAGCGACCAACACCCCCGACTTGCCCTTGCCCGCCACATGCGGATTGCCAGAATGCGATCCGATGGCCCACGCGATCGCCGAGATAGCAATACCCGCCACGGCCGCAACAAGCCCGAACGTGAGCAGGGCGCCCACGATGTTCTCCAAGGAAGCGATCCCGGGCAGGCCCGTGCGGTTTGGCTGGATGTTGACGTCGCTGACCAGCATGTTGATTACCCCTCGCGTCCACCAGGCGGGCTGATCCCACCAACGCAGCGCATACACCCCGAGCGGTACAACATGCGGTAAACCCTCGACAAGGCAACACAAGAAGCCACTGCATGGAACAACAGGAACGAAGTCCTGCGCTGGCTCCGACCATCACCCGCGTACCGTCCTGCGGCCTTTTCTCCGGCAGGAACGGGAGATACAGAAGGTCAGGAGGTCAAAGAACGCTTGTCGTACGACGCTCGGGCGAGGTCCCGGGATGGTTCACCGGACAGGGCAAATGCGACACGCCGGTCTCCCAGCCTCGGATGGCTATGACGCCGACCATCCAATGACCCAGAGAACGAGTTCAGCAACTCCGATGCGCACGATGTTGAAACTCGCGGCGTTGAGTTCTACCGCCACGGCTCGCCCCCGGGGCGGTGGGCGTCCAGAACGTCTGGTGGCCCGTGGCACCGGCGTGCACGTCTCGCGCCTTCGGTCCGAGGCGGGCGCTGCTGCCACCCTGTCCACAATTCGTTCACCGCTGGTGGATGAATCAATGAACACCTCAAGCCCATGGAATCGATCATCTACGGTTCTTCCGTCGGTGTTGGTTCTGGTCCTGTAGTGGAGCTGGCATCGATGTTGGTTGGTGGCGCGGTTAGGGCGCCGATCAGGGGTAGGACTTGTGGGTGGGTGCGTGCGAGGTCGGCGATCTCGTTGATCCAGGCGTTGCGTTCGTCGGGGTCCACCTTGAGGGCGGCTAGCTGTTCGGTGGCGTGGTGGCCGTCGCCTGCTACGGTCTCGGCCACAGCCAGGTACAGCAGGCAGGTGGCGGCTTCGGTTTCTGATGATGCTGTGCTCCGGGCGAGGATGGCGGCGGGGCGCAGTGGGTCTGGGGTGGCTCGCCGTGCGGTGCGCTGTAGTAGTGGGGGGAACAGGGCGGGGTCGTCCAGTGCCTGGAGTGCTTCGTCCAGGACGTCGGTGGCGGTGGGGTCGGCGGCCAGCGACAGAAGCGCTTGCGCCCGCTGGATCCTCGGGTCGTCCTGGTCGGGTCCGGCGAGTTGGGGAAGGACTTCGGCGACCATGTCGTCGAGGAGGTCCTCTTTTCGGTGCTGTAGCAGTTCACGTTGGGTGCTGGGGGGTGCGGCAGCGAAGGTGCGGGCGAGGTCGGTCAGCAACAGGGGCCGGTAGGCCGCCTCGATGCCGTTTCTTCTTGCGGTTGCGCGCAGCTGTTGGCAGCGGTCGCGTTCCTCCTGCGAGACCCCCAGCAGTGCCTCCGCCACAGCGGGGTCGGTGGCCTCGTCGAGCAGTTCGGGGTGGGCTGCCAGGTGGTCGTGCTCGTCGGTGAACGACGCGGTGGCCAGCCAGGTGCGGGCGCAGTCGAGCAGGTCGGCGTCCAGCTCGGCCCAGGGAGGTATGGCTGCGCCCGTGTGGGCAAGCCAGGCCTGGTCGAACCCGGCCGGGTTGACCTGGCGCTGCCGGCGGGCCTCGTCCCTGATCGCGTTCGTTAGGCCTGGGGTGTCTCCGGCCTGGTTGAGGGCGTCGGCGAGCCAGCCCGCTGCCTCCGGCTGGCCGTCCTGGGCGTTGCCCGAGCGGTAGACCAGCAGTACGGCCCGATGTTCGGGCTCCAGCCTGGACAGGGTGTCGCGCCAGGCCGCTTCGCCGCTGGTGGGGTCGTCGAGCTCGAAGAACCGTCCTTCGAGGTTCTTCAGCGCACCGGCGAGGTCGGGCAGGTAGGCGGGGTTGGTGGCGGCCAGGTCCCGGTACCGGTCGACGGCTTCCTGGGTGGGCGGCAGCGCCTCGTCGCGGCGCCCGAGGTCGGAAAGGCGGACCCCGAGGTTGTTCAGCGCCATGGCCAGGTCGGGCAGGTAGGCGGGGTTGGTAGCGGCCAGGTCCCGGTACAGATCGACGCCTTCCTGGGCGGGGGGCAGCGCCTCACCGCGGCGGCCGAGCTCGGACAGGCGGTTGCCGAGGTTGTTCAGCGCTCCGGCGAGGTCGGGGACGTAGGCGGGGTTGGTGGCGGCCAGGTCCCGGCGCAGGTCGACGGCTTCCTGGGTGGGGGGCAGTGCCTCACCGCGGCGGCCGAGGTCGGACAGGCGGTTGCCGAGGTTGTTCAGCGCTCCGGCGAGGTTGGGCAGGTAGGCGGGGTTGGTGGCGGCCAGGTCCCGGCGCAGGTCGACGGATTCCTGGGCGGGGGGCAGCGCCTCGTCGCGGCGGCCGAGGCCGGACAGGTGGGCCCCGAGGTTGGTCAGCGCGGCGGCGAGGGCGGGGAGGTAGGCGGGGTTGGTAGCGGCCAGGTCCCGGTACAGGTCGACGGCCTCCTGGGTGGGCGGCAGCGCCTCGACGCGCCGGCCCAGGCCGGACAGGCAGTTGCCGAGGTTGGTCAGCGCCCCGGCGAGGGCGGGCACGAAGGCGGGGTTGGTAGCGGCCAGGTCCCGGTACAGGTCGACGGCTTCCAGGGTGGGGGGCAGCGCCTGGTCGCGGCGCCCGAGCTCGGACAGGCGGATGCCGAGGTTGTTCAGCGCCCCGGCGAGCTCGGGGACGAAGGCGGGGTTGGTGGCGGCCAGGTCCCGGCGCAGGTCGACGGCTTCCTGGGTGGGCGGCAGCGCCTCGTCGCGGCGCCCGAGGCCGGACAGGCGGATGCCGAGGTTAGTCAGCGCCCCGGCGAGGTCGGGCAGGTACGCGGGGTTGGTGGCGGCCAGGTCCCGGTACAGGTCGACGGCTTCCTGGGTGGGCGGCAGCGCCTCACCGGGGCGGCCGAGGCCGGACAGGCTGTTGCCGAGGTTGTTCAGCGTTGCGGCGAGGTCGGGGAGGTGGGCGGGGTTGGTGGCGGCCAGGTCCCGGTACAGGTCGACGGCTTCCTGGGTGGGCGGCAGCGCCTCGACGCGCCGGCCCAGGCCGGACAGGCAGTTGCCGAGGTTGTTCAGCGCCTTGGCGAGGTTGGGGAGGTGGGCGGGGTTGCTGGCGGCCAGGTTCCGGTACAGGTCGACGGCCTCCTGGGTGGGCGGCAGCGCCTCGACGCGCCGGCCGAGCTCGGACAGGCGGATGCCGAGGTTGTTCAGCGCCATGGCGAGGTCGGGCAGGTAGGCGGGGTTGCTGGCGGCCAGGTCCCGGTTCAGGTCGACGGCCTCCTGGGTGGGCAGCAGCGCCTCGTCGCGGCGTCCCAGGCCGGACAGGCGGATGCCGAGGTTGTTCAGCGCCATGGCGAGGTCGGGCAGGTAGGCGGGGTTGGCGGCGGCCAGGTCCCGGTACAGGTCGACGGCTTCCCGGGTGGGCGGCAGCGCCTCGCCGTGGCGGCCCCACCGGGACAGCGTGTCGGCCACGCTGAGGGCGACGGCCGCGACGTCCGCCCGCAGATCCGGCGCCGAAGCGCTCAGGTCGCGCAGCTGGTCCAGGCCTGTCGGCCCGACCAGCGCGGCGTGCTGCCAGGCGTGGCGCCACAGGTATGCCGGTTCGGTAGCGGGAATCCCGGCGTCCAGCAGGACCTGGTAGCGGGCCAGCAGGACGCCCGTGACCGGGGGTGCGTCGGGGCGCCCTCGTGGCTGGTCGAGGCTCAGCTCATGCGCGCGGTCCGCATCGGTGATGTCGTGACACCTGCGGTGCTGCGCGGCCTCCAGCTGGACTCCGGAGCCGCACTTTCGAAGATCGTGTTGTCGGGCAGTGCGTTCTCAGGGTGGCGCTTCTCTCTGGCCACGCAGAACATGGTGGCGTCCTGGGCGAAGACCCAGAACTTTGGCTCCCAGGTAGTCATCTCGTCGCACTTCCTTGAGGAGATGCGGGAGGTGACGCGCATCAACGTCCGGCTCTCGGAGGTGCTCGCGAACCTTCACCCGGCACAGTCTGTATTGGCTGTCCGACCGCTCGGCGCCTACCAGAACTACCTGGGGCAGCTGCCCGCCACGCTTACCCGCCGGCAGCAGGTGGTGTCGCGGGCGGCCGGCCATGGCATCAACGGCCTACTGGCCACCGGAGTCCTGCTGGAGGTCGAGCCGGGCGCGGACGTCGAGACACTGGTCCCTTTGGTCAATCACGACGTCGTCGAGGCGTGGACGGCTGGGCCGGCGGTCGTCAGGACGGGGTTGTACGAGCGGCTGGCCAACCTCGAGCCTTCGGTTCCTGAGCTGCTGGAGGGGGCGTGGCACGACGTCGTGCACCCGGCACCGGCCCGCCTGGTGACGATCGCCACCTGTGCCGTGGAGGCGATCGATCGTTCTCTGCGCGCCGGTGCACCTGACGCCGACGTGGAGACCTGGATTCCGGTCAGTGGCCGCAGGGCCGCCGACTTCTACGCCGAGTCAGGACGTCTCACGCGAGCGGCGCGCATACGTTTTATCTTGCGGACACGCGAGGGAGATCGCCGTCTCGTGGAGGAACAGACCGTCGCGCTCATCGCCACCTGCACGATGCTGCGCGAACGTCTGGAGGCTGCCAAGCACGCCTCAGAGCGCGATGTTGTGGCCGTGACGTGCTACCTGTTGTCTGCCGAAGCGCTGCTCGCTCAGCTGTTCATTGCGTTGTAGGTGCCTGCCGAAACACCCCCAGTTGTTGGCAAGATCTGCTAACGCGGGCCCGGGTGCCGCATCCGCTGGCCTACAACTCACAACTCGTCTGGCCTACAACCGACAACTCATCCGGTCTATCGGCGCGTGGACGAAGGGGCCACCGCGACGGACCTCCGATCGTCGCGGTAGTCACCGGCCCGCGCACCCCCCATTGGAGAGGTCCCCAACCTGGATGAGGCGCTCGCACGCGGCCATGCCGGCGTTCGGAGCGAAGGTGGCCACATTGAGTTCCGGCGCATGGTCCGGGGTCCCTGGCGCTCCTGCACTCCCTGCCCTGCTCAACCCAACGCCTCTACCGGTTGTTGTCGTCACCCGGCGGGGGGCAAGATCAGTACGACTCAGGGGGAGAGCATCATGAACACGAAACTGCCGCTCGCAGCGGCCGCTGCCGTACTGGCACTGGCAGGGTGCGGGACAGCATCCACGCCGACAGCTGCCGGGACATCGAAGCCGGCCACGTCCACACCGGCGGCCGAGCCGACGACGGTGAGCGCCGAACCGACGGCGCCACAGGCCGAGGCTGCGTTGCGTGCCGCAGTCCAGGCCTACTCGGACGCGTATCTGTCCGGCAACGGAAAAGCGGCGTACGCGCTGCTGTCCGCCCGGTGCCAGAAGATGGACACGCTCGAGGAGTTCTCCGCGCTCGTCGACCAGGCAAAGAACCTCTACGGGAACCCTGTGCCGATGACATCGTTCAAAGCCCACATCGCTGGCGGCATGGCCCGGGTCACGTACACGTACATGATCAAGGCCATCAACCAGACCGATCAGCCGTGGACCCTGGAGGCCGGTGGCTGGCGCGACGACAACTGCTGAGAACGCACGACAACACCCGCGGGTGTTGTCATTCCAGCAGCTTCGCCTTGTGTGCGGTGAACTCCTCCGCCGTGATCGCCCCAGCATCACGAAGAGCAACGAGTTTCACGATCTCATCAGCAGCACTGACCGGCGCCGCCACTGCGACCTTTGCCTCGCACCGCGCCTGGGTCACCATCGGAACGCTCTAGCTTGAGGCAACTGATCGGGGTCGCCCCACGTACGAGGTCGTTGGTGTAACCGGGGCCAGCTAACCACGAGCCGTTGCCGCCGATCCGATGCCGCGAGCAACGGTGCAGGAGTTCATCCGACGCCGAGGGCGCCAATGCGGCAGAGTGCAGCCGTGGACGGTGCGTGTCGATGACGACGACCAAGACTCAAGAGTGCTCAACGGCCGGATGCGCGAACCAGGCGGCTTTCACCACCCGAACCAAGCCGGCCTGGTGCACCTCCTGCATCGACGACCTGCTTCGCGAGGGCGGTCTTGAGCCGGCCGGACCATTCGTCGGTCCCCGCGGGTGGCGGCTGACCAAATGCCTGGCCTGCGGAGTGCAGGCCCACTACCGGCTCGAGTACACCGTGGAGAAGAACGCCGATGGGGAGAAGACCTGCCGTGCGTGCTACTGGCGGGACTGGGCTGCCGAGTCACGCAACCAGCCGTGGCGGGAGTTCGACCGCATCATTCTGGACCTGCTGCGCGAGCACACCCCCGAGCAGATCCTGGAGGTCGTTGGCGCCTCGGACACTGAGGCGAGCACTGACATAAGGTCTGCCACTACCACCAGGGTGCGTGAGTTCCTGGAGTCGGGATGGTGGCCACTCGATCGGATCACCAGCCACCTGCACGACCACGGCTTCGACTTCATCGCCAATACGGTCGAGGTCAACGACGGCAACGATCCGGTGGTCGCGCGGTGCCAGGTGTGCGGGACGATCAGGGCGGCGCGCATGGGCGACTTCGGTTTCGGGTGCGTGTGCTCACGCAACTCCCGCTCGTCACACCCGGCCAGTCCGCGGGTCGGGCGAGTGCTGCTGCCCGAATCGGAGTCCCCTGCGCTGGACTGGTGGGACCACGAGCGCAACGACGAGGCCATGCTGGCAACGGTGACCGTGCGCGCCCTCCGGACGTGCCACTGGCTGTGTCCCGAATGCGGGCTGCGCTTCGAGGCAAAGACCAACGACATGGCCGCCCGGCCGTCCTGCCCGGACTGTGCCGCTGGCAGGCGGGAGAAGTGGAACGAAGAGTACGCGCGTTGGAAGGTCACCTCCGTCGCTGACGTGCCCGAGCTGATGGCAGCGTGGGCTGATGACGACGACCCCCGGGAGGTGATGGTCGGCGACGCCGGGCCTCTGCGACGGTTCCGCTGCCTGAATGGACACCACCCACGCATCGGGCCGCTGAGGTTCCTGCAGTCGGGGTGCCCGCACTGCCGTGGTGCGCAGACGGCACAGGAGAACAAGCAGTGGTTGGCGGACACCTTGCCGGAGATCGCCTCTCAGTGGCACCCGACGCGCAACGGGAGGCTCACGCCGCAGAACGTGGTGTGGGACTCCAAGCGCACAGTGTGGTGGCGTGCGGACTGCTGCGGGAACCAGTGGCAGGAGTCGGTGCGGGACCGCGACAAGTACGCGCGTACACGCTGCCGCCCCTGCCGCACGATCCTCGGGTCGCTGGCCTGGCACGACCCTGGCCTGGCTGCGGAGTGGAGCCCGACGAACCGGCTCAGCCCTTGGCAGGTGCGCCCTCACGGCGCCACCGACTTCGTGCCCGAGTGGATCTGCGCGACGAACCCGGCGCATGTGTGGCGTGCGCCGCTGAGCGACCGCACGGACGGCGCGGACTGCCCGGAGTGCCGGGAGGTTGGCAAGTCCCGGGTAGAGCTGGCGCACCACGCTGCTGCCGTGGAGGTGTTCGGTGCGGCACGCTCGGGTGTGAGTCTGCGCGACGACGCATTCACCTCGCGGCGGTCCTGGAGCGCTGACATCAGCGCCGACGTTGACGGTTACACGCTCGTAATCGAGTACGACGGCGCGTACTGGCATGCCGCGCCGGCCAAGGTCCTCGTCGACCATTGCAAGACCCAGGACCTGCTGGCTGCCGGGTTCGTGGTGGTGCGCCTACGAGAGGACAACCTGCCATCGCTGGCCATCGACCACCCCCGGTACCGGGAGTTGCGGGTCTACTCCGCGGCCCCACGCCCGCACGTTGTCATGGAAGAGGTCCACGACTGGGTGGCCGGCTTGGCGGCCCGGTGACCCGTCCAGAGCGCCGGCTGCTTGCTGCTCGGCCGAGCGCCAGCCCAGGTGGGGGCCACCCGCGACACGGACGTGCTGACCAGGTCGGACTGGCCGGCCAGCGGAAGCTCGGACAGGAAGGCTGCGGTGATCTCGTCGCTGTCCTGCAGGGAGTCGGTGGCGAGCCCGGACCTGCTGCGCAAAGGCGGCGGAGGGCATCGACTTTGGCGAGAAGTGTGTGGTCAAAACAGGCCGGTGAGCGTACGGGGCGCGTGTCGGGGTGGCAGTTCCGGGCAGCGGTTGGCGCCCGGCGGCGTTAGTGGAAACGGCCATGAGTGGGAATATGGCATAGGTCTCGACGGCCAACGTGGGCAACCTTCTTGGAAGCCACGGTGCGAGTGGGTGAATGGGCGTCTGTCACCGCGCAGGACCAGCCGCGCGATGAAGGCGGCCCGACTGCGGCGGTCGTCATGTCCGGGGTCGGCTCAGTCCACATCCTGGAGTAGGCGCTCTGCCGTGACGAGGGCAATCCGCGGGTCGTCGTGGGCTGAGCTTTCCAACGCCGCGGTAAACCCACTCCTGCTGGCGAGGACGATCCGCAGGCCGTCCGCAGGCAGCCTGAAGCCGGCCTGCTCCATCGCCGGGACTTTGTACTTCAGCAGGTCGGTCAAGACGTCCAACGGCATGAGCTTGTTCGTCCACTTGGCTTCGCCCACGACCACGACACTCTTGTGCTTCACACCGACGGCGTCGACCTCCTCGGTGAAGCGCAGTTTGGCGCGCCTTTGGGCGTTGAGCGCAGGCCCCCACCACGCGCCAACCTGGCCAGCCTCGCCATACTCCTGCCTGACCCAGCGACGAAACGCGTTCTCAAAACTCAGAGACGTGTGCTCGGTCAGGTACGGCAGGACGTGGCGCTTGGCATGGCTGGTGGCGTCGCTGCCTGCTTCGAGGTCGGCCTGGTAAGGGTGTACGAAGCGGAACCAGAATCGGATGAAGTCGTCGTCGCAGTAGAACTGGCCGGAGCGGGCTTTGGGGCCGGCTCCCACGGGACTACGGCGGCGGATCAGCCCCATCACTTCGAGCTTCTCGAGGTATGGCGACAGGCGGCTGCCCTCGGTGCCGGTCTTTGCACTGAGCGCGCCCAGGTCGGCGGGGTTAGAGGCCAAGGCATCGAGTACGGCGAGATAGACGGCCGGCTCGCGTACCTCGGCCTGCAAGACGGCCAGTGGTTCGTTGAACAGCGGCGAGTTGCGGTCGACGACCTCGCGAGCAAGCACCGCCGCGAAGGTGCCAGGACTGCCGGCGCACAAAGTGGAGAGATAGCGCGGCATGCCGCCGGCAACGGAGAAGCGGGTGAACTGCTCGATCGGGGTGAGCGCCGGCATGAACGCGCGGGCCTCGGGGAAGTCCAGCGGCCGTAGCTCGAACGGCTGGAGCCGTCCATGCAGGGGGCTTCGCTCGGACTGGAGCGATTCCATCTGCGTGACGGCTGAGCCGCACAGGATGAGCTTGATCTTCGAGTCATCCCGGAACTGCTCCATGGCGGCCTGCACGGAGGAGAGGGCGTCTGAGATACCGCTCGGCGAGGTCCCCCATAGGTAGGGGAACTCGTCAACGACGACAAGGAGTTTCTCGGTTGAGGCCAACTGGTACAGGATCTTGAACAGCGTCCCGACGTCCCGGATCTCGGGGCGGAAGGTGAGATGCGGCTCTAGCTGCTCAGCGAGCTTGGCTAATTGCTGCGCAGGGGTCGTGCGCTCGGCAACGAGCAAGACAGCGCGCTTGCCGTGAGCGAGTCGGCGAAACAACCAGCTCTTGCCCACTCGGCGCCGCCCGTAGAGGTTGATCGGCTCGGCGCCGGGCCTGTTCCACCACATGTCGAGGCGCGCCAGGTCATCCGCGCGCCCGATGAACTGATCGGCAGCGCTCCAGCTGTACTCACCAACGGTCATCCGGTCCTCGCAGTCTAAGAGTTGTTAGTCTAACCACGACCGTCCGGCGCACGACCGCCTGCGCCATAGTCTAACCGTCCGTAGTCTAACCGTAGATAGACTACGGCTCCACCGACGACGAGCAGGCACCACCTGCAAGGCATGCGGGCGGATCGGCGGGCCGCCCAGGCAGGACTGTCCCGGCTCCCGCGACGTCAAGAAAACGGCGCGGCGTGGGTTGTTGGCGTAGTTGATGACATCAGCCCGCGGACCGTGCTCGGCTACCGGCGGCGGGTGCTGGCAGATTCTCAGCACCCGACTGTGGGCCCGCGCAGCCGCAAACCACGGCCGCCCCCTCCCGAAAAGTGTGTGGTCAAAACGGCAAAACATGTGTGGTCAACATCAAAAGCTTGGGCCCGGCGCGCCCCTGATGTGATGACCTGCGGGTTTGAGGTTTCGTAACTACCCCGCCACATTGAGCACAAATCAGCCCCTCCCCGGTTTCGTCAGGGAGGGGCTGATTTGTGAGTGGTCTCAATGCGGTCTCAACTGGCCTGGGGGACGTCCGTTTCGGGCGCAGGCGCGTCGTCGTCCTGGCTCCAGAGCAGACCGTCTATTCGGTCCGCTATGTCGTGGTGGATCGCATCGATCATGTG
>Ga0209014_10000303_pt1 | contig 28290 bp, 25 predicted proteins | sample BarGraNGADG00212_FD_184491 | JGI IMG/M metagenome (GOLD analysis project Ga0209014, IMG submission 184491) | Arctic peat soil microbial communities from Barrow, Alaska - Barrow Graham LP Ref core NGADG0002-212 (SPAdes) (version 2) | ecosystem: Environmental > Terrestrial > Soil > Wetlands >...
ATGCGGCGACCTACGGGGTCGCCGCGCCTGGCTCGAAGGTGCCGGACTTCCTCACCCTGAAGTCGACCGCGGTCACTCCCGCCGGCTGAGTTCCGTGTCGCAGTTGCAGCGTGCGGTCGAGGTGATGGATCAGCTGCGCTCGCCGGGTGGCTGCCCATGGGATGCGTCGCAGACCCACGCCTCGCTGGCCAAGTACCTGGTGGAAGAGACGTACGAGCTGCTCGAAGCGATCGAGACGGGCGATCTCGTGCTGCTGCGCGAAGAACTCGGGGATCTGCTCCTGCAGGTGCTGTTCCACGCCAGGTTGACCCAGGAGCTGGCACCTCCGGACGCGTTCGGGATCGAGGACGTCGCGGCCGACCTTGTCGACAAGCTGGTCCGCCGTCACCCGCACGTCTTCGCCGACGCCGACCCAGGCTCGGCCGAGCAGCTCAACGAGACCTGGGAGCGGTTGAAGGTCGCCGAGAAGGGACGCACCTCGGCCACCGACGGCGTGCCGCTGGCCCAGCCGGCGCTTGCCCTGACGGCCAAGCTGATCGCGCGGGCGAAGCGAGCCGGCATCGACTCCTCGGCGCCGCCGTCGTCGTCCGACCTGGGCCAGAGGCTCTTTGCGCTGGTGCGCGACGCGGTCGAGCAGGGCGACGATCCGGAGTCAGCCCTGCGCGAAACTGCCCGCGCCTTCCGGGCCGCCATACTCGCGGCCGAACGGGCCGACCGGCAATGATTGCGGAATGACTGTCGAACGACCTGAGCCGCCGCTGGCGGCGGACGAGCGCGCAACGCTGAACGGCTTCCTCGTCTACTACCGTGCGACGCTCGCCGTCAAGTGCGACGGGCTGACGCCTGATCAACTGGCGGATCGCCGGGTGCCGCCGTCCTCGCTGTCGTTGCTCGGCCTCGTCCGGCACATGGCCGAGGTCGAGCGCGGGTGGTTTCGCGGCTTTGCCGGCGAGACCAGCCATCCGCGCTACTACAGCAAGGACGAGCCGGACGGCGACTTCGACAACGCGGCGCCCGAACCAGCGCAGGTGGCCGACGCCTTCGCCTTCTGGCAGGCCGAGATCGAGCACGCGCGTGAGGTCGTGGCCGCCGCCGACCTGGACGCCACGTTCACCCGAGGGCGCGACGGGCACACGTTCTCGATGCGCTGGGTGCTCGTCCACATGATCGAGGAGTACGCCCGGCACTGCGGTCACGCCGACCTGCTGCGCGAGCGCATCGACGGCGTCACCGGCGACTGATCCACCCGGCGGGGCGCCCAAAGGCGGTGCGTGGCGGCGGCTAGGGTTGGCTTGACCGCGTAGATCTGCCGAAAGGACCACTTGTGGCCAGCATCGAGGCCGTCGGGGCTCGCGAGATCCTGGACTCCCGGGGCAATCCAACCGTCGAGGTCGAGATCGCCCTCGACGACGGCACCCTGAGCCGCGCCGCAGTGCCCAGCGGGGCGTCGACCGGCGCCTTCGAGGCCGTCGAACTACGCGACGGCGGCGAGCGCTACGGCGGCAAGGGCGTGCGCAAGGCCGTGAACGCGGTTCTCGACACCATCGGTCCGGAGCTCGTGGGCATCGAAGCCAGCGAGCAGCGGTTGATCGACGGCGCGTTGATCGACCTCGACGCCACCCCCGACAAGAGCCGACTCGGCGCCAACGCCATCCTCGGCGTGTCACTGGCCGTCGCGAAGGCCGCCGCCGAGTCCGCTGACCTGCCGCTGTTCCGCTACCTCGGCGGGCCCAACGCGCACCTGTTGCCGGTCCCGACGATGAACATCCTCAACGGTGGCGCGCACGCGGATTCGAACGTCGACGTGCAGGAGTTCATGATCGCGCCGATCGGCGCGCCGACCTTCGCCGAAGCCGTGCGCTACGACGCCGAGGTCTACCACGCACTCAAGAGCGTCCTGAAGAAGAAGGGCCTGGCGACGGGTCTCGGGGACGAGGGCGGGTTCGCACCCAGCCTCGACTCCACCCGCGCGGCGCTCGACCTGATCGTCGAGGCTATCGCCACCACCGGCCTGACCGTCGGGGTCGACGTTGCGCTCGCGATCGACGCAGCGGCCTCCGAGTTCTTCAGGGACGGCGCCTACCAGTTCGAAGGTTCGGCGCGCACCGCCGAGGAGATGATCGCGTTCTACGCCGACCTCGTCGACAGCTACCCGATCGTCTCGCTCGAGGATCCGCTCGACGAGGAGGACTGGTCCGGCTGGGTCGCGCTCACCGGCGAACTCGACGACAAGGTGCAGATCGTCGGCGACGACATCTTCGTCACCAACCCCACCAGGATCGGCCGGGGCATCGAGAGCGGAGCCGCCAACGCGCTGCTCGTGAAGGTGAACCAGATCGGCACGCTGACCGAGACTTTCGACGCCGTCGAGCTCGCCCACCGTCACGGCTATCGCTGCATGATCAGCCACCGCTCCGGCGAAACCGAAGACACGACGATCGCCGACCTGGCCGTCGCGATGAACTGCGGCCAGATCAAGAGCGGCGCGCCGGCACGCAGCGAGCGGGTGGCCAAGTACAACCAGCTGATGCGCATCGAGGAGGAACTCGACGACGCGGCGCGCTACGCCGGGGCTGCTGCCTTCCCGCGCTATGAGGCCACCGAGTTCGCCGTAGACCAGGGTTAGTCCGGTGCCCGCCGCGCCCCGCCCGCGCCGCGCCGTCACCGGTCGCGCACTCGTGCTCGGCACGATCGTGGTGTTGTTGCTGGTGTTGCTCGCCTCGCCGCTGCATCGCTACTTCGGCAGCCGCAGCGACGTCGGCCGGGCGGCCGCGCAACTGCACGCTGATCAGACGCAGCTCGGCGTCCTGCAGGACGAGCAGCGCCAGTGGTCTGATCCCGGATACGTGCAGCAGCAGGCACGTGAGCGGCTCATGTACGCGATGCCGGGCGACACCGTCTACGTCGTCGTCACGCCGGGGCAGAAGTCCGACATCGAGAAGTCGGCGACGGGCGCGGTGGCAAAGTCGGATGGCACCTGGAATCAGCGGCTGTGGCACAGCGTGCTGACCGCAGGATCTTGACTCTCGCGCCTGCCGACCGGGTGGCCGTCGAAGCGCAGCTCGGTCGGTCACCGAGAGCGATCCGTGAGGTCGCGCACCGCTGCGAGTGCGGCAATCCGGACGTCATCGAGACCTCGCCGCGCCTGCCCGACGGCACGCCGTTCCCGACGCTCTACTACCTCACCTGCCCCCGTGCGAGCGCTTCGATCGGCACGTTCGAAGCGTCGGGACTTATGCGCCAGATGACCGAACGCCTCAAGACGGACGCCGATCTCGCCGGCGCCTATCGGGCTGCTCACGACTCCTACCTTGCGCGTCGTGAGCAGCTCGCCCACGTCGACGAGATCGCCGGCATCAGCGCGGGAGGCATGCCGAACCGGGTGAAGTGCCTGCACGTTCTCGTCGCCCATGCCTTGGCCGTCGGGCCCGGCGTCAATCCGCTGGGGGACGAAGCGCTTGCCCTGCTGCCGAAGTGGTGGGCCGATGGCCCATGCGTGCTGAGGCAGGTCGAATGAGGGTCGCGGGCATCGACTGCGGGACCAACTCGATCCGACTGCTGATCGCAGATGCGGCACCGTCCGGCGGATTGGTCGACGTCGTCCGAGAGATGCGGATCGTGCGCCTCGGGCAGGGCGTCGACCGTACCGGCCGGCTTGCTCCGGAGGCGATCGAACGAACGCGAGTCGCCCTCGCTGACTACGCGTCCGCCATCCGCCGCGACGGAGCCGAGCGGGTGCGAATGGTCGCCACCAGCGCTACCCGGGACGCCGCCAACCGCCAGGAGTTCGTCGAGATGGTGCGCCACGAGCTGGGCGCCGATCCGGAGGTCATCACCGGCGCCGAAGAGGCCGAGCTGTCCTTCACAGGAGCGACCGGTGGCCTTCCGGACGTTGCCCGGCCGCTGCTCGTCGCCGACATCGGTGGCGGGTCCACCGAGCTCGTCCTCGGCAACGGAGCGCTGCGTTCGCACAGCATGGACGTCGGTTGCGTACGGATGACCGAGCGCCACCTGCACGACGATCCGCCGACGCCACAGCAGGTGGCGGCGACCGTCGATGACCTGCGCGCCGCCATCGCCTCGGCCGCACGCGATGTCCCCCTCGACACCGCAGCCACCTTCGTCGGCGTCGCCGGAACGGTCACCACGATTGCCGGCATCGTCTTGGGGCTGGACGCCTACGACGCCGCGGCGATCCACGGGTCGGTGATCAGCGCCGCGCAGGTGCGCGCCGTGACTGACCGCCTGCTGTCGATGACGCACCACGAGCGTGCCGCGTTACCGGTCATGCATCCTGGTCGGGTCGACGTGATCGGCGGGGGAGCGCTGGTGCTGCGAACGCTCGTCGAGGCGACCGGTGCCGACGAGGTCATCGTCAGCGAGCACGACATCCTCGACGGCATCGCGCTCAGCCTGCTCGACTGAGGTCGCCTTCAACCGGCTTCGGGCTCTTGCGGGCCTTGCCGGGCTTGGGAGCCGGTGGTTCGATGCCGATCACGTTGCGCCACGCCGATTCGGCGCCCTTGCGGGTCATCAGGTCAGCGACCACGACGCCCGCCGCGGACAGTGCCGCCCACGAGATCGCGTCGCCCCACCGGACCCCGGCTTCGGACGGCTTGCGCGGCGGGTCGTCGGGACGGGCCATCGCCCATGCGCGTTCGACGACCTTCTTGGTGATGATGCCGACGGGGATGCCCACGATGATCGTCGTCACCTTCATGCCGATCCTGGCGGCGATGTTGGCCATCGCGTCTCCGTTCGTCGCGGGTGGGGCAGGGACACTCATCGCAAACCCTACCCACGCTCGACGGCGCACCTGCGCCTCGTGCGAAGCTCTGCACATGGCGGCTCGTCCCGGTGCTGATTGGCCGGGTGATCTCGCCACGGCCGCAACGCCGGTAGCCCGGACGCCGACCGATGCCGAGGCGCTCGCTCGGTCGTCCCGGACGCTGATGGAACTCTCGGCGCGCAGCTCCGTATGCCGAGCGTGCCCTCGCCTCGTCGACTGGCGCGAGCAGGTCGCCGACGAGAAGCGCCGGGCCTTCGCGGGCGAGGAGTACTGGGGCCGGCCCGTGCCCGGATTCGGCGCCGAGCGTCCGCGCATCGCCGTGATCGGGCTCGCACCGGCTGCTCACGGCGCCAACCGCACGGGCCGGATGTTCACCGGCGATCGCAGCGGTGACTGGTTGTACGCGTCGCTGTATCGCGTCGGCCTCGCCAATCAGCCCACGTCGGTCTCAGCAGCCGACGGTCTGCAGCTGCGCGGCGTCCGGGTCACGGCTCCGGTCCGGTGCGCGCCACCGGCCAACAAGCCGACGATGCGGGAGCGCGATGCGTGCCGGCCGTGGCTCACCAGGGAGGTCGAGATCATGTGGCCGAGCCTGCGCGCCGTAGTCGTCCTGGGCGGGTTCGGCTGGGCTGCCCTCTGGCCGGTGTTGCGGGGCGCCGGCGTCGCGGTGCCGGCTCCGCTGCCGCAGTTCGGTCACGGTGTCGAGGTCGAGGTGGACGGCCGCACGGTGCTGGGGTGCTATCACGTGAGCCAGCAGAATACCCAGACCGGCCGGTTGACCGAGCCCATGCTCGACGCCGTCATGCGGCGTGGGGCGTGGCTTGCGGGTCTTGACGGTCGCTGACCGCGAGGTCGGAGGGTGCTGGGAACATGGTGGTAACGTAATCCCTATGGAAGTGACCCTCGACTCCGTCGGACGCATCGTCGTTCCTAAGGCCTTGCGTGATGCGCTTGGCCTTCGAGCAGGTGCAACCGTGGACATCTCCCGTTACGGAGCCGGTCTTCAACTCATTCCTGTCGGCCGAACGGCGCGGCTCGTCCATGAGGCCGGCGCGCTCGTCGCCACCGGCGAGACGACCATCGATGACGACGACGTGTTCGCACTCATCGACTCCGGACGCCGTTGATCTCTCCCGTGGCGGTCGACACCAGCGTCGCGGTGCCGCTCTTGATACAAACGCACCGCGCACACTCCTCGGTGGTGGCGTGGTGGCGGGGCCGACCGCTCGCATTGAGCGGGCCCGCTCTCGCGGAAACCTATTCCGTGCTCACCAGGCTGCCCGGCGACATCCGCGTGGCACCTGAGAATGCAGCACGCCTGCTCAACGAGCGCTTTGCGCCGCCGTTGCTCCTCGGGTCGGACACGGCTGCCCGGCTGCCTGACATTCTGAGCGGCGCTGGAATTGCGGGAGGGGCGGTCTACGACGCCCTGGTGGCGTTGGCTGCAGCTGCGAACGACTGCGTGCTGGCAACGCGCGACGCGCGAGCAAAGGCGACGTACGAAATGATCGGGGTGCGTGTCGAGGTGGTCGATTGAGCTGCCCAATCCGCACTCGCTCTGATCGACCCGATACCCAGGCTGGACGTGTCACCGAGCCGAACTCACCAGCACGGCCGCCGTGCTGACGGCGTCAAGGATGACCCGCGCGGCGGCCGAAGCGTGACATCTGTCGCGGACGGGCGGCGCGCCCTGCCCCTGCCGCGCGCGGTTCGCTAGCGTCGGGGCATGGCAGTCGTCAATCAGCCCGTACGGATCCTGATCGTCGGCGGCGGTTACGTCGGCATGTACACCGCGCTCGGCCTGCAACGCCGGCTCTCTCGTGGGGCGGCGGAGATCACGGTCGTCGAGCCACAGTCGAACATGACCTACCAACCGTTCCTTCCGGAGGCTGCGGCCGGCAGCGTCGAACCGCGGCACGTGGTCGTGCCGCTGCGCAAGGTGCTGCGTGGATGCAACGTCGTCACGGCGGCCGTCAGCCGCATCGAGCACGCTCGCAAGGTCGTGCTCATCCAGCCCGCGGAGGGTGACGAGTACGAGGCCTCCTATGACCTGCTCGTGCTCTGCCCAGGCTCGGTCTCTCGCTTGCTGCCGATCCCGGGTCTGAGCGAGCAGGGCATCGGTTTCAAGACGATCGGCGAGGCGATCTTCCTGCGCAACCACGTGCTGTCGTGCCTTGACCTGGCCGCGTCCACGAACGACGCCGAGCGCAGGCGCAAGGCCCTGACGTTCGTCTTCGTCGGTGGCGGGTACGCGGGGGTGGAGGCGCTTGCCGAGCTCGAGGACATGGCGCGGTATGCCACCCGCTACATCCCGGGCGTCGAGCCGGGCGACATGCGGTGGGTGCTGGTCGAGGCGGCCAGCCGGATCATGCCCGAGGTCTCGGTGCGCCTGTCGGCCTACACGATCGACCGACTGACCGAGCGTGACATCGACGTGCGGTTGACCACCCGCCTCGAGTCGGCGGTGGGCGGGCGGATCGTCCTGTCCGACGGTGACGCGTTCGACGCCGGCACGCTGGTGTGGACGGCAGGCGTCAAGGCCAACCCCTTGCTGCGGAAGACCGACCTGCCACTCGATGACGCCGGCAGGTTGTGCTGCGCGGCGAATCTGACCGTCAAGGGCGTCATGGGCGTGTTCGCTGCCGGCGACTGCGCCGCCGTTCCGGATCTGACCAAGGACGACCCGAACGCGCTGTGCGGCCCCAGCGCGCAGCATGCGGTCAGGCAGTCCAAGACGCTGATCGCGAACATCGTTTCGACCGTCCACGGCGGCACGTTGCGCGACTACCGGCACGCGTATGCGGGGTCGGTGGCCTCGCTGGGGCTCTACCGGGGGGTCGCCGAGATCTACGGCGTCAAGCTGCGCGGGTTCCCGGCGTGGTGGATGCACCGTACGTACCACGTCTCGAGAATGCCGACGTTCAATCGCAAGGTTCGGGTGGTGGCCGACTGGACCGGTGCGTTGCTGTTTCGGCGGGAAGTCGTGTCGCTCGGGCAACTGCAGCAGCCGCGAAGCGAGTTCGAGCAGGCGGCCGAACGCCGGCGCTTACCGTAGCCCGCTACGCCCCCGCCCCCGTAGCCCAACAGGCAGAGGCAGACCTCTTAAAAGGGTCGCAGTGTCGGTTCGAATCCGACCGGGGGCACGGATCCGGACCGCCGCACTGGGGAAAGGCAGGGCGCCGCCTGCCGCCGGAGTCGCGTCAGCCGCTCTTGCGGCGGAATGTGCGCTTTCCGCCCGCGGCACCGTGCTCGCCGTGGACCTTCGAGTCGCCGTGGGCTTCGGCTGCCGCGGCTCGTTCGGCCTGGCTGCCCCGCTTGCGCTCGAGCGCCTCACGGAACTTGGCCTTCGGGTCGGGGTTGGTTGCCTCGTTCTTGTCCGCCGTACTCATGACTCCAGCCTCGCACGTGCGGCCGTGCGCGCCAACGGCGGTCGGCTCACGCGCGTTTGAGGACGACGACGGGGATCTCGCGTGAGGTCTTCTTCTGGTACGTGTCGTAGTCCGGCCAGACCTCGGTCATCCGAGCCCACATGTCCGGCTTCTCGGCGGCGGTGGCGGTGCGTGCCCGGGCGGCGAAACGCTCGCCCTTGATCTGGACCTGGACTTGCGGGTCGGCCTGCACGTTCAGGTACCAGTCCGGCGGGTCGTCGGCCCCGCCTTTGGACGCGACGACCAGGTAGTCGTCTCCGTACTCGCGAAAGATCAGCGCGTGGCTGTGGGGCTTGCCGGACTTACGGCCGTTGGCCGTGAGGATCAGGATCGTGGTGCCGTTGAGCCACTGGTAGCCGTCTTCGCCGTCCGTGGCCACGTACCGGTCGATGTGCTCCTTGCCGAACAGCGTCATGCCGTAACCCTTCCATGATCAGTGGGCCTGCGTTCAATGCAGCATCCGCGGGTCGAGGTCTGTTCCCGCCGAGCCGCGTTCGCTCACGGCGTACGGCACGTCTCCGCGGAACAACCGACCTCGCGCCGGACTTGAGTCGATATCGCTCAACCACCGAAGGGTGCCCTCATGGCCGAACACGTGAACCTGCCCGTCCTGTCCCTGCCGGACTTGGTCGTTCTTCCTGGAATGGTCGTCCCGGTAGAGCTCGGCGAGACATCCCGTGCGGCAGTCGACGCGGCCCGCGCGGGCGCGAACGGGCAACTGCTGCTCACACCCCGCCTCCCGGACCGATACCCCGTCTACGGCGTCGTGGCGACGATCGAGCAGATCGGACGCCTCCCCGGTGGCGCCCCCGCGGCGGTCCTGCGCGCCGGGCCACGGGCGCGCATCGGCTCGGGCGTCACGGGACCCGGCGCTGCGCTGTGGGTCGAGGCCGAACCTGTCGACGAGCCCGAACCGTCCGAGCACGTGATCGGGTTGTCCGCCGAGTACAAGCGCCTCGTGGTCGCCATCCTGCAGCGCCGCAATGCGTGGCAGGTCATCGACTCCGTCCAACGAATCGCGGACCCGTCCGAACTCGCCGACACAGCCGGGTACGCGCCGTACCTGTCGGACGAGCAGAAGCGTGAACTGCTCGAGACGCCAGACGTCGAGGCACGACTGACGGCAGTGATCGGGTGGGCCCGCGATCACCTCGCCGAACTCGAGGTCACCGAGCAGATCCGTGACGACGTCCGCGACGGGATGGAGAAGAGCCAGCGCGACTTCCTGCTGCGCCAGCAGCTCGCCGCCATCCGCAAGGAGCTGGGCGAGGACGAGCCGGACGGTGCCGACGACTACCGCGCTCGGGTCACTGAGGCCCAGCTGCCGGACAACGTGCGCGAGGCTGCCCTGCGCGAGGTCGGCAAGCTCGAGCGGGCCAGTGAACAGAGCCCGGAGTCCGGCTGGATCCGCACCTGGCTCGACACCGTCCTCGAGCTGCCTTGGGCCGAGCGCACGGTCGACAACTCCGACATCAACGCGGCGCGCGACGTGCTGGACGCCGATCACCACGGCCTCGACGACGTGAAGGACCGCATCGTCGAGTACCTGGCTGTCCGCGCCCGCAGAGCCGAGCGTGGTCTGCAGATCGTCGGGGGCCGAGGCTCCGGCGCGGTGCTCGCGCTCGTCGGTCCGCCGGGTGTCGGCAAGACGTCCCTCGGCGAGAGTGTCGCGCGTGCGCTCGGCCGCAAGTTCGTCCGCGTCTCGCTCGGTGGTGTGCGTGACGAGGCCGAGATCCGCGGCCACCGCCGCACCTACGTCGGTGCCCTGCCGGGTCGGATCGTCCGCGCGATCAGTGAGGCCGGTTCGATGAACCCGGTCGTCCTGCTCGACGAGATCGACAAGGTGGGCTCGGACTTCCGCGGCGATCCCGCTGCCGCGCTGCTCGAGGTGCTCGACCCGGCGCAGAACCACACGTTCCGAGATCACTACCTGGAGGTCGAGCTGGACCTGTCGGACGTGCTCTTCCTGGCGACGGCGAACGTCATCGACACCATCCCGTCGGCGTTGCTCGATCGCATGGAGGTCGTGACCCTCGACGGATACACCGAGGACGACAAGGTGGCGATCGCCCGCCAGCACCTGCTGCCGCGCCAGTTGACCCGTGCTGCGCTCGGTGCGGACGACGTCCTGATCGACGACGCCGCGCTGCGTGAGATCGCGTCGAGTTACACGCGTGAGGCCGGCGTGCGCCAGCTCGAACGCTCGCTGGCCCGCGTGCTGCGCAAGGTCGCGACGAAGCTCGGTGACGCGACCGCGTCACCCCTGCGGATCGGCGTGGACCAGCTGCGCGAGTACCTCGGGCGGCCCAGGTTCACACCCGAGTCGGCCGAACGCACGTCGGTTCCGGGCGTGGCCACCGGCCTGGCCGTCACCGGCGCGGGAGGCGACGTGCTGTTCATAGAAGCCACCGCCATGGACGGCAAGCCGGGGCTGACTCTCACCGGGCAGCTGGGCGACGTGATGAAGGAGTCGGCGCACATCGCGCTGTCCTACCTGCGCTCGCACGGTGCGCAGCTGGGGATCGACGCGGCCGCGCTCGACCGCTCGGTGCACCTGCACGTCCCTGCGGGGGCAGTGCCGAAGGATGGTCCGTCCGCGGGCGTGACCATGGTGACCGCCCTGGCGTCGTTGGCGACCGGCCGGCCTGTTCGGGCTGATGTGGGGATGACCGGCGAGGTGACGCTCAACGGGCGCGTGCTGCCGATCGGGGGTGTGAAGCAGAAACTGCTCGCTGCCCAACGTGCCGGCCTCAAGACCGTCTTCCTGCCCGAGCGCAACGAGCCGGACCTCGACGACGTGCCTGCAGAGGTCCTGGCGGCGCTCGACGTGCGCGTCGTCGGTGATGTCGCGGACATCGTCGCGGCCGCGCTGGAGCCGGTTTCGGATGCCGTCGCGGGTGACGCAGTCGTGGCCGCGTGAGCGATCGATCGGTCGCCGTGCGGCAGATCAGCTCCGTACGCTGCCGCCGGGCCTCAGCCGGCCCGGCGGCGGCGGGGGAGCGGCCAACGGTTCGCCGGCGCCTCTGACGGCGCCGAAGCGGGTCCCGACCGTCCAGTCGTTGCGCGCCTGGACGATCTCTTCGCTCGATCGGGCGACGAAGTTCCACCACATGACGATCTGCTCGTCGAACGGCTCGCCCCCGAGCAGGAGCAGCCGGGCGCCGGGGTCCGATCGCATGCGGAGCTCGCTTCGGGAGCAGCCGAGGTAGAGCATGCTGCCCGGTGCGACGGCCACCCCGTCGACTTCGGCCCATCCCGACATCACGAGAACCGCGTGTTCGAAGTCGAACTCCAGCGGTATCGAGGCGTCCGCACCGGCGCTGACGGTGACCTCGGCGCCGACCAGAGGGGTGTACGCGTGCCCGGGCGAGCCGGCCTCGGCCACCGAACCGATGATCACCGTCACGCTGACACCGCCGTCGGACAGGGTTGGCAGGCCCGCATGGTGCGTCCATGCGGGGTCGGTGTCGCGGAACGCTGCAGGCAGGGCGACCCACAGCTGGACGCCGTGCAGCAGTCGCGGGTGCGGCGTCGGAGAGTATTCGGCGTGGGTGACTCCGTGGCCCGAGGTCATGAGGCCGAGTTCGCCGGGCTGGATGACCTGATCGCTGCCGAGACTGTCGCGATGGTGCACCTGTCCGTCGAGCAGCCAACTTACCGTCTGTAGCCCGGTGTGCGGGTGCGGCGGTACCTTCATACCGGCGCTTGCGGCGATGTCGTCGGGTCCGTAGTGGTCGACGAAGCACCACGCGCCGACCAGTCGGCGGCCGAGGTTGGGCAACAGCCGGCGCACGTTGGTGCTCTCGCCGAGCGTGACCTCCTTGCCGTCGAACAGCTGGTGCGTGGGCTCGGCGAGGACTCCGGCGCGCCCACCGCACAGCGTCAGGCGCGGCGCGCGATCAAGGTTGCTCACGCGACCGACACTACGACAGGATCACCAGGGCCGGCGGAGGAGTTCGTGCAGATCATGACCACGCGTGTATCGGACAACCGTGACCTCAGCCGGTACGAGATCCACGAGGACGGTGCTCTCGCGGGCTTCACCCAGTACGGCCTCGACGGTGAGGTCATCGTCTTCCCACATACCGAGATCGACCCGGAGTTCGGTGGTCGCGGGCTGGGCTCGATCATGATCCGGGAGGCGCTGGACGACGCGCGCCGGCGCGGGCTGACGGTGCAGCCAAGCTGCCCGTTCGTCGCGCGGTTCATCGCTGCCCACGACGACTACCTCGATCTCGTCGCCGAAGCCGACCGGGCGCGGTTCGGCCTCGCCTGAACGCGGCGACAGGGTGGGCCGAACGGCAGGGTCGACTCCGCTGTCCGTTTTCCACAGGTACGCCGAATTTATGACGTTCGTGCCTCGAACCGGCTAGTTTCTGTCTCGCGCGTCTGCAGGCTGCAACCTGCCGGCACCGCGAATACCGGGGCGCGAACGTGAGAAGACCCGGCCAGTGGCTGCAACCGCTGGCCGGGTCGAGCGCCACCTGCACCAACAACATCCGGTTCAAGGGAAAGCAGAGCACAAGGTGACGATGTCGAGTATTCCACCCCTGCAATGGTGCACGCGGCGCTTTCGAAAGGCGCGCCACGCGGTGCCGGCCAGCGCCGCGCAGCTGGTCAGGCGACGCACTCCGATCGTGGCGATCGTGCTCGCGTTCGCGGCCGTGGTCGCCCCGGCGGCGGTGTGGGCCGGAACTGCCGGCAGTGACCCGAACAACGGCAGTTGGGCGGGCGGCAAGGTGTTTCCGGGTCCCGAGCCGCTCGTTCTCTGGAACCTGCCCGGGTCCGGTGGCAAGCAGGGCACCTGCATCGACGCGAATGTCAACGGGCCTCTTCGGGGTCCGTACTCGCTGACGGCCACGATCACCGACCCCGTGTACGGCGAGCTCAACCACCTGTTCGCCAACGGCGCCACGACAGACGTCCGCCTCGCCGAGTTGAGCGCGCTGAACAGTCACAAGTACGACCTCGTCGACAAGAATCAGCAGTGGCAGTACCTGGCGCGCGGCGCCGGCGGGATGTCGGTGACCGACGCGAACGCGATGCTCGCCCAGGCGGCGAAGCTCGCCGGCCCGTACCGGCTGTCGATCACCTGGCCTGCCGGCGACACGATGGTCGGCACGCCGTACACCGCGACCGTGAAAGTGATCTCGGGGAGCGGAAACGCCGTCGCGGGATCGCGGGTGTCGCTGTCCGGAACCGGAGTCAAGCTCGCGGCCGGATCGGTGACCACGAACGCTGCCGGGCAGGCGGCGGTCGGCTTCACGATCCTGTCGGGCACGGCGTCGACGTTCTCCATCGCGGCCGCGGTGCAGTCATGGACGCAGGTGGCCGCCTACTCTGCGCCTCAGGAGCAGCGGATGCTCGCGGCGGCGCCCGCGACGACGCAGCGTGCTTCCGCGACCGGGCAGGTGACCCGCAACCGGGACGTCAACCTGATCAAGGTCGCTGCCGACGACGCGACGCACACTCCGGTTCCCGGGTACGTGTACCGCATCCTCGACTCGTCCGGTCATGTCGTCGTCCCCGCCATCATGACGGGATCGACGGCGTCCGCGGCTGACCTCGGGTCCTTGCGTGTCGGGCAGACCTACACCGCCGTCGAGCTCGACCGTCCGCCGACGGGACGCTCTACATCCCCCTCGATCCGTCGTTCACGTTCACGGTTCCGGCGGGTACCCAGACCTGGACGGTGATCGCGCAAGATCCCAGGATCCCGACGCCTGCGCTCGCCACGCGGGTGCAGGCGGCGCGGGCCATCGTCGGGCAGACGCTCACCGATACCGTCGCCGTGACGGGTGATGACGGTGAAGACGCGACGATCGCCGCGACGCTGTTCGGCCCGGTCCCACCGCCGCCCTCGGGTGCCTGCTCCGATCTGAGCCTCGCGCAGTACACCGCGGGCCCGTCACGGTCCTTCACGGCGTCCGTTCGTGGCTCGAGCAACAAGGGCAACGGCGACGTCCTCGTGTCCGGCCCGGTGGTCACCGATCCGGGTTGCTACGGATGGGCCGAATCGCTGACGTTGGTGCCATCGGGCGCGAAGGCGAGCTCGCCGCCGACCGCGCCGAACGAGTCGACGTTGGTCACCGTGCCGGCCGTCGCCACCACCGCGTCCGCGCAGTTCGCCGCTCCCGGCTCCGCGCTGACGGACACGGTCGTGGTCACCGGCCTGAGCGGGCAGGCGGCCGCGCTGGTCGCGACCCTGTACGGTCCGCTTCCGGCCGATCACGTCACCGGATGTGCGGCAGACACGGATGCGGTCTGGCGGTCGGCGATCGCGACGCATGGTGGCCACCTGTCGGTCGGCACGCAGACGTTGCCCATCACTGGCGACGGCACCTACAAGACGGATCCGATGACGGTGTCCACGCTCGGCTGCTACACGTTCTTCGAGCAGCTGACGCCGGCCAGCACACCGACGCGTCCAGTGCGGACGCCGTACGGCGTGCCCGGTGAGTCGACGGTCGTCTCGGTGCCCGCCGTCGGCACAGCCGCGTCAGCGAATGTGGTGACGGCCGGCGCCGCGATCACCGACCTGGTGACCGTGACCGGAGCGGCTGGGTTGCCAGGGACTGTGTCCGGTGCGCTACTCGGCCCGGTGGCGCCCGTGCACGGCTCGTGTGCCGGCCTCACCTGGTCGGGCGCACACGTGGCTGCCGTGCTCGCGCCCGTCGCGATCAAAGGTGACGGCATGTACCGCACGGCGCCGATCACGGTTCACGACGTCGGGTGCTACACGTTCGTCGAACGGCTGACCCTCGCGGACACCACGGCACCCGTGGTGAGCACGGTTCCGGGCGTGCCCATCGAGACGATCCTTGTCAGTCGCCCGGTCGTCACGACCTCGGGATCAGCCACCCCGCTTGCTCGGACCGGCGCGCCGTTGCCGATCACCGCAACCGTCGCCGCCGGCGTCGGCCTGATCGGGTCCGGTCTGCTGCTGATGTGCGTGCCGCGGAGGCGACGGGCTGACCGCTGAGACCTGCCGAAGCGATGCCGGGCCTTCGCGACTTCGAAGGCCCGGCATCGACCCACTACTTCAGTTCGGACGAGGACTTGTTCAGCAGTCGGCGCGCGATGATCAGTTGCTGGATCTGCTGCGTGCCTTCGAAGATGTCGAGGATCTTCGAATCGCGCGCCCACTTCTCGAGCAGCGAGCCCTCGCTGTAACCGAAACTTCCGGCCAGCTCCACGCACTTCAACGTGATCTCGACGCCCACCCGCCCAGCCTTCGCCTTGGCCATCGAGGCCTGCAGCGAGTTCGGCTGGTTGTTGTCAGCCATCCAGGTGGCTTCCATCGTCAGCAGGTAGGCGGCTTCCCAGTCGGCCTCCATCTGCAGGAACGCGGCGGCGGCAGCGTGCTGGCTGTAGGCCGGCCGGTCGTAGTCGATCTCGACGTCCGCATCCGTCAGCAACGTACGGATCTCGTCCAGGGCCGCACGGGCACAGCCGACCGCCATTCCGGCGACGAGCGGCCGGGTGTTGTCGAAGGTCTGCATCACCCCCGCAAAGCCCTCGACCTCGACATCGGGCGAACCCAGCAGGTTGGCCTTGGGAACCCGGCAGTCGGTGAATCGAATGGTCGCAGTATCGGATGCGCGGATCCCGAGCTTGTGCTCGAGACGCTCCACGACCAGCCCGGGCGTGCCCTTCTCGACGACGAACGACTTGATCGCCGCGCGGCCCTTGCTCCTGTCCAGTGACGCCCATACGACGACGGCGTCACTCCGGGCGCCCGCGGTCACGAAGATCTTCTCGCCGTTGAGGACGTACTCGTCGCCGTCGAGGACGGCCGTCGCCTGCACCGCGGCCGAGTCTGACCCGAAGCTCGGCTCCGTGATCGCCATGGACGCCCACACCTTGTCGAAGCGTTCGTGTTGCTCGTCGTTGGCGACCGAAGCGATGGCGGCGTTGCCGAGGCCCTGGCGCGGCATCGACAGTACGAGAGCGACGTCGCCCCAGCACGCCTCCATGATCGACAGGACGCTCGACATGTTGGTTCCGTTGCGGTTGCCCGTGTCCTGCTCGCCGCTGTCACGCCGGACGCCACGAGCACCGGTGTTGCTCTCGCCCGAGGCGTTCATGCCGTCGATCAGCGAGGCGAGCATGTCGAGCTCCTTGGGATACTCGTGCTCGGCGCTGTCGTACTTCCGTGAGATCGGCCGGAAGATCTCGGTCGACACCTGATGTGCCTGATTGACGACCATGCCGAACTTCTTCGGCATCTCCAGATTGATGCTCACGCTGACAACCCCCGGCCATGTCGTTGATCAACAGCAGGTTCTGGCGGCCAGGACGACCGTTCGGCGCTGTTGATCACTGCGGTTGTCAGGCTCATACCAGCACCACGCCTTCCATCACGCCCACGGCGCGCAGGTCTCGATACCACCGCTCGACCGGGTGTTCCTTCACGTATCCGTGCCCTCCGAGCAGCTGCACGCCGCTGCTTGCGATCCGCATCCCGTACTCGGCGGTGAGACGCCGCGACAGCGCCGCCTCGCGCGCGAAGGACTTGCCTTGCTCTGCCCGGCTCGCGGCTCGCAGCGTCACCAACCGTGCGCCCTCGAGCTCGATGCCGATGTCGGCGACAATGAACGCGACGGCCTGCCTATGACTGATCGGCTCGCCGAACGCAGTCCGCTCGTTCACGTAGGGGATCACGTAGTCCAGGACGGCCCTGGCTGTGCCGAGCGCCAGTGCTGACCACCCGAGCCGTGCCAGCCTGATGCAGTCCGCGTAAGCGCTCGCGTCGGCCTCGCCGAGGATCGCCGACGCGGGAAGCTGGACGTCGCTCAGCGTCAGCCGCGCCATCGACGCCGCGCGCAGGCCCATGGCCGGCTCGGCTTCAATGGTTATCCCGGCCGTCCCCGACTCGACGAGAAACAGCGCCGGCGACCCCGCCAGGTCGGCCGCGACCACGAACAGCTCTGCCTGGTCGGCTCTCGGCACCAGCGACTTCACCCCGTCCAGGACGAACCCTCCAGGGGTCCGGCGGGCCTTCGTGCGCAGCGCGAACGGGTCGAAGAGCGGGTGTGGTTCGGTGACGGCGAGCGCCGCGGCAGGCACGTCGTCACCGACGAAGGACGGCAGATAGGTGGCCTGCTGCTGGTCGTCTCCCCACAGCGCGAGCGCGTTGCTGACCGCCGCGGGCGCGAGACAGGCGACGGCCAGGCCCATGTCGCCGTGCGCGAGTGCCTCTGCGACCAGGACGCCGGTCGTCGTCGAACGTTCGGACCCCAGCCCGCCCAGCGATTCCGGGACTCCGACGAGGGTCACGCCGAGTTCGGTGACCGATCGCTTGAGCAGCGCCTCCGGGGCCGCACAGTCCTGCTCGGCGGCTGCGGCGGCCGGGCGTAGCTGCTCGGCGGCGAACTCGCGCGTGGCCTCGACGATCAACTTCTGGTCGTCGGTCGGTGTCAGGTCGAACAGCCCCCGGTCGCCGGACGTCGTCGGGCGTTGCGCCTTGCCCGCGCCCTGGACAGCGGTGAACGCGCGGTTGACGGCACCGACGGTCTTGAAACCACCGCGGCTGGCCTCGTAGATCGCGCGCTCCATCGGCTTGCGCAGGCGCAGGCGATCGATGCCGCCGGCGCTGGCGAGCCGGTTCAGCGCGGCCAGACCGAGACCCATCGCGTCGCGCCCGCTGCTGGCACCTGTCACGTCGCGACCGCGGTTCTTACGCGCAGACATCTAATCCCCCAGCGTTTTCATTGAACACAGTGTTCTGGATATAAGTTACTCATCAGTAGGAGATCTGCAACGCAGACGTGACGATCGCCGCAGGAACTGCGGCTGGGTCCGTATCGTTGCAACTACAGCAGGTTCTGGTCGAGTCGAAGCAGGCCCGGCCGTCGTCATTGTTCGCGTCGCTCAGGAGGCAGTTCGGTCATGGCCCAGAATCCCGTCATCAACAAGTTCGGTCAGGCGTCCGGCGCCAGCCGTGGCGGTCTGGCCACCCCGTCTGCGGTGGATCTGCGCAAGATGTATGACCAGCCGGCCTACGCGGGGCCGCGAACGTCTCGCTACATGACGCTCGATGACGTGGTGCAGCGCACCGCGGCGATGCTCGGTGTGCTCCTCGTCGCCGGTGGCATCAGCTGGGAACTCGTCACCACCCGCGCTGCTCTGCCGGTACTGCTCGTCGGGGCCATGGGCGGTCTGGCCCTCGGGCTGTACATGTCGTTCACGATGAAGGCCAATGCGGTGACGTCCCTGGTCTACGCCGCCTTCGAAGGCGCGTTCCTCGGGGCGATCAGCCGCATCTTCAACGATCACTTCCACGGCATCGTCATCCAGGCGGTCACCGGCACGGTAATGGTCGCCGGCGGCATGCTGTTCGTGTACAAGATCGGCGCGATCCGGGTGACGCCGAAGTTCACCCGAGTGGTGGTCGGTGCCACCATCGGTGTGTTCGGCCTGATGGTCGTCAACATGATCGCTTACCTGTTCCACTCCGGTGGCTTGGGCCTGCGCTCCGGTGGCGCGCTGGCGATCGGGTTCAGCCTGCTCTGCATCGTCATCGCGTCGATGAACCTGGTCATGGACTTCGACATGATCGAGCGGGGCATCCGCCAGGGCGCCGACCAGAAGTTCGCGTGGTACGCCGCGTTCGGGCTGACCGTCACCCTCGTGTGGCTGTACCTCGAGATCCTGCGGCTGCTCAGCTACCTTCGCGAGTAGCCGAGAACGGCTTGGCCCCGCAGCAGGGCGACACGCCGACGGCGTCCCTGCTATCGGGCCAAGTCGGGCCAGGCGGCGGTTCTATCGGGGCGTGGCCTGGCGCGGCGTGTCCTGTGCACAACGACGCCGAGGGCGGACCAGCAACTCCTTACGGAGTGCGGTCCGCCCTCGACGTTTGCCTGACCGGCCATTCCCCCACGGATTTCCGGTCACGCTCATCTGATTCAACGAGTATGCCGCGTCCTGGTTACGCGCACGACTCCCGTGATCAACAGCAGATTCTGGCGCCCTGGACGACCAACTTGCGCTGTTGATCAGCCTGACGCGAGTTGATCAGCCTGATGCGAGGCGTCGGCGTGGCGCGCCTGATGCGAGGACGCGCCTACGACAGCCGCTCGATGACCATCGCCATACCCTGGCCGCCGCCCACGCACATCGTCTCGAGGCCGAACTGCTTGTCGTGCGTCTGCAGCGAGTTGATCAGGGTTCGGGCGATGCGCGCGCCTGTCATGCCGAACGGATGCCCGATCGCGATCGCGCCGCCGTTGACGTTCAACCGGTCCATGTCGATGCCGAGCTCACGCTGTGAGGGCAGCACCTGGGCCGCGAACGCTTCGTTGATCTCGACGAGGTCGATGTCGCCGATGCTCATCTTCGCGTTCGCCAGCGCCTTGCGGGTGGCTGCGACCGGTCCGAGGCCCATGATCTCAGGTGACAGAGCCGACACTCCGGTGGCCACGATGCGAGCCAGCGGGGTGAGGCCGAGCTGCGCGGCCTTCGTGTCGCTCATGATGACCAACGCGGCGGCGCCGTCGTTCAGCGGGCAGCAGTTGCCGGCCGTGACCCGACCGTCCGGGCGGAACACCGGCTTGAGGCCGGCGACGGCGTCGTACGTGACGCCCGCGCGAGGGCCGTCGTCCTTGGACACGATCGTCCCGTCGGGCAACGTGACCGGCGTGATGTCTCGCTCCCAGAAGCCGTTGTTGATGGCCGCCTCGGCGAGGTTCTGCGACCGCACGCCGAAGTGATCCATGTCCTCACGGCTGACGTCCTTGAGCAGCGCGAGGTTCTCGGCGGTCTGCCCCATGGCGATGTAGACGTCGGGCACGAGGCCGTCCTCGCGCGGGTCGTGCCACTCAGAGGCGCCGCTCTCGGCCGCCTTGGCCGTGCGTGCCTCGGACTCGGCGTAGGCCGGGTTGTGCGAGTCGGGCCAACCGTCCGCGCTGCCCTTGGCAAAGCGCGACACGGTCTCGACGCCCGCCGAGATGAAGACGTCGCCCTCACCGGCCTTGATCGCGTGGAACGCGATGCGCGAGGTCATCAACGATGACGAGCAGTAGCGGTTGACGGTGGTGCCGGGCAGGAAGTCGTAGCCGAGGTGTACCGCCACGACGCGCCCGATGTTGAAGCCGGACTCGCCACCTGGCTGACCGCACCCCATGAGCAGGTCATCGATGTCGTGCGGGTCGAGAGCCGGCACGGCGTCGAGAGCAGCCCGCACCATCTGGGCGGCGAGTTCGTCGGGACGGATCGAGGCGAGCGAGCCCTTGACGGCGCGGCCGATCGGCGAACGCACAGCAGAGACGATGACGGCTTCGGACATTCAGGCGCTCCGGGGTTTCGATGGACGGCGGCTAGCGGCCGCAGCTGCGTGCGGCATCGTCAGCGATGCTCTCATCTGCAGGCGCGGGTGTCAGGTGTCGGTGGTTTCCGTCACCGGAACGGCCTCCTCGGGCGAGCTGGTCACGGGCTTGCGGGGACGGCGCCGGCGTAGTTGAGCCCAGGTGCCCGGACCCCGCCTGGTGGCGCCGTGCCGAGCCGTGGCGGCGACCTCGCTGCCCGGCCGGGTGGCTGCCTGGGCCGCGGCTTTGGCCACAGGTTTCGGGCGACGCGTCAGGAACGCACTGGCCGAGCGAGCCCGAGTGCCGAGGCCCAGCTCGTCGAGCGCCGAAGGCAGCAGGGCGTCGGCCGCGGCCGCGTAGCCAGCAGCGGAGGGATGGAACTGGTCGTCGCTGAACAGCTCGCGTTGGGTGGCGAACAGCGGGCCGAGCAGGTCGCCGAGTGAGACCGTGCGCCCGCCTGCCGCGACCACCGCGATCGTCTGCTCCTTGGCCAATCGGCGCGACAGGTGCCGGGCGAAGCGGCGCAGCGGCTGGGCGAGGGGACGAATCGTGCCGAGGTCCGGACACGTGCCCACGACGACGCCGGCGCCGAGGCCGCGCAGCCGGGTGACGGCGTCTGCCAGGTGCGGCACCGCGTCGGCCGGCTTGATCCGGTGCGTGACGTCGTTGGCGCCGATCATGATGATCGCGAGGTCGGGGTGCACCTTGCCCAGCTCGTCGAGCTGAGCCGGCAGCTGACGCGATTCGGAACCGACCACGGCGACGTTCGTCACGTGCACCGGTCGCCGGGCGATCCCGGATATTCCGATCGCGAGCTGAGCGGCCGGGGTGTCGCGGTCGCGCTGCACCCCGTAGCCGGCAGCGCTGGAGTCGCCCAGCATCGCCAGCCGGATGGGCGGACGGTGGATGCTCACGCCGGCCGCGGCCCACGACGTGTCGTGTGAGACGGGTGGGGACTCCACCGAGACGGGGATTCGCCTGCGAGCGAGCTTGGTCTCGCCGATCAGCAGCCCGAACAGTGCCGCGCCACCGACGCCACCGACGGCGCCGAGCCCGCCACCGCCGTACGCCGCGATCTTGACGATCCTGCGCGTTCGAGCCGCACGGAACATGTTCAGCGTCATTGCGTGAAGTAACCCTTCGGTAACTGCGAACTGAGGCTAACGTGCGGTCTATGCGCTACTCCGAATCACTCGTCGACCTCATCGGTAACACCCCGCTGGTAAAGCTTCGGCGGGTCACCCAGGGCTTGGCGCCCACCGTGCTTGCCAAGGTCGAATACTTCAACCCCGGCGGTTCGGTCAAGGACCGCATCGCCGTCCGCATGATCGACGCCGCCGAGCAGTCCGGCCAGTTGCGCGCCGGCGGGACGATCGTCGAGCCGACGTCCGGCAACACCGGCATCGGCTTGGCCATTGTCGCTCAACAACGCGGCTACAGCTGCATCTTCGTCTGCCCGGACAAGGTGAGCGGCGACAAGATCAACACCCTGCGAGCCTACGGTGCAGAGGTGGTGGTGTGCCCTACTGCGGTAGCCCCGGAAGACCCCCGCTCGTACTACTCGGTTTCCGATCGTCTCGCCCGCGAGACGCCCGGTGGGTGGAAGCCGGACCAGTACGCGAATCCGAACAACCCGCAGTCGCACTACGAGACCACCGGCCCTGAGCTGTGGGAGCAGACCGAGGGTCGCATCACGCACTTCGTCGCCGGCGTCGGCACGGGCGGCACGATCACCGGCACCGGGCGCTACCTGAAGGATAAGTCTGCCGGCGCTGTGCAGGTCATCGGCGCCGACCCTGAGGGATCGGTGTACTCCGGCGGCACCGGGCGCCCGTACCTCGTCGAGGGCGTGGGCGAGGACTTCTGGCCCGAGACCTACGACCCCAGCGTGTGCGACGAGATCATCCCGGTGTCCGACGGCGACTCGTTCGCGATGACACGCCGCCTGGCTCGCGAGGAGGGATTGCTCGTCGGAGGCTCGTGCGGCATGGCGACGGTCGCCGCCTTGCGGGTCGCGGCGCGGCTCGCGCCCGATGACGTCGTCGTGGTCCTGCTGCCTGACGGCGGTCGTGGCTACCTCTCCAAGATCTTCTCCGACAAGTGGATGGCCGACTACGGCTTCATCGGCGGGTCGGCTGAGACGACGGTGCTCGACGTCCTGCGTGGCAAGACCGGCCAGACGCCGACGCTCGTGCACGCGCATCCGAACGAGACGGTTCGCGAGGCGATCGACATCCTTCGTGAATACGGCGTGTCCCAGATGCCCGTGGTCCGGGCCGAACCGCCCGTTACCGCAGGTGAAGTTGTCGGCTCGGTGTCGGAGAAGGCGCTGCTCGACGCGCTGTTCGGCGGCGGTGCTTCGCTGGCCGACGCGCTGGAGCCGCACATGGGCCCGCCGCTACCGATCATCGGATCCGGTGAGCCGGCCTCCCGGGCGATCACCGCGCTGGGCGAGGCCGATGCGCTGCTCGTGCACGTCGACGGCAAACCCGTCGGCGTCATCACGCGGCAGGACCTGTTGGGGCACCTGGTGCATGCCTGAGCGCACGCGCCCGCTGATCAACAGCGCTCGCTGGTCGCCAGGGCCGCCGAGAACTGCTGTTGATCAGGAAGGGGACCGTCAAGTCGACCGCCCCGCGCCGGTAGCGTTGCCCCTATGAGTGACGCAACGGCGCGGCACGGCTTCGACACGCTGGCCATCCACGCAGGGCACGAACCCGACACCCTCACCGGCGCGGTGGCGGTGCCGATCTACCAGACCTCGACTTACAAGCAGGACGGCGTGGGCGGGCTGCGCGGCGGCTACGAGTACAGCCGAAGCGCCAACCCCACCCGCACCGCATTGGAAGAGTGCCTGGCGGCGCTCGAGGGCGGCGTGCGGGGGCTCGCGTTCGCCAGCGGTCTCGCGGCCGAAGACACGCTGCTGCGCACGGTGTGCCGGCCCGGCGATCACCTGATCCTGCCCGGTGACGCGTACGGCGGAACGTTTCGCCTCGTGGCCCGGGTACTCACCAACTGGGGCGTCGACTACACGCCGGTTCCGCTCGCCGATCTCGACGCGGTGCGCGCGGCGATTCGTCCGACGACGCGCGTCATCTGGTGCGAGACCCCCACCAATCCGCTGCTGGGGGTCTCCGACATCGCGGCACTCGCCGACATAGCGCGCGGCGCCGGTGCGCGACTGGTCGTCGACAACACGTTCGCGTCGCCGTACCTGCAGCAACCCCTGGGGTTGGGCGCCGACGTGGTGGTCCACTCGACGACGAAGTACCTCGGTGGGCATTCAGACGTCGTCGGCGGCGCACTGGTCACTGCCGACGCTCAGCTGGGGCAGGAACTCACGTTCCATCAGAACGCCATGGGTGCCATCGCCGGCCCCTTCGACGCGTGGCTGGTACTGCGCGGCATCAAGACGCTGGGCGTGCGCATGGATCGGCACTGCGCCAACGCAGAACAGGTCGTCAGGTTCCTCGTCGACCATCCCGCCGTCGCCGACGTGCTGTACCCGGGACTGCCGGGCCATCCCGGACACTCGGTCGCCGCACGCCAGATGCGCCGCTTCGGCGGCATGGTGTCGTTCACCTTGCGCGGCGGTGAAGAAGCCGCGCTGAAGGTGTGCGAGTTGGTCTCACTGTTCACGTTGGGTGAGTCGCTGGGCGGCGTCGAGTCGTTGATCGAACATCCCGCGCGCATGACGCACGCCAGCGCGGTCGGCTCTCCGCTCGAGGTCGCGGGCAACCTGGTCCGGTTGTCGGTCGGTATCGAGGACGTCGACGACCTGGTCGCCGACCTCGCGCAAGCGCTGGCCTGATCCGGTTTCGGTGGACGTCGATTACGGTTCGTCCATGGGGTGTTCGGCGACTGCGATCTGGGACGACCGTTACCTCGCGTACGACTTCGGCGATCACCCGATGAATCCGGTGCGTCTGGATCTCACGATCCGGCTGGCGCGCGAGCTCGGCGTGCTCGACGGTCTCGACATCCTGCCGCCCGTCGAGGCGGACGAGACGGCGCTGCGCACTGTCCACGACGCCGACTATCTGGCTGCCGTCCGCCGGGCCAGCGAGGATCCCACGTTCGCCGGCTTCGGGCTCGGAACCGACGACGACCCGGTGTTCACGGGTATGTACGAGGCCTCCGCACTCATCGCGGGCGGCTCGGCTATCGCGGCGCGCCATGTATGGAGCGGGCAATCGCAGCACGCCGTGAACATCGCCGGTGGCCTGCATCACGCAATGGCCGGGTACGCGTCGGGTTTCTGCGTCTTCAACGACGTCGTCCTTGCGATCCGCACGCTGCTCGCCTCCGGGGCGCGCAAGGTCGCGTACGTCGACATCGACGTGCACCATGGCGACGGCGTGCAGGCGGCGTTCTACGACGATCCGCGCGTGCTGACCATCAGCCTGCACCAGGACCCGCGCACGCTGTTCCCCGGCACCGGACTGGCGACCGAGATCGGCCGCGGTTCGGCCGAGGGCACAGCCGTCAACGTCGCGTTGCCACCCGGGACGAACGACTCGGGCTGGCTGCGGGCGTTCCGTGCGGTCGTGCCCGGCGCCGTGCGCGCGTTCGGTGCCGATGTGCTCGTCACGCAGTGCGGATGCGATACCCACCACGAGGACCCGCTCGCCAACCTCGAGCTCTCGATCGACGGCCAGCGGACCGCCATCGCCGAGTTGCATGCGCTCGCCCACGAAGCGACGGCGGGCCGGTGGGTCGCCTTGGGCGGTGGGGGATACGGCGTCATCCGCTGTGTCCCTCGCACCTGGACCCACCTGCTCGCCGAGGCATCCGGCAAGGCGTTGCCGGCGGAGACATCCGTACCGCCAGGGTGGATCGAGCACCTGCGCGGCAGGGGAGTGCGCGGCGAGCTTCCAGCCACGATGGGCGAAGGCCGGGTGCTCCGAGTCGAGCCATGGACGCCAGGCGGTGACAGCTGGCTCGATCGCTCGATCATGGCCACGCGCTACATGGTGTTCCCGCTGCTAGGCCTCGACCCGGACGACCCCCGTGACTGACCGGGCCGCGGGGCAGCCGCCCCCGCACTGGGAAGCAGACGTCGTCGTCGCTGACGGCGGCACGGTTCATCTGCGGCCGATCCTGCCCTCCGACGCGGACGCGCTCGTCGAGTTCCACTCGCACCTGTCGGCTCGTACGCGCTACCTGCGGTACTTCTCGGCCTATCCGCGCATCCCCGACCGTGACCTGAAGCGATTCACCAACGTCGACCATCACTATCGGGTGGCGCTCATCGCGGAGCTCGGCGGCGAGATCATCGCTGTCGGCCGATACGAAGGCACGCCGGACACCGACGAAGCCGAGGTCGCCTTCGTGGTAGCCGACGCGCACCAGGGTCGGGGCATCGGCTCCGTGCTGCTCGAGCATCTCGCGGCCGCGGCCAGAGAGTGCGGCATCAGGCGCTTTCACGCGATAGTCCTCGCCGAGAACACCGCGATGATCCGGGTGTTCCACGACGCCGGCTACGAAACCGCGCGCCACATGGAACACGGCGAGGTGACCTTGGAGTTCGCGGTCGACGAGACGGCGTTGACCGAGGCCGTGATGCATGAACGTGAGCAGCGCGCCGAGGCTCGTTCGATCCGTCGGCTGCTGTTTCCCACGTCCGTCGCCGTCGTCGGAGCAAGCAACGACGCCGGCAAGATCGGCAACGCGGTCTTCGGCAACCTGCTCAGGATGGGATTCCACGGACCGCTGTACCCGATCAACCCCGACGCCAGGCACGTCGGTGGCGTGCGGGCCTACCCCTCGGTGCTGGACGTGCCCGACGACGTCGATCTGGTCGTCATAGCCGTGCCCGCGGCTTCGGTCCCCGGTGTCGTCGAGCACTGCGCGGCGCGGGGTGTGCGCGGCCTCGTCGTGATCTCGGGCGGTTTCGGCGAACGTGGCGACGACCTCGAACGCAGCCGCGGTTTCGAGGCCCAACGCGATCTGGTGCTCGAAGCACGCTCGCAGGGGATGCGCGTCGTCGGGCCCAACTGCCTCGGAGTCGTGAACACCGACGCCAACGTTCGGCTGAACGCCTCGCTCGCCCCACTGCCTCCGTTGAGCGGGCGCGCCGGCTTCTTCTGCCAGTCCGGTGCGCTCGGGGTCGCGGTGCTCGGCGAAGCAGCCCGGCGCGACCTCGGCATATCGACGTTCGTGTCTGCGGGCAACCGCGCGGACGTGTCCGGCAACGACCTGCTGCAGTACTGGGAGACCGATGACGCGACCGACGTCGTGTTGATGTATCTCGAGAGCTTCGGCAACCCGCGCAAGTTCGCACGGCTGGCTCGGCGCCTCGGTCGGACGAAACCGATCGTCGCGGTCAAGAGCGGCACCGGATCCGTGGTCGCGGGACTGGCCCACACCACGGTCGAGGTGCCCGAGACGAGCGTCCGCACCCTGTTCGAGGCCTCCGGTGTGATCCGGGTCGACACGCTGGGTGACCTGTTCGACATCGCGCTGCTGCTGACCTCGCAGCCGCTGCCCTTGGGCGATCGGGTCGGTGTCGTCGGCAACTCGACGGCACTCGGGGTTCTGGTCACCAATGCCTGCTCCGCTGAGGGTCTCTCGCTTGCCCGGATGGACGACGTGGGTGTGGACGCCTCGTCCGAAGTCTTTCGGGCCGCGCTCACCGCCGCGGTCGAGGACGAGAACGTCGACGCCGTCGTGGTCGTGTTCGTGCCGCCGCTGCAGCGCACGTCAGGTGAGGAGGTCGCCGCCGCCGTCCGGTCCGTGGCCGCGGCCAGCCACAAGCCGGTGCTTTCGACGTTCCTCGGCTTCGAGGGCGTTCCCGGCGCGTTGGCGTGCGAGGGCGAGTCGTCGCCGATGCGGGGGTCGGTGCCGTCGTACCCGACGCCCGAACGCGCCGTGCGAGCCCTGGCTCGTGCCGTTCGCTATGCGGCGTGGCGGCGGCGGCCGGCAAGTTCTGTGCCCGAGCTCGATCGGCTCGACGTGACAGCGGCACGATCGATCGTCGAGTCCGCCCTCGCGCAGTCGCCAGAAGGTTGCGTGCTCGACCACGATCGGATGGTGGCGCTGCTGGTCTCGGCGGGGCTTCCCGTGCCGCACGCCACCCGGACGCACGGCGTCGAGGTGCAGATGTCGGTGTTCGACGACCGCTCGTTCGGCGCGCTCGTCTCGTTCGGCGTCGCGGGCCTGGCGACGGACCTGCTCGGCGATCGCGCGTATGCCGCCGTACCGCTGACGAGCGCCGACGCGATCGAGCTGATCGCCGCTCCTCGTGCCGCGCCGCTGCTACACGGGTACGCCGGGGCCCCGGAGGCCGACACCTCCGCTCTGGCCGACATGGCGCTTCGGCTGTCGGCGTTGGGCGATGCCCTGCCCGAGATCGCCGAGTGTTCGGTGGTTGCCGTGGCCGCGCAGCGGGGTGTGCACATCACGTCGGCTACGGCACGGGTGGCCCCACCGACGGCGCGTGGTGACACCGGGCCACGCCGGCTCCGAGGGCTGTAACCCTCCGCTACGACCGGGCTGCCTCGACCAGGAACGCGGTCAGGCTAGCCGGGGGCGACCAGTTGTAACGAACGGCCGCCGCGTTCGTCACGGGCGTGTTACAGGTGTTCTGCAGTACGTGGGCTTCGACAGGGGCCATCCTGGTGCCGTCTGCCCGCATGCCGATCATCACCAGCATCTTGCCGTTGGCCGTTCGGTACAGCGGGCACGGGACGGCGCGCATGGTCGTGTCTGCCGCATTGAGCCCCGCCGCCAATTGGGCGGCCGGCGACCCGGTCAGGGTGACGCTGAG
>Ga0209014_10000307_pt1 | contig 28176 bp, 23 predicted proteins | sample BarGraNGADG00212_FD_184491 | JGI IMG/M metagenome (GOLD analysis project Ga0209014, IMG submission 184491) | Arctic peat soil microbial communities from Barrow, Alaska - Barrow Graham LP Ref core NGADG0002-212 (SPAdes) (version 2) | ecosystem: Environmental > Terrestrial > Soil > Wetlands >...
GAGCCGGTTGGCAGCGAGGCCCCCGGCCGCGCCGATGGGGCCGGCGTTGAAGGGGTGGTTCCAGGGCAGCACGCCCTTGCCGGCCTGGGACTCGGTGATCGGGATGCCGTACAGGGTCGCGAGCTCGTCCAGGACCGCCTCGGCGCCGGAGTAGATGGCGCCGCCGCCCGCGATGATGATCGGCCGCTCGGCGGCGCGGATCAGCTTGACGACCTCGGCGACGACCTCGTCGTCCGGTCGAGGCCGTCGGACGCGCCAGACGCGGCGCTCGAAGAAGCGCTCCGGCCAGTCGTAGACCTCGGCCTGCACGTCTTCGGGCAGGGAGATCGTGACGGCACCGGTCTCCGCCGGGTCCGTCAGGACGCGGAAGGCCTCCGGGAGGCTGGAGAGGAGCTGCTCGGGGCGGGAGATGCGGTCGAAATAGCGGGAGACGGGGCGGAAGGCGTCGGACGCGGAGACGTCGTGCTCCATGGGGTGCTCGAGCTGCTGGAGCACCGGGTCCGGGAGGCGGTTGGCGAAGTAGTCGCTGGGGAACAGCAGGACGGGCAGCCGGTTGATCGTGGCGCCGGCCGCGGCCGTGATCATGTTCGTGGCGCCCGGGCCGATCGAGCTCATACAGGCGAACGTCTGCAGCCGGTTCTTGTGCTTGGCGTAGGCGGCCGCCAGGTGGACCTGGGCCTGCTCGTTCTGGGGGCGGTAGTACGGCATCTCGCACTCGTCGCCCAGCTCCTCCAGGGCCTGGCCCAGCCCCGCCACGTTCCCGTGGCCGAAGATGCCCCAGACGCCGGCGATGAACCGCTGCTGGACGCCGTCCCGCTCGGTGTACTGCTCCGCCATGAAGCGGACGATCGCCTGTCCGACGGTCAGCCGAACCGTGCCCACAGATCGCTCCTCTCGACTCGCGCATCCCCGGGGCTCCTGTGCCCGGAGGTGCATCGTCGCACAGCGTGCAATCGATTACAAGTCCCTGTGCCCGCAAGTCCGGCGAGACCGGCATAGGTACGTATCCGGGGGGGGTGGGCCGTGGACGCGCAGCGCTGGCGATGCTGGGCCCGGCACCTCCTGCTGCTGCGCGCCGGCGGCAGCGCGCCGTCCGCTCCGATGCCCGCGGGCCGCAGCCGGTCGTCCGCAGGCCGCAGCCGGTCGTCCGCCGTCCGCTCCGATGCCCGCCGGCCGCAGCCGGTCGTCCGCCGTCCGCTCAAGCGTCGTCATTGCCAGGTTGCGCGTCGCATGTGCACGCGCAGCACAACCGAGGGCTGACGGAGGTCCGAACCGACGACGTCGCGGTCCTTGTTGGCACCGATGCACGTTGGATGTGCAAGGGCATGTCCAAGCTGGCCGGCTGGCAAGCCTTAAGGGTCCGGCCGACAGGCTGTCGTCGGTCTTCCCCTGGATGTGCACATGAAACGATCACAAATCCGGTCTGCCATGAGGCCTTGCCGTCCGGAGGCGGGTGCGCTGCGACCCGGGCTCGTTCGCAGTCGCAGTGGCGCTCGTCGGTCGCGGGTTGGACTTCTCCCAGGGCATCTTCGGCGTCGCTGCTTGACGTGAGGATCTCGATCGGACTAGGCTGAGAAATCGATTACGTGTGCCGGACCCCAGGGCCCGGCCGCTGGGCAGGGCCACACGCGGAGGCGACGATGCAGCACTGGGCGAGTGCCGGCAGGGAGGCTGCCGCCATGGCCGAGACCGTCCCGTGAGCCCCGCCGCCGGGACTCGCGGTGCCGGGACTCGCGGTGCGTTCGGCCCCAGGACGGCCAGCGCATGACCGAGCGCGCCATCCCCGCCACCATCCGCGACGTCGCCCTGCGCGCCGGCGTCTCGACCGCAACGGTCAGCCGTGTGCTGGCCGGAATCGGCAACCCCAAGCCGGACACCGCGGCCGCGGTCATGACCGCCGCGGCCGAGCTCGGCTTCCGGCCGTCCGGCGTTGCCCGGTCTCTGCGGATGAAGCGGACCCGGACCCTCGGCCTGATCGTGACGGACATCCAGAACCCGTTCTTCCCGGAGCTGGTCCAGGCTGCGGACATGGCGGCACGTTCGCTTGGCTACTCGATCCTGCTCGGCAGCGCCGCGTACGACGAGCACCGCGCGATGCACTACCTGGACCTGATGGTGGACCGGCGCGTGGACGGGATGATCGTCGCGTCCAGCCAGCTGTCCGAGGAGAGTTGGCAGTGGCTGCTCTCCTCCCCCGTCCCGGTCGTCGTGGTCAACGCAGAGCCGACGGGTCTGCCGGTCACGGTGATCACGAGCGACAACATGGGTGGCGCGAGGCTGGCCGTGGAGCACCTGCTGGGTCTCGGGCATCGCCGGATCGCCTACGTCCGCGGCTCCGAGAGCTTCACGGCGGACGCACCGCGCCTTGCGGGCTTCCGACAGGCCTGCCGCGACGCCGGGCTTCGCGAGGTGGATTGCCCCGAGCTGCGCGGCGACGCGCAGCCCGAGGGGGGCGAGCGCGCCGCGGCCGAGATCCTCGAGCGAGGCCTCGATGTCACCGCGATCGCGTGCTACAACGACATGACCGCGATCGGCGTGCTCCACGCGCTGCGCGCCGCGAGGCGGCGCGTGCCCGAGGAGCTGAGCGTCGTCGGCTGCGACGACATCGCGGCCGCCTCCTGGGTCGCCCCGTCGCTCACCACGGTCGCCCAGCAGAAGTCCGAGATGGGCCGTCTCGCCGTGGAGCACCTGGCCGCGGCCCTGGACGGCATCGAGGACGCGGGCACGCCCCGGACCATCCTGTTGCCGATGGTGCTCCGCGTGCGCGAGTCCACGGGCCTCGCGCCGAACCAGGATGGGGGCCGGGCAACGTGACCATCCCGATCTGCACGTACGAAGCTCTCCGACCGGCAACGACCGGCATGCAGGGCGGGACCGCGCTCCGTGCGGTCGCCCGCGTCCAGGTAACCAGCATTCGGCCACGAGTCCCGGGACCTCCGGCGTCCGTGGCCTGCGAGGAGTGAGTCACATGGTTCGCGTCGCGAACGCCCCCTGCTCCTGGGGTGTCATCGAGGGTATCGATGGAGATCGGGACAGCTACCGCCGCGTCATCGACGACATGCACGAGACCGGCTATGCCGGCACGGAGCTGGGCGACTGGGGGTTCATGCCCACCGACCCGGCCGAGCTGCGCGGCGTGCTGGACACCCGCGGTCTCGCCCTGATCGGCTCCTGGGTGAGCGTCAACCTCGAGGACCCGTCGAAGCACAAGGCCAGCGCCGACGATGCCGTGCGCACCGGCACGCAGCTGGCGAGGGTCGGCGGCCCGAAGGCCGTCGTGGTCCTCGGCAACGACCCGTACGGCAACCCGCACCGGACGAGGATCGCCGGTCGGGTCACGCCAGGGGACGGCATGACCGACGAGCAGTGGCGGGTCTTCGCCGACGGCGCCAACTACGTCGCCCGCCGGGTGATGGCCGAGGCCGGGATCCGCACCGTCATCCACCAGCACATCGGCACCCTGATCGAGACGGAGGCGGAGGCCCGCCGCCTGTTCGACATGACCGACCCGTCGGTGCTCGGCCTGTGCCTGGACACCGGCCACTGGACCTTCGGTGCCGGCGGAGACCCCGTCGCCGCCGTCCGCGAGTTCCGGGACCGCGTGTGGCACGTCCACTTCAAGGACTGCGACCCGCGGGTCATGGAGGCGTCGCGGGTCAACGAATGGGACGGGCCGACGTCCGTGGGTCACGGGGTCTTCTGCGAGCTCGGCAAGGGCTGCGTCGACTTCGCGGGCATGCTGGACGCGCTCGAGGAGATCGGCTACGACGGCTGGATCGTCGTGGAGCAGGACGTGCTGCCCGGCATGGGCAATCCACGCGAGAGCGCCCGACGCAACCGCGAGTACCTCCGGTCCATCGGCGTCTGACGCTTCCCCACGCTCCCCCACGCTTCTCCCTGCGCGCCGGGCGTCACCCCTGCCGCCCGGCGCGCTCCCATATCCCTCCCCAGCCGCCCGGCCCGCCTCGGCTCCGGACAGCCACCCGCATCAAGGAGAACCAGTGAGCGAGAAGGTCCGCATCGGCGTGGTCGGCACCAGCTGGTGGGCGGATGCCATGTATCTGCCGGCCCTCACCAGGCATCCGCTCGCGGACGTGCGGGGCGTGGTGGGCGGCGCCCGCCACGCTCACACCCGGGAGTTCGCGACGCGCTGGGGTATCCCGGGCGCGTACGACACGCTCGAGGATCTGTTCGCGGCCGGGCCGCTGGACGCGCTCGTGATCGTCAGCCCCAACGTCCATCACTACCCCTACGCGATGGCGGCCATCGCGCGCGGGCTCCACGTCCTGTGCGAGAAGCCGCTGGCGCTGACCTCCACGCAGGCCCGGCAGATGGCCGAGGCCGCGGAGCGGGCCGGCGTCGTCACCATGACCCCCTTCACGTACCGCTTCATGCCCGTCAACCGGTACCTCAAGGAGCTGGTGGACGAGGGGTACATCGGCCGGCCATACCACCTGAACCTGCGCTACTACACGGGGTACGGGCGCTCGGGCGAGTACAGCTGGCGCTTTGACCTCGACCAGGCGGGCGCCGGGGTCTCCGGTGACCTGGGGTCCCACTGGGCGTACCTCGCGCGCTGGTTCTACGGCGAGATCACCGCCGTCACCGCGGTGTTCGGCCAGGTCGTGCCGCGGGCGCCCCGTCCCGACGGTGTCCCGTTCCGTGCCGCCGAGGACTCAGCGACGATCCTGCTGGAGTTCGAGAACGGGGCGACCGGCTCGCTCCACGTGTCATCGGTTGCGCACGAGCCGGGGCCGTTCGGGCAGCGCCACGAGGCGGAGCTCCACGGCAGTGGCGGCAGCCTGCGGGCGTTCACGGACTGGGACACGGTCCAGCGGGTGGACGGCTGCCGGGCCGACGAAGCGGCGACCCACGAGCTGCCGATCCCCGACCGCCTGTTCGGGGGGGCGCGACGGGACACGGTTGGCAACACGTACAAGGACACGTTCCGCGAGCAGGACAACATGGCCCGCGGGTTCGTGACCGCGATCGCGGCGGGCACGCCCGCCTCGCCGGACTTCCGCGACGGCCTGGCCGTGCAGCGGGTCGTGGACGCCGCCGGCCGCAGCGCACGTGAGGGACGCCGGGTTCCGATCGCGGAGATCGTCGCCGACGAGGGCTGAGCACTGGGCCATGGCCGGGCCAGCCGGGCCCCGCTGGGGCCCCGCGCGGTGCGGGGGCGGCCCGGGGCCGGCCCCAGCTTGCGGCTGTGGCCGCCGACTATGTCCCGGCTCGCGGCTCGGGCGCCGGAACAGCGAAGAGCCGGCCCCGGGCGGTGGGTCCCGGGGCCGGCTCCGTGGGGTTCGAGGAACCTAGGAGTTGCCGGGGAAGACGAGGCTCAGCGGGCCCTGCGTGCCGGGCTCGGGCCAGCGCTCGGTGACCAGCTTCTGCTGGGTGAAGAAGCGGACGCCGTCCTCACCGCGCATCGCCAGGTCCCCGAACGAGGAGTCCTTGGCGCCGGAGAAGGCCATGTACCCGACCGGGACCGGGATCGGCACGTTGACGCCGATCATCGGGACCTCGACCTCCATCTTGAACCGGCGCGCGGCGCCGCCGTTGGTCGTGAAGACCGCGGTCCCGTTGGCGTACTTGTGGTCGTTGATGAGCTTGAGGCCCTCGTCGAACGTGTTCGCGTACACGATGCTGAGCACCGGGCCGAAGATCTCCTCCTGGTAGATCTTCATGGCCGGGGTCACGTGATCGAACAGCGTGACGCCCAAGAAGAAGCCGTCGGGGTTCGGGCCCTTGAACGTCCGGCCGTCGACCAGCAGCTCGGCACCCTCGGCCTCGCCGGTGTCGATCCACTTGACGACCGACTCGCGGTGCTCGGCGGTGTAGATCGGGCCCATGTCGGTGCCCGGCTCCATGCCGTCACCGATCTTGAGCCGGGCGATCCGCTCCATGATCTTGGGCTTGAGGCGCTCACCCGTGTCGCCGACCGCGATCAGCATGGTCTGGGCCATGCAGCGCTCGCCGGCGGAGCCGTAGCCGGAGGCGACCGCCGCGTCCGCGGCGAGGTCCATGTCGGCGTCCGGCAGGACGAGCATGGCGTTCTTGGCAGACGTGAAGGAGCCGACGCGCTTGCCGCGCTTGGTGCCCTCCTCGTAGACGTAGCGACCGACGGCCGTGGAGCCCACGAACTGGATCGCCCTGACGTCCTTGTGCTCGACGATCGCCCTGACCGCCTCGCGGCCGCCGTAGACGATGTTGAAGGTGCCGTCCGGCCCACCGGCCCGCGTCCACAGTTCGGCCTGGAGCTGCGTGGCGCCCGGCGTGTGGGAGGACGGCTTGAAGACGACCGTGTTCCCGCACATCAGCGCGATCGGGTAGATCCAGGCCGGGACCATCACCGGGAAGTTGAACGGCGTGATCGCCGCCACCACCCCGAGCGGGGCGCGCAGCGTGAACGCATCCACCTTGGTGGAGACGTTGGGGCTCATCATGCCCGAGAGGTGGAACGGCAGGGCACACGCGAAGTCGATGGTCTCGATGGCGCGGAGGACCTCGCCGAGGGCATCGGGGAAGGTCTTGCCGTGGTCGCGCGTGATCAGGCGAGCCAGTTCCTCGCGGTGCTCGTACATGAGCCCGCGGAACGCGAAGAAGATGTTGGAGCGGGCGATGAGCGGCATGTCGCGCCAGGCCGGGAAGGCGGCCTTGGCGGCCTCGACGGCCTGGTCGACCTCCGCCACGCCGCCGCGGGGGACCCGGCCGAAGACCTTGCCCGTCGCCGGGTTGGTGATGGGGCCGGTGTTCTCCGGCAGGACCTCGACGGCCTTGCCGTTGATCCAGTGCGACATGATCGGCAGGGCCGCCGTCTTGTCGGGAGTCTCGATGGCCACGTGCTGTGCCTCCGTTGCGATTTGGGTCGGGGTATCGGGTGCGCCGGTCAGGCCGGCTTGAGGTCCGGGTTCGGCAGGATGATGTCGCGGACAACCGCCTGGAGATCATGGTACGACGCGACGAAGCCCCGCAGCGTGCGCGCGGTGGCGCCGTACGAGCCGAACTCGTCGGGTGTCATGCCGTCGGGCTCATAGGCGCGGACGAAGTCGGGGATCCGGCGCTCGAGGTCGTCGATGATGAGGGGGTCCACCGGGACCTCGATCCGGCTGACCGGGTCGATGCCGCTCTTGTTGAACCGGACCTGCCACGTGTAGGGCATCGTGAGGACGACGTCCCCGCCGACGAGCTCAGTCCAGTGGAGGCGGTGCCGGTAGGCCGCCGCCAGCAGCCGGGTGCGGAAGCCGCGCTCCTGGAAGATGCCGTACGCCCGCTTGAAGACCGCGATCCCGGCCCAGTTGGTGGCGTCGGGGTGGATCGCGATGTCGTCCCGTTCGACGAGCACCTTCATCCAGTCGTCGGTCCGGCCGATCATGATCGAGCAGACCGGGCTGAACTTGCTGGTGTCCCCACCGGCTGTCTGGAAGCGGGCGAGACCGCGCTCGACCGCCTCGGCCGCCGCGATGGCCTGCGGCACGGTGAAGACCACCGTGATGTTCGCGACCACGCCGCGCGCGGTGGCGTCCTCGACGGCCTGGAGGCCGGCTGCGGTGCCCGGGAACTTGACCTGGATGTTCGGCGCCAGCGTGCTGAAGTGGACCGCCTGTTCGACCATGCGATCGGGGGTTCGGTAGTTGGCGGGGTTGGTCTGGAGCGAGAGTCGGCCCTTGTGGCCGCCCTCGTCCTCGAACACGGGCGCCAGGATGCCGGCGCCCCGGGCGCCCATCTCCTCGATCAGCGCCCAGGTGAGCTCCACCTCGGACCAGGTGGGGTTGGCGGCGGCCATCTCCTTGACGCGAGGGACCCAGTGGTCCTTCTCCTTCTTCATCACCTCGACGACGATCGACGGGTTGGAGGTGGCGCCGGTCCCGCCGCGTTCCACGGCGTAGGCCAGCTCCGCGACGGCGCAGGAATCGTTCCAGAAGTCGGTGGGCGTGCGCTCCACCATGCGGGACAGCGGGCTGTCGACCGTGATCAGCGTCATCGGGTGGCGTCCTCCATGGCCGCGACGGGCGCGGCCGGATCCCAGTTCATCAACCAGGCGTGGTCGGGGTCAATCGTGAAGTACCAGGCGCGGTTGGGGCCGGCCATCACGTTGAGGTAGTAGCAGTCGTAGCCATGGGGAGCGCCGACCGGGTGATAGCCCTCGGGCACGACGATCAGGTCGCAGTCACCCGGGGTCATGGCCTCATCGAGGGAGCGGTCTGGCGTGTAGACGCGGGCGAACGCGAAGCCCTGGGGCTTGGCGAAGCGGTAGAAGTAGAGCTCCTCCAGACGGGCCTCGACGGGCGGGTTCTCGGTGTCGTGCTTGTGCGGCGGGTAGCTGGACCAGTTCCCGCCGGGCGTGAACACCTCGAACGCGATCAGGCGGCCAGCCTCGGCGGACGGTGGCAGCAGGTGGTGGATCCGGCGCTCGGTCTGCCCGGAGCCGCGGGTCTCGACGAGGACGTCCTCCGGTGACACGACGGCGGTTCGCCGGACGGGGCCCGCGGGGGCGCTCGCGACGACCACGAGGGCGTCCGTCTCCGCGACGATATCGACGGGCAGGCCGGGCTCGAGCAGGATCACCGGGCAGGGCGGGCCGTCGAACACGGTGGTCCGCGAACCCACCGCGCCGAAGTCGTGGTCCCCTGCCCTGACTGCGGCGCGGCCCTCGAGAACGAGGACGAGCCGCTCCTGGTCGTCGGCCGCCCGGCTGACGGACTGGCCCGGCCGGAGCCGGTACACGTGACAGGTGGTGAAGTCCCACCCCGCCGTATGGGGGTCGATCCCCACGACGAGCCCATCCGGGCCGGGAGCGGCCGCGCGGTGGAGGAGGCCCCGCGAGGCCGCCGGTCGATCAGTGCTCATGGCGGGTCCCGCTCATTCCGGGCCGGCCGGGCTTCTGGGCGGAGCCGGCCGTCTCGCTGCCCATCGTCGCCTCCGAGGTTCACGCCGTGATGGGGCGACACTCGCCCACGAGCCGTCCCCGGCCTCGATCGCGACCATCGCTCCGAGCCTGCCGCAAGTCGGCAGACCGTCTGCATAATCGATTATCGAGAATACCGGTCACGGCTCCAGAGGTCAACCGGATCGTTGCCGGGCCGACCGGGCGCTCCACACGTCAGCAATCGATTACATGGGTATCTTGCTCCCTCCGGTGCCGATCGTCAATGGGGGTCCGGGCCTCCTGTCCGGGCCTCCTGTCGTCCGGGCCTCCTGTCGTCCGGGTCCCCATGTCCTGGCCCCGGGACGCGGCCGGAGCCCGACATGGCTCAGGGTCGCCGCATCGACTTGCCGTCCTCCGTGCGCATCCGGGACGCGTAGCTTGCCGCAGAGTGGCGCCGCTTCAGGTCCATCTCCGGCATCGCCGCGCTGTAGACGGGCCCTTCCGCCGCAAGGCTGTGCACGACCTCGAGCAGCTCGGGGTCCGCGCCCGCGTACGCTTCCACCCGGTGCCGGACGCCGGCCAGGCGGTTCGCCGACTCTTCGTACCGTCCCTGCCGGTTGAGCGTCACGGCCTCCTGGCGGGCGCGCTCAGCGAAGAGCCGCGCGACGACACGGTCCACGTTGCGGTCCCGAGGCTGGACGTCGTTCGCGGCGTGATCCGCGTAGGTCCAGGCCAGCGTCACCGGCGCCGGGGCGGGCCGAGCCACCTCGAAGGCGTTGTCCCGATCCGCGACCCGGACCACGATACCGACCTCGCGGCCGACCTCACCGAAGTCGAAGGTGATCCGCAGCACGATGGAGAGCACCTGGCCCGACAGCATGTCGCCCAGGTAGACCCTCGCCCGACCCGGGCTCTGCTCCATGCGGAACGGCGAGAGCGGCTCCAGCCGTATGGACTCCGGCAAGGTGAGGTCCAGGACGACCTCGCGAGCGACGACCTCCAGGGTCTCCCCCACCTCGCTGGTGATGTGGTCGCGCATCTGCGCCACGTCACCGATGAAGTAGAAGTGCCCACCGCCGCCGTCGGCCATCGCCTGGAGAAGCGACTCGTCGAAGTCCGTGCCGACGCCGAACGTGCTCGTGGTGACGCCGCGACGACGCAGGTCGTAGGTGAGCCTGGCGAGCTCGTCCGGGTCCGTGACCCCGCGATTGGCGAGGCCGTCCGTGAGCAGCAGGACGCGGCTGACACCGTCGGCAGCCATGCCCTGGGCCACCTGCTCGCAGCCACTGAGCCAACCGGCGTGGAGGTCCGTGCTGTTGCGCTCGCGGATGGGGCGCAGCCGCTCGGCGGCGAGCTGACGGGCCGCGGGCGTGGCCGGGGTGCCGGCCACCACGACCTCCACCTGGTCGTCGTACGTGATCACGGAGAAACGGTCCTGCGGGTCGAGGCGGTGAACCGCCTCCAGGACGGCCTGCTTGGCCAGGCTGAGCTTGTTGTGCCCGCCCATCGAACCCGACCGGTCGAGGACGAAGGCGAGGTTCACCGGCGGCCGGCGGCGCGCCGGGTCCGGGGCGACGGTGGGGGCCACGACGTCCACGAGCAGGAAGCGCTCGCTACGGCCATTGGCCCGGATGAGCCGGCGGTCCGGGCGGACCACCAGGTGGGGATCGGTGAGGCGGACCGGACCGCGGTCCGGTGTCTGGGGCGTGGACATGGATGGGCCTCCTTCTGACAGGGCTTCGAGGCCCGGGTGGGGCGGGTCTCACGATGGGCGTGCGGACGCTCGCAGGCGCCCGGCTGGCCGGGGTTGAGGGGCCACGAGCCCCGCGCTTTCGGCTACGGCTCCTCGCCGAACAGCTCCCGGGCGATCCGGGTCAGCTGGTCGACACGCTTGTTGGCGGCACGGTCCAGGGGACGGCGGACGTGCAGCTCCACGTCCGGGCTGAGGACAAGGCGCTCCCACGTGCTGCGATCACCGGCGACTGGCCGGGACGGCGACGCTGGAGACGGCGCGGCCGGGGGGGACTGGTCCACAGGGAGTTTGGAGCTCCCGTCGGCCGCCGGATCCACGAAATAGCCGGCCGGTGGCGCGCCCGTGGGTGGCTTCAGGGCCTGCAGGGCCGCGAAACCCGGCGACGACCGGATGGGCGGCGTGGGTGGCGTGGGCGGCGTGGGCGGCGGCGCGGCCGGGTAGGCGGTGGGAGCCTCAGCCGCCTGGGCGTGGATGCGCGGCGACACCCCGGACTTCGCCATCAGCGCCCGGACGTACGAGAGCGTCTCCTGGCCGGACAGCGATGGATCCGGGGCGACGCTGTCGGTCGCATCCAGGAGGGCGCGGACCTCCTCGTCCCCCATCCGCTCCAGGCGGACCCGGATCCCTGCCAGTGGCAGGTGTTCCCGTTGGAGGCGCTTGATCAGCCGCAGCCGCGCGAGGTGGCCCTCCCCGTAGCGCGTCGCGGGGCCCGCCGCCTCCGGGGAGGGCAGCAGGCCCTGCGCCACGTAGTAGCGGATCGTGCGTGTCGTCACGTCCGCCAGGCGGGCGAGATCTGCGAGGCTGTAGGGGTCGTCGGGCATGGGTTGATTGTGACACTACTACGTCATGGTGTCAAGACCAGCGTACTCTGCGTCCTCGGTGCTCTCCGACCGCCGGGCCCCGCCCGGCCACCCGACCATAGCTCGAAATACCGGGTACCGCGTTCCCTCCGCATCTGTCACCCTTCAGGCATGCGTTCGATCATCGCCGCGCTGTTCCTTGCGGCCGCGATCGCCGTCCCTGCGGTCGCGCCGGGGACCGCGTCCGCCGCCGAGCCGGACTTCCCGGCCTCGATGAGCGCCTACCACAACTGGCCCGAGCTGGTCGCCGAGATCAAGCAGGCGCAGCAGGACCACCCGGACATCGTGTCGATCTTCTCGATCGGCAAGAGCTACCAGGGGCGCGACATCTGGGTCGCCAAGATCAGCGACAACGTGGCGACCGACGAGGCCGAGCCCGAGGTCCTGATCGACGCCCTCCACCACGCCCGCGAGCACCTGGGCACCGAGCAGGCGCTGGCCGTGCTGCGCTGGCTGACGGACGACTACGGCACGGACGCGACCGTCACCCGGCTCGTGGACACACGCGAGATCTTCATCATCTTCGCGGTCAACCCGGACGGCCTCAGGTACGACCTCACGGGCAGCCCATTCCGCCTCTGGCGCAAGAACCGCCAGCCGAACGCGGGCTCCACGGGCGTCGGGACGGACCTCAACCGCAACTATGGCTACCACTGGGGATGCTGCGGCGGCTCCTCCGGCAACCCGAAGTCCATCATGTTCCGCGGCGCGTCCGCGTTCTCCGCACCCGAGACGAGGGCCGTGCGCGACTTCGTGAGCAGCCGCGTGATCGGTGGCATCCAGCAGATCCGGACGCACATCACGCTCCACACGAACGGCCAGCTCATCCTGTGGCCGTACGGTTACACGAAGACCGACGTCCCAGCGGACATGACCACGCTCGACCGCAGCGCGCTCGCCTCCCTGGGCAGGGCGATGGCAGCGCGCAACGGGTACAAGGCCGAGCAGTCGTCGGACCTGTACGTCACGGACGGGGACCAGATCGACTGGATGTACGGGAAGTACCGGATCTTCAGCTACACGTTCGAGCTCTACCCGCCGGAGACGGGGGCAACCCTGACCGACCATTACCCGCCCGCGTCCGTGATCGCTCCCCAGACCCAGCGCAACCGGGGCGCGATCCTGCTGCTGATCGACCGCGCGGCATGCCCGTACGCGACCCTCGGGGCAGCCTCGACGCAGGCGAACTGCGGCCCCCTGTACGACGACCTCGAGATCAACCGCGGCTGGAAGCGCAACCCGTTCGGCACGGACACGGCGACCCGGGGCCTGTGGGCCGTCGGCAACCCGCAATCGACATATTCCCACGGACCGAAGCAGCTCGGGACGACGGTCTCGGGCCGGAACGCGCTCGTGACGGGAACGGCTGCCGGTTCCAGCGCCAGCTACGGGGACGTCGACGGCGGCCGCACCACCATGCGCAGCCGGGCGATCACGCTGCCCGCGGACCCGGCGGCGTTCGGGAGGCTGACCTTCCGGTACTACCTCGCCCACGGCTCCAATGCGACGTCCACGGACTACTTCCGGATGATCGTCGAGGCGGAGGACGGCAAGCAGACGGTGGTCCTCGAGGAGCGCGGCGCCCCGAACGACGACGACGCGGCCTGGGCGTCGGCCTCCGTGTCGATGGCCCCGTGGGCCGGACAGAGGATTCACCTGATCGTTGCCGCGAACGATGGCGGGAGGGCGAGCCTGATCGAGGCCGCCGTGGACGACATCCGGATCCGCCTCCCATAATCGCTCCTGCGCCGGCCCGCCGTCGTCGTGTAGCCTCGTGCCGGAGCACGGTTCGGTCCACGAACCGGTGACGGTCAGGCCAGGGAGGCGGCATGGGCGACATCGGCGCGTTGCGCGGGGTCTGGAACATCGTCCCCACGCCGTTCACCCCGGATGGGGAGGTCGATGACGAGTCGATCCCCGGGCTGGTCGCGTTCGTGCGGGCCACGGGCGTGGACGGCATGACCATCCTGGGCGTCCTGGGCGAGGCTGGGCGCCTGGGCGACGCGGAGCGATCGCTGGTCCTGGCGACCGCGCTCGACGCGGCTGACGGAGCGCTCCCGATCTGCGTCGGGGGGTCGCACCCGTCGACCGATCGCGCGATCGCGTTCGCCCGGGAGGCCGAGGCCGTCGGCGCTCACTCGGTCATGCTGGCTCCGCCGCCCCTCGCCCGGGCTACGGACGCCGCGCTGCGCCGCCACTACCTGGCGGTCGCGGAGGCGATCACGATCCCGATCGTGGTCCAGGACCACCCCGCCAGCTCGGGCGTCCAGATGACGTCGGAATTTCTCCTGTCGCTGGCGGCCGAAGCACCCCAGTGTCGTGTCATCAAGCTGGAAGAGGAGCCGACCCCACCGAAGGCCGGGCGGCTCGTCTCGGGCTCCGCGGAGGTGCTGGTGCTGGGCGGGCTGGGCGGCGAGATGCTGATCGAGGAGCTGGGGCGCGGAACCCACGGGACGATGACGGGCTTCGGCTTTCCGGAGGTGCTGGTCGCGGTGGTGCGACGCTGGTTCGCCGGCGACCGCGCGGGTGCCGCGACCCTCTTCGACCACTACGCGACCCTGATCCGGTTCGAGAACCAGGCGCTGCTCAACCTGCCGATCCGCAAGCTGGTCTACCAGCGGCGCGGTGCGATCGCCCACGCCACGGTCCGGGCGCCGGGGGTGTCGGCTGATCCGGGCACCGTCGCGGACCTGGAGGCCGTGCTGTCGCGGACCGGCCTGGACCGGCACCTCGCCGCGGGATCCGTGCTGCCCGAGCTGCTGGGGTAGGCGCGGACGGTCTGGCGGGGCAGCGCGTGCGGTGCGACTTCCGGCCCGAGACCATGACGGCGATCGACACGCTCGTCCCGATCGAGGGGGTGGGCCAGCCGCTCCTGCTCGCAAGCTGATCAGGCAGGACGCGAGGACGACGCGCTGTTGCACACAGACTGGGACTTGACCGCGCCGAGGCGTGACTCAGCGGGGGGTCATCTCGGCCATTTCCAAGCGTGGCTCGAGGCCCGAAACCGAGGTTCGGGGCATGAGCCGTACACGCCACCCCTCCATTTGACTCGCCGCGCGAGTCAGGACGTCGCCGCGCCGTCCATGCCGCCGGGTGACAAACGCTGCACCGCGAGGCCGGACCGTTCCGGCGCGGAACCGTTGGGTCACCGCCCGACCGAGTCGTCCTGGTCACCGCCCGACCGATACGCCCGGTCGCGCCGCGCCTCGCACCGGCCTATGGCAGGGCGCGGATCATCCCCCCGTCCACCGGGACGATCGCGCCGGTCACGAACGATGCCGCCGGCGACAGCAGGAACGCCCCGACCCGCCCGATCTCGGCCACGTCCCCGTAGCGGCCGAGTGGGATCGTCGCCCTGGTCCGCCGCTCGATCTCCTCCGGGGTGACCCCGGCCGCCTCGGCCCGTCTGCCGTCCAGGAACCTGATCCGGTCCGTGGCGATACGGCCGGGTGCCAGCCCGTTGATCCGGATCGGAGCAATCTCCGCCGTGAGGGTCTTGACCAGCCCGGCCAGGCCCGGGCGCAGGACGTTGGACGTGGTGAGGGACGGGATCGGCTCCCGGACGGACGACGACAGGACGATGAGGATCGCCGGGTCCACCCCGGCACGCAGGTGCGGCAGCGACGCCCGGATCAGCCGGAGCGTGGACTGGAGCGTGCCCGCGATCGCCGCCTCCCACTCGGCCTCGCCGAGGGTCTCGAACGTGCCGCCGGGAGGCCCTCCAGTGTTGACGACGACGAGGTCCAGGCCACCGAGCGCGGCCACCGCATCTTCGACCGCGCCGCGCGGGCCATCGGGCACCGAGAGGTCCGCGACCACGCCCACACCGCCCAGCCGCGCCGCCTCGGCCTCGATCCGATCACGCGTCCGCCCCACGAGCGCGACCCGGGCGCCCTCGCCCGCCAGGGCCGCGGCGATGCCGCCGCCGATCCCCGATCCTCCGCCACCGACGAGTGCCCGCCGGCCGTGCAACCCCAGGTCCATCGATCCCTCCGCTCCTTGGAACGGTCAGCGTACCGGTCCGCAGCTACCTGCGGACCGGCTACATGAGGTAGCGAACGTACAGGTACGCAGTCGAGATCAGCATCGACACGATGACGACCGCGGTCCCATAGCGAAGGAACTGCCAGAAGGTGATCGCGTGCCCCTCGCGCGCGGCCATGCTCACCACCACGACGTTCGCCGAGGCGCCCACGATCGTCATGTTGCCGCCCAGGCAGGCGCCGAGGGAGAGCGCCCACCACATCGGCTCCGCCTGGAGCCCGCCCGTCGCCAGGCGATCGATGATCGGGATCGCGGTGGCGGTGTACGGGATGTTGTCCACAACCGCGGACACGATGGCCGAGAACCAGAGGATGCCGATGGTCGCCACGCCCTGGCGCCCGGCGACGGCCGTGGCGACCGCGTCGGCGATGCCGCTGATGATCCCGACCTGGACGATCGCCTCGACCAGGATGAACAGGCCGACGAAGAAGAACAGGGTGCTCCACTCGACGTCCTCGAAGGCCTCGTGCGGCTTGAGCCCACCCACGAGCATGAGCACCGTGGCCCCCAGCATCGCGATGGTCGCCACCTCCAGGCCGAGCGCGGAGTGCAGCAGGAACCCGATCATCGTCAGGCCGAGGACGACCAGGCACCTGATCATCAGTGGGCGGTCCTTGATCGCCGCGGCGGGATCCACCAGGGTGAGCACGTCGAGACGGTCGTGGTCGTCATCGATGCGGCGGTAGAACATCAGCCGCATGAGCCCGATCCAGGCCACCATGATGATCGTGACCACCGGGGTCAGGTTGAGCAGGAAGTCGACGAAGCTCAGGTTCGCGGCCGAGCCGATGAGGATGTTCGGCGGGTCCCCGATGAGGGTTGCGGTCCCGCCGATGTTCGAGGCGAAGATCAGGCTGATCAGGTACGGGAACGGGTTGACCCGCAACGTGCGGGTGATCGCGAGCGTGATCGGCGCGATGAGGACCACGGTGGTCACGCTGTCGAGGAAGGCCGACAGGACCGCGGTGAAGACCGCGAGCGAGACGAGCAGGCGAAACGGCTCCCCGCGCGAGAGCCGAATCGCGTGGCCCGCGACGTACTCGAAGAAGCCGGTCTTGCGGAGGGCACCGGCCATGCCCATCATCCCGACCAGCAGGAAGATGACGTTGAAGTCGACCGCCGCGAACGCCTCCTGCTGGCTGACCACTCCGAGGACGATGACGAGCATCGCGCCGAGGAGGGCGACCACCGTCCGGTCGATGCGCTCGGAGGCGATCAGCGCGTAGGCGACGAGGAAGATGCCACCTGCGATGTAGACGTCCACGTCAGGCCGCCACGCTGCCGTCGTCGGCGAACGGCCGCAGCGGTGCCGGGACCCGCTCGATCGGCGGAGGCGGGTGGGTCATGGCGCCATGATCGCCCATACCGCCCCGGCGGCGCACCCCGCCCGCGTCACGCGGGACGTCGCCGCCGTGCCGCGCGGGCGTCCGACCCGGCGCCGCGCCGCCCCGGGAGACCTGGGGCCCGCAACCCAAACCGGGGCCCGCAACCCAAACGCAACCGGCTCGTCGCCACGCAGGTGTCGTCACGGCGCGGCCGCCGGCGCACGATCCAGCCTCGGTGGAGGGACGTTCCCAACCCGATAGCCCAACGGATCCGGCCCGGTCCGTCCGACCCTCCGGCGCCCGCCGGTCCTTCGCCCGGCTCCCCGGCCGGGCCAGCCTCGAACGGGAGGACACGAACATGGCGTTTCCGGCCTACAACACCAACGGCAACTCCGGCAGCGCGGAGACCGCGGGCGGACCCGTGACCTGTTCCGCGTGCGGCTGCCGCCTCCAGCACGCCGCCGACCTCAACGGCTGGCTCCACTTCTCGCCGATGGCCGGCCGCGACGCGCGCGGCTGCAGCGTCTCCTGCGCCGACGAGGTGCATGACGCCCGGGGCCACGCCCTCTCGCGCTAGCTCACGGCTGACCCAGTCGGGGCGGCGACGCCCCCCCACACCGACACGACCTCGGGAACGCCCCCGGGGTCGTTCCGATTCCCGGGCCATGAGACGAGCAGACGTCAGGTTGCCCAGCACATGCTGGCCGCGTACTCGTTCGAGATGGTGCGCATGTCCCAGTACAGGGCGGTCACGTCCTCGTCGCTCCACGAATCGTCGAGGATGCAGACGGGCATGCCGATGACGTCCGGGGCCAGCATCTCCATCGAGGAGCGGAAGGAGGAGAGCATCGCCTCGGGCGTCAGCTCGTTGTCCAGCACGATGTGGATGACGCCCCAGCCCGCAAGGATCTCGCGCAGGGCCGGGAAGTCCCGGTGCGAGTATTTGTAGGCGAGATGGAGGCCCTTGAGCCTCGGGTCGTGCTCGAGGTAGAGGTTCCTCGAGGGGTGCGGGCCGCAGTTGTGCAGCACACCGCTGCCCCACGGCGCCAGCAGGCGGCTGTTGTACGGGAGACCGAACTCCCGGAAGAGCTCCGGTCCGATGGTTGCGCACACGTCGTCGCCGACGAAGCCCCGGTACGGCTCGGGCGCCCACTCGGTGTTGAAGTCGACGGACGTCATGCGCTCGAGACCACCCGCCGCCTCGACGACGGCGCGGTAGACCTCGAGCTGGACATCGGTGACCAGGCCAAGCAGGTGGTGCATCGCCTCGGGGTGGTCGTAGAAGGCCGTGTAGAGCAGGTTCGTCTCCACCAGGTCCTTGCAGTTGTTCAGGGGCCCGCCGGCATCGATCCCGGTCAGGGACACGTCCCTCGGAAGCATGGCCGCGTGCTGGCGCAGACGACGCAGGTTCTCCGGCATCAGGCCGGCACCCAGGTCCGGTCGCTCGAGCCCGAATACCTGGCCGATCTCGTGGATGAGCGGAGCGCGGACGCCCGGGGGCTGGGCAGGGTCATCCGCCCAGTGGACGTCCGCTCCGAACATCGTGGCGATGGTCATGTACCCGCACCAGATGCGCGCCCAGGGGATGTAGTCGTCGGGGATGGTCCGCAGGCTGCGCTCGATGCGCCGGATGTTGACCTCGAGCTGGACGTCTCCGTTCTCGGTCGCCTCGCGAGGCGTGTAGCCGAACGTCCAGTCCGGCCAGAACGTGACCGGGATGTGGTCGACCCGGCGGTACTCCCAGAGGTCCCTGCGGAACTGCTTCCGCCGCTCCACCAGCTGGTGGTCGATCGCCAGCGAGGGCAGACCGGTGCCCCGCGACCCCGTCACGCCCGGTCCTCACGACGCGGCACGCCTACCGGCCTCCCATGCCGCAGGCGTGCGCATAGGCGTCGATGACGATCGCGATGCCCGCCCGGATGAGAGCCCGTGGATCGCTGGACAGGGTTCCCTCCCGCACCGCCCGGTACTGCATGGGCAGGTACTGGCTGAGCAGGGTCAGCGGGATGGGGCGTGCCGAGAGGTTGCCGACGAGGCGCCCGACGGCTGCCTGCACCTCGGGCTGTGGCCAGTAGTATCGCGAGCGGTCGCTGAAGCTGAAGTCGCGGGCAAACCGCAGCTCGTCCTCGTCGCCGTGGAAGTAGGGCTGCCAGTGCTCCGGGTGCTCCACCATCACCCGCTGGAGCGTCTCGCGAAGGCGTGACGCGACGACCCCACCGCGGCGGACGAGCCACTCGCCCTCGATCGCCTCGAGCGCGAACAGCACCTCCCGGAGCGCGAAGGTGAGCCCGGGACCAACCTTGAGGACCGCAAAGTGGTCGCGGACCATCCGGCCCAGGGCGTCCTCCGTCTGGTAGTCCGTGGAATGCGCCTCGTAGATAAGCGGCACCCGGTCCGGCGTCCGGGACGCGAGCGCCGCGGCGGCACGTTCGTCGTACTCGAAGACCACCGCGTCGCCGAACTCCACGCCGGGCTGCGTGACGAGCGCGAGGACGCGCTCGAGGGCGTCTCCGACGCCGTGCCTGGTGAACGCCCGGCGCGTTTCGTCCAGCGTTCGCTCGACGGCGTCGACGCCGGTCACGGCCGGGGCGGCCGAATCGGCCAGCTCGCCACCCGGGATGGGGACCTCGCTGCCCACGACGTAGACCGGGCGTGGGGCGGCCGCGGGCAGGAGCGCCGCCGCCTGCTCTGCGACGGCGCACAGGTCTGCGGCGCGCTCGGCGACCGTCGCCTCGTCGAGTGGGCGATCCGACGGATCGTCGGCCAGCCGCATGCTGGCGTCGAGGTGGATCTTCGTGAACCCAGCCAGGACGTAGTCGCGCACGAGGTCGCGCGCCAGTCCCATCGCAGCGTCGCTCCGCTGGGATCTCCAGACATGCGGCCCGAGGTGATCGCCACCCAGCACGATGCGTGCCGGCGGCAGGTCGACGTCGGCCGCGATCGAGTGGACGAACGAGCGGAACTCGGGCGGCGTCATCCCGGTGTACCCGCCGAGCTGGTTGACCTGGTTGCTGGTGGCCTCGATCAGGACGATGACGCCGTCACGCTGGGCCTGGATCATCGCGGCCTGGAGGACGGACCGGTCCGCGGAGCAGACCGAGTAGATGCCGACCCGCTCGCCGGCCCGGTTCGCACGGGCGAGGTCCAGCAACTGCGACGTTGCGTCCCGGCCGCCGGCCTCGTGGGCCCACCAGGTCATCGCACCCATCCCTCCAGCGCTGCCAGGGCTTCGTCCATCGTTGGCTGCCCGTCGATCCCGCCCAGCCGCTGCGTCGAGAGCGCGCCCGACACTGCGCCCCAACGGAGGCACTCGTGGAGGTCGGACCCGTCGAGCCAGGCACGCAGGAAGCCCGCGTTGAACGAGTCGCCGGCACCGGTCGTGTCGAGCGGTTCGACGCGCAGGGCCGGGACGCGGACGATCGCCCCATCGGCGCGACCGGCGAGGGCTCCGGCGGCGCCGAGCTTGACCGCGACGATGGGACCGCCGTCGGTCCGCCCTTCGGCGCCGATCCGTGCAAGAGCTCGCGCGGCCTCCTCGACCTCATCCAGGCGGGCGATCCGGCGCGCCTCGGTCGCGTTGGGGAAGAAGACGTCGCACGCACGGAGCATGTCCGCCACCCCGCCGTCCCAGGTCCCGCTCGGATCCCAGTTCGTGTCGAAGGATGTCGTGATCCCACGGGCTCGAGCCGATGCGAAGAAGCCCGGCAGCCGATCGCGGCTCGTCTCCTGGAGGTAGAAGCATCCCGAGTGGATGTGGCGTGCCCGCGAGATCAGCGACCCCGGGATGGCGTCCACGTCCATCGCCCCGATCGCGCCCATCTCGGTGAGGATGGCGCGGTCCCGGCCGCTGGTGAGGATGACCGTCGAACCGGTCCGCTGGGCAGGATCCACCGGGCAGGCCGAGACGTCGATCCCTCGCGCACGCATCGCGTCCAGCATGAAGCGGCCGAACGCGTCGTCCCCGACGACGCCGTAGTACGCGACCCGCAGGTCGAGGCGCGCGGCCCCGCAGGCGAAGATCGCCGACGAGCTGCCGACCGTCATGTGCACCGATTCGATGACCCGTTCGACCTCGTCGAAGACCGGGACGGGATCGGGGTCGGAGACGACGATGTCCGGGTTGATCTCGCCCACGACGAGGATGTCGACGTCCCTGGCCGGGTTGGACATGCTCAGCACCCGACGCACCCGACGCACCGGCCGCAGCGGCGGCCAGCCGGGGTTCGCGCGATCGTCAGCCGATGGCCCCGTCGTGCGTCGAGATCACAGGTCACGGGGGTCTCCGGTACGAGGACGTGGAAGGCTTGCGATCCATCTGCGTGCACCAGAACTTTACAACGCAGCATGTGCGCCGACAAGCGCAGTGTGCGCATCAACATGCCGAAGCCGCGCATAATCCGCAATTCCCTTGACAGATTGCGCACGACCTTGCCACGATATGCGCGTGACCGACCGCGACCGCGACGAGCGCCTCATCGGCTTCGTGCGTGCCAATGGCACCACGTCGGTGGCGGCGTTGAGCCGCGAGATGGGCGTCGGGCCCTCCACCATCCGGCGCGACCTGCAGCGCCTAGCCGGCGAGGGCCGGCTCGTGCGGACGTACGGCGGCGCCACCCTGGTGGAACGACAGGTCCAGGGCGCAACCCCCCAGGGAACCCGTGCTCGCGCCGAGAAGCGACGCGTGGCCGCAGCCGCGGCGGAGCTGGTTCGCGACGGACAGACCATCGCCATCACGAGCGGCAGCACGGCCGTGGAGTTCGCCCGGCGGCTGGTCGATCGGCGCGAGCTCACGGTGATCACCAACTCCATCGACGTCACCCTGGTCCTTCTCGACTGCGAGGGGATCCAGCTCGTCGTCCTGGGCGGTGTCATCCGCCCGCGGATGCACAGCCTCCTGGGGCACCTGACCGAGCAGGCGTGCCGGGAGATGCGCGCCGACACCCTGTTCATGGGCATCGGCGCGATCAGCCTCGAGCGCGGGCTCATGAACGACTACATGCCCGAGATCCTGACCGACCGGGCGCTCCGCACGATGGCGACCTCGGTCGTGGTCATGGCCGACTCCGGCAAGTTCGATCTCGTCGCCCCAGCGCTCGTGTTCGGCCTGGACGGGGTCGACGTCATCGTCACCGACAGCGGCGTGCGGCCCGAGGTCGTCGAGGACCTCACCGCGCGCGACATCCGGGTCATCATCGCCTGAGGGCGAGCCATCATCGCCTGAGGGCGAGCCATCGTCGCCCCGGGGCGACTGGAGGAACCGTGCCGATCGAAGGGACCGTACCCAGCGAGATCCTCGAGGGACCCGCCGCGATCCGGGCCACCGTGGACGCGGCCGAGGCGGGCGCGCGAGCCATCGCCGGCGTGCTGCGCGCCCAGGGCGTCAGGCGGATCTGGGTGATCGGCAACGGGACCTCGTACCACTCCAGCCTCCACGCGGCCGGCCTCGCCCGACGCCTGGCCGGACCGGACGATCCCATCGCGATCCCGGTGACGGCCGGCGACTTCCGGACCTTCCGGCCGCGGCTTGGGCCGGGCGACGCGATCGTCGGGATCTCGGCCTCCGGCGAGTTCCGTGACGTCCTGGGCGTGTTCGAGAAGGTGCGCGGCACGATCCCGACGGTCGGCATCGTGCACGTGCCCGGGTCCAGCCTCACCCGCATCGCAGACCACGTGATCCTCTCGGCCGGCGGCGCGAGCGGTGCGCCGGTGATGACGAAGACCTTCTCGTCGACCCTGGCGGCGACCATCCTCCTGCTCGGGGCGGTCCTCGGTGACGAGCCCCTGGCCGAGGTGACCGCGGCCCTCCGCCGGGCGGCCGACCACGCCGAGCAGGCGGTTGCCGACGCCTGGCCGGCCGTCGAGGCGATCGCTGCCGAGATCGCCGACGCGGAGCACATCTTCGTCGTGGGTGGTGGCCTTGCCTACCCGGCCGCCCTCGAGGCGGCGCTCAAGCTCAAGGAGATGGCCCTCGTCCACGCCGAGGCCTCGGAGACGTGGGAGATGGCGTCCGGGTCGGCGACGATCGTCGGCCCCCGGACCGTGGTCGTCTCGCTCGCGCCCGATGGACCCGCGCGCGCCGCGACCGATGACGTCGTCCGCCACTGCCGCGAGTGGGGCGCCCGGATCATCGAGGTCGCCCCCAGCCGGGCGGTCCCCGACTCCCGCCTCCTGGTCGTCCCCGCGGACGTGGACGAGCGGTTCGCCCCGCTGACCGTGGTTCCGCCGGTGGCGCTGCTCGCCTATGTCCTCGCCGGTCTTCGCGGCGCGACCCCGGACCGGCCGTCCTGGACCGAGCGCTATCACAGCCAGGGTCTCACCCACATCGTGGGAGTCTGACCTTGAGCGACGACCTCCATCGCAGGCGCACCCTGGCCGCCCTGAACCACGAACAGGCCGACCGGATCCCGCTCACGATCGGTGGACCGTCGTGCTCGCTCCACCGCGAAGCGCACGCGAACCTGCTCCGATACCTCGAGCTGACCGCGGAGCGGGAAGCCCCGGTGTTCGACCGCATCCTGCAGATCGTGGAGCCGGACCCGAAGATCCTGGACCACTTCGACACCGACCTGCTCTGGCTGCTCCCGCACGAAGGGGATGCGGGCTGGAGCGAGGACCGCCAGTCCTGTGTCGACGACTTCGGCCGGGGCTTCGTCGCCGGGGGAGGCTTCTTGAACCAGACCAGCCACCCGCTGCCGGAAGGGACCATGGAGGAGCTGCGGGCCTACCGCTTCCCCGATCTCTCCCCGAAGCGGGTGACGGGCCTGCGCCGCAAGGCCGAACGCCTCTATGCACAGGGCTACGGTCTGGGCGTGGATGGTCCATGGGGCATCTACGAGACCAGCAGCAGCCTGCGCGGCACCGAGAGCTACCTGATGGACCTGGCCCTGGACCCGGACTACGCCCGGGCCGTTGCCGAGCGGGTGCTGGAGGAGCATCACATCCCGTTCTACACGCTGCTGCTCGAGGAGGCGGCCCCGTACGCCCAGATCGTGGTCGTGAGCGACGACCTGGGCAGCCAGCAGGGCCTGCTCTTCTCGCCGCAGACTTTCCGCTCGATCTTCAAGCCCCTGCTCAAGCGCCTGGTCGACCACATCCACAGCCTCGCGGACGTGCGTGTCTACATGCACTCCGATGGCGCAATCTACGACCTGATCCCCGACCTCATCGAGGCCGGGGTGGAGGGCCTCAACCCAGTGCAGTACACCGCTCGCGGGATGGACCTGGACCGCCTCAAGCGGGAGTTCGGCAAGGACCTCGGGTTCTTCGGCGGCACCCTGGAGAACGAGTTGCTCAGCTTCAACACCCCCGAAGCCATCCGCCGGAAGGTGCGGGAGAACGTCGCCACGCTGGCCCCGGGCGGCGGGTTCCTGTTCGCCTCGGTGCACAACATCGGGCCGGAGGTGCCACCCGAGAACGTCGCCGCGCTATTCGAGGCCGGCCTGGAGTCTGGCCGCTATGAGTAGGGAGCCGATGCACATCGTCACACCACGAAGATCGCGACTCCGCGCAGAGTGAACACAGGAGGAGGAAAGCTGATGTACAGGTCTCTGGCACGACTTGGCGGCCTTGCGGTCGTCTCGTCGCTCATCGTCGTCGCCTGCGGGGGCTCGACGCCCACGACGGCGCCCACCGCAGCAGCAACCCCGGCGGCTGCCACCGCGGCCGCCCCGAGCGCCGCCGCGCCGAGCGCGGCCGCCCCGACCCCGGCCTCGACCGAGCCCGTCTCGCTCGAGTTCTGGTACTGGGCCGAGTCCGATGCCCCGGGTGCCAACCAGTGGATGACCGACACGGTGGCCGCGTACAAGGCGGTCAAGCCCAACGTCACGATCAACGTGGTTCCCCAGGGAACGGACACCCTGATCAGCGCGTTCCAGACGGCCGCGGCCTCCAAGAGCGGCCCCGACATCGCCTCCCAGTGGGCCACGGGCCCGGTTCTGAGCTTCGTCTGGTCGGATTCGGTCGCCCCGATCAGCGATCTCGTCCCGGCCGCGGAGATGAGCCACTGGCTCAACACCAACGAGAACACCTACAACGGCAAGGTCTGGGCCATGCCGCAGTACCTGCTGGGCATCGGCCTGGCCTACAACACCGAGCTGTTCGCGAAGGCCGGGGTGACGCCCCCCACCGGCGACCGCTGGACGTGGGACGAGTTCATCGCCGCGTCCGCAAAGCTCAAGGCGGCCGGGATCACCCCGTTCGTGGGTGGCGACAAGAACGGCTACCTCGGCGCCTGGTGGTTCGCCAACATCGGCGGGCAGCAGCTCAACTCGGTCCAGGAGCTCGCGCAGGCAGTCGTCGGTACCGTGCCGTTCACGGATCCCAAGTACACGGGCTGGTACACGAACCTGGACAACTACGTCAAGGCGGGCTACGTCAACAACGACGTCATGTCGCTTGACCTCGACCAGGGCGTCCGCCTCTTCGGGCAGGGCAAGGGCGCTATGACCTTCACGTCCGATGGCATGCTCGCGACGGCGATCAAGGACCTCGGTGCTGCCAAGGTGGGCGTCATGCGGCCGCCGAAGCTGGGGACCGGGACCCTGGCCGACGCCGGGAACGCCACCCAGTCGATCTCCCACTTCGTGACGAGCTGGTCGGCGCATCCGCAGGACGCTGCCGACTTCCTCCAGTTCATGCACACTCCCGATCGGCTGACGGCCTGGTACAAGGCGACGGGCGTCGTCGCGGCGGACGACCGCTTCGATGCAACGCTCGTCACCGCCCCGCAGCTCCAGACGATGGCCAAGGCCGAGACGACCGGGCCGCAGGTCTGGCTCGAGAACTGGATCCCGCCGCAGATCGACGGCGACGCTGACCTGCCGGCCGGGCAGATGATCTTCTCCGGCTCGGGCACGCCGGCGGACGCCGGCCAGCTCTGGGAGCGCTCCGCCGCGACGTGGCGGAGCGCGCACCCGGACGAGCTCGCCAACTGGCAGCAGCTGGTCAAGTAGGAGGACAATCCCGGGGACGACCACGCAGGCCGTCCCCGGGCCACGATCGATGAGCGCGATGACAGCAGCCATTCGGCGACGGCGCCACCTGGACGTGACGCCGTATCTCCTCGTGGCGCCGGCCGTCGCGCTCATCATCCTGATCTACGCCTACCCGATCGTTCGCGTCTTCATCGACAGCTTCCTGAGCCCCACGGCCGCGCGAGGGACATCGGTCGGGCTGGCCAACTACGGGTTCGTCATCGATGACCCGGTCTTCTGGAAGTCGGCCGGGAACAACGTCTTCCTGCTGTTCGGCGTCCCGATCATGACGGTGGTGGCGCTGGTGGTGGCCGTGATCCTGTTCGACCAGATCCGCGGCTGGCGCCTGTACCGGACGCTCGTCTTCACGCCCTACATCCTGGCGGTGCCGGTCATCGCGGTGACGTTCACCTACCTCTACGGCTACAACGGCGTGGTCAACGAGGTCCTCCGGGCCGTTGGGCTGGACGGCCTCGCCCAGGACTGGCTCGGCAGCCCGAAGCTGGTGATGCCGTCGATCCTGTCCGTGATCATCTACCGCGAGCTCGGGTTCGGGGTCATGCTCTTCCTTGCCAGGATGGCCTCGATCCGGGAGGAGCTGTACGAGGCGGCGATGATCGACGGCGCCGGCTGGTGGGCCCGCCTCCGGTACATCACCGTCCCGCAGCTGCGGACGGTCATCAGCTTCTTCGTGGTGATCGAGCTGATCACGATGCTCAGCTGGGTCTTCGCCTACGTCTACTCGATGACCGGTGGCGGGCCGGCGTTCGCATCCTCCGTGCTGGAGCTGTACATCTGGAAATACGCCTTCGCGTATCGGGCCATCGGGATCGCCTCGGCGGTCGCGGTGCTGCTGCTGGTGGCCACCAGCGTCCTGATCGTGGTGCAGATGCTCGTCCGCGGTGACGAGAGCGACACGGGCGAGGAGTAGGCACCGTGCGCCGGCTCGTCTCGCCCTCGGCCCTGTTCAAGCAGGTGCTGATGCTGTCGCTGGCGGTCGCGGCCATCTACCCCGTCTACTACATGATCGAGACGAGCCTCAAGACGCGGCAGGCCTGGATGACCGACCAGTTCGGTCTGCCGCTGCCTCCCACGCTGGAAAACTACGCCGCGCTCCTCCAGGACGGCCGGATCCCGATCTGGTTCATGAACAGCGTCATCGTCACGACGGCCTCGGTCGTCGCAGCCACCGTCGTCTCAACGCTGGCCGCCTACGCGATCGCGCGCCTCCAGTTCCGAGGCCGGACGCTCCTGCTGCGGGTGCTGGTGGCCCTGATGGTGATCCCGCCCGCCGTGCTGATCCTGCCGCTCTTCCTCGGGCTTCAGCCGCTGGGCTTGACGAACACGTACCAGGGTGTCGTCCTGATCTACACCGGCATGCTGGTGCCGTTCTCGGTCTACATGCTCTCGAGCTTCTTCAAGACGCTTCCCGCCGAGATCTTCGAGGCTGCCCGGATCGACGGGGCCTCCACGCTCCGCATCCTGTGGAGCATCGTCGTGCCGCTCTCCGGCCCCGGGTTCGTCACCCTCATCGTGGTCAACGCGATGTGGGTCTGGAACGAGCTCCTGATCGCCCTCGTGTTCCTCCAGGACGACAAGCTGCGGACCCTGATGGCCGGCCTGACGACGCTGCGGGGCCGTTTCGCGGTCAACGAGCCGCTGGTCATGGCGGGGATGTTCCTGGGGGCGCTGCCGATCCTGCTGCTGTTCCTGTTCGGTCAGCGGTATTTCGTCCGGGGGCTCGTCGCCGGCGCCGTGAAGTAGGGGCTCGGCCGACCAGGCCAAGCCGGCAGACGGCGGCCAAGCCGGAATCGAGGCCGCCACCTACCCTCAGGGTGCGGCGACGTTCGACAGCACCGACACGCAGAAGGACGCCAACGGCAAGGCGGTCGTCTGCCAGTACCTCGTCACGTTCGGCAGCACGCCGAGCGTGGTCGGCGTCGCCGTCTCGCTGATGGACGAGACCGAGTACGCCACTCGGACAGAGGCGTCCATGATCGCGCCGCCGGAGGCCCTCACCGGGATCGGCTCCGAGGCCTTCCTGGTCCAGCCCGCGCCCGGCCTGTACGAGGTATGGGTGAGCGGGGCGCACGGAAAGTTCAGGGTCGGGGCACAGGCGAAGGACACCGCGATCGCCCTCGCGACGACCGCGGCGCTGCGGGACTAGGTGCGGGACCCCGGGGTGCCGGGGCCGGGGGGCCGGACAACCACCAGCCGCCGCCCCGGAGCGAGCCGACGCCCCGGACGTCAGGCGGGCTCGTCCGCCTCGATGCGGTAGCCGACCGAACGGACCGCGACGATGCGCGGACCACCGACGGCCTCGAGCTTCGAGCGCAGACGCGCGAGATGCGGCTTC
>Ga0209014_10000310_pt1 | contig 28077 bp, 26 predicted proteins | sample BarGraNGADG00212_FD_184491 | JGI IMG/M metagenome (GOLD analysis project Ga0209014, IMG submission 184491) | Arctic peat soil microbial communities from Barrow, Alaska - Barrow Graham LP Ref core NGADG0002-212 (SPAdes) (version 2) | ecosystem: Environmental > Terrestrial > Soil > Wetlands >...
CCCGCCGCACCGTCGGTGGCGGCAACTTGCCCGCCTTGCGCACCGGCACCAGCCCGCAGTCGAGCTCACGCGCCAGCGCCCCGGCGACGAGAAAGCCTCGGGCCTCGACACCGGCGACGACGTCGACCGGACCGCTCGCGCGACCGAACCCTGCCATCGCCGCGATCACCGAAGCGAACGCCTGGCGGTCGGCGAGCAGCGGCGTGATGTCTTTGAAGACGATGCCCGGCTGGGGAAAGTCCGCGACGTCACGCAGGTTGGCGGCGACGAGCGACGCGACGTCGCTGCCTGCGTCGCCTTGGTGCGGACTGCTCACTTGCGCCGGCGACGCTGCGGCCGGGCACCAGGTCGCGGAGCGGGCGCCGGTCCGCCGCCGGTGCGATGAAGTTGCTGCGCGGCGGCGACCGCGTTGGCACCCACAACGGCAGGCTCGCCGGCTGCGGCCGCTCGCGCTGCCTCGCTCGATCGCTTGGCCACGACCCGCTTGGTGAGCGCGATGTAGGCCGGGTCGATCTCGGTGAGGTCGACGACGATCGGGGTGGCGAGGAACAGCGACGAGTAAGCACCGGACGCCAGGCCGACGAACAGGATCAGCGCGAGGTCCTTGATCGTGCCGACGCCGAGCACACCCGCACCGACGAACAGCAGGCCGGCGACGGGCAGCAGCGCGATCAACGAGGTGTTGATCGAGCGCATCAGCGTCTGGTTGACCGCCAGGTTGGCGGCGTCGGAGTAGGTCATCCGAGACCCGGCAAGCAGGTCCTTGGAGTTCTCGGCGACCTTGTCGTAGACCACGACCGTGTCGTAGAGCGAGAAACCCAGGATCGTCAGCAGGCCCACGACCGTGGAGGGCGTGACCTCGAAACCGACGATCGAGTAGATGCCCGCCGCGACGATGAGGTCGTGCAGCAACGCCAGGATGCCACCGACGGCCATCCGCCACTGGAAGCGGATAGAGATATAGATCGAGACCACGATCAGGAAGACGATCAACCCTTCGATCGCCTTGACGGTGATGTCGTGGCCCCAGCTGGAACTGACCGAGTTGGTGGTGATGTCGCGCGGCTGGAGCCCCAGCTGCTTGGACACCTTGGCGGTGACATCTTGCTGCTGAGTCGGATTGAGCGACTCGGCCTTGATGACGATCTGGGTCGTCGAGCCCGAGCCGACCCGCTGCGCGGGACCGGACGTCTTGACCCCAGCGGAACTGAACGCCGAGTTGACGTCCGCGGTCGTGATCTTCGTGCCTGTGGCGGGCACCTGGAACTGGGTGCCACCGGCGAAGTCGATGCCGTAGTTGAAGCCACGAAACGCGATGCTGGTCAGGCAGACGATGATCAGGATGAACGAGGCGAGGTACCACTTGTTGCGGTTGCCGATGAAGTTGATCCGCGTTTCGCCGCGATACAGCCGCCGCACTCTCACGCGCAGCCCGTCGTGCTCGGTCATCACTTCTGGCCCTTCTCGGCGCGCATCCTGGCCCGGCGGGCGGCGGCCCGCTCGGCCGCCGTGCCCGGAGCGGGCGTGCTGTGCCGCCGCTCCCCCGAGCCGGACTCGTCGGACTCCGACTCGACGCCCTCTGGCTCCGCGGCGTCGACGTCGGCCGTACCGGCGTCGTCGTCCAGTTCGGCGTCGAGAACAGACACGGCTGTCTTGTCCAGCGACACGGCTTCGCTGCGTGGCGCGGCCGGCTGCGACCGCACGCGCTTCGGCTTGGCGGTGCGCGAACGTGCCTCAGTCGGCAGGTCCGCCACCGCGGTGCCGCCACGGATGGCGTCGAGGCCGGTGAATCGCGACGAGCCGAAGGCGGCGCTGCGCGAGAGCACCGAGATCAGCGGGTGGGTGAACAGGAACACCGTGACGAGGTCGAGGATCGTCGACAGGCCGAGGGTGAAGGCGAAGCCCTTCACGTCACCTGCCGCGAAGTAGTACAGGATCGCGGCGGCGAGGAACGACACGGTGTCGGCGGACAGGATGGTGCGGCGCGCGCGGACCCAGGCGCGCGGGATCGCCACCTTGGCCGAGCGCCCCTCGTGCACCTCGTCCTTGATTCGCTCGAAGAAGACGACGAACGAGTCCGCGGTGATACCGACGGCGACGATGAAGCCGGCGATGCCGGCCAGGCTCAGCGTGAACCCGATCTGCGTGCCGAGCATGACCAGGCAGCCGTAGGTCAGCGTGCCGGACACGAGCAGCGAGGCGATCGTCACGAAGCCCAGGGCGCGGTAGTAGATCAGCGAGTAGATGACGACCAGGATCAAGCCGATGCCGCCGGCGAGCAGGCCGGCCTTGAGCTGCGAGGTGCCCAGCGTCGCCGAGACCGTCTGCGCGTCCTGAGGCGTGAAACTCAGCGGCAAAGCGCCGTACTTGAGCTGGTTGGCGAGTTGATTGGCGCTCGACTGGGTGAAGTTGCCCGAGATCTCGGTGGTCTGCCCGTTGATCGCGCTCTGGTTGACCGGCGCCGAGATGATGCCGCCGTCGAGGACGAAGCCGACGTAGTCCGCGCACGGCGTCGTGCTCGGGCCACACTGGGTGGCCGAGGAAGCCTGAGCGCTGGATCCGCCTATGTTGTGCGCGCCTGTGTAGTTGGCCCACGCCGCCTGACCACTGCTCTTCATGTTGAGCTGCACGGTCCACTGTGTCTGCCCTTGGCTGACATTCGGTGCCGCTGCCGTCGCCGACGAGATCTGTGTTCCGGCGACAATCACCGGACCGAGCAGATAGGCGATGCTCGCGCCGCCGGACGTTTCGCACGCGATGTAGTACGGCGCCTTGTCGGACTGCGCGGAGGTCGTGGCGCAGTCGGTCCTGCTCAACGCGGCCTGTACCTGCTGCTGGTCTGCCGCGGCGAGCTTGTTGTATTCGTCCTGGGTCGTGGGGACGGTCAGCTTGAGCCCGCTGAGCGGATCGCTGACGCACGGGACGGCCGCCGGGGTGGTCGGAGTCGATGGCGGCGTTGCGGAAGCACTGCCTGCAGGCGTCGTCTTCGCGGCTGTCGCCGAGGCCGGGGTTGTGGGGGTCGTCGTCGGTGCGGTCAGCGGACGGGCGTGCGCGACCTTGCCCGCGGCCGGGCTGGAGCTCGGTGTCGTTGCGGCCGCGGGCGAGGTGCTCGCCGAGGCGGACGTCGAAGGCGCCGGAGCGCTCGAGCAGGTGACGACCTGCGCAGGCATGACGTTGCCGCGCATGCTCAGCACGGCCGCCTTGCCCAGCGCGGCGACGTCGGTGCTCGTTCCCCCTGGGATCGAGACGACGATCTGGTTGTTGCCCTGGACCACGACCGTCGACTGGGTGACACCCGTGCCGTTGACCCGATTCTCCATGATCGTCTTGGCTTGGGTCATCTGCGAGCTCGACGGTGCCTTGCCGTTCGGCGTCTTGGCCGTGAAGATCACCTGAGTGCCGCCGACGAGGTCCAGGCCGAGTTTGGGCGTGTGCCGCTGGCCGGGCCAGAAGACGATGGAGTACAGCACCGCAATCATGGCGAGCAGCGCGAGGAAGTAACGCCCGACACGCAGCGTTCCGGCAGGTGGTGCCACGGGGAATGGTCTCCTCGGCTCGTTCAGGTCAGGTGGTCACGGTCGTGGCCGCCGCCGGCAGTGCGACCTTCTCGATGGCACAGTATGGCTGACGACACCAAGGCTGCGCTCGCGCGGGCCGGTCAACCGCCTTCGGGATCATCGGGCCGTTCGATCTCGGAGTCGTCGTCATGGATTCCGCGCCGGTACCGATCCGGCAGCGACTTCGCGTCCCGCAGCGCCGCCAGCGCCCACTTCACCTCGACCCCGGGGGCGATCGCGAGCTGGACCGTCCCGTCCTCGTTCTTGCCGACGACGGTGCCGTACAGACCTGAGGTGGTCATCACCTCGGAGCCGAATCCGATCTGGCTGATCCGGACCATCTCCTCGGCCAGCTGCGCCCGGCGCCGGCGTTGGCCGAAGACGACGAGTGCGAACAGACCGCCCAGCAGGACGAGATAGGGCCACCACATGAGAACGACGATTCCTGGCTGCAGACGACGGGGACGTGCCCGAGTCTAGGCGTCGAAGAGGGTGGGGCCGATCGCGCCGGGCGCGACCAGCCCGAGATGGGCCCAGGCAGCGGGGGTGGCTACCCGGCCTCGCGGGGTGCGCGCGAGGAGGCCGGCGCGGACGAGGAACGGTTCGGCGACCTCTTCGACGGTCTCGACCTCCTCGCCGACGGCCACGGCCAGCGTGCCGACGCCGACCGGCCCGCCTCCGAACCGGCGCACGAGCGCATCCAGCACGGCACGGTCGAGCCGGTCGAGGCCGAGCTGGTCGACGTCATAGACGGCCAGCGCCGCCCGAGCGGTCTGCTCATCGACCACTCCGTCGGCACGCACCTCGGCGTAGTCGCGCACCCGGCGCAGCAGCCGGTTGGCGATGCGCGGCGTGCCCCGGGACCGTCCGGCGATCTCGGTCGCGCCGTCGGGGCGCATCGACACGCCCAGCAGCGCCGCAGACCGGGTCAGCACGTGTTCGAGCTCGTCGGTGTCGTAGAAGTCCATGTGCCCGGTGAAGCCGAACCGGTCCCGGAGCGGGCCGGTCAGCAGCCCGGCGCGGGTGGTGGCGCCGACCAGCGTGAACGAGGCGAGTTCGAGCGAAATAGCCGTGGCGCCCGGCCCCTTGCCGACGATCACGTCGACGCGGAAATCCTCCATCGCCATGTAGAGGAGCTCTTCGGCGGGCCGGGCGATGCGGTGGATCTCGTCGATGAACAGCACTTCACCCTCGCCGAGGCTGGTCAGCAGCGCGGCAAGGTCGCCGGCGCGCTCGATCGCCGGGCCGCTCGTGACCCGGATCGGGGCGCCCAGCTCGGCGGCGATGATCACCGCCAGACTGGTCTTTCCGAGCCCGGGCGGGCCCGACAGCAGCACGTGGTCAGGCGGGCGGTTGCGCCGCAGCGCGCTCTCGAGCACCAGTTGCAGCTGTTCACGGACCTTCGGCTGGCCGACGAACTCGTCCAGCCGCCGAGGCCGCAGGCTCGCCTCGACCTCGCGCTCGTCGATCGCGGGCAGTGGCGACACGACGTCGTCGACCTCGGGCTCGCTCACTGGTGCACCATCCTTAGGTCACTGATCTCGGATGGATCGGTGATGCGCCCGAGGTGCCGCCAGGTCATCGCCCTGCTCGCTTGACACGGTTGATGTCCAGGATGAGATCTGCGAGATCTGGCGGAGGCCCGGGACGTGCCGACCGTCGACAGGGCTGAGCGCCAAGGCTGTTTGCTGCGAGCGCCGATCAGTGAGCGAACCGGCAGCCACGTCCCGGCACCACCGGCACCACAAGAGGGCGCCTCCCCACTGGGACTAGCAGCGAGGAGGCTGACGTGAAGTCTGCCAGCACCACCCCGAACACCCAACTGCCCGAAACGCCGCCGAACGACGTGACCGGCGGACTGGACTGGGCGCGTGATGATCACGCAGTCTCGGTCGTCGATGCCCGCGGCCGCGAACTCGTGCGGCACAGCGTCGAGCACAGCGCCGCCGGGCTGCGTGAACTGATCGCGGTGCTCCGCGACGCCGGCTGTGGTGAGGTGGCGATCGAACGACCGGACGGCCCCGTCGTCGCGGCGTTGCTGTCCGCGGACCTGACCGTGGTGGTGATCAGCCCGAACCAGGTCAAGAACCTGCGCGGTCGCTACGGCTCGGCCGGCAACAAGGACGACCGCTTCGACGCGTTCGTGCTCGCTGACACCCTGCGCACCGACCGGGCCAGGCTGCGCGCGCTCATCCCGGACACTGCCCAGACCGCGACGCTGCGCCGCACCTGCCGGGCCCGCCAGGACCTCATTCGGCACCGGGTCGCCGCCGCCAACCAGCTGCGCGCCCACCTGCACATCGCATTTCCCGGTGCCGTCGGCCTGTTCGCCGACATCGACAGCCCGATCAGCCTGACGTTCCTGACCCGATTCACCACTCAGGACCAGGCCGACTGGCTTACCCCGACCCGGTTGGGTAAGTGGCTCGCCTCGGCCGCCTACTCCGGCAGAGTCGACCCGGCGGTGCTGCACACCCGCATGACCGACGCGCCCCGCGGCCTCAGCGGCGCCGACGGCGCCGCCAACGCCGCCATCACCAAGGCGCTCATCATCGTCCTGGTCAGCCTCAACGACCAGCTCAAGACCCTCAGCACCCAGATCGAGACCCAGCTGGCCGCGCACACCGACGCGCACATCGTCACCTCGCTGCCTCGAGCCGGCCGCGTCCGCGCGGCCCGACTGCTCGCCGAGATCGGCGATTGCCGCGCCCGCTTCCCCACCCCCGCTTCGCTGACCTGCCTGGCCGGAGTTGCGCCCTCCACCCGCCAATCCGGCAAGACCCGCGCCGTCGGGTTCCGCTGGGCCTGCGACAAACAACTGCGCGACGCCGTCTGCGACTTCGCCGGCGACACCCGCCGCGCCAGCCCCTGGGCCGACCACCTCTACCGCCAGGCCCGCGACCGCGGCCACGACCACCCCCACGCCGTGCGAATCCTCGCCCGCGCCTGGCTCAACGTCATCTGGCACTGCTGGCAAAACGGCGTCGCCTACGACCCCGCCAAACACAACGCCCTCCAACACATCATCAACCCGCCCCAACCGGAGGCGGCTTGACACAGGGCTTCTCATCCGATCACCCGTCGCGCACATTTCCCCTGGTGTGACCGCCCCGCCCATCCAACAGCGGTCACACGCGGGGAAGAGCGAACGGCACCGCGGTCACGCGCGGGGAAAGGCGGCAAGGCCTGCGCTCGCGCCAACTCGCGCCGGCTCATCAGCCGCGTCCGAGCAGCTGGATGCTGCGGCGAAGCAAGGCCGGGACGTCCGGGCTCTCGCCGCTCGGGATGTCGGCCGCGACGACGTCGATCGCGTCACCGGCCTCGCGGCCTGAGAAGCCGAGACCGGCGAGCGCGTGCGTGAGCTGGTCACGCCACGGCGCCACAGGCGCGATGCCGGTGAGATCGGCGGCGTACTCGGATCCGTCGATGGATCCGATTCGGTCGCGCAGTTCGATGACGATGCGTTCGGCACCCTTGCGTCCGATTCCGGGCACCTTCACCAGCGTCACGAAGTCGCTTGTCGCGATGGCTCGCCGCAGCTCACGAGGCGGATAGACGGCCAGCATGGTCTGCGCCAGCTTCGGGCCCACCCCGTTGGCGGTCTGCAGGAGTTCGAACAACGCCCGCTCGTCGTCGTCGGCGAATCCGTACAGCGTGAGCGAGTCCTCGCGCACCACGAGGCTGGTGGCCAGACGCGCGGTCTCGCCCACGCGCAGCCGCGCCAGCGTGCCCGGCGAACACGACACCGACAGGCCGACGCCACCGACCTCGACCACGGCCCCGTCAGGACCCACCGCCGCAACGGTGCCACGAACGCTGGCGATCATCGCGTGTCCTCCCCTGTGCGGCGGCGGGCGGCGTCGAGCGCCGTCCGCGCCGAGGCGATCTGGTCCTCGGGCAACTCGAACTCCTGGCGCAGCGCCAACGCCCGTCCGAACTGGTCGCGTGCGGCGGCGAAGTCGCCCTGGTCGTAGGAGTTCTTGCCGGCCTGCTCGTGGGTGAACGCCGCGACGACCGGCCCGAACTGGCCCGCGGCGTGCACGAGTTCGGTGAACGCGAGATTCGACTCGGCGAACTCGCCACGCCACTGCAGAACCTGGGCACGGCGTACCCGAGCCAGATGCTGCTGAGCAGCCGTTCCGGCCAGCACCGAACGGTCGACCGCGCGCTCGGCCTCGGCGCCCGCCTCATCGAGGTCACCGATCGCGCGGAGCAGGTCGACCAGCTCGCCCCGGGCAAGCAGCTCGCCGACCTCGTCGGGCGCGTCGCGGATCTCGGCACGCAGTTCGTCGATGCGAGCACGCACTTGTGCCGGGTCGGAGTACACCTCGCGCAGCGTTTCCGGGTCGTAGCTCGGCTCGAGTTCGCTCATCGGGTCATCTTCGCCGACCCGGCCAGCGCGGTGGCCAGGCGAGCCTGCGCCGTGCCCCGCCACACATGGCAGATGGCGAGCGCCAGCGCATCCGAGGCGTCGGCCGGGCGCGGCGCTTCGCCGAGCTTGAGCAGCCGCATCACCATGGCCCCCACCTGCGCCTTGTCGGCGCGGCCGGATCCGGTGACCGCGGCCTTCACCTCGCTCGGAGTGTGCAGTGCCACCGCGCAGCCGGCCCTGGTGGCGGTGAGGATCGCCAAGCCGGCCACCTGCGCGGTACCCATCACGGTTCGGAGATTCTGCTGGCTGAAGACGCGCTCGATCGCGACGACGTCAGGGCGGTACGTGGCGACCGCGTCGGCCAGCGCGTCGGCGATCGTGACGAGCCGGGCGCCGATGTCGGCGTCCGAAGGCGTACGGATCACCTCGACGTGGACGAGTGCGAGCGTCCGCCCGGGCGCACCGTCGACGACGCCGAGGCCGCATCGGGTCAGGCCGGGGTCGACGCCCAGAACACGCACAGCCGCCTCGTCTCGTCGCGTCGATGTCTCATTGCATCGAACGGTCGTTCGACAGCGTAAGGGGCCAGCCGGTCACCGACTCGGCACGACACGCGACGAGGCGGCGTGCCGTCGGCCCCGCCCACCGCCCCGTACCGTCTGTCCGGTGCCCGTATTCGACCTGAACAAGCGCCGGCGCGTCGTGCGGCCGAGCCCGGTATTCCTGGCGTTCGTGGGCGTGGCGGTCGTCGGGGGCTGGCTCAGCTGGCGCGACAGCGGCCAGGGATCGCGCAGCGGCGACTTCGGGGTCTTCCTGATGGTCCTCGGGGCATGGGTGGTCTCGCTGTGCCTGCACGAGTTCGCCCACGCCTATGCCGCCTACCGCGCCGGTGATCACAGCGTCGAGGCGGCCGGATACCTCACGCTCAACCCGCTGAAGTACGCCCACCCCGTGCTGTCGATCGTCATCCCCTTGCTGTTCATCGTCCAGGGTGGCATCGGGCTGCCGGGCGGGGCGGTGTACCTGCACCGCCACAGCTTTCGCAGCAAGGCCATGCAGAGCCTGGCCGCCGCCGCCGGACCGTTGACCAACGTCGCGTTCGCCGTCGTGCTCCTCGCTGTCGTGCACGGGCACCAGAGCGGAACGCACCCGCGGTTCTGGACCGGCCTGGCGTTTCTGGGCTTCCTGCAGATCACGGCCGCGCTGCTGAACCTGCTCCCGATTCCAGGACTGGACGGGTGGGCGATCATCGAGCCCTACGTCGACCCGGTCACGGCCAGCGGAGCCGAGAAGGTCAAGCCCTGGGGCATGATCGGCATGATCGTCCTGCTGCAGGTCCGGCAGCTGAACACCTGGTTCTTCGACCTCGTCCTTCGGATCTACGACGTGTCAGGCGTGACTCGCCTGTACTACGAGTTCGGGCACGAGTTCTTCAAGTTCTGGCAGAAGGCTCCGCTCTGACATGCCCGCGATATCGCGACGTGCTGTCCTGATCGGCGGCCTGGGTGCGCTCGGTGTGGCCGGACTGGGCGCTGTCGGGGTCGAGACCGGCGTGCTGCCCGGAAAGACGACCGTCGACCGACTGACCGGGCAGCTTCCGCCCGGCGTTCCGTCGGCCGCTCCAGGCCGTACCGTCGGCGGGTCCTTCGTGTCGGCACGCCGCAACGGCGTGCGTACCTCGTGGACGATCGCCTATCCACCCACGACCGCCGATGCGCGGTTACCGGTCCTGATCGCCCTGCACGGACGCGGCGGCAACCATCACGACGCGGTGACGAGCCTGCACCTCGATCGCTTCCTCGCCGACGCCGTCGCGCACGGATTGCCACCCTTCGCCATCGCGAGCGTGGACGGCGGCGACCACGACTACTGGCATCCGCGACGCACGGGCGACACGGCGGGCATGGTGATCGACGAGTTCCTCCCCCTGCTCGAGACGAACGGGCTGAACACCGCTCGCATCGCGTTGCTCGGCTGGTCCATGGGCGGGTACGGGGCGCTGTATCTGGCCGGGCGGCTCGCAGGTGCCCGCGTCGCCTGCGCCGTCGCGGAGAGCCCCGCGCTCTGGCACTCGGCGGGCCAGAGCGCGGACGGCGCGTTCGACGACGCGCAGGACTTCGACGCGCACGCGATCTTCGGCCGGCTCGGCCTGCTGGCGGGCGTGGCGCTACGCCTGGACTGCGGCGACCAGGACGGTTTCGCGCCGGTGACGCGCGATCTTCGTGCCGCGCTGTCGCCGACGCCGGCAGGCGGAATCGAGCCCGGCGGGCACGACTCCGCCTACTGGCGCAGTCAGGCGCCGGCTCAGCTCGCCTTCGTCGGCACGCACCTCTAGTCGAGTTCGACGGCTTCCAAGATCTCGTCCGACACGTCGAAGTTCGCGTACACGTTCTGGACGTCGTCGAGGTCTTCGAGGGCGTCGACCAGACGGAACACCTTGCGCGCGCCCTCCTCGTCGAGCGGCACCTGCACGCTGGGCAGGAAGGACATCTCGGCGGACTCGTAGTCGATCCCGGCGGCCTGCAGCGCCGTGCGGACGGCCAACAGGTCGGTGGCCTCGCTGATCACCTCGAACGAGTCACCGAGGTTGTTGACCTCCTCGGCGCCGGCCTCGAGGACGGCCATCAACACGTCGTCCTCGGACAAGCCCTCGTTCGGGACGATGACGACACCCTTGCGGTTGAACAGGTACGCGACCGAACCTGGATCTGCCATCGATCCGCCGTTGCGCGACATGGCGGTGCGGACCTCCATGGCCGCACGGTTGCGGTTGTCGCTGAGGCACTCGATCAGCACGGCGACGCCGCTCGGGCCGTAGCCCTCGTACATGATCGTCTGCCAGTCGGATCCGCCGGCCTCGGCTCCGGATCCCCGCTTGACCGCGCGGTCGATGTTGTCGAGGGGAACCGAGGTCTTGCGGGCCTTCTGGATGGCGTCGAAGAGAGTCGGGTTGCCGTCGGTGTCACCGCCCCCCGTACGCGCGGCGACCTCGATGTTCTTGATCAGCTTTGCGAACAGCTTGCCTCGCTTGGCATCTATGACGGCCTTCTTGTGCTTGGTCGTCGCCCACTTGGAGTGCCCACTCACTGAAGCTCACCTCTCTTCGCGCCGGCGGTCATCGGCGCGACTGCCTGACTAGATCGCAGAAGTACGCGTGAATCCGCCCGTCACCGGTCAACTCCGGATGGAAGGACGTGGCCAGCAAGTGTCCCTGGCGAACCGCGACGATCCTACCGGCGGCCAGTCCCGTGCTCACCCGACCGAGCGCAGTGGCAGCCGGACCGACCGTCTCAACCCACGGTGCGCGTATGAACACCGCGTGGACCGGGCCGCCGGCCAGCCCATCCACGTCGACGTCCTCTTCGAAGGAGTCGATCTGGCGGCCGAAGGCGTTTCTGCGCACCGAGATGTCGATACCGCCGATGGTCTCGTCCAGCGGCGACCCGCCGTCGTCGACGCGGTCGGCGAGCAGGATCATGCCGGCGCAGGAACCGTAGGTGGGCAGACCGTCGGCGATTCGCTTGCGCAGCGGATCGAGCAGCTCGAAGGCCCGCGCGAGCTTGAGGATCGTCGTCGACTCTCCGCCGGGAAGGACCAAGCCGTCCACCGAGTCGAGCTCCTCGGGACGTCGGACGGCGACCGCCTCGGCTCCGGCCTCGACGAGGGCGCGCAGATGCTCGCGCACGTCACCCTGGAGGGCGAGCACACCGATGCGAGCGGTTCCGGACGACACGAGAATCCAGCCTACCGACCGGATCCGGGGCAGATCCGGCTGTGGGTGAGCGCTGAGCCCGATATGCCTCGGCAAGGTGGGACGTGTCAAGGTTCCAACCGTGCCTCCCGTTCCGGCCACGACCACGGCGACCAGGCCGAACGGTCACGCCACGTCCCGACGCACGGGCACGCTGGCGCTTCTGGCGATCGCGGTGCCCGCGGCCGTCCTCATCTTCACCCCGGTGTGGGCAGACCCGTTCCATCGGACCCTCGGCTCGGCTTTTCACACGAACGACCCCATGCAGACCATGTGGTTCCTGAAGTGGGTTCCGTGGCAGCTGGCGCACCATCACGACCCGTTGACGACGCACGCGATCTACTACCCCGACGGCGTCTCGCTCAGCTGGAACACCGTCATGCCCACCCTCGGGGTGCTCGCCGCGCCGCTCACGTACACGGTCGGACCGGCGTTCACGTTCGCGCTGCTGATGACCGCGGCCCCGGCACTCACCAGCCTCACGGGCTTCTGGTGGCTTCGGCGGCACTGCCGGCACACCGCGCCCGCGATCGTGGGTGGCCTGGTCGTCGGATTCAACCCGTTCATCGGCGGGCACCTGCTGGGACATCTCAACCTGGCGTTCACCGCCTTGATCCCGCTCATGCTCATGCTCGTCGAGGACCTGCTGTGGCGGCGCCCCAGGCCGCAGCGGCGAACGGCGGTCTACCTGGGGCTGGTCACGGCGGCTCAGGCCGGGATCAGCGAGGAACTGATCCTCATCACACTCATCGGCGCGCTGTTCGCACTCGGCGCCTCGGCCGTCGTGTCGCCGGCCGAGGTGCGCGCCGCCGTCGGCTCGTCCTGGCGCTACCTGGCAGGCGCCATAGCGATCTTCCTGCTCGCTGGCTCCCCCCTGCTCGTGCACCAGCTGTTCGCGTCCCGTCGCGTGCCGCTCGCCGCCGCCGTATGGCGCGCCAACGTCGGTGACTACCTGGCGCCGATCGGCCGCCAGCTGTTCGACCCCGGCTGGCAGCACACCACGCGCCTGGGACCGGCCGAGGACGGCGTCTACCTCGGGCCGATGCTGATCGCCACGCTCGTGGTCGCGGTCGTGGTGACCGTGCGCCGCGACCGCTGGGTTCGGGTGGCGGCGACCGCGATGGCCGGGCTCGTCGTGTTGACGTTCGGCGACGCGCGGGTGTTCGGCGTGCCGATGCCGTGGCGCCTCGCCGAGCATCTGCCGGTACTCGAGTCGATTCTGCCGGCGCGGTTCGGGTTCGCTTCGTTCCTGGCGCTCGCGTGGCTCGTGGCACGGTGGCTGGACGCGTTGGCGGGTACGGCCGTGATCGGCGCTCGTCGCGAGCGGGTCAGCAGCGTGCTCGCGGCATGCGCCGTCGTCGTCGCGGTGGCCACGATCGCGCCGGCCCAGGTGGGTGCGGTCGCGCTGCCCGCACGGGTGCCGTTCTTCACCTCGGCAACGATGCGGCAGATGCTGCCCACGGGTTCACCGGTGCTCCTGTTGCCCGTCCCGACGTTCCACGACGCCTCCGGCATGTACTACCAGCTGCAGGCCGACTTCTGGTTCTCACAACCTGGGGGTTACGCACTTCGGCCTGATGGCAGCCAAGGCGTGTCCTACGGCCCGAGCAACTCGGCACTCGTGCAGCTGAGCGCCACAGCCAACAACGGCAGTTCGGACTTCGCGACGATCGACGTCGCGGCCGGGCGTCAGCAACTCGGCGCGCAGCGCTATCGGGCGGTCATCGTCGTGCCGAGCGAGCCACACGGGCGCGAACTCATCGCGCTGGCCGAACTTCTGACCGGCCGCCCGGCCGACCGTGCGACGGGCGGTGTGCTGATCTGGCTGCTCACGCCCGGCGGCTGACTGCCCCGCGCGAGTCCGTGATCACCAGCCGCGTTCGGCCAACCGGTGCGACTGCGGGAGCTCCTCGACGTTGATGCCGACCATCGCCTCGCCCAGCCCGCGGGACACCTTGGCGATGACGTCCGGATCGTCGTAGAACGTGGTGGCCTTCACGATCGCCTCCGCACGCTGCGCCGGGTTGCCGGACTTGAAGATCCCGGAGCCGACGAACACGCCCTCAGCGCCCAACTGCATCATCATCGCCGCGTCGGCGGGGGTGGCGATGCCGCCGGCCGTGAACAGCACCACCGGCAGCTTGCCCGCCCGCGCGACCTCGACCACCAGGTCGTAGGGCGCCTGGAGTTCCTTGGCAGCGACGAAGAGCTCGTCCTCGGGAAGGTTCTGCAGCCGGCGGATCTCGGCCCTGATCTGGCGCATGTGTGTGGTGGCGTTGGAGACGTCGCCGGTACCGGCCTCGCCCTTCGACCGGATCATCGCCGCGCCCTCGGTGATTCGGCGCAGCGCCTCGCCGAGGTTCGTCGCCCCGCAGACGAACGGGACGGTGAACCGCCACTTGTCGATGTGGTTGGCGTAGTCGGCCGGCGTGAGCACCTCGGACTCGTCGATGTAGTCGACTCCGAGCGATTGCAGCACCTGGGCCTCGACGAAGTGCCCGATCCGGGCCTTGGCCATGACAGGCACCGACACCGCACTGATGATGCGGTCGATCATGTCGGGATCGCTCATCCGTGACACGCCACCCTGAGCACGGATGTCGGCGGGCACCCGCTCGAGGGCCATCACCGCCACCGCCCCGGCGTCTTCGGCGATCTTGGCCTGCTCGGCGTTGACGACGTCCATGATGACGCCGCCCTTGAGCATCTCGGCCATTCCACGCTTGACGCGCGACGTGCCGACCGTGTGGCCGGGCGACCCGGACTGCTTGTGATCTTCGGACATGGCTTCGATTCTACGGGCGCCGGACAAACCGCCGCGCCAGCCAATCGCAGAACGTGGCCTGCCGCCGGCCGGAAACGGGTCTCAGGAGTACAAGGCCGTGTTGGTGGCCACCAGGACGACCCACACTCCGCCGGGCGCGAGCGGGATCGGCTTGCCGGCCTTGTCTGCGAAGACGGTGCCCGAGGCCACCGTGGGACGCGACCACGTGCCGTCGATGCGGTGTCCGTTGCGGAAGACGACGGTCTTGCCTTTGCCGACGGTGTGCGTGTACTGGGACGGGTTGCCCATCACGTCGACGTCCTGCGGATACGACGTGACGCTGCAGAACTGCACGATCACGTTGGGCGTCGCGATCGGCAAGCCGTCAGCGCTCACCTGGCGCGCGCCGTCGATGACCCGGACGTAGTGACCCAGTGCTGCGCTCCAGTCGAAACGTACCGGCGTGCCCCCGACCGTGGTCTGCACAGTCGGCGCGGACGGAGCCTTCGTCAGGTCGTACGCTGCCGACCAGACCAGGCCGATGCTCTTGGCCTTGGGGCCCTTGAGCACCTTTCCGGCAACCGAAAGGTCGGACACCAGGTTGTACGGCGCCGGGCGGTTCGGGTCGCGCGAGAAGCCCGGTCCGCCACGGTCGTTGATGGCGGACTTGAGCGTCGAATGGTCGAGCACCTCGAGCGGGTTGCCGCCACCGCCGGAGGCGACGTAGGCGATCGGGCCGTACTGCTGGACGAGTTCAGGATCGCTGGCGCGGGTACTTCGCACCGCCTCTACGACCGGCAAGGTGCTGTTGTAGATCGCCAGCAGCCGCGTCAGGCCGCCCTCGACCTGCTCGATGTAGACGATGTTGGCGTAGTCGATGTTGCGTTGGGGCCGCCCGTTCTCGGTGTCGTCGATCTTGACGGCGACGACCGGGTTCGCCGACGGTTTGCCCATCCCGTTGAGCGGATTGACCGCCGGCGGAAGGGGGGCGGGGCTCGACGACGCTGTCGACGTCGTGGGTGTCGGGGTCGGGGTCGGCGTCGGGGTCGGCGTGGCCTTCTTGGCGGAGTGGCCGCCGCAGGCGGCGATCGTCAACGCCAGAACGGCCGCGCAGGTGATGGCCAGCGGCCGATTTCTGAAGCTCATGCAGAGTCCTTTGCCGGGTCAGTCGTGATCGAGTCGCTGCGGGCCGGCGCGGTGGTGTCGGTGAACGCGGGCACCGTGTCGTCGATGTCGAAGAACTGGGGCATCGCGCGTTGACCGGCCAGATGAAGCAGCCGCGGCATGCGACCGGCCCGAAGCGTGCGGGTGTCGCGTACCGCGTCATTGTAGAAGCGACGGGCGATCAGCACTCGGGCCGACGCCTCTCGAAGCTCCGCGGCCTCGGCGGGGTCCAGCGCACGGCCGTTGTCGGCAAGGTCGACGAGCGCCCGGTTGACCGCGTTCTCGGCCGCCTGCCGCGCGCCACCGGAGGCGGTGAGCGCATCCAGTGCCACGTGCTCGTAGCGAGCCCAGAACTGCTCCGGCAGAGCGCTGTGCGGCGACTCGGCGACGTGCTGAAGCGCTGCCGCGCGGCGAACCAGCTGGGCATCCAGCGCCGCCTGTGCCGCGTCCACGCGGGCGTGCAGGCGGTCTAGGCGGGTGAGCGTGAACGTAACCCACATCGTGAGCAGCACCGCGACGAGCACGGCGAAGACGAGCCAGCCCACGGACAACACCGGCCGACTCTAGCCGCGTCACCGGCCGGACACGGACGGCGCACCGGGAACCGACCCCATATCGCCGGTCAGCGCGGCAGAACTCCGGCACCGGCGATCGCGAGTTCGTACACCCGCACGACCTGCTCGACGACCACAGCCCAGTCGTACGGCAGAACGGCCTTGGCTCCGGCTGCGACGAGCTGACGTCGGCGGGCCGGATCGTCGAGCACGCGCTGCAGCGCCGCGGCCAGCGAGGGCGCCTCGCCGGTCACGAACAGCTCGCCGGCCTTACCGCCGTCGAGGACCCGTCGAAACGCCTCCAGGTCGCTGGCCACGACGGCGGTTCGCGCGGCCATCGCCTCGAGCAGGATCACACCGAAGCTCTCCTGACCGGTGTTCGGCGCGCAGTACACGTCGACGCTGCACAGCATCTGCGCCTTCTCGTGCTCGTCGACCTGCCCGAGCATGTCGACGCGATCGGCGACACCGCGCGGCAGCGTCGCCAGAAAGTCCGCGGACTCCCCGCGCCCGGCGACGACCAGCCGCAGCCCCGGCCGTTCGGCGATCATCATCTCCATGGCACCGACGAGCACGTCCATGCCCTTGCGGGGCTCGTCGTAGCGGCCGATGAAGCCGACGGTGCCGCCCTCACGCGGATACCCCCGCAGCGGACGGGCCGTCGCATAGTGCTCGATGGCCACGCCGTTCGGGATGACCACGGCGTCGGCACCGAGATGCTCGACGATCACCTTTCGGGCAGCCGCCGACACCGCGATCCGGCCGGACAGCTTCTCGAGAAACGGTTGCAGGACCGTGTCGAACATCGACAGGAAGCGCGATCGAGTCGTGGCGGCATGGAACGTGGCCACGAGCGGGCCGTCATGGATCATGCAGGCGAGCAACGACAGACTCGGTGGCGCCGGCTCGTGTACGTGAACCACGTCGAAGGCGCCGTCGCGCAGCCAGCGCCGCACCCTGGCCGCGGACACCACGCCGAACTGCACCCGCGCGACCGAACCGTTGTACGGGATGGGCACCGCCTTGCCCGCCATGACGACGTACGGCGCGAGACCCGGAGTGTCTTCGTCGCCGGGAGCGAGCACCGAGACCGTGTGGCCGAGCTCGATGAGCTTCTCGGCGAGGTCACGCACATGCGCCTGAACGCCTCCTGGGATGTCCCAGGAGTACGGGCAGACGATGCCGACGCGCATCAGTCGCCCGCCGCCTGCTCGACACGAGCGCGGGCCGGCCTCGGCGGAAGGTCCGCGAGCCACAGCCGTTGAAGCATGTGCCAGTCGGTCGGATGCTGCGCGATCTCGACGCTGAAGACATCAGCGATCGCCTGCGTACCCGCGGTGATCTTCTCGCGCAGGCGTCCCTGGGGCAGCTCGATGGGCGCGCCGATGCGCTGGCCCCAACCGTCGGCCGTGAACCACAGACCGGCGGGCAACAACGTCGCGCCCGTGGTGGCGGCAAGCAGCGACGGACCTCCGGGCATGCGGGCCGCCTCACCGAAGAACTGCACTTCGATGCCCGAGCGCGACAAGTCGCGATCGGCAACCAGGCACACCGCACCGCCGGCCCGCAGGCGCTCGGCGAGCACCTCGGCCGGCGGTCGAGCTCCACCGGTCAGCGGCACGACCTCCATGCCCAGACTCTCGCGGTAGGCGACGAATCGGTCGTACAGCGACTCCGGCTTGAGCCGCTCGGCAACGGTCGTGAACGCGACGCCGTGGTGGATCAGCCACAACGCGGCGGCGTCCCAGTTGGCCATGTGCGGCAACACCAGGATCGTGCCGCGGCCTCGCTTCATCGCCGCATCGAGATTGTCGATGCCCTCGGTGCACAGCTCGACCTTCGCCGCCACCGCTCGGTGGTCCATCTTCGGCAGCCGGAACGTCTCGCGCCAGTACCGGGCGTAGGAACGCAGCGAGTCGCCGACGAGCTGGTCCAGCCGCAGCTCCGACACACGCGGACCGACGACCCGGCGGAGGTTCTTGCGCAGCTGCTGCGCACCACCGCCGTTGCGCACGGCGGCGGCGTCGGCGGCCGCTCGGAATGCGCGTTCGGAGACACCGGCGGGCACGGCCTTGACCACGCTCCATCCGGCGCCGTAGCCGAGATCGACGGCCCGTCCGCGCACCTTGTCGAACATCACGACCCCGTGGCGACGGCGGCGTCGTGCGCCTTGGACTGCCGGTACACGGTGACGAAACGCTGACCCACCGTGATGGTCGAGGCGCCCACCAGGAACCAGAGTGCGATGGCCTGGACGAACGGCACGCGCAGGTGCTCGCCGGTCAGTCCGGTGCCGACGAGCACGATGATCAGCCGATCCGCGCGTTCGGCGATTCCCACGGTCGCGGTCAAACCCGCCGCCTCGGCACGTGCGCGAATGTATGAGGTCAGGGAGCCGAGAACCAAGCACAACAGGCAGGCCAGGAACATCCATCGCTGATCGTGCATGGCGAAGTACCAGCCGATCGATCCGAACACCGCCGCGTCGGCGATGCGGTCGCACGACGAGTCCAGCACCGCACCGAACTTCGACGAACGTCCACTCACGCGAGCAACCGCGCCGTCGACGAGGTCGAGCATGACGAAGCCCCAGACCAGCATCGTCCCGGTGAACCACGCACCCTGCGTGAAGAAGGCGATCGAACTTGCGACGGCGCCGACCGTGCCGACGATCGTGATCGTGTCGGGCGTCACACCTGCGTTGGAGAGCTTGACCGCCAGCGGGCGCACGAGATCGGTGAAGAAGCCGCGGGCATGGATGTTGAGCACTGTGCTTGGGTATCCGTTCCGACCGTCGGGAGGTATGCGCTGTACTCACGATATCGGTCAACAGGAACGGATCTGCGCTGATCGCTTGTAAGCACAAGAGATTGGGTGTCGAATGCCGGAGTCTGCTCGTTACAACGAACGAGCGGTCGGTGACCAACCGGAGGCGCGCAGATGTCGACGAAGAGGGCCGCAGTGAGGACCGCTACGGCCTCGTTCGACGCAGCCGATCGGCCCGAGAAGATCCGCAACGTCGCGTTGGTGGGCCACTCGGGCTCCGGGAAGACGACGCTCGTAGAAGCGCTGCTAGCCGCCACCGGAACGATCTCGCGGGTGGGGACGATCGCCGAGGGCAACACCGTCAGCGACCATGATCCGGTCGAGGTCTCGCAACAGCGATCGGTCGCCCTGTCGGTGTGCCCGATGCGCTGGGACAACGTCGTGGTCAACCTGCTCGACACGCCGGGCTACCCCGACTTCACCGGAGAACTGCGCGCCGGACTGCGCGCAGCCGACGCGGCGCTGTTCGTCGTCTCGGCAGCCGACGACATCGACCCCATCACGGTGTCGCTGTGGGAAGAGTGCGCCGCCCTCGGTACGCCGAGGGCGGTCGTGATCACGAAGCTGGACGCGCCGCGAGCCGCTGTGCGCCAGACCGTCGCAGCCTGCCAGCGCGTGTTCGGCGGCGACGACGGCCAGGCCGTCCTACCCCTGTACGTGACCGCCAGCGCGGACGCGCCGGACGCGTTGGTGGGACTGCTCACCCGCTCCGTGTACGACTACTCGGCCGGCTTCCCGCCGAAAGAGGCCCCCTTGGACGGGTCGTTGGCCGCCGAGGTCGACGTCGAGGCCGAACGGGCCACGCTGATCGAGGCGATCATCAACAACAGCGAGGACGAGACGCTGCTCGAGCGCTATCTCGCCGGCGAGGAGATCGGCCTCGACGTCCTCATCGACGACCTCGAGACGGCCGTGGCTCGCGGGACGTTCTACCCGGTGCTGCCGGTCTGCGCATCGACGGGCCTGGGGCTTGCCGAGCTGCTCGAAGTGCTCTCCGGCGGCTTCCCGTCCCCTGTCGAACTCGATCCGCCCCGTACGACGTTCTTGGACGGGTCGCCGGCACCCGTGCTGCCATGCGACGCCGACGGGCCGCTGCTTGCCGAGGTGGTGCGGACGACGGTCGATCCCTATCTTGGCCGGCTCTCCCTGCTCCGGATCTTCTCCGGCACGCTGACGGCCGACACGCCGGTCCACATCTCCGGTCACGGAGGCGCGGGACGCGGCCATCCCGATCACGACGCCGACGAGCGGGTCGGCCCGATCCACTCACCGCTCGGCGCGACGCTGCGCTCGATCGAGCGCGCCATCGCAGGCGACATCTGCGCGATCGGAAGGTTGGGGGTCGCCGAGACCGGCGACACTCTCTCGGCCAAGTCCGCACCGCTTCTCATCGCGCCGTGGGACATGCCCGAACCCCTGCTGCCGATAGCCGTGCAGGCCGCGACCCGCGGCGACGAGGACGCTCTCGCGAAGGCGCTCGGCCGACTCACCGCCGGTGATCCGACCGTCCGGATCGAGCGGCATCAGGACACCGGGCAACTCGTTCTGTGGTGCCTCGGCGAGGCCCACGCCGACGTCGTGCTCGACCGGCTGCGAGCCACGGGCGCCCACGTCGACACCGTGCCGCTGCGCATCGCGCTGCAAGAGACGTTCACGGTCGAGGCGCGCGGCCATGGCCGCCTCGTCAAGCAGTCCGGTGGGCACGGCCAGTACGCCGTATGCGATGTGATCGTCACACCGTTGCCGCGCGGTTCTGGCGTGCAGTTCGTCGAGAAGGTCGTGGGGGGGTCGGTGCCGTCGCAGTTCATCTCGTCGGTCGAGAAGGGCGCGCGCACCCAGTTGGAACAGGGGCTCGACAACGACCACGTGCCCGTCGTCGACGTCCAGGTGACGCTCGTCGACGGCAAGTCGCACAGCGTCGACTCGTCCGACGCGGCGTTCCAGATGGCCGGTGCGCTGGCTGTGAAGGACGCCGCGGCGGCGGCGCAGCCCGCGCTGCTCGAGCCCATCGCGACCGTCGACGTCATCGTCGCGGATGCCCACGTCGGCGGCGTGCTGTCGGATCTGTCCGGGCGCAGGGGGCGGGTGACCGGCACCGAGCCGGACACCACAGCTCCGCTCGGGATGGAGCGCACGACCATCCACGCGGAGGTTCCCGAGGCGGAGCTGGTGCGCTACACGATCACGCTGCGCTCACTCACGGCCGGCACCGGGCGGTTCACCCGGCACTTCGCGCGCCACGAACTCGTGCCCGCCTCGGTGACCGCGTCGCTGCGCTCGCCGACCTGACCACCTTGGCCCCGCAGCAGGGACGCTCACGGCGTGTCGCCCTGCTGAGCGGCCAACACATCGCGAGCACCGGATGAGCGACATCGCCACAGCGGACCCAGTGCGGCCTTGGCCACGGACCCAGTGGGGCCTTGGCCACGCGCGCGCCCGCCGTGGGCCTTGGCCACGCGCGTGCCCGGGGCGGTGGTGTTGGTCGGATGGGTCAGCGGTCGGGCAGGTTGAGCTTGCTGAGGTCCGGTAGCTCCATGCCGGGCGGCAGCTGTGGCATGCCGCTCGGCCCGCCGAAGCCTCCCGGTTGCCCGCCGGGAAAGCCTCCCGGGAAACCCGCAGGCATCCTGGGCTGCGTCGGTCCGCGACCGCCTGTGCGTCCCTTCTTGCCCTTCTTGCCCTTCTTGCCCTTGGCGCCCTTGCCCCCCTTGTTGGACGCGCGACGCATGCCGGGCATGCCCATGCCGCCGAGCTGCGCCATCATCTTGCGCGCCTCGAAGAACCGGTCGACGAGCTGATTGACGTCGTTGACCTTCACGCCCGATCCGGTGGCGATGCGCAGCCGGCGCGACCCGTTGATCAACTTGGGGTTCTCGCGTTCGGCAGGCGTCATCGACCGGATGATGGCCGCCGTTCGATCGAGATCCTTGTCGTCGATCTGGCTCACGGCCTCTTTCATCTGCCCCATTCCGGGCAGCATGCCGAGCAGGTTGCCGATCGGGCCCATGCGCCGGATCGCGACCAGCTGATCCAGGAAGTCCTCGAGCGTGAACTGATTGCCGGCCGCCAACTTCGCGGCCATCTTCTCGGCTTCACCTTCGTCGAAGGTCTTCTGGGCGTGCTCGATCAGCGTGAGCATGTCGCCCATGCCGAGGATTCGTGAGGCCATCCGATCTGGATGGAAGACGTCGAAGTCCTCGAGCTTCTCGCCGTTCGAAGCGAACATGATCGGTTGTCCGGTGACCTCGCGTACCGACAGCGCCGCACCACCGCGGGCGTCGCCGTCGAGCTTGGTCAGGACGACGCCGCTGAAGCCGACGCCGTCGCGAAACGCCTGGGCCGTGTTCACGGCGTCCTGGCCGACCATCGCGTCGAGGACGAACAGGACCTCTTGCGGCTGCACGGCGTCGCGAATATCGGCGGCCTGCTGCATCATCTCGGCGTCGATGCCGAGCCGTCCGGCGGTGTCGACGATGACCATGTCGTGTTGGGCCCGCAGGGCGAAGTCGATGGACTCACGCGCCACCTGGACGGGATCGCCGACGCCGTTGCCAGGTTGTGGTGCGTAGACCGCCACCCCTGCCCGCTCGCCGACGATCTGCAGCTGGTTCACCGCATTGGGACGTTGCAGGTCGGCCGCGACGAGCAGCGGCGTGTGGCCCTGGTTGGCGAGCCAGCGAGCCAGCTTGCCCGCCAGCGTCGTCTTGCCGGAACCCTGCAGCCCGGCCAGCATGATCACCGTCGGCGGCTGCTTGGCGAACTGAAGGCGGCGCGTCTGGCCACCGAGGATCGTGACGAGTTCCTCATTGACGATCTTGATGACCTGCTGGGCCGGGTTGAGCGCCTTGGAGACCTCCTCGCCCGACGCTCGCTCCTTCACGGCGGCGATGAACCTGCGCACGACGGGCAGCGCGACGTCCGCCTCGAGAAGCGCGATGCGGATCTCGCGAGCCGTGGCGTCGATGTCGGCCTCGGACAGCCGTCCTTTGCCCCGCAGGTTGGTGAATACGGCGGCGAGGCGGTCAGACAGGGTGTCGAACAACGTGGAGTTCCTTAGGCGCGAGCAGGGTCGACCGAGGTGGTCCCGACCAGGGTACTTGCGACGTGCACGCCCCCGGTGCCCCCGCCGCGGCAGCGCGATCCCGCGAGTTACGTCTGCTCCGACCACATCAGGGCACTATTCGTGGTCGGAGCAGACGTAACCGTCGTCAGAGCAGGCCGCGGCCGCCGTCTACGTAGATCACCTGGCCGGTGATGTAGCCGGCCTCCTCGCCGGCGAAGAACGCCACGGTGTTGGCGATGTCCGCCGGCACGCCACCTCGGCGGACGGGCACCGTGGACGCCACGGCCTCCCGCATCTGGTCGATGTTCGTGCCGATGCGCTCTGCGGTCGCGGCCGTCATCGCGGTCTCGATGAACCCGGGCGCGATCGCGTTGGCGGTGACGCCGAACGGGCCGAGCTCGATGGCCAGCGTCTTCGTCAGGCCCTGCAGGCCTGCCTTTGCCGTGGAGTAGTTGGCCTGCCCGCGGTTGCCCAACGCAGAGGTGGACGACATGCACACGATTCGGCCGTACTTGGCCTCGACCATGTGCTTCTGTGCGATCTGACTGCACAGGAAGGCACCTCGCAGGTGTACCTCCATGACCAGCGTCCAATCGTCGTCGGTCATCTTGAACAGCAGGTTGTCGCGCAGGACGCCGGCGTTGTTGACCAGGATCTGCAGCCCGCCGAACTGACCGACGAGCTGGTCGACCGCGGCCTGCACCTGCTCGCGTTTGGATACGTCAGCGGCCAGACCGACGGCCTGCCCACCCGCGGCCGTGATCTCGTCGGCCACCGACGTCGCGGCGTCGAGGTTGAGATCGAGCACACCGACCTTGGCGCCGCCGGACGCGAGCCGACGCGCCACCTCGGCACCGATGCCTTGGGCGCCGCCTGTCACCAGCGCGACCCGACCCTGCACACCTGTCATGTGGGAGTTCCCTTCAACGATTGATGAGTCGTCGGACTCCGGCGAGCCAGCGATCCGGATCCGCCGCCTTCTGTGCCCAGAACCTACCGACCTCCGGGTGCGGCAGGATCAGGAACCTCTCGTCGGCCAGCCCGGCGCTGACCGCGTCGGCGACCTGTTCGGCAGAGATGATCGTTCCCGAGGCCGCGACTGCCTGAGCACCTGCGTTGCCCGCGGCCAGCGGATCCATCAGCAGCGGGGTCGACACACCCAGCGGGCAGATCACGCTGACCCCGATGCCCCGGCCGCCGTACGTGACCGAGAGCCACTCGGCGAACGCCACAGCACCGTGCTTGGTGACGGCGTAGGGCGCGTCTGCCGGTGAGGTGAGCAGGCCCGCTGCCGAAGCGGTGTTGAGCAGGTAGCCGCTGCCTCGCTCGAGCATGGACGGCAGCACCGCCCGCGCCGCGTAGACGTGCGACATGGTGTTGATCTCGAACGCCTTGTGCCACAGGTCGGCGGGGTCGTCCAGCCCGACGCCCGTCGTGATGCCCGCGTTGGAGCAGAACAGATCCACCCGTCCGTGGCGAGCCAGCGCGCGGCTCACCAGCCCTGACACCGCGGCCGGATCGGCGACGTCGAGTGCCTCCGCGACCGCTCCGACCTCATCCGCGACGACCTGGGCCGCGTCGGCCGCCAGGTCCGCCACGACGATGGCCTCGGCCCCGTCCGCGGCGAATCTGCGGACAAGTGCGGCCCCGATTCCGCTGCCGCCGCCCGTGACGATCACGACCTTCGAGCGCACGTCCATCAGGCACCCGGCCCGAGTCGCCGGAGAATGTCGAGCAACGTGGCTGCGTCGGTCATCTCGGGTGTCGGCAGCACCGCGAGCACCGGAGTCTTGACTCCCGCCGCGGCGTAGGCGCGCACCTGCGCACGGCACGCCTCGGGCGTGCCATGCACGACGAGCTCGTCGACGACGTCGTCCGGGATCGCCGCTGCCGCGCCGGCCCGGTCTCCGGCCGCCCACGCCTCGTGCATCGGTCGCAGGGCCTTGCCCCGGCCGAGCCAGTCGTGGAAGGCGGCGTACGCAGGCACCGTCAGATAGGTGGAGATCAGCAGCTTGCCGAGGTTGCGGGCGTAGGCCGCGTCCGCGGTCGGGCATACGAAGATTCGCGCGACGACGTCCGCGTCGGGCTCGTCGATCGAAGCCACACACACGGGGACGTCGTTCGGCGAGAGCCAGTTCAGGATCGCCCCGTCCGCCTCGCGTCCGGCCAGCCGCAGCATCTGTGGACGGAGGGCCGCGAGCAGCACCGGCGGTGCGATCTCAGGTGCCTGCTCGAGCTTGAACCGCTTGATCGTGAACGTGTCGAAGACGCCGTCGACCCGCTCGCCGGCCAGGGCCGTGCGGACCGCTCTGAGGACGTCCCTGCAGCGCCGGTACGGATCGTCGAACTCCAACCCGTTCCAGTTGCCGACGATCACCGGGCTCGACGCCCCGAGCCCGAGGACGAAGCGCCCCGGGGCGGCTGCCGCCATCGCCGCCGCCGACATCGCGATCAACGCCGGCCCGCGCGTGAACACCGGGACTATCGCGGTGCCCAGCCGCAAGGTGGGCTCCCAGGCCGACGCCAATGCGAGCGGGGTGAACGCATCGCAGCCGTTCGTCTCGGCCGACCAGACGTCGGTGTAGCCGAACGAGGGCAGCGCCCGGATCACGTCCCGGTGGTCGGGCAGCGGCAGTCCGCCGAGCGGGATGGTCAGGCCCCAACGGGTCACGAGTTCACTCCCAATCCGGCGAGCACGAAGTCGGCGAGTTCGGTCCCGATCTGCGCCGGTCGCTTGCGGCCCTGGGGTCGATACCACAGGGGCAGTTCGTTGATGACACCGAAGATCGTGAACGTCACCGTCTCCGGCGAGGCCACGGCAGCGAACGCGCCGGACGCCTGGGCGTCGCCGATGAGCGTGGTGACCGTGTCGTGATAGCGCCGACGCGCACCGCGATACTCGGCCGTGCGCTCGTCGCCGAGCCGATGCTGCTCACGCCAGAACACCAGCGCCTGCTGGGCGCTGGCCGCCGTGGACTCGACCAGATCCGCGATCAATGCCCGCAGCGTCTCGGCGGGGCTCAGATCACGGCCGAGGATCTCGTCCATCGCCGCGAGCTGGCGGGTTATGAGGTCACCGTAGACCTCGTAGAGAAGGGCTTCTTTGCTCGCGAAGTGGTGGTAGAAGCCGCCTTTGGCCACGCCGGCCCGCGCAATGACCTCGGCCACGCTCGTCCCGTCGTAGCCCTGTCGGGCGAACAGGTCGACGGCGGCCTCGAGCACACGGGTGCGCGCGTTCGCCTCGTTCGTCATCGTCGACAACAGAACCCGCCGTCCGATCGCGACACGATGTGGCCGGCGGTCCTCACACCGACCCCGCGTGAGCGCGTAGCTCCTCACGGGCGATGGATCGCAGGTGCACCTCGTCGGGACCGTCGGCGAGGTGCAGCGTGCGCAGCTGCGCCCAGGACTCGGCCAGCGGCGTGTCGTCGGAAACGCCGGCTCCACCGTAGGTCTGGATCGCCCGATCGACGACGTAGGACGCGGCGCGCGGTGCCGCCACCTTGATCGCCGCGATCTCGGTTCGGGCTCCCCTGGCGCCGACGTTGTCGATCAGCCACGCCGTCTTGAGGACGAGCAGCCGGGCCTGCTCGATGGCCAGACGGGACTCGGCGATCCATCCCTGCACCACCCCGTGGCCGGCGATGGCAGACCCGAACGCCGTCCGCGAAACCGCCCGCGCGCACATCAGCTCGAGCGCACGCTCGGCCATGCCCAGGCTGCGCATGCAGTGGTGGATGCGGCCGGGACCGAGGCGAGCCTGGGCCATCATGAAGCCACCGCCCTGAGGCCCGAGCAGGTTCTCGACCGGGACACGCACCTTGTCGAAGTCGATCACGCCGTGCCCGCCGTGCGGACCGTCGTCGTATCCGAAGACCGTCGTCGACCGCTCGATCGTCACCCCTGGGGTGTCGAGCGGGACGATGATCATGGAGTGCCGTGCGTACTTGCCGGCGTCCGGGTCGCTGATGCCCATGACGATGGCGAACGTGCACTCGGGCCGCATCGAACCGGTCGACCACCACTTGCGGCCCTCGACGACGTAGTGGTCGCCGTCGCGCGTGATGGTTGCCTCGATGTTGGTGGCGTCCGACGACGCGACAGCGGGCTCGGTCATCGAGAAGCACGAGCGGATCTCGGCGTCGAGCAGCGGGCGCAACCAGCCGGCGTGCTGGGCGTCCGAACCGAACATGGCGATCAGCTCCATGTTGCCGGTGTCGGGCGCGGAGCAGTTCATCGCCTCGGGCGCGAGGGCAGCCGATCGTCCGGACAGCTCGGCGATCGGTGCGTAGTCGAGCACCGACAGTCCGGCCCCGAAGCGGTCATCGGGCAGGAAGAGGTTCCACAGGCCCAGCTTGCGCGCCTCGTCCTTCAACGACGCCAGGACGTCAGGCGTGCGGAACGGCGTGCCCGCCGCCCGGTTCTGCGCCGCCTGTGTCTCGAAAGCGTGCTCGGCGGGATAGACATGGCTGTCGAGAAAGGCACGAACGCGCTCCTGCAGCTCCAGTGAGCGCTCGCTGTGCTGAAAGTCCATCGGATTCTCCTAACGGTCGGCCAACGCGGCCGACGCGGCGTCCAAGAGTTTCGGCACGGCTGCGCCGAAGTGATCGAAACCGGTGCCGACGGTCTTGCCCTGCAGGTATCTGCGATGGATCCCCTCGGCGACGACCGCGAGCTTGAAGTAGCCGAAGCCGACGTACCAGTCCAGATGCGAGAGGTCACGGTCGGACCCGCGGGCGTATCGCTCGACCATCTGGTCAGGCGTCAGGAATCCGGCTGCCGGACTCATCAGCGGCATGACGAAGTCGTCGTCGACCGACAGCGTCTGGTAGACCACGAGCAGGCCGACGTCGGTGAGCGGGTCACCGAGCGTGGCCATCTCCCAGTCGACGACGGCCGCGATGCCTGAGAGGTCCGGGTGGAACATCACGTTCGTCAGGCGATAGTCGCCGTGCACGATGGCAGCAGCCGACTGGTCCGGGACGGTGGCTTCGAGGCGCGCGACGAGAGCGTCGAGGCCCGGGCGCGG
>Ga0209014_10000311_pt1 | contig 28072 bp, 26 predicted proteins | sample BarGraNGADG00212_FD_184491 | JGI IMG/M metagenome (GOLD analysis project Ga0209014, IMG submission 184491) | Arctic peat soil microbial communities from Barrow, Alaska - Barrow Graham LP Ref core NGADG0002-212 (SPAdes) (version 2) | ecosystem: Environmental > Terrestrial > Soil > Wetlands >...
GGTCGGAAGCGTCGCCCTCGATTCCGTCGAGACCCCGTTCGGCAAGGCCGACGACGTCCTCGGCGGCTCCGCCGTCTACTTTTCCGCGAGCGCGAGCCACCAGGCGCCGGTGCAGCTGGTCGGCGTCGTCGGCGACGATTTCCCCGTCGAGAAACTCGAGGCGCTGTCGACGAGGGGCGTCGATCTCGCCGGCCTCGAGCATGCGTACGGCGAATCGTTCCGCTGGCGCGGCCGCTATCGCCACGATCTCAACTCGGCCGAGACGCTCGAGACGCGCCTCGGCGTCTTCTCGCATTTCCGTCCGAAGATTCCCGCGCAGTTCCAGAGCGCGAAGTACGTGTTCCTCGGCAACATCGATCCGCGGCTCCAGCTCGAAGTGCTGAAGCAGGTTGCGAAGCCGAGGCTCGTCGCGTGCGACACGATGAACTTCTGGATCGAGAGCCGCCGCGACGATTTCATCGCGCTCCTCGCGCACGTCGATCTCGTGACGCTCAACGACGCCGAGGTCCGGCAGCTCACCGAGAAGGCGAACCTCGTGCAGGGCGCGCGCTGGATTCTCGAGCGCGGCCCGAAGACCGTGGTGATCAAGAAGGGCGAGCACGGCGCGTTCATGTTCACCAGCTCGAGCGTGTTCTACGCGCCGGCGTATCCCCTCGAGTCCGTCTTCGATCCGACAGGGGCGGGAGATTCCTTCGCCGGCGGGTTCATGGGCTATCTCGCGCGCACCAACGACCTCGGCGAGGCGAGCCTGCGGCGCGCGATGATTCACGGCTCCGCGATGGGATCGTTCGTGGTCGAAGGATTTTCCGTGACGCGCCTGCTGGAAATCAACAGCGCAGATATCGAGCGCCGGGTCGCGGAGTTCCACGAGCTGGTGGCTTTCGAGAAGTCGCTCGAGCGATGAGCAAGATCAACAAACCCTCCGCACCGCTCAGTTATCGAGGGGCCGGCGTCGACATCGACGCGGCCGATGACGCGAAGCACCGCATCACGAAGCTCGTCGAGTCCACGTACACGGCAGGCACGCGCGGCGCGTTCGGCGGGTTCGGCGGCATGTTCCGCATGCCCGACGGTCTCAAGAAGCCGCTGCTCGTCTCGAGTGCCGACGGTGTCGGCACCAAGATCAAGGTCGCGATCGAGGCCGGTCGCCATGATACGATCGGCCACGACCTCGTCAATCACTGCGTGAACGACATCCTCGTGCAGGGGGCCGAGCCGCTCTTCTTTCTCGATTACGTCGCGTTCGGCGCGCTGGTGCCGCAGACAGTTGAGGCCGTGGTCGCAGGAGTGGCCGCTGGGTGCCGCGAGAACGGGTGTGCGCTGATGGGCGGCGAGACGGCCGAGATGCCGGGGCTCTACACGCCGCCCGATTACGACCTGGCCGGCTTCATCGTCGGCTGCGTCGAGGAAGATCGCGTGCTCGGCGCGGGCCTCGTGCGCGAGGGTGACGTGCTCACCGGGCTGGCGAGCAGCGGGCTGCACACGAATGGATTTTCGCTCGCGCGACAGATCGTGGAACGCATGGGCATCGCGTACGACGACCCGTTTCCCGGGTCGCGGGAGTCGGTGGCGGACACGCTGTTGGCGGTGCACCGTTCCTACCTCGGGGTGCTACGTCCGGTGCTCGGCGACGTGCACGCGATGGCGCACATCACCGGAGGCGGACTGCCGGGAAACCTGAATCGCGTGCTGCCGCCGGCGCTGGACGCGGTGGTGGAGACGGCGACCTGGGAATTGTCGAATCTCTTTCGCGTGCTCGCCGAAGCGGGGAAGGTGGCGCGCGACGAAATGTTTCGCGCGTTCAACATGGGCGTCGGTATGGTTGTGATCTCCGACACGGCGGGAGCGGCTCGCATACGGGAACATGCGATGGCTCGGGGCGTGCCGGCGTGGACGATGGGCGTGATCACAAAAGGTTCGGGTCGTGTCATCCTCAATGGAGGAACCAGCTGATGAAGTTTCGTTTGATTGTGGGTGGCCTGTTTGCCGCGGCAGTCGCCGCGCCGGCGCATGCGCAGTGCCCGACCGCTGCAGCGGACGGCTGCCAGAAGGCGGTGGATCTCCTGAATTTCATGACGCCGCAGCTCTCGACCGCGCTCGTCGGCGGCAATCCGACGCTCGGGCAAGGCGGAGTGCTCGGCGGGCTCGGGCATTTCTCCATCGACATTCGCGCCAGCGCGGTCAACGGTCAGTTGCCGAAGTTCAACAACGTCGGTCTCAGCGTATCGGGTGCGCAGCGTTCGACCTTCACGAGTGACCAGCAGTGGGTGCCTTTCCCGTCGGCCGACGTCGGCATAGGTCTCTGGCGCGGAGTGTCGCTCGGCGTGACACACATCGGTGGTATCGACGCGCTTGTTACGGCGACATACATCCCGACGATCCTCTCGGGTGACCAAACCAATTGCCTCCCCGCAGGCGGGGGGAGTTGCAACAACAAGACGAACCTCAAGGTGAGCGGGGGCAACCCGCACCTCGGCTACGGCGTCCGCGTCGGCCTCCTCGAGGAGTCCGTGGTCACGCCCGGCGTGTCGTTCGCGTGGGTGCAGCGCGACCTGCCGACCCTCTCGCTCACGGCGAACGTGGATTCATCGGGAGGGAAGCCCGGCGGCACCATCGCGCTTAACAACTTCACGATCAACACGTCGGCGTGGCGCATAACGGCGGCGAAGAGCTTCCTCATCTTCGGCATCTCCGGCGGGCTTGGGCAGGACAAGTACGACGCAAGCTCGTCCATCACGGCCACTGTGACCGCGCCCGGCAATCCGAGCGGGACGCAGGCTGCGAATCTATCCATGACGCGCATGAACTATTTCGTCGGTGCGTACGTGAACCTGTTCATCTTCAAGCTCGAGGCCGAGTATGGACAGGTCACGGGCGGCACGGTGCCGGCTGCGCTAAATACCTTCGGCAGCGATGCGGCGACGTCTCGCAGCTACGCAACGCTCGGCCTGCGCTTCGGCTGGGGCCGCTAGCGCAAAGATTTCGAATGAGCACAGCCAAGGTGCCGGCCTCCACGCGCGAGCGGAACGAGCGCGCGTGGATGCGCCGGGCACTCGCCCTCGCCGTACGCGGGTGGGGGCAGACGGCGCCGAACCCGATGGTCGGCGCCGTCGTCGTTCGTGATAGCGTCGCGGTCGGCAGGGGATTTCACGCGAAGTTCGGAGAGGCGCACGCGGAGGTCGCGGCGCTCGCCGACGCGGGCGATCGCGCGCGCGACGCCGACGTGTTCGTGTCGCTCGAGCCGTGCAACCACCAGGGCAATACTCCGCCATGCGTCGACGCACTGATCCGCGCGGGCGTGAAGAGAGTGGTCGCCGCCGTCCGCGATCCGGGGCGCGACTCGGGCGGAGGCGCGGAACGCCTGCGCGCGGCCGGAATCGAGGTCGAGTTCGGTGTGGAGGAGGCGGTCGCGCGCGAGCTCAATGCACCGTTCTTCTTCGCGGCGGGCGGTGCGACGCGGCCTTGGGTCACGCTCAAGCTCGCGATCTCGCTCGACGGCGCCATCGCCGGCGCGCCCGCGCCTGCGGCATCGCCGCGGTGGATCACGGGAGAAGCGGCGAGGAAGTACGTGCATCGCCTGCGCGCGCAGAGCGACGCCGTCGCCGTCGGCATCGGGACGGCGCTCGCCGACGATCCGCTGCTCACGGTGCGCCATGGCCGGCGGCCGCGCGTGGCGCCGCTCCGGGTGGTGTTCGACCGTGCCGCGCGCCTACCGTTGACCTCCCGTCTCGTGAAGACCGCGCGGCGGGTTCCGACGCTCGTCATGACCGATCAGGCCGACGCCGGAGCGGCCCGCGCTCTCGAGGCCAAGGGCGTGCTGGTCGAGCGGGCGCCGGATATCCTCCCGAAGCTGGAACTCCTTCACCAGCGCGGGGTTCGGTCGCTGCTCGTCGAAGGCGGTTCGATACTCGCCGGAGCCCTCCTGGCCGCCAAAGCAGTGGACCGCCTGATTATCTTTCAGGCGCCGGTAGTGCTCGGGACCGGTTCGATTCCGGCTTTTGCGGGGGTCGAGGCGATGGCGCGATTCACGGTCATTGAACGCCGGGAGTTCGGCGAGGATCTCATGACCGTGTTCGCGATGAAGGCGAACGACGAGTAATCGGTCGTTGGTCGTTGGTAATCGGCATACGTGCCGGAGCAGTTGCGCTTGCCAAGCACCAATGACCAATGACCAGGTACCGATTACTCGTTCTTACTTTTTCACTGAAATGTTCACAGGCCTCATCACCGATGTCGGCACCATCGACCGCGTCCAGAGCACGGATGCCGGCCGCGAGTTCCGCATCCGCACGTCGTATCGCGATCTGTCCGCCGGCGAGTCCATCGCCGTCGGCGGCGCGTGCCTCACGGTGCGGGAGTTCGGCGACGGCTGGTTCACGGTGGCCGCGGTGCTCACGACGCTCGGCCGCACGACGATGGGCGATTGGGAGCCCGGCCGCCGCGTGAACCTCGAGCGCGCACTCGCCGCGGGCGACCGGCTCGGCGGGCATATGGTGCAGGGACACGTCGACGCGGTCGCCGAAGTGATCGCGGTGCAGCGGCTTGGCGATGCACTTCTCATCGACCTCGCCATTCCTGCCGAACTCGCGCCGCTCGTCGTGCTGCACGGTTCGATCGCGGTGGACGGCGTCAGCCTCACGGTCAATGCGATTCCGGACGCGCACACGGTTCAGCTTTCCCTGATCGATTTCACGCTCAAGGCCACCACGCTGGGCAACCTCCGCGTGGGCCATCGCGTGCAGGTCGAGGCCGACGTGATCGGCAAGTACGTACAACGACTGGTGGTGCCGCATCTCGCGGCGGCCACGGAGTGACGCATATGCCATTCGGGACGATCGAGCAGGCCATTGAAGACTTGCGCGCGGGGAAATTCATCGTCGTCGCCGACGACGAAGACCGCGAGAACGAGGGCGACCTCATCGGCGCCGCCGAGTTCATCACGCCGGCAAAGGTGAACTTCCTCATGAACGCAAAGGGGATGATCTGCCTCGCGCTCAGCGCGGAGAAGGTCGCGCAGCTCGACTTGCCCATGATGGGCGCCGAGAACACCGACGCGCTGCGCACGGCGTACACCGTCACGGTGGACGCCGCGCCCCACTTCGGCGTGACCACCGGCATCAGCGCGAGCGACCGGGCGGCGACGATCCGCGCAGCGGCGAGTCCGACCGCCGCGCCCGGAGACCTCCGGCGTCCGGGGCACGTGCATCCGCTGCGCGCGCGGGAGGGCGGCGTGCTGCAGCGCGTGGGACACACCGAGGCCGCAGTGGATCTCATGCGGCTCGCGGGTCTCCAGCCCGCCGGCGTGATCTGCGAGATCCTCACCGCCGAGGGCGCGACCGCGAAGCGTCCCGACCTCGATCGCTTCAGGCAGGCGCACGGGCTGACGTTCATCACCGTCGCACAGCTCGTCGCGCATCGGCTGCGGACCGAACGCCTGGTGCATCGCGTGGCCGAGTCGCGTCTGCCGACGGAGGCCGGCGAGTTCAAGATCATCGGGTACCGCAACGACGTCGATTCGCACGAACACGTCGCGCTCGTGTACGGCGACATTTCGAGCGGTGAGGGCGTGCTCGTCCGGATGCACTCGAAGTGCCTCACGGGGGACGTGTTCCATTCGCTGCGCTGCGATTGCGGGTGGCAACTGCACACCGCGATGCGCCTCGTCGCGTCGGCGGGGCGGGGCGTGATCGTGTACCTCGACCAGGAAGGGCGCGGGATCGGCCTGCTCAACAAACTGAAGGCGTACGAACTGCAGGACAAAGGCGCCGACACCGTCGAGGCCAATGAACGGCTCGGCTTCGCGCCCGATCTGCGCAACTACGGAATCGGAGCGCAGATATTGCTCGATCTCGGTCTCAAGTCGATCAAGCCGATCACGAACAATCCGAAGAAACTCATCGGGCTCGAAGGATACGGACTGTGCGTGGAGGAACGTGTGCCGCTGGTCGCGCCGGAGTCGGCGGAGAACGCCGAGTATCTCGAGACGAAGCGTCGCAAGCTGGGCCACCTGCGCGCTCTCTGATGGCGGAATTCACTGGAGAGCGAAGTGGAACGGGCCGCCGCTTTGCCGTCGCTGCCAGTCGCTTCAACGAGGAAGTCACGACGAAGCTCGTCGAGGGCGCCCTCGAGTGCCTCGTGAAGCACGGCGTCTCGCTGGACGATATAGACGTCGTCTGGGTTCCGGGCGCGTGGGAGCTTCCCGCCGTCGTCGAGCGGCTGCTCGCGAGCGACCGCTACGACGGCATCGTCGCCGTCGGCGCGGTGATCCGCGGCGAGACGCCGCACTTTGATTATGTGGCGGGCGAAGCCTCCCGCGGTCTTGCCGAACTGCAGCGCGAGTTCGACGTGCCGATCGGCTTCGGGCTGCTCACGACCGACACGGACGAGCAGGCCGAGGCGCGCGCGGGAGGTGCGCACGGTAATAAGGGATTTGACGCGGCGCTCGCCGCGCTCGAGATGGTGGATCTCTTCGCTCGCCTCGATCACGCCCACGACGACTCCGCGGACGATGGCGAGAGTTGAGTCGCGGGGCCGCGCGCGAGCGCTGCAGGCGCTCTACGCGTGGGACCTGCGCGAGAACCAGGATCTGCTCCGCGTGTCCGCCCTGATCTGGGACGACCTCGCCGTCGCGACGGACGAGCGCGAGTTCGCCACGACGCTGCTGCGCATCGTCGCGTCCGACGGCGTCGCGCTCGACGCCGAGCTCGCCGACGTCACTACGAACTGGCGGCTCGAGCGCATCGGCGCGATCGAGCGCTGCGTGCTCCGCCTCGGCGCCGCAGAGCTGCAGGCGGGCGTCACGCCGCCCCGTGTCGTCCTGCAGGAATCGGTGCGGCTCGCGGAGCGGTTCGGCAGCGAGCAGAGCGCACGCTTCGTGAACGGCGTGCTCGACGCGCTCGCGCGCCGGATGGGTCGGCTCCGGTGAAGGTCCTCGTCGTCAACTGGCAGGATCGGGAAAATCCGCTGGCGGGCGGCGCGGAAATCCACCTTCACGAGATTTTCGAACGGCTCGCGTCGCGCGGCCACGAGATCACGCTGCTCTGCGGCGGCTGGCCCGGCTGCCCGCCGCGCGCCACGCTCGACGGCATCGACGTGCATCGCGTCGGCACCCGGCACACGTTCGCGCTGAAGGTCTTCCGGTATTGGGCGCGCCACCTTCGCGGCCGGCCGTTCGACATTCTGTTCGAGGACATCAACAAGGCGCCGCTGTACACGCCGCTCTGGCGCGGAAACGCCCGCCCGGTGGTGTGCGTTCCGCACCTCTTTGGCGGGACCGCGTTCCAGGAACTCGCCTGGCCGCTCGCCACCGCGGTCTGGCTGAGCGAGCGTCCGCTGCCGCTGGTGTATCGCCGGGTGCCGTTCCAGGCGATCAGTGACGGGACGGCCGACGATCTCGTGCGTCGCGGCATCGCGCGCGAGCACGTGACGGTGATTCATCCCGGCGTGTCGTTCGACCATTACACGCCGATGGCGTCGGAACGGGCGACGCATCCGACGTTCGCGTACGTCGGCCGTCTCAAGAAGTACAAGGGCGTGGACCTCGTGATCCGCGGGTTCGCGCGTCTTTCGGATCCATCGGCGACGCTCGAGATCGCCGGAGCCGGCGATTTCAGGCCGGCACTCGAGGCCCTCGCCGCGTCGCTTGACCTCGGCGCCCGCGTGCGGTTTCTTGGCTTCATCAGCGAGGAGGAGAAGCTCGCGCTGCTGCGTCGCGCATGGGCGGTCGCGCTCGCGTCACCGAAGGAGGGATGGGGACTCACCAACGTGGAGGCCGAGGCCTGCGCCACGCCGGTCGTGGCGTCGAACTCGCCGGGCATTCGTGAGTCCGTGCGCGACGGCGAGACCGGGTTCCTCGTGCCGCACGGCGACATCGAGGCGCTGGCCGCCGCGTTCCGCCGGCTCTCGGCCTCGCGCGATCTCGTCACGACGATGGGTGCGAAGGCGCGCGCGTTCGCCGAGACTTTCACGTGGGCGCGGGCGGCCGACGAGACCGAGGCGCATCTCATGGGTGTGATTCAGCGCGGGGGACGAGCGTAACATGGCACCACTCACCGTCGGCACGATGTACGAGCGGCTGAAGGACGTGCTTCAGCTCGAACTGCTCGGCAGCCTCAAGGGGCTCAACCGGCCCATCACGATGGCGGACGCGTCCGGCCCGGGTCTCGTGCTCGCGGGCTATGTGGGACGGTTCGTCGAGGCGCGCGTGCAGGTGCTCGGCGAAACCGAGGTCACCTACCTCCGTTCGCTCGGCGAGGTCGAGCGCAAGAAGATCCTGCGCCTCTTCCTGTCGTACCCGATTCCATGTGTGATGGTGACGAAGGGGCTGGAGCTTCCCACCGGCATGGAACCCGAGGCGAAGAAGGCCGGCGTCGCGATCCTCCGCTCGCAGCTCAAAACGCAGGAGTTCTACAAGCGCATCACGCCCTTCCTCGAAGCGGAGTTCGCGCCCACCACGAACCTGCATGGGTCGCTGGCCGACGTGTTCGGCGTGGGGCTGCTCTTCACCGGCATGAGCGGCATCGGCAAATCCGAGTGCGTGCTCGATCTGGTCGAGCGCGGGCACCGTCTCGTCGCGGACGATCTCGTGATGGTGACGCGGCGCGGCACCGACGTGCTCATCGGCCGCGGCCACGAGCTCTCGCACCATTACATGGAAATTCGCGGTGTGGGATTGATCGACATTCCAAAGATCTTCGGCATCCATGCCGTGCGGCAGCAGAAGCGCATCGAGGTGATCGTGGTGCTGGAAAAGTGGGACGCGCTCGCCGCGGTGGACCGCACCGGTCTCGACGGCGAGACGATGACGATCCTCGACGTGCAGCTCCCGAAGATCACCGTGCCGCTCAATCCGGGCAAGAACATCACGGTGATCGCCGAGGTGATCGCGATGAATCACCTGCTGCGCTTAGGCGGGGTGCACGCGGCCGAGAGCTTCAACGAGCGGCTGAAGGACTCGATGCAGAGGAAGGTGGACCTCGGCCGGTACCTGCAGGACGATGACGAGTAGCGCTCCCGGTGCGGCGGTCGTCCGGCGCGCGGTGGTCGCCGGACACGGCGACTACGCGGCGGGCATGATCTCCGCGGTGCAGCAGATCAGCGGAAAGGGCGACACCTTTCGCGCCGTGAGCAGCCGCGATCTCAGCGCGGTCGCGATCGAGGAGCTCCTGCGCGCGACCGTCGGTGCGCACGAGGCGCAGGTGATCTTCACGGACCTTCCAGCCGGGAGCTGCACGATCGCGGCGCGGCGCATTGCGCGCGACCTCACGGGAGTGATCGTCGTCACCGGTGTGAATCTCTCCGTCTTGCTGAGCTGGGCGCTCGGTTCGGACAACGGCGTCGCCGCCTGTGAACATGCACTCGAACGTGGTCGCGGCGCGATGGCGGTGCTGCCGGCCATCGTGCAGACGGAGGGCGGCGATGCCCATTGAGCTGTACCGCATCGACGATCGACTGGTGCACGGCCAGGTCGTGGTCGGATGGGGACAGCCGCTCAACGTGACCTTCGTAGTGCTCGTGGACGACGCGCTCGCGACGAGCGACTGGGAGCAGGAGTTGTATCGCATGGGCGCGCCGCCGGAGATGACCGTTTCGTTCGAGTCGGTGGACAGCGCGCTCGCGCACCTTGCCGAGTACCAGTCGCGGCCGGGGCACGGCATCCTGCTCGCCGGGGACGTGGAGACCATGCGGCGGCTCGTCGAGCGCACCGGCACCATCCGGCAGGTGAACCTCGGCGGCATCCATCATCGAAGCGGTCGTACCGCCCGCCTGCGCTACATCTTCCTCACGCCCGAGGAGGAGACGTCGCTGCGGGAGCTGGCGGCGGGCGGCGTGACGATCACCGCGCAGGACGTCCCCGCGACGCCGCCGGTCCCGCTCGAGCAGGTTCTCGCGAGGACCGGCGACTGATGCCGCTCGCGCTCGGCCTCATCCCGCTCGCGCTACTCGGCGCGTTGCTCGGCCTCGACGTCGTGAGTTTCCCGCAGGCGATGATCTCCCGCCCGCTCGTGGCCGCCACGCTTGCCGGCGCGCTCGTCGGCCGGCCCGGGCACGGACTCATCGCGGGCGCCGTGCTCGAACTCTTCGCGCTCGAGACGCTGCCGTTCGGCGCCAGCCGTTATCCCGAGTGGGGATCGGCGAGTGTGGTGGGCGGTGCGCTCTACGCCGTGCAGCCCATCGGAAGCCGGGGCGCGCTCATTGTCGCCGTGTGCGCGGCGCTCGTCACGGCATCGATCGGCGGATGGACGATGGTGTGGCATCGCCGCCTCATCGCGCGCTGGGCGGCGGGGATGCGCGGCGCGCTCACGTCGGGCTCGTGCGATGCGGTCACCGCGCTCCAGCTTCGAGGGCTCACGTCCGACGCGGCGCGCGGCGGCCTGCTCACCTGGACCGCGCTCATGGTGCTCGTTCCGCTCGAGCGCGGGATACTCGGGCAGTGGAGCTTCACCGGAGCCCAGTCGCGCGCGGCGGTCGTGATCTGCGCCGGCGCGGTCGCCGGCGGCGCGATCTGGAAGATCGTGCACAACACGAAGGGCGCGCCGTGGTTTCTGGTCGGCGGCCTGGCGGTCGGTTCGCTCCTGCTCCTCGTGACGTGACCGTGACCGCACCCCGGCTGCCCGTGCGTACGCGCGCGGCGATGTTTCTCCGGCTGCTCGCCGTGCAAGGCGCGTGGAATTACGAGACGCTGATGGGCAACGGCATCGCCTTCGCGGTTGAGCCGGCGCTGCGCCTGCTGCCGGGCGGACGGAACGGCGAGGCGTACCGGGCAGCCATGGCCCGGCAGAACGGGTACTTCAATGCGAACCCGTATCTCGCGGGCATTGCCGTCGGCGCGCTCGCGAACGCCGAGCTCTCGGGCGAGGCGACGGACCGGATCGAGCGGTTCCATACGGCGTGTTGCGGTCCGCTGGGGAGCGTGGGCGACCGCCTCGTGTGGGCGGGCTGGCTGCCGGCGTGTTCGTTGCTGGCGCTGGTTGCGTTTGGCCTCGGCCTGGGTCCGGCTGGCGTCGTGCTGCTCTTTCTGGGATCATTCAACCTCGGCACGATGGCGCTGCGGGCCTGGGGGCTGCGTGCGGGGTACCGGGATGGACTGCGAGTCGCATCCGCGCTCGGAGCGCCGCTGCTCCGGAAGGGACCCGCGCAGGTGGCGAGGGCATCGGCGCTGCTGGCGGGCATTGCGATTCCGCTCGCCGTGCGCGGGGTGATCGGGCCTGCGCGCGGGGCCCTCGAAATCGTGTTCGCCGCCGCCGCCGTCGGCGCAGTGGCCCTCGCGCGCTTCCATGGCCGCGTCGAGGGGTGGCGCCTCGCCGTGGTGGGGCTCGTCCTGTTCATACTCTTCGCGGTGGTGCGCTGATGGTCGAACGTCGGGTGACGGTCGTGAACGCTCACGGCATCCACGCGCGGCCGGCGGCCGAAATCGTGAAGACGGCGGCCCGATTCTCGTCGAGCATCAAGCTCGAGAAGGACGGCCTCGAGGTGAACGGCAAGAGCATCATGGGCGTCATGATGCTCGCGGCGGAGTGCGGGTCCGAGGTGATCATTCGCGCCGAGGGCGCCGACGCCGATGCCGCTGTCGACGCGTTGGCAGAATTGATCACGAGCAGGTTCGGGGAGCAGTGAGCCGCCCATGACCCCCTCGATGCTCACCGGCATTTCGGCCTCGCCGGGAATCGTCGTAGGCCCCGTCCATCTGCTCCGCTGGGAGGTGCCGGAGGTTCCGGAGCGGGCGATCGACGAATCCGCCGTGCCGCGCGAACTCGAGCGGCTGCGACACGCGTACGACCGCGCGGTGGAGCGCCTCCGCGGTGTGCGCGTGCGCGCCGAGAGGCACGCGGGTCCCGCCGAGGCCGCGATCTTCGACGTGCAGGTCTCGATCATCGAGGACGCCGATCTGCGCCGCCGCGTGGAGGACGTGATCCGCCAGAACTTTTCAGCGGAACGCGCGTTCGACGTGGTGATGCTCGAATGGCGCGAGCACTTCGCGCGATCGGCGCACGCGATGATGCGCGAGCGCGTGGGCGACCTGATGGACGTGCACATCCGCGTGCTCTCCATCCTGCTCGACCTCCCCGACTACGATCCGGTGGACCTGCCGAAGGGCTCCAACGCGATCCTCGTCACGCACGACCTCACGCCGAGCCTCACGCTGCAGCTCGATCGCGAGTGCATCGCGGGCATTGCGACGGACGCGGGCACCCGCACCTCGCACGTCGCCATCCTCGCGCGCTCGCTCGGGCTTCCCGCGGTCGTCGGGCTCCTCGACGCGACCTCGCGCCTCACGAGCGGTGAGAAAGTGATCCTCGACGCCACGGCCGGCGTGCTCGTCGTGCGTCCGACGGCCGCCGAGCTCAAGGACGCGGCGGCGCGGGCGCGCCGCGAGCGGCGCGAGGGCGAGGTGCTGGCCCGGCTCACCGGCGAGGAGGCGATCACGGTGGACGGCGTTCGGATCCAGCTCCTCGTGAACGTGGACTTGCCGGAGGAGGCCGCGGGCGCCGCGTTGAGCGGCGCCGAGGGCGTTGGCTTGATGCGCACCGAGTTCCTCGTCATCGGCCGCGCGTCGATGCCGGACGAGGAGGAGCAGTACCAGGCCTACACGAACGTCATCAAGGCGTTCGACGGACAGCCCGTGGTGATCCGCACTTTCGACGTGGGCGGCGACAAGCTCCCGGTCGGGGGGTATCCGCACGAGCCGAATCCGTTCCTCGGCTGGCGCGCGATTCGCATGTGCCTCGACGAGCCGGATCTCTTCCGGACGCAGCTGCGCGCGCTCATGCGCGCCGCGGTGCACGGCAACGTGCGCATCATGCTGCCGCTCGTCGTCACCATCGACGAAGTGCGTGAGGCCAGGGCCCTGCTGGCAGAGGCGGCGCGCGAGCTCGAGGACCGCGGTGTGGCGCATCGCGCCGACGTTCCGCTCGGCGTCATGATCGAGACGCCCGCGGCGGTGATCACCGCGGATTCGCTGGCGAAGGAGGTGGCGTTCTTCAGCATCGGAACGAACGACCTCGTGCAGTACACGCTGGCGGTGGATCGCGGGAACGCGCGCCTCGCGACGCGGTTCACGCCGCTGCATCCCGCGGTACTGCGGCTCATTCACCGCACCCTGGAGGCGGGGCGCGCGAACGGCCTCGACGTGAGCGTCTGCGGCGAGATGGCGTCCGAGCCGCTGATGGCGTTCGCGCTGATCGGTCTGGGGCTGCGCACGCTGAGCGTCGCACCGCGCTCGGTCGCGCGCGTGAAGCAGATCGTGCGTGGCATTCACGCCAGCGCCGCCGCGGAAGCGGCGACGTCCGCCCTTGACGCGGGCACGGCACATGCGGCCGAGCAGATCTTCCGGGAGCGCCTGAACGCGGAGCTATCCTGACGGATAGCGATGAGAGCTGAGTACGAGAGCGAGGGATGCGTTTGAGAAAGTAGATCTGAGTCTGAGAGGGAGTAGTGGGAGTGGGAGAGTGAGTAATGGGAGTGGGAGGGAGTGGGAGAGAGTGCGAGCGATACGGGCAACACAGTCGCGTTCACCTCCGACTCCCTCTCCTTCTCCCTCTACTCCCACTCACGCTCGCCGCTCGAGCTCGGATCTACCTTCTCCAACTCATCCCTCGCTCTCGTACTCAACTCTCATCGCTACTCGATCCTCCCACTAACTCCCACTCCCACTCCCACTCCCACTCCCACTCCCACTCCCACTCCCACTCCCACTCCCACTCCCACTCCCACTCCCACTAGCCTCACCGCTGTCGTTCAGCGCCCCGCGCCCTTAACATTGATGGACCAACAGCAGACCAGCCTGCCTCTCATACCACTCGATAAAACCGTGCTTCGTCGCCACCTCTTCACCTCAGAATCCGTCACCGAGGGCCACCCGGACAAGGTGGCCGACCAGATCTCCGACGCCGTCGTCGACGCGCTGCTCGCGAAAGACCCTGCGTCGCGTGTCGCGTGCGAGACGATGGTCACGACCGGACTGGCGACGATCTTCGGCGAAATCACGACCGAAGCGTACGTGCACCTTCCCGCGCTCGTGCGCGAAACGATCGCGCGCATCGGATACACGGAGGCCGGGTACGGCTTCGACGCGCACACCTGCGCGGTGATGTCCACGATCGACCAGCAGTCGAAGGACATCGCGATGGGCGTGGACACCGGCGGCGCCGGCGACCAGGGGATGATGTTCGGCTTCGCGTGCGACGAGACCGAGGAGCTGATGCCGCTTCCGATCACCCTCGCGCACCGCCTCACGCGCGCGCTCGCGGACCGGAGAAAGGACGGCACGCTGCCGTGGCTGCGTCCCGACGGCAAGTCGCAGGTCTCGGTGATCTACGAGAACGGCCGGCCGGTGTCGGTCGACACGGTCGTGATCTCGACGCAGCACAGCGACAGCGTCAACAACAAGACGATCACCGAGGCGGTGAAGCGCGAGATCATCGACGCGACGATTCCGAAGGAACTGCGCGCGAAGTCGATGACGCTGCACATCAACCCGACGGGCCGGTTCGTGATCGGCGGTCCCCAGGGTGATGCGGGGCTCACCGGGCGGAAGATCATCGTCGACACCTACGGCGGGATGGGGCGCCATGGCGGCGGAGCGTTCAGCGGCAAGGATCCGTCGAAGGTCGACCGCTCCGCGTCGTACGCGGCGCGGTGGGTCGCGAAGAACATCGTCGCGGCGAAGCTGGCGACGAAGTGCGAGGTGCAGGTCGCGTACGCCATCGGCGTGGTGAAGCCGGTGTCGGTGATGGTGGACACCTTTGGCACCGCCACCGTGGACGAGGGGAAGATCATCAAGGCCGTCGAGCAGGTGTTCGACCTCACGCCGAAGGGGATCATCGACGCCCTCGACCTGCGCAAGCCGATCTACAGCGACACCGCGGCGTACGGTCACTTCGGGCGCTCGTGCGAGCGTGCCGTGCGGCACGGAAAGAAGGTCACGCTCTTCACGTGGGAACGCACCGACCGCGTGGCGGAACTGAAGAAGGCCGTTCGCGCGTAGCGGCAACGTACGCGCCGCGTCTGAAGTCATCTGGAGGGCTCGTGGTCGAGGTCATCGTTTCGCGTCTCGGGCTCGACAGCGGGTCGAACTCGTTCGTCGTCATCCTGCAGGAAAAGGGCGGCGATCGGATCCTGCCCATCTGGATCGGCCGGGCGGAAGCCGAGTCGATCGCGGCACATCTCGACGGTGTGCAGCGCGAGCGCCCGATGACGCATGACCTGGTCCGCTCGCTGATCCTCGCGCTGGGCGGCGAGCTCCAGCGTGTGAACGTCACGCGCGTGGAGGACGGCACGTTCTTCGCGGAGATGCATCTCGAACGGGACCACGTGTTGCATGTGGTGGACGCGCGCCCCTCGGACAGCATCGCGATCGCGGTGCGTCTCGACACGCCGATCTTCGCCGCCGAGGAGCTGCTCGCGGAATACGAGGCGCCGGCCGCCGGGCCGGACGAAGCCGCGTCCGACGAAGCCGCGCCCGAGCCCGGGACCGACAGCGGGCCGGACCTCAGCGCGTCGTCGCTCGACGCACACGTGCGCGGCGCCGAGCAGCTCAAGCGCTATCTCGAACAGCTTCGTCCGGAAGATTTTGGAAAGTTCACGCTTTAGCGCCCGGGTGTGCATCGGCAGGGCACTCGTCACCGCGGCGCTGCTTTCTCTGGCGGCAGCGGCGCTCCTCGCGCAGGCGCCGCACCGCACCAGGGGTACCAAGGCTGCCGCTGGGGAACCCGCACCGGTGCGCGAGGCGCGCGGGCTCGTCCAGCGCATCGTCGCCAAGGGGGAGGTGCCGCTTCCCCGCGCGTGGGTGGTGCTGCATCGCGTCGGCAGCGACGTGGCCGCGCCGATCGATTCGATGCGCACCGACGCGAGCGGGCACTTCGTGTTTCGGTACCGCGCGACCGGCGACACGAGCGCGCTCTATTTCATCGCGGCGAGTTACGACGGCATCGCGTACTTCACGCCGCCGCTCCGAAAGCCCGTCGCCGGCGGCGGCGACGCCGACCTCCTCGTGTACGATACCACGAGCGCGCCGATCCCGGTCAGCGTTCGCGGACGGCACGTGATCGTCACCGCGCCCGACACCGGCAAGGGTCGCCTGGTGATCGAGGTGTTCGAACTCTCGAACGACACGTCACTGACGCGGGTCGCCGGCACGCCGGAGAAGCCGACCTTCGAGACGGCGCTTCCCGACGGCGCCACCGATGCCGCCGCGACCGACGGCGACGTGCCCGCCGAAGCGGTGAGATTCGAGAAGGGGCGCGTGCGGGTGTTCGCGCCGATCGCGCCGGGTGTGAAGCAGCTCTCGTTCCACTATCGGCTGCCGTTGAACAAGGCGCCGGTCGTCTTTCCGGCGCTGACGCCGGCTGCGGTGCTCGAGGTGCTCGTCGAGGACACGCAGGGGAGCGCCAGCGGCGCGAAGCTCAAGAAGGTGGCGTCCGTGAATCTCGAAGGCCGGCCGTTCAGGCGGTTCCTCGCGCAGGATGCGCCGGGCAGTTCCGTCGTCACCGTCCTCGCGCCCACGCAGGTCGGCGCGATGTTCTCGGCGCGCATGGCGTTCGTGATCGTCGCCGTCGGCGCGGTGATGCTCGCCGGACTCGCCGCGAGCCTGATGCGAAAGGGGCCGCTCGTGGCGCGTGCGCATGAACTGGGTGACGCGGATCCCGACGACATCGCGCGGCAAGTCGCCGCGCTCGACGACGCGTTCGCGAAGAAGGACTCGCCGACCAACGACGAGCGCGCGGATCACTACGAAGCGCGTGCGCGACTGAAGTCGCGGCTGACGTCGGCGCTTGCGCGACGCGACGGCCTCTAGGTCTCGCGGCGCTTGCGCGCCGCGTATGGCTCGTATAGCTTCGCCGTACAATTGATTGCGAACGCGGGACACGGAAGCCGGTGCAAAACCGGCGCGGCCCCGCCACTGTAACGGGCACGTGCGTCTCGCCTTCGCGAGCAGCACACGCCTCCTCACAGCGCCACTGACTGCAGAGTCGGGAAGGCGAGAGAGGCGGCCCGGAGCCAGGAGACGACCCACGTTCGCGCCACGTAAACACGTCCTCGGGGGAGGGCTGGTGGCGTACGATGCTGGCGCCGTGATCCCTGCGGTATTCACCATCCTGCGTTGCGGGCTTCTTCCATTCGGGAAGGAGTCCGTTTTGTTTTTTAGTCGGCGCGCAACGACAGTCGTGTTTCTCTCCGCGTTGGCGGGGGCGTGCGGCACGACGGCGCAGCCGCCGGTGTCGCCGTTCGTGTTGGACGATTTCGGCGACACGATCCACACCGCGCGCCCCGCCCGGCGCATCGTCTCGCTCAGCCCCGTCACCACCGAACTCTTCTTCGCGCTCGGCGCCGGAAGCCGGCTGGTGGGACGCACACACTACGACTCGTATCCCGCCGCCGCACTCGCCGTGCCCGACCTCGGCGACGGCATGCTGCCGAACGTCGAGGCGATCCTCGGCGTGCATCCCGATCTCGTGGTGATCTACGCCAGCCAGTCGAATCGCGCGGCGGCGGTGCAGCTCCGCCGGGCGGGCGTGAACACGCTCGCGATCCGCGATGACCACATCAGCGATTTTCGGCGGACCGTCGCGCTCCTCGCCCGCGCGACCGGCGATACGCTCGCCGGCGTGGCGATCGCCGATTCCGTCGAGCGCTCCCTCGCGGCAGTGAGCGCCCGGCCGCGCCCCGCAAGACCGGTGACCGTATTCTGGCACGTGTGGGACTCGCCGATCCTCACGATCGGTCGCGGCAGTTATCTCGACGAGCTCGTCACCATCGCCGGCGCGAAGAACATCTTCGGCGATCTCGCCGATCCGTCGCCCCAGGTGACGCTCGAGGAAATCGTGCACCGCAATCCGGATTTCATTCTCGTGGGAACGGTGACCGGACAGGCGCTGCGCAAGAATGTATTGTGGCGGTCGATTCCCGCCGTTCGCGAGGGCCGGCTGCTCGTCGTCGACACGGTTCTCGTGGGTCGCCCTGGTGTTCGACTGGGCGAAGCCGCGCGCAGCCTGCGCGCGCTGATCCTGAAAGACACGGTTCGGTAGAGGCCGATGCGCCCGCGTACCTGGATCGCGCTGCTCGTCGCGCTGCTCGTCGCGGCGCTCGCCGGCCTTGCCCTGGGCCCCGTGTCGCTCGCGCCCGGCACGGTCTGGTCCGCGCTCTTCGGCAACGGCGACGCGAACGCCATCGCGATCGTGCAGACGCTGCGCCTGCCGCGCATCGCGCTCGGCATCGTGATCGGCGCGGGCCTCGGCGTGAGCGGCGCGGCGCTGCAGGCCACGCTGCGCAATCCGCTGGCCGAGCCGTACCTCCTTGGTGTCTCGGGCGGTGCGGCGGTCGGCGCGGTGACGGCGGTCGCATTGCACTTCACGTCGCTCGCCGTGTTGCCGATAGCCGCGTTCGCCGGCGCGGCGCTCGCGGTGACGCTCGTGCTGCTGGTGGCGCGCGCAGCCGGAGCACGCGGCGATCCGCGCGTGCTGCTCATGGCCGGCGTTGTCGTGGGGGCGTTCGCGAACGCGGCCGTGATGGTGCTGCTCGCTGGCGCGCCCGGCGACACCGTGCGCGGGGCGCTTTGGTGGATGATGGGATCGCTCAGCGACGCGACCTGGCAGGGCACGAGGTGGATCGCGGTGTACGTCGTGATCGGCGGCACGCTGCTGCTCGCGCTCGGCCGCGAGATCGAACTGCTCGCGCTCGGCGAGGATCCCGCGGCCGCGCTCGGCGTGGACGTCGAGCGCGCGACGCGGCGTGTGTACCTCGCGGCGAGCCTGCTCGCGGCCGTGACGGTCGCGGGGGCGGGGCTCGTCGGCTTCGTGGGACTCGTCGTGCCGGCCATCGTGCGCGCACTCGGTGCACGGTCGGTGCGCAGCGTGATGCTTGGTGCGGCGATCGCGGGCGGCGCGCTCGTGGTGGCGGCCGACGTCGTGGCGCGCACGGTTCGCGCACCGGCCGAGTTGCCGCTTGGGGCGGTGACCGCGCTGATCGGCGTTCCGTTCTTCCTCTCGCGCCTGCGGAGGATGACGTGATCCGGTTCGACGATGTCGTGCTGCGCTACGCATCAGCGACGCGGCCTGCGGTGAACGGCGTCTCGCTCGACGCGCCGCGCGGCGCGATCACCGCGATCGTCGGGCCCAACGGGAGCGGCAAGAGCACGCTCGTGCGCGCGCTGCTCGGGCGCCTCGTGCCGGAGCGCGGGACGATTTCGCTCGACGGCATTCCGATCCAAACGCTCTCCAGGCTCGAGGCCGCCCGGCGCGTGGCGCTCGTTCCGCAGCGCGAGGAGCCCGCGTTCCCGCTCGTGGTCCGCGACTTCATCGCGCTCGGCCGCTACGCACACGGCGGCGTGTGGAGCGGCGAGACGGTGGACGACCGCGCGGCGATCGCATCGGCCGCACAGCGCGCCGGCGTCAATGAATATCTGGGGCGCCGCACGGTCGAACTCTCGGGCGGCGAGTGGCAACGCGTGCGCATCGCCCGCGCCCTCGCGCAGGGCGGTGACGCGCTCGTGCTCGACGAGCCGACCGCGTTCCTCGACGTCGCGCACGAAATGGCGGTGTTCGAACTGCTCGACGCGCTCGCGCGCGAAGGCCGCGCCGTGCTGCTCGTGAGTCATCAGCTCAACCTCGTCGCGCGGTTCGCCACTCGCATCGCATTGCTCCACGCCGGGGCGCTCGCCGCGTTCGGCACGCCGGACGACGTCATGCGTGGCGACCTGCTCGAGCAGGTCTACGAATGGCCCCTCGTCGTGTCGCGCGATCCCGCCGTCGGCGCACCGGTGCTCGTGCCGCTGCGGCACCGTGCACCGCGCTGAACCTCGCTCCACCTCACCCTCAACGATCGCTGGAGACCAAAGGATGATCCGCCGCACCATCGCCACAGCGCTGTCCGGAACCGCGTTCGCCGTTCTCGCCACACGCCCGCTCGCCGCCCAGGAGCTCGCGAAGCCGCCGCACGATTCGCTCGCCGCCGTGGTCGTGACCGCCACGCGCGTTCCGATCGCGACGGCAGCGCCCATCGCGATGTCGACGATCCTCAAGGGCGACGACCTCCGCGCGCAGGGCATCACTCGTGTGGAGGATGCGCTGCGGCTGGTGCCTGGCGCGCAGGTCGTGTCCGGCGGTCCGATTGGATCACAGACGTCGCTCTTTTTGCGCGGCGGGAACAGCAACTTCGTGCGCGTGCTCGTCGACGGCGTGCCGGTGAACGACGCGGGCGGCGCGTTCGACTGGGCGTCGCTCACGGTCGACAACGTGGACCGCATCGAGGTGGTGCAGGGACCCGCGAGCGTCCTCTACGGATCCGACGCAGTGGCCGGTGTGGTGCAGATCTTCACGAGAAACGGTCAGGGCCCCCTCAGCACCCACGCATACACGGGCGTGGGATCGCGGGGCGGACGCCGCGACGAGCTCGGATGGTCGGGCGGCGACTTGAATGCGGGCTTCACGCTGAGCGGCTCGCATCAGTACACGGATGGCATCCTGCCGTTCAACAACGGATTCCTGGACGACGTGCTGAGCGCATCGCTGCGCGTCGCTCCGGACGTGAACACCGACGTGCGCCTGGCCATGCGCTGGTCGTCGCAGATCTATCACTATCCCACCGCGTCGGACGGCTCCGTGGTCGATCACAACGCGGAGCAGACGGATCATCGCCTCGTGATGTCGCTCGACGCGGGACGCCGGCTCGGCAATCGCGCCGACGTCCGCGTGTCCTTCGCCTCCAACGAATATCTGCCGCGGTCGAACAACAGCCCCGATTCGCCGGCCGACACGGTGGGCTTTTTCGGCTACTTCTCCCGCTCGGTGGAGACGCACCGCAGCGGCGACGCGCGGCTGAACCTCCGGTACGGCGCGCGCGGCGTGTTCACAATCGGCGAGGAAATCGCGAGCGACCGCGAGAACCAGACTTCGCTTTCGCTCAGCCAGTACGGAAACTCACCGGGCGCGTTCGAGGCGCTTCGGCACAACTCGGCGACGTTCGTGCAGGCGATCGGCGACGCCACCGGCCGGCTCTCGTACGTCGTGGGGGGGCGGCTCGACAAGAACAGCGCGTTCGGGTCGTTTGAGACGATGCGCGCGAGCGCTGCGTTCGTGCTTTCCGGTGAGGCACGGGTGCGCGCTTCGGTGGGGAGTGCGTTCACGGCGCCGAGCTTCTACCAGAATTTCGCCACGGGCTACGTGACCGGGAATCCGAACCTCCAGCCGGAGCACGCGCGAAGCGCCGAGCTCGGCATGGACACCTTTCTGGCCGATGGAAGAGTGACGCTCAAGGCGACGGGTTTCTTCCAGCAGTTCCACGACATCATCGACTACTCCGGCAACGCTCCGTCCGGCACGCCCAGCTACTTCAACGTCGCGGCGGCGAACGCGAACGGCGTGGAGCTCGAGGCAGAATTGAAGGCGGCGGGCGGCGTCACGCTCTCCGGCAGCTACACGTACACGGACACGCGGACGACGAGGATCGGATTCGACTCGACGACCGGCGCGTCGTACGTCCCGGGCCAGCCGCTGATTCGTCGGCCCCGGAACGCGTGGAACCTCTCGGCGCTGCAGACCTACTCGAATGGCGCGCGGCTCACGCTGGTGGCCGCGTACGTCGGCGAACGGGCCGACCGCGACTACGTGCCCTATCCCGCGGTGCCCGCGACGCTGCCGGGTTACACGAAAGTGGACTTCTCGTTCGTGCAGCCGCTCCCGTCGCATATCAGGGGCGGGGTGTCGCTCGAGGGACGCGTCGACAATCTCTTCGGCTCGAAATATCAGGAGGTCACGCATTTCCCGGCGCCGGGAAGGATGGTGTTCATCGGGGTTCGCATCGGGAAGTAGAGACCGGAGCGATGCGCGACGGGTGAGCGGCGATCTGGTGAAGAGCGATGCGCGACGGGTGAGGGGCGATCTGGTGAAGAGCGACGTGTGAGGAGCGCGGAGAACTTCTCCTTGCTCCGTGCACGTCGCTCTTCACCAAGTCGCCCCTCACGCGTCGCTCGTCCCTCCGTTGTAGTTTTGATGAGTGCGCCTCATCGAGTCCGATTCCCTCGTCCTCCACTCGTTCGATTACCGCGAGACCTCGCGCATCGTCCGCATCGCGACGCGCGATGCGGGAGTACTCTCGGTGATCGCCCGCGGTGCGCGGCGTCCGAAGAGCCCGTTCGGAAGCGCCATCGACCTGTTCACCAGCGGCGTCGCGCACGTGCGGGTGCATCCGTCGCGCGATCTCCACGTGCTCACCGGCTTCGACGCGACCCGCACGCGGAGCGAGCTCGCCGGTTCGCTCGCGCGATTCACCGCGGCATCGGCCATCTCGGAACTCTGCCTGCGTTTCGCGCGGGAGGACGACTCGGGGCGCGTGCACGACGCCGCGACCGCGGTGCTCGACGTCATCGGGCAGGCCGCGCCGGACGAAGTGCCCGCCATCGCGCTCGCCGGCGCTTGGCGCGTCGTGGCGGAGCTCGGGTTCGCTCCCTCGCTCGACCAGTGCGCCGGCTGTCACGCGGATCTCGCCCCGAACGATGCCCTGACGTTCGACCATCGCGCCGGCGGCGCGCTGTGCGAGCGCTGCGGCCGCCTTGGGCCCCGCGGCCGCCCGCTTCCGGCGGAAGCGCGCGAGACATTGCGCTGCTGGCTTGCGGGCGCGGAATCCGCGCTCGCCGACTCATCCACGCGCCGCGCGCACCAGCGGCTCCTGCGCGAATTCCTCGAGGAGCATCTCGGCGACGGCCGGCCGCTGCGCGCGTTCGTGACGTGGGAAGGGCAGGCCGCCTCTCCAGCGGCGGTGGAGCACGCGTGATCCTCGGCACGGCGGGCCACATCGATCACGGCAAGACCTCGCTGGTGCGGGCGCTGACCGGCGTGGACACCGATCGCCTTCCCGAGGAGAAGCGGCGCGGCATCACCATCGAACTCGGGTTCGCGCCGCTCGCGCTCGCCGAGGACTCGTTCACCGGAACTCTCGGCGTGGTGGACGTCCCCGGTCACGACGCGTTCGTGCGCACGATGCTTGCCGGCGCGACGGGAGTCGACCTCGCCCTGCTCGTGATCGCCGCCGACGAAGGCGTGATGCCGCAGACACGCGAGCATCTCGCGATCCTCACGCTGCTCGGCGTGCGCGGCGGCGTGGTGGCGCTCACCAAGTGCGATCTGGTGGAGGGTGACTGGCTCGCGCTCGTCACCGAGGACGTGCGGAACCTTCTCTCGGGATCCGCGCTCGAGAGCGCCGAGATCGTGCCGTGCTCGGCAGCGACCGGCGCGGGGCTCGATACAATTCGCCGCGCACTCGCCGCGGCCGCGGGCCGCGTCCCCTCGAGGAATGCCGGCGACCTCACACGATTGCCACTGGACCGCGCGTTCTCGGTGAAGGGAACCGGCACGGTCGTCACGGGCACGCTCTGGAGCGGCGCGATCGATCGCGAGTCGACGGTGCGGCTCTTTCCGAACGGAGGAACCGCCCGCGTGCGTTCGCTCGAGTCGCACGGTGCCGCGGTCGAACGCGGGCTGCCGGGCACGCGCGTGGCGGTCGCGCTCGCCGGCGTGGATCGCGAGGAGGTATCGCACGGCGGCGTGCTCGTCTCGAACGACGAGGCATGGAGGGAATCGGCCGTCCTCCGCGCCGATGTCGCGCTGCTCGACGGCGCGACATCACTCGGCGTGCGCACGCGAGTGCGGTTCCATCTGGGAACGTCTGATGTGGGCGCGCGGCTCGTCGCCGCGGCCGGCCGCGTGGAACCGGGGGCGATCCATCCTGTGCGCATCGCGCTCGACGCACCGATCGTCGCACGTGCGGGGGATCGCTTCGTGCTGCGCACGACGAGTCCCGCGATGACGATCGGCGGCGGCGTCGTCACCGACCCGCAGCCGCCGGCGCGCCGCGCCAAGCCGTGGCGGTCGCCGGGCGCGAGCGAGCAGCTGCGGCTCGAGTGGACCGCGGCGGAATGCGCGGGGCAGGGCCTCGCGCTCGGCGACATTCCCGTGCGCGTCGGCATTCCACCCGGCGAAGTCGCCCGCCTCGTCGAAACGACACGCGCGGTCGTCCGGCTCGCCGACCGCGTCTACGACGTCGCGCTGCGGTCGCGGCTGCGTGACCGCCTGGCCGCGGACGTGCGCGCGTGGCACAAGGCGCATCCGCTCGAGGCCGGCCTTCCGTTGCAGCACGCGCGGTCGAGCATCCGGGCGAGCGAAGTGCTGTTCGACGACCTCGTGCGCGAGTTGTCGGAGCGCGGAAAGATCGAGCTGCGCGGAGGCGTGCTCACGCGGGCCGGATGGAAAGCAGGATCCGGCGCGGACGCGGCGAAGATCGCGGAGATCGCCGTGGCGCTCGAAGCCGGGGGAGTCGCGCCGCTCAACGTGGGCGAGCTGGCCGACCAGTTCGGCAAGGAGACACCGGCGCTGCTGCGGGTGCTGGAACGCGAGGGGCGTGCGGTGGCCGTGGCTCCCGACCGATACTACAGCGTGAAGGCGGTCGAGTCGCTTCTCGCCTCGCTACGGGGAGCAACATCGGATGGCGCCGAGAAGACCGCGTCACAACTCCGTGAGGCGCTTGGACTTAGCCGCAAGTATCTGATCCCGTTTCTGGAATACTGCGATCGTATCGGAGTCAGCAGACGGAGGGGAGACCTTCGGTCCTTTCACTGGAAGCCGTGAGCGGCCCCTCAAACTCCCGGCAACTGCTTGCCAGCATGTTGCTTGACGTTGCTTGACACTCCCGCAGCCCGTCAGTACGATAGGAGTAGAGTACCTAGCCTGAATAGGTTAGAGTACTCCTGACCGAAGTAGTGATGTTCACCTTTTCAGGAGCTCGCTCCATAGTCCCTATCTAGTTAAAACGGAGAACAACATGAGGTTTCGTTGGTCGGCACTGTGCGTGGTGCTGACCCTCATTCTCATGCCACGAGTTGGAACTGCGCAGGCCGGTACGGCGACTGCACAGAAAAGTCCGGTTGCCAAGCTAGAACAGAATTACCCGAATCCGTTCAATCCGGAGACGAGGATCCCGTTCAGTATCGGAGGATATCCGAACTGCACGGATCCAAGTCATCAGTACAAGGTGACGCTGCGCATCTACAACGTGCTGATGCAGCTCGTCGCGGTTCCGGTGATTCAGGGCGGAGCGGGCAACGTGGCAGGGGGTCAGCCGCTGCAGAACGTGTTGGTGCCCTGTGGCCAGTACATCGCGTACTGGAACGGGAACTATCTCAACACGTCGAAGGAAGCAGCCTCGGGAGTGTACGTATACGCGCTCGCGGTCGATGGACAGAAGTTGCTGAACAAGATGATCGTGATGAAGTAGCACGCAAAAACGCCCGGACGATGTCCGGGCGTTTTTGCGTGCTACTTCAGACCGAAGATGGAAGATGGAAGATGGAGAGGCCGCGCGTGCCTCGACGGCGCGATGTACGGACATTCCTGCCTGTGCTCGTGTCACAACGGCGTACTTTCAATGGTACCGCCCTTGCCCTGGCTACGGTATTCGATCTTCCATCTTCCATCTTCGATCGTCTGGTCCAGATGCTCAATCCAGATCGCCTCACCGTAAAGAGTTCCGACGCCCTGAACGACGCCCTCACGTTGGCGCGTCGCGAGGGGAATCCGCTCGTGCACGATGCGCACCTGCTCCGCGTGCTCCTCGACCAGGACGAAGGCATCGTCGCGCCCATTCTCCAGAAACTCGGCGTCGCGATTCCGGCCTTGGCGCAGGCGATCGACCGCGAGATCGCGCGCTACCCCAGGCAGAGCGACGCGAGTCCGACGCTCTCGCGCGAATTGTCGAACGTCGTCGACGGGGCCGAGAAGTTCGCCAAGGCATTCGGCGACGAGTTCGTGTCGACCGAGCACTTGCTGCTCGCGCTCGCGGGCACGAAGGGCGCCGACAGCGTGGCTCTCCTTCGCGATGCGGGGGTGACTCCAAAAGGACTCGCCGACGCGGTGAAGTCCGTGCGCGGCGCGCACAAAGTGACCGACCAGAATCCGGAGAACCAGTACCAGGCGCTGCAGAAGTTCACGCGCGACCTCACCGAGATGGCGCGGAAGGGGAAGCTCGATCCGGTCATCGGGCGCGACGAAGAAATCCGGCGCGTGATCCAGGTGCTCTCGCGCCGCACGAAGAACAATCCGGTGCTGATCGGCGAGCCCGGTGTGGGCAAGACCGCCATCGCCGAGGGGCTCGCCCAGCGGATCGTGAACGGCGATGTCCCGGAGTCGCTCAAGAACAAGCGCCTCGTCTCGCTCGACATGGGGGCGCTCATCGCCGGCGCGAAGTTCCGCGGCGAATTCGAGGAGCGCCTCAAGTCCGTGCTCAAGGAGATCACGAGCGCCGAGGGGCAGTTCGTGATGTTCATCGACGAGATGCACACGCTCGTCGGCGCGGGAAAGGCCGAGGGCTCGATGGACGCGAGCAACATGCTGAAGCCGATGCTCGCACGTGGAGAATTGCGCGTCGTCGGCGCGACCACGCTCGACGAATACCGCAAGAACATCGAGAAGGACGCTGCGCTCGAGCGGCGCTTCCAGCCGGTGTACGTCGGCGAGCCGACGGTCGAGAACACGATCGCGATCCTGCGCGGGCTCAAGGAGCGCTACGAATCGCATCACGGCGTGCGCATCACCGACGGCGCGATCGTCGCCGCGGCGACGCTCTCCAACCGCTACATCGGCGACCGCTTCCTGCCGGACAAGGCCATCGACCTCGTCGACGAGGCTGCCAGCCGCCTGCGCATCGAGATTGACTCTCTCCCGCAGGTGATCGACGAGGTGGAACGCCGCGTGGTGCAGCTCGAGATCGAACGGCAGGCGCTGCAGAAGGAGAAAGACGCGGCGTCGAAGGAGCGCCGCGCCGTCATCGAGCGCGAACTCGCGGAGTTGAAGGAGCGGGCGTCGTCGATGCGGGCGCAGTGGCAGAACGAGAAGAACGCGCTCGGCGAAGTCGGCAAACTCAAGCAGCAGATCGAAGAAGCCCGCACCGAAGTCGAGCGGGCAACGCGCACCGGCGACCTCGGGAAGGCGGCCGAGATCCAGTACGGCACGGTGCCGAAGCTCGAGGCGGAGCTGCGCGAGACGGAGTCGAAGCTCGCCTCGCAGCAGTCGGGCGGTGCGCGCTTCCTGAAGGAGGAGGTCGGCGCAGATGATATCGCCGATATCGTCGCGCAGTGGACCGGGATTCCCGTCACGCGAATGATGGAGAGCGAGAAGGAGCGGCTCACGAAGCTCGACGCCGAGCTCGCGCGCCGCGTGGTGGGGCAGCCCGAGGCCGTGCACGCCGTCGCGAACGCGGTGCGGCGCTCGAGAGCGGGACTGCAGGATCCGAACCGCCCCATTGGATCGTTCATTTTTCTGGGGCCCACCGGTGTGGGCAAAACGGAAACCGCGCGCGCGCTCGCCCAGTTCCTCTTCGACGACGAGCAGGCGATGGTGCGTATCGACATGTCGGAGTACATGGAGAAGCACGCGGTCGCGCGGCTCATCGGCGCGCCGCCCGGTTACGTCGGGTTCGAGGAGGGCGGGCAGCTCACCGAGGCGATCCGCCGCCGTCCGTATGCCGTGCTCCTGTTCGACGAGATCGAGAAGGCGCACGCCGACGTGTTCAACATTCTCCTGCAGATTCTCGACGACGGGCGGCTCACCGATTCACAAGGCCGCACGGTGGACTTCCGCAACACCGTGATCATCATGACCTCGAATATCGGTGGAACGGCGATCCTCGAGCAGGGCACGGAGGACTGGGCGCTCGTCGAGACGATGGTGACCCAGGCGCTGCGGGGGCATTTCAAGCCCGAGTTCCTGAACCGCGTCGACGATATCATCGTGTTCCATCCGCTCGGCGAGGCCGACATCGAGCACATCGTCGATCTTCAGCTCGCGCGCATGGACAAGCTACTCGCCGAGAAGAAGATCACGCTCGAGTTCACGCCCGAGGCCAAAGCGCTGCTCGCGCGCGACGGCTACGAGCCGGCGTTCGGCGCGCGGCCGCTGAAGCGCGCGATCCAGCGACTGGTGCAGAATCCGCTGGCGATGGCCGTCCTCGAGGGGAAGTTCAAGGACGGCGATCACGTGAGAGCCATGGTGCGCGGGAACGCACTCGATTTTCAGAAAGCGGAGTAGCC
>Ga0209014_10000314_pt1 | contig 28035 bp, 22 predicted proteins | sample BarGraNGADG00212_FD_184491 | JGI IMG/M metagenome (GOLD analysis project Ga0209014, IMG submission 184491) | Arctic peat soil microbial communities from Barrow, Alaska - Barrow Graham LP Ref core NGADG0002-212 (SPAdes) (version 2) | ecosystem: Environmental > Terrestrial > Soil > Wetlands >...
CCCCGACCCGCAGTGGCTGAAGCCCCACCTCGCCCGCCTTCGCACCAAGCTCGAGGAATCGGGAGCCCCGTTGCCGGCCTCGGTCCGCGGCGTCGGCTACCGCCTGGAAGACGCGAGCTAGTTCGAGGGCCCGCCTCGACGCCCCGTCGCGAGGTGTGCTTTGGCGCGGCTCCGCGTGGCGAATGCAGTTGCGAGCGGTCCCGCGGCGTTTCGAGCAGATACCGGCCAGCGCGGTACCAAACGATGATCGAGCACCGCAACTGCCCGCGAGACCTGGAGACTCCAGTACGCAGGAAGCTGCGCACGCTCATCGGAACGCTCGTCGGGTCCGCGCCCGAACGTCACAGAGGTTCGTGGGGCACCTGAGGCGATCCAGCACCGCGCCGGGCGGTAGGAGCGTGGAAGCGGCGCCTCGGGCCGATCTAGCACCGCGCCGGCGCCAGCGCCCACAGATCCGGCGCAGCCGTTGCCCGACAAACAACGAACCCGCGCTACCTGCCGAAAGGTGCGCGGGTCGGTGTTGCGAGGGGAGCCTTTGTGATGTCTTGCCGGCGACTCAGTTTCGGCCGGCCTAGAAGCCTTGAGATGATCGAGGGCGCGAGGCCTGAGGTTCTACTCCGCTGCGTGGGCGCGAGACGGGGCGACGACCCAGGCGACTACCAGAACTGCGAAGCTGACGAATGCGACTGCGATCATTTCGTGGCTCCTTCGGCTGAACCAACGGAACTTGCGATCCCGTTCACTGATTGGAAGTCTATGTAGGGAGTCGGCGCCAATCAGTAGCACGACGGTGAACCATCGGTAGCGCTCAGGTGGCGTCAGGGTTGCCGTTCGGTACGTACGCACCATTCGGGCGTGTTCGGCAACCTCTCCGCCGAAAGCGAGGCAACCCGGGCGCAAGGGACGCAACTCGGGTTGCGAGGTCGAGACGTCCAGGCGACCGGTTGCCCGCGCGCCGCCGGGCGGTTGCCGGCACGCCGCCGGCCGGCCCACTGCCGGGCGGCCCATTGCCTATGACTGGTAGACGACGACCTCGCCGTGCTGGGAGGCGTCCAGGCCGGCTTCCTCTTCCTCGGCGCCCACGCGCAGGCCCACCGCCTTGTCGATCACCTTCAGGATGATCAGCGTCGCCACCGCGCTGTAGATCCAGGTGGCGGCGATGGCCACGAGTTGAGTCCCGACCTGACCTGGGTTGCCGTCGATCAAGCCGTGGTAGCCGGCGTTGACTGCGGCGGTGGCAAAGACGCCCGTCAGCAGGATGCCCAACGTTCCGCCTACGCCGTGGACCGCCCACACGTCGAGCGCATCGTCGATCTTGAGTCGCTGGCGCAGCAGGATAGCGCCATAGCACACAGCACCCGCGAGGAAGCCGATGACGATGGCCGAACTCGGATCGACGAAGCCGGACGCCGGAGTGATGCCGACCTCGCCGGCGATCGCGCCCGACACGGCACCGATGACACTCGGCGAGCCCTTGTGCAGCCAGCTCATGGTCAGCCAGGTAAGGGCGCCCATGCCGGCGGCGGTGTTCGTCACGAGGACCGCATTCACGGCGTGGCCGTCCGCAGCCAGCGCCGAGCCGCCGTTGAAGCCAAACCAGCCGAACCACAGGATGCCGGCGCCAATAACCGTCAATCGCACGTCATGCGGTTCGAAGCGGTCGGATTCACGCTTGACGCGCGGGCCCAGCACGAGAGCGGCCACGAGGGCGGCCACGCCCGAACTGATGTGAACGACGGTTCCGCCGGCGTAGTCCAGGACGCCCATGTTGCGAAGCCAGCCGCCGTCGCCCCAGACCCAGTGGGCGATCGGCGAGTAGACCAGCAAGCTCCACAGCAGGGCGAACAACACGAACGCCTTGAAGCGCTTGCGCTCGGCGAAGGCGCCGATGATCAAAGCCGGCGTGATGATGGCGAACATCATCTGGAAAAGGGCGAAGGCGCTGGACGGGATCGTCTTGGCGTATGGACCCGGGTCGGTTCCGACGCCCTTGAGACCCAGGTTGTCCAGGTTGCCGATGATGCCCCAGCCGTTGACGTCTTTTCCGAAGGCCAGTGTGTAGCCCAGGAGGACCCACGTCACGCTGACCAGGGCCAGGATGAACATGCACTGCATCAGGATGCTGAGCACGTTCTTGCGGCGGACGAGACCGCCGTAGAAAAGGGCCAGGCCGGGCGTCATAAGCATGACGAGCGCCGTCGCCGTCAGTACCCAGGCAGTGTCGCCACCACTGATCAACTCGGGACTCCTTCGCTTCCAACTCGCAACGAAACCAGTTCGTTGGTTTCAATCTGGGGAAGCGTATGGAGACGCCGCGGCGGATTCAGTAACGACTGAGTAACCCTCCGGTGGCGCCTGGGTGGCGCGAGGGTTTCCGTTCGGGACGCGTTCTATGGGCCGGACTTTGGGATCCGGCTGTTTGGCGCCGGGGTCGGCTCCGAAGATCCGGCCCTGGGGAGTTTCCAGGCCGGGTGCGCCGAGTGTCGGCTCGGGCGCCCGCCGCTGGGGCTAGATCAGCTCTGCCATGCAACCTCGCCGTGCTGGGACGAGTCGAGGCCGGCCTCCTCCTCGGACTCCTCTACGCGGAGCCCGACGAAACGGTCGACGAGTTTTAGGATCGCGAAAGTGGCGATGCCGCTGTAGATCCAGGTCGCGGCCACAGCGACGAGCTGGGTGCCGACCTGGCCTGGGTTGCCGTCGATGAGGCCACGTCCGACGGTGTTGACCGCGGTTACCGCGAAGACGCCCGTCAGGATCGCTCCCAACGTGCCACCGACACCGTGGACGGCCCAGACGTCGAGCGCGTCGTCGATCTTGAGCCGCTCTCGAAGCAGGATCGCGCAATAGCAGACCGCGCCCGCGGCGAAGCCGATGATGATGGCTGCGCTGGCGTCGACGTAACCGGAGGCCGGAGTGATGGCCACCAGACCGGCGACGCCACCGCACACGGCTCCGACGACGCTCGGGGTGCCCTTGTGCAGCCAGCTCACGGTGACCCATGTCAGCGCCGCCATGCCCGCGGCGGTGTTGGTGACCACAAAGGCGTTGGCCGCGAGACCGTTGGCGGCCAGCGCCGAGCCGCCGTTGAAGCCGAACCAGCCGAACCACAGCAGGCCCGCGCCGATGACGGTCAGCCGGACATCGTGGGGCTCGAACCGATCCGACTCGCGCTTCACACGCGGACCGAGCACGAGAGCGGCAACGAGCGCGGCGACGCCCGAGCTGATGTGAACGACGGTGCCGCCGGCGAAGTCGAGCACGCCCATCTTGTTGAGCCATCCGCCCTGTCCCCAGACCCAATGGGCGATCGGCGAATAGACGAGCAGCGTCCATAGCAACGTGAAAATGACGAAGGCCTTGAACTTCTTGCGCTCGGCGAAAGCGCCGGTGATGAGTGCCGGCGTTATGACGGCGAACATCATCTGGAAGGCCATGTACGCGCTTCCTGGAATGGTCGGCGCGTACTGGGCCAGCGGCTTGACACCCACGTCGTGAAGACCGACGTAGTCGAGGCCGCCGATGATCCCCCAGCCGTTGACGTCCTTCCCGAACGCGAGCGTAAACCCGAAGAGAACCCAGGTGACGCTTACGAGGGCGAGGATGAAGACGCTGTGCATGATCGTGCTCAGCACGTTCTTGCGGCGTACCAGGCCTCCATAGAAGAGAGCGAGTCCCGGCGTCATCAACATGACGAGCGCCGTCGAGGTCAGTACCCAGGCGGTATCGCCAGAGTTGATCACGCGCGTTTCTCCTTCGTACCCTTCGATGGAACCAAACGGCAAGCAGTCCGCCGGCTAGCGAAAGGGTACGGGTCAAAACGACGACGATAGGTGACGGTCGAGTGAACGTCGGGTCACGCTCTGGTGGCGACGGGGTTGCCATTCGGAACGCGCCAGGCGACGACCCGCGCCGCGGGACGGGCGCTACGGGCGCGACATGCCGGGGAACTCCGCGGGCACGCGGGGTCTGGCGCTGCACGATCTTGCGTTTGTCCGCCTGCACCGGATAGGGTTCTGCCCTTCCGGCTAGATCGAGCCAGCGCGGCGCATCAGATTCGTCTCCAGCCGGGCCGACGACGGGTCCAGCCACAGCTCGCGCCTGTTTGGGGTCAATCGGAGCATTTGGATGTCTGCGCGAGGACCGAACCTTGCGGCTCAGGCCAGTCGGCGTGTTGGATCGTGCAGATGGCGCCAATCCTGTCCGGTGACAGCGGACATTCGCGCGATCGGCGCGGTGTGGCTCAGGCGGGCGAACGGAATTCGACCGCGGCGCGGCCTACAGTCCCAGCCTCGCCTTCGCCGCCGCGAGAGCGGCCTCCACGCGACGCGGCGCAGTTCCACCCACCACGTCGCAGCTTGCCAGCGCACCCTCCAGGGCAGCAGCCGCGCGGAGCTTCGCGGGCAGCGCGGCATCGCCAACGAGCTTCAGCGCTATCGAGTCGTCGGACGTGGCCAGCGCCGCGCCGATCGTGGCATCGTCGAGGGCGTCCAGCCCCACGCCGCCTCGCTCCGCTTCGGCGACCAGCGCGCCCACGATGTGGTGAGCGGCGCGGAATGCCACTCCCTGCAATACCAGCGCATCGGCAACGGCGGTGGCGGTGATGTACCCCTCCCCCGCGGCTTCGCGCATGCGCGCCGGGTCGACGTTCACCGTCTCCACCATTCCGGCCATCACGACCAGCGACGCTTCCAGAGTCGCCGCGGCCTCGAACAAGGGCGGCTTGTCCTCCTGAAGATCACGCTGGTAGGCCAGAGGCAATCCCTTGAGCAAGGCCAGGAAGCCCGTCAGCGAGCCGATCACGCGTGCCGCGCGGCCTCGAACCAGCTCGGCCGGGTCCGGATTCTTCTTGTTCGGCATCATCGAGGAGCCCGTGGAGAAGGCGTCCGCAGCTCGTACGAAGCCGAAGCGCGGATTCGACCACCACGTGATCTCCTCGGCCAGCCGGCTCAGGTGGACCATGCACAGTGCAAAGGCCGCCAGGGCCTCGGCGACGAAATCTCGGTCGCTGACGGCATCGAGCGAGTTGGCCGTGACGCCATCGAAGCCGAGCTCCGCTGCGATCGCCTCCCGGTCGAACGGATAGCCGGCGCCGGCCAGGGCGCCCGAGCCGAGTGGGCAGACGTTGGCCCTACGCCGGCAGTCGGCCAGCCGGCCCCTGTCGCGTTCGAGCATCTCGACGTATGCCAGCAGGTGGTGCGCCAGAAGAACCGGCTGCGCCGGCTGGATATGGGTCGTTCCGGGCAGGATCGCGTTGCCCTCCCGGTCGGCGAGCCGGACGAGCGCCCGTTCCATCTCGACTATCGCGTCATCCAGGCCATCGATCGTGCGCCGAAGCCACAACCGCAGGTCTGTCGCGACCTGGTCGTTGCGCGACCGGCCGGTGTGTAGGCGTCCCGCCAGGGACCCGATCCGCACTCCCAGCGCCGATTCCAGGTTCATGTGAACGTCTTCGAGCGCAGGGTCCCATTCGATCGTGCCGGCGACCACTTCGGCCCGCAGGCCATCCAAACCGGCCACGAGCGCCGCCACCTCGTCGTCGGCGAGAAGCCCGGCCCGGCCCAAACCGTGGACGTGGGCAACCGAGCCGGCGATGTCGTCGAGCGCCAGCACGCGGTCGAGTTCGACCGACCTCGTGAAGTCGGCCACTCGCTCGTCCGTGGTCCCGCTGAATCGACCGCCCCAGAGCCGCATCGATGTCTCCTCCGCTCTCACTCCTGCTGAGCATGGTACCGGCCCGTCGCATCCGGCGTGGGGGCGCCGGCGTACGGCAGGCAGCGCAGCCGGGCCGCCCGACTTGCCCGCCGGCCCGGTAACATCGTCTCCTCGTGTGCATGACGGCGTCTCGCCACCGTGCTCGTAAGCCACTCGGAGGAACAAATGCGACACGCGCGGCCGCGCGCGACAACCGGCGGGAAGCTCGAGGCTCCCGAATCGAAGATCGTCCCCATCGGCGATGCCGCTACGGAGCCACTGGTCGCCGTCATCATCCCTGCCCTGAATGAGGCCGGGAAGATTTGTCGCGTCCTCGACAAGATGCCCCGCGACGGCCGGTTCGAGGCCATCGTCGTCGACGACGGCTCGACCGATGCCACCGGCGCGGAGGCCCGCGAGCACGGCGCCGCCGTGGTCCTGCGCCACGAGCAACGACGCGGCGTTGGTGCGGCCATCCGATCAGGCTTTGAATGCGGCGTCGAGCGGGGCCGGCCCTGGCTGGCATTGATATCCGGCGATGACCAGCACGAACCCGGGGAGCTGGTGAGCGCTCTCGAACTCGCGCTTTCCACCAATGCCGACTACGTGCAGGGCTCGCGATGGATGGCCGGCGGCTGTGTCATCGGCCCTATCGGCAACCGCGGACCGGGTCAGCGCATCTACTCGCTGGTCTTCAGCATGCTGGCCTTCCGGCGCATCTCCGATGCCACGAACGGCTTCCGACTCTTCCGCTCATCGATCCTGAGCGACCCCTCCATCCGGCTTGGCCAGGACTGGCTCGACAGCTACGATCTTGAACCTTACCTGCTCTACAAGACCATCCGATGCGGCTATCGTCTGGTGCAGCATCCAGTAACCGTCCGCTACCATGGCGCGGAGGGCTTCACCAAGATGCGCGGACTGCGCGATTGGTGGCGACTTTTCAGACCCGCACTCCTTCTTCGTTTGGGGGCCAAGAGCTGATGACGCGCGATCGTTCCTTCGCCGGCAGAAAGATCCTCGTAACCGGAGGCGCCGGCTTCGTCGGCTCCGTTCTCGTCCGACGCCTGCTCACGGCAGGAGCTCAAGTTACTGTTCTCGACGATCTCTTCACCGGTCGCCGCGACTCGATCCCCGAAGGCGTCGAATTCATCGAAGGTTCGGTGACGGACGCGGCCCTCGTCAACGAAGTCGTCAAGCGGCACACCCTGATCTTCCACCTCGCCGCGCGGAACATCATCGCCTCCACCGCGAACCCACGAGACGACTTCGCCACGAACATCGGCGGCACACTCAACGTATTGCTGGCCGCCCGCGAGGCAGGCGTGGAACGCGTCGTCTACACGTCGTCGGCATCGGTGTACGGCAACCCGCGCTCCATTCCCATCAACGAGGAGGACGGGCTGGCGACGCTCTCGCCCTATTCGGTGAGCAAGCTCGCCGGCGAGAACTACTGCCTCGCCTTCTACGAGAGCTACGGCCTGCCCGTGTCGGTGGTTCGCTACTCGAACGTCTTCGGCCCGTTCCAGACGCCCGAGAACCCCTACTGCGGAGTTGTCTCGAAGTTCCTCATCGCCGTCTACGCCGGCCGCCCGCTGGCCATTCACGGCGACGGCGGCCAAACCCGTGACTTCACGTTCGTCGAGGACGCCGTCGAGGCCACGGTCCTGGTGGCAACGCATCCACGCGCCGAGGGTGAGGTCTTCAACGTCGGCACCGGAATCGAAACGTCGGTCAACGACCTGGCCGACGCCATCGGCCGGGTGACGGGACGCCCGGTTGTGCGCCAGCAGATCGACCGCCGCGACGTGGACAACATCCGCCGGCGAGTGGTCAACATAGAGAAGATCCGTCGCATGCTGCGCTGGTCGCCACAGGTGACCCTCGATCGAGGCCTCGAGCAGACCGTTCGATGGTTCGAGCAGACCGGCCTGCTCGACGCTGCGGAGTCGATCTCATCTGGCCCGGCCGGAACCATCGTTGAATCCGGGAGCGCCGGCTCGAGGACCGCCAGGCGGTGAAGATCGCTCGTTTCGTCATTGGGCTGGCCGTCAGCGCCGTCTTTGCCTGGGCGACACTCGCTCGCACGGACATCGGCGCCGTCGGCGCGGCACTCGGGCGAGCCACGCTCGTGGGCGTTCTCCTTTGCCTGGTCTTTGCCTTGCTCGAGATTTGCCTCCGGGCGTGGCGTTGGCGCTATCTGCTCTCGCCGCTGGGCAAGGTCAGGTACCGCACCGCCCTGGCTTACACGTGCATCGGCTATTTCGCCAATCTCATGCTGCCGATGCGCCTGGGCGACGTGGCCAGGGCTTACCTGGCCGCCAGGGCGCTGCGCCTGCCGCGGCTGGCGACCCTCGGTTCCGTGGTCACGGAGCGGCTCGCCGACGGGCTGACCATCCTGGCGGTTGCATTCGTGTTGGGCTTGACGGTCACCGGCGCCTGGCGGATCGCGTCGACCGCCGCCTGGATCGGCCTGATTGTCCTGTTGGTCGGCGCGGCCGCGGCCCTGGGAGTGCTCGTCATCAACCACGAACGGCTTGCGGAAACTCGCCTCTCACGCGCTCTTCGCAAGCCGATCGCCCGGCTCGTCTCAGGGGCCGACGGGGTGCGAACACCCGCCGGCTTCCTCGTCGTGCTGATGTCGACGTTCGCCAGCTACCTCTGCGCGGTTGCCGCCTTGGCGGCCGTTGCGGCATCGGTCGGGCTGTCGATCTCGCCTCAGCAGGCCGCTCTGGCTATGGCGTGGCTGGCCTTGTCCACGGCAATTCCCGCCGCGCCGGGATCCGTCGGAACGTACGAATTCGTCGGCGTATTTGTTCTGTCGACCGTGCTTGGCCAGGATCGAAACGCGGCGCTGGCCGCAGTAGTGCTGCTTCACGTCATCAGCACTCTGCCGTCCGCGCTCGTTGGACTCGTCATGACCTGGGTGCTGCACGTTCGAGTCTGGCGACTCGAGGGGGCCGTGGCATCGACATCCGCGGTGGCGGCCGCAGTGAAGGCAGACTAGGATCGAGGAGGAAGAACCGTGATCTCGCGCGCACCCGAGACGAGGTCGGTCGTACGGCTGCTGTCCGGGATCCAATTTCGAGGCGTCGCCACGGCGTTGTGCGTGGCGGTCTTCGCGGTCTTCATATACCTGGACATCACTAGCTTGAGGCCCGACCTGCAACACCCGGCCTCGATCGGCACCGACATATCCAACTACTACGCCGCCGGTCAGCGCCTCAACGATGGCCACCAGCTATACGCTCTCGAGCCCGGTGACAGGGCGATCGCGAACGGGACCGGGCGAAGCATGTGGAGCTACCCGCTGCTATCGCCGCCGCCTATTGCCGTCCTGTGGCGGCCGCTGGCGATGCTTCCGGGCGACTTCTCGATGTACCTCTGGTGGTGGACGGGCGCCCTCGGCTCTATCGCCTTTGCGGCCTGGCTGATAGTCCGCAGTAACACCAGGATCAAGGTGCTGGCCCTGCTGCTCGCGCCGTCCCTTTCGATCACCCTCTGGTCGGGCAATGTGAACGCGTTGCTCATTCCCCTGGGCGCCGTGTTGTGGTGGGCGGAATCACGCGGCAAGAGCAATCTCGCCGGCTTCATCGTGGGCTTGTCGATGCTCCTGAAGCTTGTGCCGGGGATGTTCCTGTTTTGGCTCATCTTCATCGGCGATCGCCGTGGGGTGCGCGCCTTCTTTGCCACGGTCGCGTTTGGTCTGGCGCTGAGCGTCCTCGGCGCAGGGCTCGACGCCCACTTCAAGTACCTCGACGTCGCCAGCCAGGCCAACGCGGTCGGGCTGAGCGGCCTGAGCCCCGTCAGCATCGCCAGGTCGATGGGAATCGGCTCGCCCTTCGCGGAATGGGCGCCTTACGCCATCGCCGCGGTGTGCGCTGCCGAGGCCTGGCTCATGCGCAAGCGGCCGGACTGGTGCTTCGCGGCATGTGCCGCCGGGCTTGCCCTCGGGACGCCGGACCTGCGCATCGAGACTCTCGCCTGGTTGCTGGTGGCGATGGTTCCGTTCGCCACCGGACGGGGGAACGAATCCGCCGAGGGTCCGGCTCCGCTCGCGTCTCCGGAGGCCGGTCCCCAAGCCGCCCTGAGCAGCACCGCCTGACAACGCCCCGAGCGGCCTTCCCCGGTGGGGCCTTGTCGGCCGCTCGAACATCGCCTACTTTGCGCGCAAGGAGGTCGAGCGTGCCGAAAGACAACAAGAGCCGAGCGAGCACCGCCAGGTCGAACGCGAAGGTGGCGAAGTCGACGGTAGCGCCGCCGCCCAGCCCGGCTACGGAGAACGCCGCCGCCAGAGTCGCGGCCGCCGAAACGGTCAAGCGCCAGAAGTCGATCGCGAGATCCAAGGCCGCTAAACGCGAAGGCAACCACGTGGCCAGGGTCGACGGGATCGACCGCACGACCGGTGACCTCGAGCAAAAGCGCCGCAAGAAGCTCGAGTTCAAGTACTACGAGTCGGAGCTGGCGCGCCTGCAGGTCGAACTCATCAAGCTCCAGGAATGGATCAAGGTTCGCGGCCTCAAGATCGTTTGCCTGTTCGAAGGCCGTGACGCTGCCGGCAAGGGCGGTGTCATCAAACGCATCACCGAGACATTGAATCCGCGCGTCTGTCGCATCTGCGCCCTGGGCATCCCCACCGACCGGGAAAAGACGCAGTGGTATTTCCAGCGCTACGTAGCCCAACTCCCGGCGGCCGGCGAGTGGGTCAATTTCGACCGCAGCTGGTACAACCGCGCCGGCGTCGAACACGTGATGGGCTTCTGTAGCGACGCCGAGTACGAGGACTTCCTGCGGACCGCGCCCGAGTTCGAACGGATGCTCATCAGGTCGGGAGTCATCCTGGTCAAGTACTGGTTCTCCGTGAGCGATGAGGAGCAGGAGCGCCGGTTCCAGGACCGGATCAACGAGCCGACGAAGCGCTGGAAGATCTCGCCGATGGACGTTACGTCTCGCTCCAAATGGGTCGAGTACTCGAAGGCAAAGGACGCGATGTTCGCCGCCACCGATACGCCTGAGGCGCCATGGTGGGTGGTCGAAGCCAACGACAAGCAGCGGGCTCGCCTCAACTGCATCAGCCACCTGCTCAGCCTCATCCCTTACGAGGACACCACGCCCGAGCAGATCGTCCTGCCGGCGCGCCAGGTCGACCGGGGCTATAGCCGGCCGCCAATCGAGAGCCAGCACTTCGTTCCGGAGAAGTACTGATTCGGGACCTCGCCCCGCAACGTATGTAGCGGGCGTACCATCGATCCGTGCCGGACCAGCTTTCGCTAAGCCTGAGCGGTGGCGACTCGCGACTGCCGCGGTCGCTGCGACCGATGCTCGCAAAGCCGGTCGAGGAGCCATTCGATTCCGACGAGCACGTATTCGAGCCGAGCTGGGGCGGCGTGAGGGCGATCGCCTTCATCGAGCCGGACCGATCGGGACGGCCCTATCTCCGTCTGCTCGACGAGACCGGCGGCGACATGGCGCCGTATGTGCCGGAGTTGACGTCGACTCTCCCAGAGCTTGTCGGCGAATTGCCGGCCATCCTCGACGGCGAGCTCGTGCTGCCCGATCGAGATGGCCGAATGGATCCCGACGCGCTCGCAGTTCGTCTCGCCGGGAGGCAGACGCCGGGCATCAGCCCGGTCTACCTGGTCTTCGACCTTCTGTGGGCGGCTGGGATGCCGATCATCGCCCAACCGCTGGTCCGGCGCCGCGAGCACCTGGCACGCGTCGTTCGGCCGAGCGCAGGGCTAGTCGTTCTACCGGGCGTCGTACGCGATGGGCTGGACCTCTACTTCGCGGTCGCCCAGCAGGGCTTGCGCGGAGTCACTGCCCGCCATCTGCGCAGCCCATACCTTCCCGGGCGCCGCAGTGAACTATGGCGCTGGATCCCCACGCGGCTCGGACGGATCCCACTGCACGTGGTCCCGGACCAGCCCGATGTGCCCGCCACTCGCCCCGTCCTGGCGCTGATCCAGAGGCTGCCCCTCGAATAGGGGCCGGTGGCGCGGAACGTTCGCGCAATCGCGTGGCCGCGACCCAGCCCCGGCGCCACTCCCCTAGCGCGAGACTCGGGCGGCCTTGAGCACCTGGCGCAGCCCGACGCGCTGTCCGTACAAGAGCACCCCCGCGCTGTAGATGCGGGCCGCGACGAAGAGCGCCACCACGATCGTGATGAGCATCAGCAGTACCGCCAGGGCGAACTCCCACCACGACACCTGGCCCAAAGCAACTCGAGCCAGCATCACGTACGGCGTGAAGAACGGCACGAACGAGAGCACGCGGACCCACGTGTCGTTGATGGCCGAGATCGCAACAACGGAAACGAAATAGCCGGCCATGATCAGGAACATGAGCGGGGAGGTGGCGCTCTGGATGTCCTCCTGGCGGCTGACGAGCGAGCCGAGGGCTGCGTATAGCAAGGCGTACAGGATGAAGCCGAGCAAGAAGAGGACGATGAAGGCGGCGAAGGTGGCCAGACTGAGACCCGGCGGAAGGGCCGCCGACGTGGCGCTGCCAGAGACGGCCGCCCGAATCGGCACCTGGGCGACGAGACCCGCCACCGAAGCCAGGATGATCAGCCCGTATTGGGTGAGTCCCGCCGCGCCGTTGCCGACGACCTTGCCCGCGAGCATCTGGGTTGGCGTCGCGGCGTTGAGCATCAGCTCCATTACGCGACTCCCCTTCTCCTCGGCGACGCTCATGGCTACCCACGTCCCGTACGTGATGATGGCCATGAGCATGAGGACGATGAGCACCGTTGAGAGGATCGACGAAGTGATCTCGTCGCTCAGGCTGTTGACGGCGGCCGGTTCCACATCAGAAGACCCGGACTCGACCGCGACGACGGACCACGCGGGCGGCGCCTGGATGGAGGCTATCGAGACGCCGGCGCGGGTCAACCGATCGTCAACGGCGAGATAGGCGACGGCGTTCTGCAGAAGAACGACCTGGCGACCGTCGGACGGCATGTCCGTGCGCAATGTGAAGATGAGATCGTGGGTCTTCGCATCACGGCTGATGACCAGCAATGCGGCGACCGCCCCATTCTCGAGCTGTCGCTGTGAATCCGTCGCGACCGTCGCGCCGCCAACAAACCAGCTGATTTCGAAGGTCCTGTGGCCGGGCGAGGCGTCCGACTGCGGGTTCAACTGCGAGTCCAGCAGCACCGTCGAGTTTGGCGGAAGGTTTGAGAGCGATGTGTACACGGCGATGTTCGTCTGGCTCGCACCCTGCAAATAGTCGACAACGACCGGAGCCTCGGTCGCGGCGAAGGCGAGCCCGGCCAGGAGGATCGTCCCCAGCACGAAGCTCCGGCTGGCGATCCGGCCCCGATACTCGCGCACCGCTATGTACCAGGCGTTGGGGTAGAGCCTCCGCCAGCCGCTCACGCCACGACCGCCTTTGGCGCGAGAGTCCGCTCGGACACGTCCATCTGTCCAACGTGCTCGATGAAGATCGACTCCAGCGATGGGTCCGTTATCTCGAAATGGCGGACTCGACACCGGCGGTCCAGGGCTGCCTGCAGGACGGCCTCGGCGTCGTGGCCGTGAGCCACTTCGGCCTCCACATAGTCCTGCCCGCGGCGCGTGACGCGGACCCCGTCCAGGGTTCCGAGCCATGCGATCTCCGAGTCCCCCTCGACCGCCACTCGCACCACCTGGCGGCCGGTTGAGCGCCGCACGTCACGCACGTTCCCGCTGACGACGACTTTGCCTCGATCGAGGATGGCGATCGACTCGCACAACTCCTCGACCTGCTCCATCTGGTGAGTCGAGAAGATCAGCGTCTTGCCCCGGTCGCGCATCTCGAGGAAGGCCTCTTTGAGCATCGCCGCGTTCACGGGATCGAGGCCCGTGAACGGTTCGTCCATCAGGAGGACCTGAGGGTCGTGGAGGATGGCTGCGATGAACTGGATCTTCTGCTGATTCCCCTTCGACAGCTGCTCTGCCCGCCGGTCGGCGTACTCGGGGATGCGGAATCGCTCGAGCCAGCCGCGGGCCTCGCGGTCGGCCGCCTTGGGCTTCACGCCGTGGAGCTTGGCGAAGAAGACGAGTTGGTCGAGCACCTTCATCTTGGCGTACAGGCCGCGTTCTTCCGGCAGGTAGCCCCAGGTTTCCCGCGGAAGATCCGTATTCGGGCGGCCGTCCCACGTGATAGTCCCGGCGTCGGGGCGCAGGATGTCCAGAACGACGCGCATGGCGGTCGTCTTGCCGGCGCCATTGGCTCCGAGGAGGCCGAAGACCTCGCTCGGGCGGATCTCGAGCGACACGCCGTCCAGCGCCCGGACCTCGCCGAAGCTCTTGGATACCGAATCGATGATCAGTGGCACTGGATCTCCGGAGGAGTTACTTCGAGACAACCGTTTGACCAGGGCCGCAACGGAATGGTTCGATTGTCGATTGCCGGGCCGACATCAGGCGTCGACCGATCGGAAGACGGGCCCATCTTGTGGTCGAACGGCACATCGGGGCGCGCTTGTCTCACGGTCCGCCTCAGACTCGCCGTCACAACCAGCCCAACCCGGCGAGATAGCCCAGGGTGATGACGACGACGCATGTCGAACTCCCAGGTTCGCGGCCCGTCATTGCCGCAACCTGTACCACAGAATGCCGTCGCAAAGCCGGGTGAATCACGCGACCCAGGGCCGGTGGCGGATGGCCCGATAGCCCTCGGCAAATAGGGCCGGTGCCAGCGCGATGACGGCAACGAGCATCCAATCCAGCACGTCGAGCGGCGTGGCCTGGAACGCGTCCGATACTCCCGGAATGAACGGAATGGCGACCTGGAAGGCCACACAGACGACTCCGCCGAGCAAGAGCAAGGCGTTCGGGCGCCGCAGCAGGACCGGATACGCGAGGCTGCGGTTGGCATTCGCGCGGACAACCTGCCCCACCACCAGGGCGGTATAGGCAAGCCATCGAGCATGCTCGAAGTCCGGGCTGTGCTGCTCGATCAGCGCCAGGGCGGCGAAGGCGCTGAACCCGCCGGCGAGGCAGATGCGGAGCAACATGCTCGTGTCCAGGAGAGGCCTGGTCCTGGGCCGCGGCGGGCGCTGCATCGCCCCGGGTTCCTCCGCCTCCCCTTCGAAGGAGACCGCGGTGAGCATGTCGATGAAGACTTCGAGCCACAGAATCTGAATCGGCAGGAGCGGCTGACTGAAGCCTGCGATTGTCGCGATCAAGATGAAACCGAGCATTGCGACATGGGTCGAGATCAGGAAGACCAGACCCTTTTGAACGTTGGCCACCAGCCGCCGGCCCTCGCGTAGGCCGTGCATCAGTGTCACGAACGAGTCGTCGCCCAGGACAAGGTCCGAGGTCTCGCGAGCGACTGCGGTGCCGCTTCCCATGGCGACGGCGACGTCGGCGTGGTGCAGGGCAGGGGCGTCGTTCACGCCATCGCCGGTGACGGCCACGGTTCGGCCCGAATCGCGTGCGACGTCGACGATGCGCAGCTTCTGCTCTGGGAGAGCTCGCGCGACGATGTTGAGGGTGGGCAGCTCCGCCGCGAGCCGGGCATCGTCCCATTTCGCCAGCTCGGGGCCCGTGACCACTCGCTCGTTCGGCAACCCTGCCTCGGCCGCAATCGCGGCCGCGGTGGTGGGGTGGTCGCCGGTCACGACAAGAGGCTGGATGCCGGCCGCCACGGCCAAGGCCATCGCCTCGCGGATCCCCGATCGAATCCTGTCTGCGAAGGCGAGCACACCCAGCGGCCGCCAGCCCTCGCCGTCTGCGCAACGAGCGAGAAGCAGAAGCCGCTCGCCCGCTTCGGCGCCGCTCTCCACGAGTTCGCGCCAGGCCTCCCGCTCGGGCGCCGGCAGGGCCTCGCACAAAGCCAGAATCGCCTCCGGCGCCCCCAGGGCCAACTCCTCGACCGCCGGCTCCCCGCCAGGCCCGTTCGTTCGGGCGCGAGTGCGCGAGTACGGCCGCTCGTCGCTGACCGGATCGGCGTCCAGCAGGTCGGCCGGATCGAGTTCCAGGACGATGGACTGCTCGGACAGGAAGCTGAAGAGCGACCGGCTGAACGAGCCCGGCTTGCTGCCCGTGGCGACGCTCCAGGCGTCCTCTTCTGCGCGCACGGCCAGAGTGGCCAACTCTGCCAAACGAGCGCTGTCTTCTACGACGCCGTCCGGCGTCCGGATGGCTGCCAGGGCGAGGCGATTCTCCGTCAGAGTGCCGGTCTTGTCGGTAACGATCAAATCCACTGAACCCAACGTCTCCTGAGCAGAAAGGCGCCGCACGAGCACCTTCATCTTCAACAGCCGGTAGGCGCCGAGCCCAAGGATTACCGCGACGAGCGCAGGCGGCTCCTCTGGGATGGCCGCGATCGCGGCGGAGACGCCGGCCAGCACGTTCTTCCCGGCTTCGTTGCCGCGCAGGAATCCGAGGCCCACGACGATCGCGATGAGCCCGATCGCGACAACCAGCAGAATCCGGACGAGCCGGTCCAGCTCGCGCTGAAGCGGAGAGCGGCGCCGTTCTCGGCTTCCGAGGGCTGCCGAGATGCGGCCGAACTCGGTCGCGAGCCCTGTGGCAACGACCACACCCTCGCCCCGCCCGCCGACGACGGCGGTACCGCCGTATGCGACTGCGTGGCAGTCGGCCAGCGCCGCGCCCTCGGGATCGGGCTCCGTGGAAGCCTGTTCGGGAAGCGATTCGCCGGTCAGGACGCTCCGGTCGAAAGCCATGGCCTCGGCGCGGATGAGGCGCAGGTCCGCCGGAACGACGTCCCCAGTTCGGAGCAGCACCAGGTCACCCGGGACGAGTTCCTGCGTTGGGACGTCCTCGACCCGACCGCCCCTCCTGACCCGGGCGGAAGGTGCCGCAGCCTCTCGCAGGGCTTCGAGCGCCTTCTCGCCTCGATACTCCGTGAGCACGCCCGCCCCGACGATAGGAGCCAGGATTACCAGAACGAGCAGGCCGTCGCGAACTTCGTTGAGGGCGATGGCCAGGCAGCCTGCCACGAACAGCAGGATCACGAACGGCTCGCGGGCGCCATCCCAGATGAGCCGCAACAGAGACGTCTTTCGGACCGGCTCGAGTTCATTTGGACCGAACTCGGCGAGCCGAGCGGAAGTCTGTTCTGGTGTAAGGCCGAGGGCCGGGTCCGTCCCGAGCTGCTGGAGAACGGAGTCAGCCGGAAGCTGCGCTGCTCGACCGGATATGTCGAAGGAAGGACTGGCGGAGCGCGGGCGTTCGCGCTCACGGGCGGAGGTCTTCATTACAGCCCACGAGAAATCGAGCCGGGACCGCTGCTCGGTTGTCACGCTTGTGGACGTCCGCCCCGACGCCGACTCTAGAATGAGGCATGAGCCAGAGTCCCGCAAATCAGCCTATCAACATCAAAGCCGAACGGGAACTCGGCCGCGTGACCGTAGAGTGGGCGGACGGCCATCGCACCGAGTTCGACTTGCCGACCCTGCGCCTGCTGTGCCCCTGCGCTTTTTGCCAGGGCGAAGCCGGACGGCCCGGCTGGCTCGACACCAACCCAACCCTGACGCCGCTACAAACCCAGCTGGTAACGATCCAACTCGTGGGCCAATACGCGATCGCCCCAACCTGGGCAGACGGCCATGACACCGGGTACTACACGTTCGAAGCGCTCCGAGCGCATTGTCCGTGCGACGAATGCACGGGCCGGCGGGGCGCGCAGTCTTCCAATCCGTAGTCCAATCCATAGAAGGAGACCAGATGATCGTCGCCACAACACCGTACCTGGCGGGCTACCGGGTTACCGAGGTTAGGGGCCAGGTGTTCGGGCTTGTCGTCAGGAGCCGCGGGTTCGCCGGCAACTTCGCCGCCGGACTTCGATCGCTCGTGGGCGGCGAGATCCACGAATACACCCAGCTTCTCGAGGACACGCGACGCCAGGCCCTCGACAGGATGGTCCAGAACGCGGGCCTGATGGGCGCCAACGCCGTCCTCTCGATGAGGTTCGACTCGTCGGAAATCGGCACAACGATGTCCGAAATCGTGGCCTACGGTACGGCCGTGGTCGTCGTGCCGGACGCCAACGCCGGCGCACCCGTCAACGAGTGACCAAGCGAATCTGACTGGCCGGCGCCGCGCGTCCTGCCTGCGGGCGGCGCCGTCCGGACGGGTTCTACTTGCGCTATGGCGCCGGCTGCGCAGAATGGGCCGATACATCCGTGGGTGACCGCGGAAGCAAGAGGCGATTTACGGACTGACGTGACGGCTATAGATAGGAGGAGCGCGCCGGGGCCTACCCCAATTGGGTCCGAGGCGAGTTCCGAATTCCCCTATATCAATCGCGAGCTGAGTTCGCTCGAGTTCCAACGCCGCGTCCTGCACGAGGCGGCCGACTCGCGCAACCCGCTGCTGGAACGCGTCAAATTCCTGGCCATCTTCGCCAGCAACATGGACGAGTTCTTTCAGATCCGCGTCGCCGGCCTCATGGAGCAGGCTCGGGCACGCGCCGTGCCGAACTCTCCCGGCGAGAAACCCGCGGCCGAGCAACTCACCGAGATCAGGCAACGCTTCCGGGAGCTGCTCGCCGAGCGGCGGCGCGTATTCGATGGCGTTTGCTCGGACCTGGGCGCGGCGGGGATATCGATCGTCCAATATGCCGACGTTCCCGAGCACCATGCCGAGCTCCGGCAGCGCTTCATCGACGACATGTACCCCGTCCTGACACCGCTCGCCGTCGACCCGGGCCATCCGTTCCCGTATATCAGCACTCTGAGCCTCTCGATCGCCATCCGCATGGAAAACCCGGATGGCGGCCCCGACCGCTTCGCTCGAGTCAAAGTTCCGCCGATCCTGCCCCGCTTCGTCCAGATCGGCCCGAGCACTTTTGTCCTGCTGGAGCAGGTCATCGCCGCCAATCTGGACCAGCTCTTCTCCGGCATGACCATCCTTGAGACGCACCTCTTCCGCGTGACCCGCAACGCCGATCTCGAGATCGAGGAAGACGAAGCGGACGATCTGTTGCTGGCGATCCAGGAGGAGTTGCGACGCCGGCGCTTCGGCGAGGCGGTTCGGCTCGAAGTGGACGAGGCCATGCCGCCTGCTATGAGGCAAGTGCTGGAGCGCGGAGTGGGTGTAAGCCCCGACGATTGCTATGAGATCGGCGGAATGATCGATCACACAAGCCTGTGGCAGATCGCCGGGCTGGACCGGCCCGACCTGAAGCTTCCTCCCTACACGCCGGTCTTGCCGCCACGCCTCGTGCCCCCGGACGAGGACGAGCCGGCCGACGTTTTCACCGCGATCCGGGCCGGCGACCTGCTCGTGCACCACCCGTACGAGAGCTTCGCCGCATCGACCCAGCGGTTCATCGCCCAAGCCGCGGCCGATCCCGACGTTCTCTCCATCAAGATGACCCTGTACCGCACGAGCGGAGACTCGCCGATCGTGCGCGACCTGATCGCCGCCGCCGAGCGGGGCAAGCAGGTCGTAGTGCTCGTGGAGATCAAGGCCCGCTTCGACGAAGAGGCGAATATCGGCTGGGCGCGGCAGCTCGAGCAGGCCGGCGCGCACGTCGTCTACGGTCTGGTGGGGCTCAAGACGCATTCCAAGACGTCACTGGTGGTTCGGCGCGAGGGCTCCAGCCTGCGCCGATACGTCCACATCGGGACCGGAAACTACAACTCCGGGACCGCGCGGCTGTACACGGACCTGGGTCTGCTCTCATGCCGACCGGAGCTCGGGGCCGACGTGAGCGACCTCTTCAACGTCCTCACCGGGCTTTCGCGTCAACGGGACTTCCGGCGGTTGATCGTGGCCCCGATGAACCTGCGCACCTGGATCCTGGACATGATCCGGCGCGAGACGGACCATGCCCTGGCCGGCCGACCCGCAAGGATCGTCCTGAAGCTCAACTCCCTGGTGGATCCGGCCTGCGTGGCCGCCCTGTACGGCGCCGCACAGGCCGGCGTCCAGGTCGACCTCATCATCCGCGGCATCTGCTCACTGTGGCCGGGCCTGGACGGTGTCAGCCAGGGTATCCGGGTCCGCTCGATCGTGGGGCAGTACCTGGAGCATTCCCGGGTCTTCCATTTCGCCAACGACGGCCGGCCGGAGTGGTACATCGGCTCCGCCGATCTGATGGAGCGCAACCTGGACCGGCGGGTCGAAGCGATCGTTCCGGTCGAGGATCTCGGAGCTCAGGAGCGGATCAGAGGCATCATCGACGTCATGCTCGTCGACGATCGCCGCTCGTGGCAGCTCGGTGCGGACGGGGAATACCGCCGGACGGAGGAGTTGAACGGCAAGCCCGGGGCAATCGACACGTTCGAGACCCTTCAGGCGATGGCGATCAAGTCGGCGGCCACGGCGGTTGCGCCACGGCGACCGCATGCCGGGGCCGGCTCGCTCGACCCACGAGCCTGAGATCGGGGCGGCAAACATGGCGGCAGGTCGCAAAGTCGAGGTCGAGTTGAAGTACGAAGTCGTCGCGGGCGGAGACGCGGACCGGTATCTGGTTGCGCCCGAATTCGGCCCTTTCAAGCCCGCGGGCCAGGTCAGGTCGATCCAACTCGAGGATCGCTATCTGGACTCTGCCGACTGGGCCCTGGCTCGGGCCGGTTTCGCGGCTCGACTGCGCCGCACGTCGCACGGCACGCAGATCTGCCTCAAGACGAACGCGGCTGCCGGCGGTCGAGTCCAACGTCGTGAGGAGATCGAGGGCCCCGCCGATCCCGCTCAACCACCCACCGCCTGGGCGGCCTCCCCGGCCCGCTCGGTGATCCTCGAGCTGTGTGGCGACGAGCCACTCGTCGAGTTGTTGACCCTGCGGCAGTTGCGCAGGCAGCGCCGGCTCGAATCGGCCGAAACGCGAGTAGAGCTGAGCGTCGACGAAGTCACGGTCACGATCGGTGACCGCGAGCTCGATCGCTTCGAAGAGCTGGAAATCGAGTTGAAGCGTGGCCACGAGCAGCCCCTGGAGGCGCTCGCCGACATACTGGACCGAGACCGCGCCATGCGAAACGTCTCTCGCTCGAAGCTCGATCGGGCGGTGCGCGCCATGCGGGCGGCGCTCCCGGATATGCCCCATGAGGTCCAGTCGCGCTGGCAGTCGGCACCGGCGGATCTGCTCGGCCAGGAGGCCGACACCCCCGCAGACGACATCAGCGACGCGGCCGCACAATCCGCGAACCCGGTTGCGGCCGAGGTTCCCGTACCTGCGGCGTTCGCAGACGAGCAGACATGGCCTCTGGACGCGCAGCCGACGCCCGACGTACCCGCGGTCGCCCCAATTCGAACGGGCGGAGCTCGCGCTCTCGGCGTACGGACGGAAGACACCATGTCCGAAGCCGCCTGCAAAGTCCTGAACTTCAACCTCGAACGGCTGCGGAGCCGCGAGGCGGAGGTTCGAACCGGCTCGGACGCCGAAGCGCTCCACGACATGCGAGTGGCGACCCGCCGAATGCGGGCCGCGTGGCGCGTTTTCGAAGACGCCTTCAAGGTGGGCCGGACCCGGAAGCTCAGGCACCGCCTCGAGACGGTGGCCGACCGGCTCGGAGCGGTGCGAGACCTCGACGTCCTGATCGACGGCCTAGAGACATACCGTTCGAGTCTTGGCGAAGCGGCCGACTCGTCCGGCCTGGATCCCCTCCAGTCTGTGTGGCGCCGGCAGCGGAAGGCGGCTCGGACGTTGCTCCTCGAGGATCTCGACTCGCCCCGGTACGCCAACTTCCTCAAGGATATGGAGGAGTTCCTGGGCGGCGGGGCGGCTGCCGCGGCCATCGCTGCGGGGCCGACCGCACCGCATCGCGTCAAGGACAGCGCGCCATCCCTGATCTGGGTCGCCTACGAGGCCGTGCGCGCCTACGAACTCGTGCTGCCCTGGGCCGATGTGAAGACGCTGCACGACCTTCGGATCGCGGCAAAGTGGCTCCGTTACGGTCTGGAGTTCTTCGGCGAGGCCCTCGGCCCGGACGCGACGCCTCTGCTTGCACGGGTCGTGGCGTTGCAGGACCACCTGGGCTGCCTCCACGACGCCGACGTGGCCGCCAAGCTGGCTCGCGACATCCTCGTGACTCGCGCCGACGGGCTCTCCCGACTCGAGGCAGAAGCGATCGGGGCATATCTCCGTTCGAATGAGCGGGAGCTTGCCAGACGTCGCCGCACGCTGGGACCGATCTGGCGAGCCGTGGCCGGGGCGCCGTTCCGTCGAGCTCTGGGACGAGCCACGGCCGCGCTTTAGCCCGGATCCACCGGTCACGCGCCGCAGATCGCCCGTTTCCTCGTCCCGGCACTTCCCGGCACGGGCTAATGGCCGGGCGCTCGTCCGCCGACGCTATGTCGAAGACCTGAGCGCCTGATCCCACTCCGCCGGCTCAACCGAAGGACCATCGAGCTAGCACGCCGCGGTCTTCCTGCTTGCGCTCGCGCCGAATGGCGGCCGTGGTGCGATGATCAGCGCGTGAGCGGCACCGCGGAGATCCAGCTTCACCTGTTGCGGCATGCCCATGCCGGCGACCCTATGAAGTGGAAAGGCCCCGACGATGCGCGCCCACTCTCGGAGAAGGGCCGCCTCCAGGCCGAGGGGCTCGGCATTCTACTGGCCGATGCCGGCTTCGATCCCGACGCGATCCTGAGCTCGCCGAAGTTGAGGGCCCTGGAGACCGCCCGCCTGGTGGCCACGCCGCTGGGGATGCCGGTGCGGGTCATCGATATGCTCGGCGGGCCACTGGACATCGATGCGGTGGATGCCTTGCTGGAAGCCGCCGGCAACCCGCGCCGGCCCGTGCTGGTGGGCCACGACCCGGACTTCAGCGAGCTGGCGGCCGACCTCGCGGGGGTGGCGGAGCTGCCGATGCGAAAGGGCGCGCTCGTCCGGATCGACCTGACGCGCCCCCTCTCGCCGGGCTCCGGGGTTCTTCGGTGGCTGCTGCCGCCCGAGTTGCTGGTCACTCGCGACTGACCACCGATCGGGCGGGCACCTGGCTGTCTCGCAGGGTCGTCCTGAGGTTGACCTGACCGCGCGGGTGGCTATGCTTCCCACCCGACGGACGCGCAGGCAATAGAGCCGGCCGACGTCCAGCGCGAGCGCACAATAGCAAAGGGGATCCCGATGGCCAAGAAGCGAGCGCCGACTGCGAGCCGCACAGGCAAGGAGACCGCGTTGGCGCGCCGCAAGGATCTTCGCCGGCGTCTTCGCAAGTTGGAGCGACGGCTCGCCGATGCGGCGCGGCTTGAACGAAGAAGGCTGCGCAAGCTCGAGCGAGCCCTGTGGCGTCGGCAGCGCATCGAAGCGGCCATCGCTGAGATCCGGGGAGGAAAGGCGTCGAGCAAGTCGGCGAAGCGTGCCGAAGTGCCGGCGGCCGCTCCGACCGTGGCCGTGGCCCAGGCAGCCGCGCCCCAGGCAGCCGCGGCCCAGGCAGCCGCTCCGAAGCCAGCGGCCCCCCAGGCAGCCGCTCCGAAGACTCCGGCCGCCAGGGCCTCCGCCCCCCGAGCCCGGGCAACCAGCGGCGCGAGGCGCACGCCAGTCAGGAGGACCACTCCGCCTCCCGCCGACGGCGCTGGCGGGAGTTCCGGGCCGGCACCCTCTGGCTCGCCAGAGGCGTAGCCGCCCGCGGTTCCTCGCCACCAAGGCCGGGGCGTGTCCGGCGCGACCCGCATCGGATCGCCTCGCTGATATCGCGACGCACGAACCTCTCGTATCGGGCCATCCTGGAGCTTCTGGGCGCCCCCGGCGACGAGGCCGGCATTCCGGCCCGCGACCACTGATTTCGGCCGACAACGGTATGCTTGCCGAACGGGAGCGTCCCCGTGCGGGATCCATTGCCACCGATGTCCGCTCGGACCGACGGCTCGTCGGAGCTGACCAGAGGTCGGGCGTGCAGGAGAGCAATCGCTTCGTCGCTTACAGTCATCGGGAAGTCCTCGATCGTGAATTGCAGCAGGTCCGCGCCGGCGTGGTTCGCATGGGCGACCTCGTGGCAACGGCTATCGACGGAGCCATAGACGCGCTTTCCCGCCAGGACCTGCAGGCAGCCGCGGCTGTCGTTGCCGACGATCGCAAGATCAACCTCGCCCAGACCGAACTGTCGTCGCTGATCATCACCACGATCGCGACGCAGGCCCCGGTGGCCGGAGACCTGGGGTTCCTCGTGTCGCTGTCGCACGTTACTTACGAACTCGAGCGCATCGGCGACCACGCAGCGGGCGTGGCCCGTCAGATCGCCAGAATCGTCGACTGCAAACCGGACGGCCAGCCCGTGGGCGGGACCGGCCTGGATCGAATGGGCGAACTGGCCAGCGGGATCTTCCGCGGAGTCCTGTTCGCTCTCGTCGATCTGGACGTGGAGGCTGCTCGAAAGGTCGCAGCTCAGGATGACGAGATCGACCGGCTCTACCACGCCTATTTCGATCGCACGCTCGACCGCATGCGCCGAGAACCGGCCTTGGTCGAGGTCGGCGCCCACCTCTTGTTCGCCGCCAAAGACTTCGAGCGCATCGGCGACCGTGTCACCAACATCGCCGAAGAAGTTGTGTTTCTGTCGACCGGCCTGGTCGAAGATCTAAACCCCTAGAGCGCCGCCAGACACAGAGGACGAAATGGCCAAAGGCAAATCCAAGAAACCCGGCAAGGCTCGGAAGATCGAGACGGCCGTAACGGCCGAAGCTCCCAAGACGGTCGCCATTCCACGTGGCGTTCGCAAGCACCTGAAGCAACTCGAAGGCCAGCTCGAGGGCGCCGCCCGCAAAGAGCACAAGCGACTTCAGCAGCTGGAACGGGCCCGCCAGCGGCGCCAGCTGACCGAGCTGGCATTAGACAAGTTGCGCGGCCCCGCGTCCCAGCCGGCCCCGGCCGATTCGAAGAAGCCGGCGGACTGACGCTCAGAGGCTCGGCGCCGCGCTGGGTCCCGGGCCGGCAGGCTCTGCCTGGGCCATCGCCGTGCCGTTGCCCGCGGAAGAAGTCGTACTTCCAGGCGCAGACGGCGCCGCAGGGATCGTGAACGAGAACGTGGATCCTTCGCCCTCCACGGACTCGACCCAGATGCGCCCCCCGTGTGACTCGACCACGTGCCGGGCGATCGATAGGCCCAGCCCCGTGCCGCCCCGTCCGCGAACCCGTGCCCGGTCCACTTTGTAGAAGCGCTCGAAGATCCGGCTTCTGTCACCAGCCGGCACGCCTATGCCGGGGTCGCGCACCCACGTGACGGCCTCTGCCTTGCCTTCGCGAACCCCGACGACAATCTCCCCGCCGTTGGGACTGAACTTCACGGCGTTGTGCAGCAGGTTGATCAACACCTGGCCGAGCCGATCCTCGTCGCCGCGAACACGCACGACCTGGTCCGGCACTTCCAGCCGAATCCGCAAACCCTGCCTCTCGGCGAAGAGCCGCAGCCGCTCGCTTGTCGACTGGGCCAGACGAACCATGTCCACGTCGTCAAGGAGCAGCTGAGTCGTCCCGCTCTCGATCTTCGACAGATCGAGCAGCTCATTGACCATCTGTGTCAGATGGCTCGTCTCGATCTCGATCTTGGAGATCCGGTCTCGCAGACGAGGAGACGCGGACTCCGCGTCGCGGGCGGCCGTCTCCGCGAGGAGGCTGATGGTCGTAAGCGGCGTGCGCAGCTCGTGAGAGAGATTGTCGATGAACTCGGCCCTGATCCTCTGCAGGCGGCGCAGCTCGGAGACGTCTTCCATGACCAGCCATACGCCGCTCACGGGCGAACGGCGCGCTCGGACGGTGATGGTCTGGCCGGCAGTGGACCGGATCGAGAGCTCGCCGTTCGCCGACCCATCATCCATGGCCGCCCGGGCAATCCCTTCGACGCGCGTGTCCACAAAGGCCTCGAGGGCGGGACGGCCGACCATCGTCCCCGGGCGTCTCTCCAGGATTGCATGTGCGGCGACGTTGGCGAACTCCACAACCAAATCGTCGCGAAGCCGCACGATGCCGGCGGTGACGAGTTCGGTCAGGTAGCCCGTGTCGTGGCCTACCTGCTCGGCGTGCCAGCGGGCGGAATCGGCCTCGTCGAGTGCTTCTCTGACGCGCCGCTCGACATCGTCGGCGTCGGTGGCGCCCGTTGCGTCCGCCAGACGCTCGATCGTCCGGCCGCGCGAGATTGCGAGGCCCGCCAGGTAGCCGGCGAGCACGACCAACCCCGCGATGAAGACCACCACCACCGGATCCATGAGTCGAGCATGGCACAGTGCGGCGACTTCGACACTTCAATTGGGACCGACTGGCGGCCAGACTCGCCGACCGCTACGCTAATGGCGTCCAAGGTGGGAGGGTTGGCCAGTCCGGCCGCATCACCGGACCCGCCCAGCGGACTCAAGGCTTCCGGAGGTATATGTGCCGTCGTTCCGACTGATACCGCGCGACGAACGCTTCTTCGACCTCTTCGTCGAAGACGCAGCCAACGTTCTCGACGGCGCTCGTCAGCTCGAGGCGATGCTGCGCACGTTCGACAACCCCGACAAGACGGCCAAGAAGATCCGCGACACCGAGCATCGCGGCGACGAGATCAGTCACAACATCGGCCGCCGTCTCGAGGCCACCTTCGTCACGCCCTTCGACCGCGAGGAGATCCACGCCCTGATCAGTGGCCTGGACGACATCCTCGACATAGTCGAAGAAGTGGCCGACACGTTCGTTCTGTACGGCATCGCCTCGCCGACGAAGACCTCGGTCAAGCAGGCCGCGCTGATCGTCCTGTGTTGCGACCAGATCCACCAGGCTCTGAGCCACCTGCGCGGCTTCAAGGACCTCGACCGCTTCGTCATCGAGATCTCCCGGCTGGAGAACGAAGGCGACCGTCTGGAGCGATCCGCCATCGCAGGCCTCTTTGAAGACGGCACCAAGACGATCGACGTCCTCAAGTGGAAGGACATCTACGCCCTCCTGGAAGACGGTATCGACAAGTGCCAGGATGTCGCTCAGATGATCGAGCGCATCGTCGTCAAGCACGCCTGAGGGGGGCGGCCCCGCGGGCGGCTCACCGATCGGGCCCGTTTCTGGCGCTTACGCCTGGTGGGGGTGCGAAACGCGGATGGGCCGGCACGATTAGCCTCCGGAGGTCCGACGGCGGGGCGTGTGAGCCGACTCTGAGCGTGACACGCAGCCCCGGCCGGCCGGCCGGTGGGCTCGACCGTGCCCCGGTTGCGTTTGCTACCACAGGCAGACGTATGCGAAGGAACCGGGAGGCCGCCGCACCGCGCCACACTCCCATGCTGCGGCCGCGCCACTCTCCGGGCGCCGCCTGCTGAACCGCCGCAGCTGAAGAACGTTCACGGACCCGGAACACGGCGTTAACAACGTCCGACCACAGTCGGGCGATGGCGCAGGTGCGGAACGACGTCCCGGTTGCCGCTCCGGGCCCGGTTAGGGGCGGCCCTCTCGCCTCTACCGACACGATCCCGGCCGGCTGGCTTGCACTGGCAGACCCGGGCGGCCCGATGGACCTCGCCCAACTCTTTCCGGACTTGGACATTCGAGTGGAGCGCGGGTCGGGGACCTTCTCGGAGGCACTATCTTCGGCTGAGCCGAGCCTCGTGGTTCTGATCGCGCCACCCGCAGGCCCCGGCGATTTGCAGCGCGTGGCCGGCTGGCGCGCGACGCATCACCGCTCGCGGGCAGTGCTGCTCAGCCCGCATCAAGCCGTTGCGGCGCGACTGCACGCTCTCGAACCGGGCTTCGATGACGCCATCGACCTCTCGTCGGATCCGATGGAAGTGGTCGGACGGCTTTCCATCGCGGGTCGACGGGGAAACGAAACGGAACGTGTCCCAGACGGTCGCATCGCCATTGGCTCCGGAGTCGAGCTAGACCACCGGGCTCACGCCATCCGCCGCCACGGCAAGCTGCTGCCGTTGCACCCACAGGAACTGGCCCTGCTCGACTTCCTTGTATCGAACCCGGGCCGCGCTTTCTCGCGGGCGGAATTCGTCCGGAGCGTGTGGCACGACGTTGCCACGCATCCTCGGGTCGTGGACGTGTACGTCTTCTGGCTGCGCTCGAAGATCGAACTTGATCCGGCCAATCCCGTCCACCTGCTCACCGTCAGGGGCTCGGGCTACCTGTTCGATCCGCCAGTGTTCCCCCACCCGGAGGGTAGGCCGGAAGCCAGCGAACGTTAACAAGCCGCCAACACGCCGTTAAGCGCCGACGTCGACCATCCGGCCCGGAACCTTGGAGAAGACGACACAACCGAAGTGCCGAACGGCGAAGAGGAAGAGGAGAGATTACGTTGGTCAACGGGACTCGAAGATTCGGTGCCCTGGCCGTCGCGGCCGCGTTGATTGCGGGGGCCTGCTCGGGCAGCGCCGCCTCGCCGACCGCCACCGACACGGGAAGCGCCGCGCCCTCTGGAAATTGCGTGACCGGCAGCATCACCGCCGCCGGCTCGACGGCCCTGCAGCCGCTCGTTCAGGC
>Ga0209014_10000316_pt1 | contig 27977 bp, 22 predicted proteins | sample BarGraNGADG00212_FD_184491 | JGI IMG/M metagenome (GOLD analysis project Ga0209014, IMG submission 184491) | Arctic peat soil microbial communities from Barrow, Alaska - Barrow Graham LP Ref core NGADG0002-212 (SPAdes) (version 2) | ecosystem: Environmental > Terrestrial > Soil > Wetlands >...
AACAGATCATCCGGGCCTGTTATCTGGACCGCAAAGATCCGGCCGGCAAGTGGGAGGAAATCAGACGCGATGCGACCGCCATCAAGAAGTGGCTGGGAGGGCTGAAGGCGGCCTATTTCCACATCGAATCCGCCCATTGCGACCTCCGGATCACGCCAGGTGCGCAGCGGAAATGGTCGGGGGTATCCGGCCACAACATCCCCAGTTTCGAACTCTTCGTCTCCCCGGACTGGCGCGGCACCGAGGGGACCTACTACGCGAACCTCCCCTCCTACCGGAGCGGCAACTACGTCGAGGGGGTGAAACTGACCTTTGAAAGGGGGAACGCCGTCGAGATCCACGCCGAGACCGGTGAGGCGTTCACTGTCCGTCAGCTTGCGATGGACAGGGGTGCGAAACGGATCGGCGAGTTTTCCCTGACCGACCGGCGCTTCTCGCGGATCGACCGGTTCATGGCCGACACCCTCTTTGACGAAAACTTCGGCGGGGAGAACGGAAACTGCCACATCGCCGTCGGGGCCTCCTACACCGACACCTACGCCGGCGATCCCGCCGCGATGACCGGAACGCTCAAGCGGAAGTTGGGCTTCAACGACTCGGCCCTCCACTGGGACCTGGTGAACACGGAGGCCAAAACGGTCACGGCGCACTGGCCGACGGGGAAAAAGGTCGTGATCTACGAGAACGGATGTTTCCGTTGCTGAGGGCGGTCAGGGATCGGCACGAAAATCCTTGACCCCGCCGGGCGGAATATGACACGGCGCCGGGGTCAGACCATTGCCGGCCCTTCGTACCGCTCCGCCAACTCCTCGTCGAGGCCTTCCCGGTCCTGTTTCAGCGCATAGGGGAGGTAGTTGAGGATATCTTGGGCCGTGATCCCGTCCTCCCCCTTGTCCGCGGCGGCCAGATCCCCGGCAAGGCCGTGGAGGAACACCCCTTTGCGCACCGCCTCCTCCAGCGGGAGGCCGAGGCCGTACATGGCGGCGATCGTCCCGGTGAGGACATCCCCCGCCCCCGCCGTCGCCATCCCCGGATTCCCGCTCAGGTTGATGAAGACCCGCCCCTGCGGCGTCCCGATCAGGGAGTGGGCGCCTTTGAGGACGATCCACCCCTTCAGATCCGCGCAGCACTTCCGGAGGATCGGGATCCGTCTTTTTTCGATTTCCATAATCGACTTCCCGGTGAGGCGCGACATCTCCCCCGGATGGGGAGTCAGGATCGTCGGCGCCCGGCGGCCCCGGATGATCTCCGGATGACCTGCCAGGGCGGTGATCCCGTCACCGTCGACGAGAAGCGGTTTTTCAATGCCGGCGGCCAGTTCCCGGACGAGTTGCTGTGTCTCATCCGCGAGGGAGATGCCCGGACCGATTACGACCATGTCCACCCGTCCGGCCAGCGAAAGGAGGGCTTCTCTGTTCTTCATGGAGAGGCTTCCCTCCGTGGTTTCCGCCTGGGGGACGAAAACAATCTCGCTTCCGCGCGTTGCCAGGAAGGGGGTCATCGACCAGGGGGCGGCAAGGCGGGCATACCCCCCGCCCGCCTTCAGAAACGACATGGCGGAAAAGTAGGGAGCGCCGAAATAGCCGGCGGCGCCGGCGATGAACAGAACGTCCCCCACGGCTCCCTTGTGGGCCGTCGGTTTCCGCGACGGAAGCGGAATGGAGCCGTTTGTCTCGACCGAGATTGCGTCATCGTCGTACAGGGAGGGGGGGAAGGAGATATGCGAGACATGGAGCCGGCCGCAGAGGCCGCAGCCGGGGTAGAGCATATTTCCGATCTTGGGAAGGCCGAAGGCGACGGTATGGTCCGCCCGGATGGCCACCCCCAGAATTTCTCCCGTATCGCCATGGACGCCGGAAGGGATGTCCAGGCTGAGAACCGGCAGGCCGGACGAATTGATCTGTTCGATCACCTCCCGGCAGACACCGTCGACGTCGCGGTCGAGACCCGTCCCGAAAAGGGCGTCGACGATCCCGTCCACGTGGAGGAGTGCCGACCGGACGGCTTCAACATCCGAAACCGATGACACTTCCACCGGGAGCTTCGCGAGGATGGCAAAATTGGTCTTTGCCGCTCCCCGGAACTGCGAGCTGTCTCCAACGAGGAAGACGCGAGGGTTCCCGCCGCCCGAGAGGATAAGTCGCGCCACGACCAGCCCATCGCCGCCGTTGTTTCCGGCCCCGCAGAAGAGGAGATACCGCCTGCCGGCGACCCCCCACTCCCGGGAGAGGATCTCGAAAGCCGCCCGTCCGGCGTTCTCCATGAGGATCGCCTCGGGGATCCCCAACCCCTCGATGGCCTGGCGGTCCATCGCCCGCATCTCACCGACGCTGCTGACCTTCATTGTCCACCTCCCGTTTTCATGCGCCACGGTCGCATGGCCGCCGCCCTGCACCGGAACGGACCTATCCCGTTTCGGATTCGCCGGGTTCCATTCAAGAGATTATATGCAAAACGGAAAACTTTGCAACCCGAATGGGATCACTGTCGGAGGATGTCAAAGCGAATCGCCGCATGTAACCCGGCAAAAACGCCTTGCCGGAATTCCGATCGGCATGGCGTTTTGTTGATGATGGGCTTTTTTGCTGACCGCTCAGCGTCCGGGAAAAACGATTTCAACCCGGAGGGCCGGGCGTTAAAAGGTGCCGGGGTATTTGCCGCCGTCGATCAGCAGGTTCTGGCCGGTGATGAAGCTGGCCTGGACGCTGCAGAGATAGGCGCAGTATTGGCCCAACTCGGCAGGATCGCCGAAGCGGCCCGCGGCGACCTGGCCGATCCGGATGGCCCGCATCTCTTCGTACGATCGTTTCTGGACCTTGGCCAGCGCCTGCGTATTGGATTTGTGGCGCTCGGTATCGAAATCGCCGGGCAGCAGGTTGTTGACGGTTACGTTGTGTTTGGCGACCTCGCGGGCAACCCCGGCGACGAAGCCGGTCAGGCCGGACCGGGCGCCGTTCGAAAGCCCGAGGATGCTGATCGGGGCCTTCACCGCACTCGAGGTGATGTTCACGATGCGCCCGAACTTGCGGGCGATCATGCCGTCCACCGTATCCTTGATCATGAATATGGCTCCCAGCATGTTGCCGTTGAGCGCCGCGATCCAGGCGGCGCGATCCCAGTCGCGGAAGTTGCCGCTGGGCGGTCCGCCCGAGTTGTTCACCACGATATCGGGCTCTGGGCATGCCTTGAGCACCGCGGCCCGTCCCTCGTCGGTGGTGATGTCCACCGCGACCGGCGTCACGTTGACACCCGTGGCGGCTCGGATCTCCTCTGCTGCGGCCTCGATGTTGGCGAGCGTACGGGCGACGATCGTCACGTCCACCCCCTCGCGGGCCAACGACATCGCGCACGCCTTACCCAATCCGGCACTCGCCCCCCCGACGATCGCCTTTCTTCCTGCAATTCCAAAATCCATGCTTCTTCCTCCTTTTCCGTAATGCCTACCGGGCATTTGATGAGCGGTTAATAGCTTTGCGCCATATATTTTTGCAGCGCTTCCATCGTGCGCTCCTTCTGCTCTTTGATCAAGCGATCGGCCTGATCCATATCCCTCGCCTGGAGTGCCTGAATGATTTTCTTATGCTCCTCCACGGACGCGGCGGCCCGTTCCGGAACATACGAGAAAACACTCGGCCAGCGTTCGAACGTGTCCCAGAGATCGCAAATCATCTTGTAAAGGCGGGGGAAAGGCGCCGCTTTGTAGATTCTCAAATGAAAAAGTTTATTGATGCCGGCAAGGATTTCGTATCGGTTCTGCTGGATCGCCATTTCCATTTCGCGGTTCTTCCTGTTCAGGAAATCGATATCCTTTTCCGTTATATGGGGACTTGCCAGTCTTGTGGCGAGTTCCTCCAGCGCAATTCGGATGAGGTATATTTCAACCAGCTCTCCCTCGTCAATTTTCGTAACAATGGCGCCCATGTGGGGCGTAAAATCGATATACCCTTCGCTTTCCAGTCTTCGGATCGCTTCCCGGACAGGGGTCTCGCTCAGTCCGAAAGTTTTCGCAAGCTCAGCCATGACCACCTTCTGGCCGGGCTTCAATTTCCCCTTGATGATGCTCTGTCGCAGTTTGTCATAGACAGCCACATTTTTCGTTTTGGAAACGATAGCCATATTTTTTGCACCATTTCGTTGCACTAATCTGTCGGTGGAAGTTCTATATCCTATAGGATATTCATAGTCAAGATTTTTTCATTTTCCTGTTCCACTTGAATATTCATTTGTTTGATATCATTTATTATTTATACAAAGGACCGTACGTCTCCGGCCCCATATCCATCGTCACAAACCATCAAAAAATCCCTTGACAAGCAAAAATTCAACTGCTAAGTCTCGCGGGAAAGTTCTTGTTCACATCACAGATCAGAGGTGACCAATGCTTGCGGGTGAACCTGTTATTGAAGCCAAAGATGTTTTTCGGGCCTTTATCGCCAGAGGAGACGGCGGGAAACGATACCCCATTCTCGCCCTGCAGGATGCAAACCTTTCGATCGAGAAAGGCGAGTTCGTCAGTTTCGTCGGTCCATCCGGCTGCGGTAAATCCACGCTCCTCAACATGGTTGCGGGTGTTTTACAGCCCACGGCGGGTGAGGTCCTCTACAAGGGAAAACCTGTAACCGGCATCAACACCGACGTCGGATACATGACCCAGGACGACAACCTTCTGCCGTGGCGCACGCTGCGCGACAACGTCGAGGTGGCGCTGGAATTTCAAGGCGTGCCGGCAGGCAAACGGCACGAAAGGGCGGCGGAATACATCGCCAAAGTGGGGCTCTGCGGCTTCGAGAACCATTATCCCCACGAGCTATCCGGTGGAATGCGCAAGCGGTGCGCGCTGATCAGAACCCTGATCTACGAGCCGGACATTATCCTGATGGACGAGCCGTTCGGGCCGCTGGACGCGCAGACGCGAGTCATCCTGCAGGATGAGCTGCTCAAGCTCTGGGACGGCACCGGCAAAACGATCGTCTTCGTCACGCACGACCTGGTGGAGGCGATTGCGCTTTCGGACCGGATCGTCCTGTTCAGCCGGGCGCCGGGAAGGATCAAGCAGGTGTACAAGGTTCCGCTCGGCCGTCCGCGCGACGTGTTTCACATCCACTCCGAGCCGGAGTTCCCCGCGTTCTTCGACCGGCTGTGGCGCGATCTGAAGGAAGAGATTACCGAAGTGGAATTGAAAGCCTCGTAAATAATGGCAACGGCCTTGAATCCGGGGCGACTTCGTAAAAAGCTCCAGAGGCAAGGTGTGCGAGGCCTGAGGAATGCGGCGTACTTTTCCGTACGCCGCAGTGACGAAGGACGAAGCATATGGACGTTTTACGAAGTCGATGGAATTGAGGGCGAAATAATGGCATATACATGCGATAATCAGACGATGAAGGGTGCGGTGGAGGGAAGCCGCGGTCAGCAGATCCTCCGCGAAACAGAGATTAAAGACAACGCGCTCGAGCGGAAGCATAACCGTGACACCCGGATCGGGCAGGTGCTCCTGGGCCTTGCGCTGTTCTGTCTCTGGGAATTCGGCTCCGGCGTTATCGTAGACCAGTTCTTTGTCAGCAAGCCCAGCAAGATTCTGGAGTCCATCTGGGGGATGCTTACCAAGGAAGAACTGCTCTACCACATGCAGTTTACGGTCACCGAAGCGCTGGTCGGCTATGCGATCGGCGCGGGCGCAGGGCTCTTGTCGGGATTCCTCCTCGCCCGGATTGACATTGTCTACCGCATCGTTCAGCCGTTTATCATCGGCTTTTACGGCGTTCCCCGAATCGCCCTGGCGCCGCTGTTCATCCTGTGGTTCGGGATCGGGATCAGCTCGAAGATCGCGGTGGCGGCGGTCATGGTATTCTTCATCGTGCTGATCAACACGATCGCCGGCATCCGATCCGTCCCGGTGCAACTCCTGCAGGTGACAAAAGTGATGGGCGCATCCGAATGGGATCTCAACTGGAAGGTCATCTTTCCTTCCGCGACCCCGTTCATCATCGCCGGCCTGCAGATTGCGGTACCCCAGGCGATGATCGGCGCCATTGTCGGCGAGTTCATTTCCAGCAACCGGGGCGTTGGCCATCTGATCAACAAGGCGTCCGGCTGGCTCGATACCCCCGGTCTTTTCGCCGGGATCTTCGCGTTGATGATTGTTGTGCTGTTGATGAACTATGGGGTCACGGTCATCGGAAACCGCCTGATGCGCTGGAATCCGAAGTACGGAAACATGCGGGAACCTGTGTAACATTTTGTAACATAACGTTAACATGAAGGAAGGGGAATGATATGGAACTGAAAAGAAAATGGCGATGGGGGATCAGCCTTCTGGTCATCGGAATGCTGATCGCGGGTTCGGACATGAGTGTCTATGCGCAGGGGCAGAAAATCAAGATCCGCGAGGCGCACACGGAAACGCTGTTCATGGCGCCCGTCTACATCGCGGAGGCGGCCGGATACATGGCCGAAGAGGGGATCGATCTGGAACTGACCGAGGTGGATAGCGGGGCGCTGGCGATCGCGGCCCTCGTCTCCGGCGGCGTGCAGTTCGTGGACGCCGATCCGTTCATGGCGGTCCAGCTTGCGAAACAGGGCAAGTCGATCCAGTTCATCTATAACCTGACCAAGCGGGTCACCCTCGACATGGTGGTATCCAAGGAGGTGATCGCAGCAAAGAAGCTCAGCCGTAACATGCCGATCGGCCAGCGGTTCGCGGCCCTGAAAGGCCTCAAACTGGGGGTTACCAAACCGGGCGCGGCGACCGACGTCTACATGCGCTATTACCTGAAGCGGGCCGGGATCGATCCGGAGCGGGATGTGCAGATCGTGACAGCCGGCGGCGGGGCAGCCCTGCTGGCGGGCATGAAAACCAAACAGATCGATGCATTCCACCTCTCCGCCCCGACGCCCTACCTCGCGCAGCGCGAGGGGTTCGGTGAGGTGATCATCAAGGCTTCGGCGGGTGACGTTCCGGAGCTGGACAACTTCCTCTACACGGGGATCGCCGTCAGCAAGGAGTACGCCGAGAAGAACCCCGATGTGGTCAGGCGGTGGGTCAAGGCGGTGAACAAGGCCAATGTCCTGATGCGGAAGGATGAGGCCGCAGCACTCAAGTACCTTAAAAAGTACTTCCCCCGCATGCCGGATGACGTGATGGCCCTGGCGATGAAGGAGATCATGCCGGCCCTCTCCGCGGACGGCGTGATGAACGAGCAGATGATGCAGAAGCACCTCGACTTCCTCAAGGACACCAAACAGGTCGACTCGACACCTTCCGGCAAGGAAGGGGTACTCTGGACAAACGGCTACTTAAAGTAACCGGCCAGGCATTCTTGGTTTCACCGACACCGACACCCGGCGCCGGGGGTCCGATGGCCCCCGGCGCTTTTCGTCGCCCTGCAGGAGGAGAAGATACCCCTTGACAAAGGCGCATTCTATTTCTAATTGATTACGCGTGCGAAGCAATTGATTCTCGGCAAACAGAATAACGGAGGTGGCTCATGACAGACGATTTTAAGGGATTGACGCGCCGGCAATTTGTCAAGAGTTCCGTCGTGGCGGCAGGCGCCGGGGCGCTTTGGGGGTTCCCCCTGCGCAACGCCTTTGCGGCCTTCCCGGGCCAGACGATCCGGGTCGTCATTCCGACGGAACAGGGGGGAAGCGCCGGCCGGTTGGCCCGGACGTTCTGCGACATCTGGAAGAAATCTCTCGGCGTCAATTTCGAATACGACTTCTATCCGGGGGCGGCCGGCCAGGTGGGGTACGAAACCTATATCGGGCGAAAGGAGCGGGACGGCTACAACCTCCTGTTCGGCAACATGGGCGCGGAGATGATCATGTATACCCTCCGAAATCCGAAATACAGATTCCCGGAGGACTTTTTCTACTTCTGCCGGGTGGACGTGGACGACAGCTGTCTGTTCGTCCGGAAGGAAAGCCCGTTTAAGAAGATCGAGGATGTGGTGGCCGAAGGCAAGAAACGGGCGGTCACCACGGCAACCAGCCGCATACCCCATCCCGCCTCCATCGGCGTCTTGGCGCTTGGGGAGGCCACCAAGTCCAAGTTCAACCTCGTACCCTACGCGGGGGGCAACGCCACCATTGTCGCCGTGCTCAATGGCGAGGCGGATTGCGGGGTCCTGCCCATGGCCAATCCCGTCAGCATGCAGGATCGCATCCGCATTCTGACCGTTTTCGCTGATGAAAATAATCTCGCCAAGCTCTCCGGGAACGCCCCGGTCGTGAACAAAGTGTTCGGCACCAAGATCCCGGAACTGTATTCGGCGCGGGCCTGGGCGATCCACACGGAAGCCGCTCAAAAGTATCCGGACCGTTTCGAGAAACTCAACAAGACCGCCAAGCAGGTCTTCGACGATCCGACCTATCGGGATTGGTACGTCAAGACCGGGGCCCCCTTCGAGACGATCCAGTATGGAGATCGTACGGTCTGTACGAAGTATGTCCAGGAGATGATAGAGCTCACCAAGCGGTACAAGGGGATCCTGGGCGCCGCCAAATAGTTCTTTATAAGAAGGAACAAGATCCATGACTGCAGATCTGGATAAAGGAAAAGCAAGGCGACAGGCGATCGGCGCCGACCTGGTGATCCCAGTGCTGGCCGTTGCGTTTACCATCTATTACTTCAGCACCATCTGGGAGCTGGGATGGGAGGCCAAGGCCAACGGCCTGGCCATCGGGACGATACTGCTCCTGCTGGTCGGGATTCTCCTGGCAAGGATGGTTTTGCAGGTAAAGCGGGGCGAGGCGACGCTCGCTATGGACCGGCTCCTGAAGCCTCTGGAATCCCAGGGCAGGCGGCTGGGCCTGATTGGCGCCATCGTGGCCTTCATCGTCGTTCTCCCCTGGCTTGGCCTCACGCTTACCATCTTCTGTTTCATGTGTGCGACCATGCTCGTCCTCGGCGTCCGGAAACCCCTGCCCCTTCTTACAACGGCGCTTGCCGTCGCCGCCGGGGGCTATGTGGGATTTATCGTCGTACTCAACACACGTTTTCCGCACGGGCCGGTCGAGAACATCTTGGCGCGGATCTTCGGATAGGGGGGACTGAAATGGGTTGGGACTTCAATCTACTGTTTGATCTAATCAAAACGGCCTTCGGGTGGTGGTACATCATCATTCCGGCGGTCATCCTGGGGACTATTGTCGGGGCGGTCCCCGGGTTCAATGCCGCCAACACGCTGATCCTGCTTCTACCCCTCACGCTCTCCATGAAGGTGGAGCTGGCGATGGTCTTCATGGCCTCGCTCTACTGCGCTACGCAGTTGGGCGGGGGAATCCCCGCGATCCTCGTCAACATCCCGGGGACCGGCGGCGCTGCCGCCACGACCCTCGACGGCTACATGATGGCCAAAAACGGCAAGGCCCAGCAGGCCCTGGTCTGCTGCTTCGCCTCCTCGGTCTTCGGCGGGCTGATCACCTCGATCGCCGTCGTCCTGGCGCTTCCCCTCCTGGTCAAGCTGAGTTTTTACATCCGTAGCGTAGAGATGGTGGTGGTAATGTTGTTCGGTCTCACCCTGATCGCCGTCATCGCCACGGAGGACATGCTCAAGGGGCTGATCGCCGGTTTCTTCGGCCTGCTGATCGGGGCGGTCGGCGCCGACCAGATCTTCTCCACGCCGCGGGCGACCTTCGGATTTCTCGAACTGTACGAGGGGGTGCCGTTGGTCCCGGCGCTCATCGGACTTTTCGCCATCTCCGAGGCCCTGGCGATGATCGACAAGCCGACCATCCTGACGGAAGAGGGAAAGGCAAGGGCCGGCAAGGCCCGCTGGGCCGACACCATCGAGGGGCTGGTCATCTCGATGCGTGAATGGTGGCTGATCACCTGGACCGCCTTCGTGGGCCTCATCATCGGCATCATTCCGGGGGCCGGGGCCAGCATCGCGGCCTTCGTCGCCTATCAGCAGGCCCGAACCTTCTCCAAGACCCCCGAGCTCTTCGGGACCGGGATCCCGCAAGGCGTCCTCGCGCCCGAATCGTCGAACAACGGGGTCACCTCGGGGACCCTGGTGCCGCTCATGGCGATCGGCGTACCGGGCGGCAGCACAGCGGCCGTCATGATGGTCGTCTTGCAGTACCAGGGGATCGTTCTCGGGCCGCGTCTCTTCATCCAGAACCCCGAGCTCGCCTACGGCGTCTTCATCTCCATGGTCGTGGCCTACATCTTCATGATCCCCACGATCCTCCCGCTGGCGCGTTACCTCTCAAAGGTCACGCTGATCCCAACCCAGTATCTGGCCCCTCTCATCATCGGGTTCACCATCGTTGGGTCGTTCGCCCCCCGCGAATATATTTTTGACATGGGACTGGCGCTGGCGTTCGGCATTATCGGGTACGTCGCACGCAAAACGGGCTATCACGTGACGGCCATCCTGATCGGAGTCATCCTCGGTCCGATCTTCGAGCGATATCTGATGCGCGCCCTCAGGATATCGCAAGGGGACATCATGGTGCTCTTCTCATCGACCGTCGGAAACGTCCTCTGGGCCATGCTGGTGCTATCGCTATTGCTGCCCTATTTCAGGCAACACCGCATGAGGCGAAAAAGGCTATCGTAAGGGGGCGATGGAGACCCTCAAAGGGTGAACGGAGAAAAAATGGAGAAAATCAAGGTTAAAAATCCCGTCGTCGAACTTGACGGCGATGAAATGGCCCGGGTGATCTGGGGCTGGATTCGGGAGGAGCTCATCCTGCCCTATCTCGATATCGATCTGGTCTACTTCGACTATCACCTCCTGAATCGCGACAGGACCGAAAACCAGGTCGTCCTCGACGCCGTCGAGGCGATTAAGAAATACCGCGTCGGCGCCAAGTGCGCCGCCATCAATCCCGACCAGGCGCGGGTGAAGGAATACGGCCTCAAGAAGGCCTGGAAATCGCCCAACAGCGGGACCCGCAACCGGATCGGCGGCACGCTCTTCCGTCAACCGATCGTGATGAAAAACATCCCCAGGTTGGTCCCCGGCTGGACCAAGCCGATTGTCGTAGCCCGCCACGGCTTCGGCGATCTGTTCGGAGGCGCCGATGTCACCCTGCCGCCCGGGGGCAGCAAGGTGCTCCTGCGGTATCTTCCCCACGACGGGGGGGAGCCCGTCGAGATCGAGGTCTGCGATATCGAGGGGGCCGGCGCCGCCCTGGGCATCTTCAACACGGAGGAGTCCGTCCGCGGTTTTGCCTTCTCCTGCATGAATTTCGGCCTGGAGCGGGGCTATCCCGTCTATCTGGGGACCAAAAACACGGAGCTGGAACACTACGACGGCCTCTTCAAGAACACGTTCCAGGAGGTTTACGAGACCCAGTTCAAGGAGCGCTTCGCGGCGAAGGGGATCCACTACGAACACCACATGGTGGATGAGCTGGCCGCCTTCGCGATCAAGTCCTCGGGCGGTTTCGTCTGGGCGTGCAAGAACTACGACGGGGACGTCCTGTCGGACATGGTGGCGGCGGGTTTCGGGTCACTGGGGCTGATGGCCTCGATGCTGCTGACACCGGACGGCAAGACCGTCTTGACCGAGGCGGCGCACGGGACGATCACCCGCCACTTCCGCGAACACCAGGCCGGCCGGGAGACCTCAACCAATCCCGTCGCCTCGATCTTCGCCTGGTCGCGTGCGGTTTATTATCGGGGGCTGTTCGACGCCACGCCCGAGGTGCAGGCGTTTGCCACAACGTTGGAGAAGGCCTGTATCGACACGGTCGAAGCCGGGCAGATGACGAAGGATCTTGCGACGCTGACGGGGACATCGTGGCTGACGACGCGGCAATTCCTGGCCAAGATCAAGGAATCGCTGGACCAGAAGCTCTCCACAAAGGGCTGATGGGATCCGGGACCACGGCCAAAGCCGGATTTCGCATGAGGGGTTGGCCTGACGGGGTTCATCGTCGGGCGTCCGACCGGCCTGAAACCGCTTGCGCGTTGCTGCCAAATCGGCTATAAGCCGCCCGGTCGCACCGGGCAAGAATTAACCGGCAGATCGCGCTTTGTTCGCGTCGCGCGGACTCGCGCTGCATTTCAATTATATCGGGGGCAGCCATGGCAAAAATCAAAGTCAAGAATCCCGTCGTCGAAATGGACGGCGATGAAATGACCCGGATCATCTGGGCCGCGATCAAGGAGAAACTGATTTACCCGTACCTCGACATCGACCTGAAGTATTACGATCTCGGCATCCGGAACCGGGATGCGACCAGGGATCAGGTCACCGTCGATTCCGCCCATGCGACCAAGGAATACGGCGTCGCGGTCAAGTGTGCGACCATCACCCACGACGAAGGCCGCGTCCGGGAATTCGGCTCACCGGAAATGCTGCGCTCTCCGAACGGAACCATCCGGAATATTTTGGACGGAACCATCTTCCGCGAGCCGATCATCTGTAAAAACGTGCCGCGCCTGATTCCCCATTGGGACAAACCGGTCATCGTGGCGCGCCACGCCTTCGGCGACCAGTACCGGGCCGCCGAATTCCTCTTCCCCGGCAAAGGGACGCTGAAACTGACCTTTATCCCGCAAGACGGCGGTCCGGCGATCGAGAAAGAGGTATTCAAGGCCACCGGTTCCGGCGCGGCCATGGCGATGTACAACACGGATGAGTCGATCAGCGGATTCGCGCGCGCCTGTTTCACCTACGGCCTGGCGCGTCGATACCCGGTCTATTTCTCGACCAAGAACACGATCCTCAAGATCTACGACGGCCGCTTCAAGAACCTTTTCCAGCAGATCTTCGACGCCGAGTTTGCCGACAGATTCAAGGCCGCGGGTCTCACGTACGAGCACCGCCTGATCGACGACATGGTCGCATCCAATCTCAAGTGGAGCGGCGGTTACCTCTGGGCGTGCAAGAATTACGACGGCGACGTGCAGTCCGATACCGTGGCCCAGGGTTACGGCTCGCTCGGCCTGATGACCTCCGTGCTGATGAGCCCGGACGGACAGGCCTTCGAAGCCGAAGCGGCCCACGGCACCGTGACCCGCCACTACCGCGAACACCAGGCCGGCAGGGAAACCTCGACCAATCCGATCGCCTCGATCTTCGCCTGGACGCGCGGACTGATCCGCCGCGGCCAGTTGGACGACACCCCCGATCTGATCCGCTTCGCCGAAACGTTGGAACGGGTCTGCGTCGAGTCGGTCGAGGCAGGCCACATGACGAAGGATTTGGCGATCATGATCGGCGGCGGTCAGAGATGGGAAACCACCGGCCAGTTTCTCGATACGCTCGACCGGGAACTCAAGCGCCGCATGGGGTAGGTTTCCCGATGTCTCATCTCATGCAGCCGTAATGGCGATTTTTCTGGCTTTTACTTTTTTCGCCTAGCGCAGGGGCAGCGTGAGATCCGTCCGGATTCATCGTTTCCCCGCCTCGGCCAGGATCGCCGCCAGCTCCATCGGATCGGTCACCGGCCGTTGGCAGGAAAAGTTACGGCAGACGTAGGCGGCGGCCCGGCCGTGGATCGCCCGCATCTCCCGCGTGAACGGCGCGATCCTGGCGATTTCGGGTTCCGTCTCCCCCTCGGGACGAAGCAACAGGACCGGCCGTGGCGAATGGCAGCGGCGCACGACCCCGATCAACTCCCGGGTATCCCCGGCATCCGGACGGCCCGCGATCACCACCTCGCAGGAGGGGGCCACCAGCATCTCCAGCGCAACCAGCCACTGGGCGTGGGCGGATGGGAGCCGCCGAACGGATTCGGCGAAGGCGCGGCTCAACTTCGCCGCCTCTTCCTCCAGAAGGGGATCGCCGGTCATCCTTCCCAGGCGGATCAAATTCATCAGCGTCACCGCATTTCCCGAGGGGGCGGCCCCGTCGTGGCCCTCCTTCAGCCGGGTGAGGAGCTCCTCGCCGTCGTCCGGCGTAAAGAAGAAGCCACCCTCCGGATCCCGGAAACGGTCCGTCAAAATCCGCTGAAGTTCGAGCGCCAACCGCAGGTCGCCAGCGGCAAACCCCACCTCGTAGAGCTCGGTCAGCCCCCAGACCATGAAGGCGTAATCGTCGAGATTTCCCGTCATGGCCGGCTCGCCGCCGCACCAGCGGTGGAGGAGCCGCCCATCCGGGATTTGCATCCGTGTCCGGACGAAGTCGGCGGCCGCACGGGCCGCATCAAGATACAGCGGCTCGTCCAGAACGATGGCCGCCCGGGCCAGGGCCGCAACCATCAGGCCGTTCCAGTCCGCCAGGATTTTATCGTCCCGCCGGGGGCGGACCCTTCCGGCGCGGACGGCCAGGAGTCGGAGACGCACCGTCTCCCGGCGCCGCCGGAACTCCTCCCCGGAAATCCCATGCCTTTCGGCGATAGCCGCCTCCGAGTGGGCAAGGTGGAGGATGTTCAGGCCCGTCCGGCTCCCCGTCATGGGGTCCATAAAATTTCCCTCTTCCTCGATCCCGAAAACCTCTGCCGCAAAGCGGGCGTCTTCGGGACCGAGGAGGCGGCGAATCTCCTCCATTTCCCAGAGGTAGAAACGCCCCTCCTCCCCCTCACTGTCGGCGTCCTCGGCGGCGTAAAAGCCCCCTTCCGGCGCGCGCAGGTCGCGCAGGACGTACTCCAGGACCTCCCGCGCGGTTCGGGCGTGCTCCCTGTCGCCGCCCACATGGAAGGCCTCCGTGCAGGCCAGAACGCAGAGGGCCTGGTCGTAGAGCATCTTCTCGAAGTGGGGAACGAGCCACTGGCGGTCCGTGCTATAGCGGTGGAAACCGTAGCCGAGTTGATCGAAGATCCCGCCCCGGCGCATCGCCCGGAGGGTCTTTTCCACGATCCGGATTGCCTCCGCCTCACCTGTCCGTTCTCCGTAACGAAGCAGGAAGAGCAGTTGATGGGGCATCGGAAACTTCGGGGCGTCGCCGAACCCGCCGAACTCCCCATCGAACTGCCTCCGAAGCTCAGCGAAGGCATCGGCGAGGGTCTCAGCACCAGGCGTCTCCCCCCGCTCCGAACCGGTTGGCTGCAGCAGCGATACCGTCCGGGCCGCCGCCTCTTCGATCCGTCCGCGTTCCGTCTGCCAGAGCGTGTCGAGCTTCGGGATCAACTCCAGAAGACCCGTTCGGCCCCACCGGCTCTCCTTCGGAATGTAGGTGGCCGCGAAGAAGGGCCGCCGGTCCGGTGTCATGATCACGGTCAGCGGCCACCCCCCGCTCCCGGTCATCATCTGGCAGACCCGCATGTAGATCCCGTCGATGTCCGGCCTCTCCTCACGATCCACCTTGACGCAGACGAACGCCTCGTTGAGGAGGGAGGCCGTAGCGTCATCCTCAAAGGATTCATGGGCCATGACATGGCACCAGTGGCAGGTGGAATAGCCGACCGACAGGAAGACCGGTTTGTCTTCCGTTTTCGCATGGGAAAAAGCCGCCTCCCCCCAGGGATACCAGTCCACCGGGTTTGCGGCATGCTGGAGGAGGTAGGGACTCTTCTCATGCTGAAGGCGGTTCAGGGCGCCCGGGTTCATCGCATTTCTCCTCTTCGATTGTTCCACTCCCACGGAAAAAGGAAGGTATCCCCCACGAGTCGAACGGTTTTCCAACGGGGAGTTACAGTGCCGCCGTCAAGCGGGATATGCCGTCCGCCGGATCCCCGTGGAGGTGGATCCGAATCACGCGGCGACCCGCATTGATCAGGCCCTGCCGGTCGCCGAAGACCTGGGCCTGTTTCAGAACGCCGAACGTGAGCGCGGATTCCGGCCGCCCCATTTCATCGGGGATCGGCGCATCCCGGGGATCGTCCGCCGTGAACTGGATGAACAGGCCGCACCCGGCGTCCCCCTTGTGGAGCTGCCCGGTCGAGTGGAGGAAGCGGGGCCCGTAGCCGACGGTCGTCACGAGATGGAAACGGTCCCGGATCCGCATCCGCAGGCGCTGCAAAGCCTCATCCATTCCCGGTGAGGGCGTCAGATAGGCATGGAGCGCTGCGTACGCGCCCGGGTTCGCCTGCCCGAGAAACGCCGTCAGGGTCTCTTCCGGCTTCCGGGCATTGAGATCGCCGTAAACGGACAGACCCGGCCCCGTCATCACGGGGATCTCCAACGGCATCGCCCCCTTTTCGCGGTATTCCGCGATCATCTTCCGGGCGAGAACCTTCGCCGCCTCCACGTCCGGCTGATCAAACGGGTTGATCGCCAGCCGCCAGCCGGCAACCGCCGTGGCCATCTCCCAGAAGAAACACTGGCCGCCCAGGTCATAGGGATCGGCAAGTGAAAGATCGATAACGGGATAGCCGGCCTCCGCAAGCGCCTTCAATTGCTCCTCTCCCGCATCGTCCCCCACAAGGCGGACCGAGCAGAAGATCCGATCCGGACCGTAAACCGAGGGCGGCCCGAACTCCTCGCCGACGACCGGCAGGATCCCCTCCCCCTCCTTGCCCAGACTCTCCGCAAGGAGCTGCTCCACCCAGTCACCGAAAGCGGCCAGCCGCGGCGAGAAGAGAAAGGTAAGTTTGTCGCGGCCCTGCGCCGCGAACTCCCCAAGGAGCGCTCCGAGGAGCACCCCGTTCATCTCCTGTTTGTTGCTATCAAATTCACATTCCGCTGCCGCAACGGCCCGCTCCAGCAGAAACCCGACATCCATCCCGAGCAGCGCCGCCGGGACGAGGCCGAAGCAGGAGAGAGCCGAATAGCGCCCGCCGATTTCCGGGTCGTTGAGGAAGGCTTGGCGAAAATGGTGCGAGCGGGCGATATCCGCCAGGGCGCTCCCGGGATCGGTGATCGCGAGAAAGTGCCTTCCCGCCTCCTCCGCCCCGAGCGTCTCCGCAACAAGGTTGTAAAAATACCTCATGAAGGAGAAGGTCTCGACCGTTCCACCCGATTTCGTGGAGACGATGAAGAGCGTCCGCTTCAGGTCGAGCCTTTCGGCGCGGGCGAGAACCGCCCCCGGGTCCGTGCTGTCCAGGACGGCGAGGTCGAGGAAGCCGTCGGCCGCACCGAACACCTTCCGGAACACCTCCGGCGCAAGGCTGGAGCCACCCATCCCGAGAAGGAGCGCGAAGTTGAAGCCGTCGGCGCGGACGCCTTCAACGACGGACGCGATCTCGGCGAGACGCCCCTGCATCACCCGCGGACTGTCGAGCCAGCCGAGGCGGTCCGCTATTTCCTTCGGTTCCGGCTTCCAGAGGGTGTGGTCCTTCCGCCGGATCCGTTCCAGGACCCGCCCGGCCGCCAGAGCCTTACGGGCCTCCCCCACCGCCGCGCGGCAGGATTCCGGACGAAACGTCATTTTTGTCGTCATGGCCACTCCCTTTCTGCAATCGATGGGCAGCACCCTCATTTTTTCAGTTTGGCGTAGATCTCCTCGTGGAGAGGCACCGGAATCCCGAGGGTTCGCCCGGTGCGGACGGCATAACCGATGAAGAGTTCCATCTCCGTCCGCCTCCCCTTTTCATAATCGAGCTGCATGGATGAGCGGGTCGCATGAGGAAAGCGTTCGACCGTTGCGATGCCATGATCCACACAGTCGGCCGGAAGGGCAATCCCCTTTGCCGCCGCCAAACGTTCAATCTCCATCATCAGCCCCCGAACCATTCCCCTCCCTTTCTCATCCGCCATCACATCACCGAAGCACAGTCCCGTCAATGACGTCACGCCGGCCATCGGGCTCACGAAGAGGTACTTTGCCCAGAGAGGAACGGCGATCGCGGCCGAGAGCTCCGCCTTGATCCCGGCCTCCTTCAGGAGTATTTCCAGCGGGCGGTACATCTCGGCCTGCCCGTCATCGGGGCCGAAGAGAAGCTGGCAGGTCCCCCCCACCTGGCGGACGATGCCCGGCGCCTCGACGAAGGCGGAGATGTAAACGCAGCCGCTCAGGACCACACCCCGGGGCAGCATCGACCGGAGCCGTTCGGCGATGTCGACACCGTTGAGAAGCGGCAGCACGATGGTTTTTTCATGCAGAAGCGGGGCGAGTCGGACCGCGGCCTCTTCCAGCGCATATTCCTTCACGCAGACGAGCACCAGGTCGCAGGGGCCGACCGCGGCCGGATCATCGGTCGCCAGATCGGGCGTAACCCTAAACTCGCCCTCCACCGTCTTCAAGAGCAGGCCGCCCTTCCGGATCGCCGCGAGGTGGGCACCCCGAGCCATGAAGACGACACGGTATCCCGACGAACCTGCGTATTTCATAGCAATCTTCCCGCCGAAATAACCGCCCACCCCTCCAACGCCAAAAACCGCGATTTTCATGACTGTTCCTCTTGACTACCATCGATCTCCCGGCAAATCCGGAGACAACCTCCAACTCGGATTTTTCTACCACAAAAAAGAACACCCTTATAGAAAAATTTTCCCGACTTCCGCCGTCACCCCGGCTCCACGCCGAATTTCGCCGTCAGCTTCTCCAATTCATCCCAGCGTCTGTAGGCCTCATCCAGTTCCTTTTCAAGGGCCTCCAGACGGTCACTGGCCTTGTTGATCTCAACCGCGTCTCTCAGTTCATAGAATGCGGGAGAATTCAGGGTCGTCATCAGACGCTGCTTCTCCTCCTCCAGGGTTTCGAGTTTCTTCGGCAACGCCTCCAACTCCCGTGTCTCTTTATAGGACAGCTTCTGCTTCTCTTTCGGGGTTTTGTCTTTCCTTGGTTTTGGTTCCTTCGGCGCCGTCGGGAGCGACCCATCCGGCGCGGTCCGCTGTCGGAGCCAGTCGTCGTAACCGCCCACGTATTCTTGCAGTCGCCCCTCGCCTTCGAAAACAATCGTCGAGGTCACCACGTTATTGAGGAATGCGCGGTCATGACTGACCAGGAGGATCGTGCCGCTGTATTCCAGCAGCCGGTCTTCGAGGAGTTCAAGCGTTTCGGCATCGAGGTCGTTGGTAGGCTCATCCAGCACCAGGACGTTCGAGGGGAGGATGAAGAGTTTCGCCAGCAGGAGACGGTTGCGTTCACCGCCCGAGAGCGAACGGACCGGGGCCAGGATCTGTTCCGGCGGAAAAAGGAAATCCTGGAGATAACCCACGATATGCCGCGAGACGCCGCCCACGCTGACCATGTCGTTGCCGCCGGCGATATTATCCTTCAGGCTCCTGTTTTCGTCTAACTGGGCGCGAAGCTGATCAAAGTAGGCGATCCGGACCCCGGTCCCCAGGCGGACCTTGCCTTGCTGCGGTTCAAGGTCGCCGAGCAGGATCTTGAGAAGTGTGGTCTTGCCGGAGCCGTTGGGCCCGATCATGCCCACCTTGTCGCCGCGGAGGATCACGGTGGAGAACCCTTCCACGATGTTTTGATCGGCGAAGGCGAAGCTGATCCTTTCGGCTTCCGCAACCAGTTTTCCGCTGCGCTCCGCCTCCTGGATGGTCAGCCGGATATTGCCCGCCTGTTCCTGTCGGCGCTCACGCTCCCGGCGCATCTGCATCAGCGCCCGCACCCTGCCTTCGTTCCGGGTGCGACGGGCCTTGATCCCCTGCCGAACCCAGGTCTCTTCCCGGGCAAGTTTCTTATCAAATTCCTGCCACTGCCTCTCCTGCCCCTCCAGCGCGGCCTGCCGGCGTTCGAGATACGTACTGTAATCGCAGGGAAACGACATCAGGCGGCCCCGGTCGATTTCCACGATGCGGGTCGCCAGTCGCTGAAGAAACGCCCGGTCATGGGTCACGAACATGAGGGTTCCTTCGAACTTCCGAAGGAAATCCTCGAGCCAGAGGATGGCGTTGATATCCAGATGGTTTGTGGGCTCGTCCAGAAGCAGAAGGTCCGGGTCGGTCACCAGCGCCCTGGCCAGAAAAACGCGGCGTTTCATCCCCGCCGACAGAAACCTGAATTCGGCATTCTCCTGCAGGTCGGTCCTGGCGATCACCGTCTCTACACGCTGATGATGCCGCCAGGCGCCGGAGGTCTCCAGACGGTGCTGAACCCGCCCGAGCTTCGAAAGCAGGCCGTCATCGCCGCTCCGGGCCATCTGCAGGGTAAGGATGTGGTATTCCCGGAGCAGCTCCAGGTGCTCGCTGCCGCCCGCGGCCACGACATCATAGACCGTCCCCGGCAGGTCGTCGGGAACATCCTGGGGCAACATCGTGATTCTGGCATCATTGCTGCGGATGATCCCGCCGCTGTCCGGGGTGATATCGCCCACAAGCAATTTCATGAGGGTGGACTTGCCCGAACCGTTCCGGCCCAGCAGGCCGATCCTTTCGCCCGCCTCGATCTGGAGCGTAGCACCGTCCAAGAGCCGCGGCCCGCCAAAGCTGACCGAAACCTCATTGATCCATATCAGTCCCATACCATCCCGCCTGTGAATGACCTTTTCCGTTCGGGGGGCGCCGCCTGATCCATCCCCGAAAAGCGAAGGCAACCCGGATCGTTTCAATCCATCGGCAACGGTTTAACAACAGCCTTCTGAATGGTATCACTTGCGGACGGAGAAATATTCCCACCGGCAACCATCGTACGCAATATTTCGGAAACCGCATCCTTGTGTTCCGCCATCAAAAGCTTGATCCTGATCTCTTTGCCGGTGAGCGCATTCCCCAAGGCGATGCCGTCGATATCGAGAAGGCAACCGAGCAGCCTGGGGGTGTGCGCCTGCAAGAGGGATTCGATATGCCTGTAAAAACGCTCGGCGCCGTCGTTGGAAAATAACAGCAGCCGGGATACCCGATCTCCATAGGGGGCGCCGCCGCGTCCGCGGACATGTTCAATCCCTTTGCTTTCGCCTGCCAGCCGGTTGAATACGGTTTCAAATCCGTATTGAATCTGGCCCTTGAGCCTGGCCATCCGGAGCACTTTTTTCAGCGGGTCATCCATCGTGATCCTTGCGACATCGAGATCGCCGCCAGGCCAGAGTTTTACGGTACGGGCCATCAACGCCTTGCGGATGGCCTCCGCCGTATCATCGGCTTCCAACTGCCTGGGGAACCGGATATCCGACAGGTTCATGGGATGTATCTCAATTGATTTGTACATCCTAACCGAACAGCGAACGAATCAGATCGATAAGCTTCGATTTTTCTTCAAATCCGATGCCCGGGGTCTCCGGAAGGCTGATATAACCATCCTCGATCCGTGTTTTGTCGGCAAATCCTCCGAAGGGGGCAAAAACAAACGGGTAGGACTCGTTTCCACCCAACCCCAGCCCCGCCGCAAGGTTGAGGGCGAACTGATGGCCGCCGTGGGGGATGCACCGGCGCGGGGACCAACCCTGGGCCTTTAACGCCTCCTGCATCCGGAGGTATTCGACCAGCCCGTAGGAGAGGGCGGGGTCCATCTGCAGAATGTCCCGATCCGACCGAAGCCCGGCATGGCGCAGAAGGTTCCGCGCATCCTGGAAGGAAAAGAGGTTTTCACCGGTCGCCAGCGCTCCTTCATAGCCCCGGGCCAGTTCAGCATGGGCGGCGTAGTCGAGTGGATCGACCGGCTCCTCATACCAGCGGAGCCCGAACCGCGCCATGGCCTTCCCGTAGGCGACGGCGGTCGGAAGATCGAAACGTCCGTTCGCATCCACCGCCAGCCTCTCACTCTCGCCAACCAGCCCAAGTACGCACTCGATGCGGCGGATATCCTCCTCAAGCTCGGCCCCGCCGATCTTCATCTTCACGACCCGGTAGCCCATGTCGAGATACCCCTGCATCTCCGCCTTCAATGCGCCGAGGTCCTTCCTGGGGTAATAATAGCCGCCCGCCGCATAGACGAACACCTTTTCATCCGCCTTCCCGCCGCGATACCGATCCGCGAGCAGGCGGTAGAGCGGCTTGCCCTCGATCTTTGCGACCGCATCCCAGACGGCCATGTCGACCACCCCCACGGCCACCGAGCGCTCACCGTGGCCTCCGGGCTTTTCGTTGGCCATCATCACATCCCAGATCCGAAAGGGGTCCAGGTTGCTTTCCTCCGCGCAGATCAGCCGTTTGGGATCGGCCGCCATGATCCTGGGGATGAACCGCTCCCGGAGCAAAGCTCCCTGGGCATAGCGGCCGTTCGAATTAAATCCGTAGCCGACGACCGGCCGGCCGTCCCGGATCTCATCCGTATACAGGGCCAGAACGGAGACGGTCATCTTGCTGAAGTCGATATAGGCGTTGCGGATCTCCGAGGCGATGGATACCGTCTTTTCCTGAATGTCCACGATTCGCATAAGGCTCTTTCCTCCCATGGATCCCGCGATTCACGGCGCGGGCCGAAATGTTGTAAATACGTCCCGGCGCCCGGACATGATCGCCATGACGGGGGGTGTCAAAGCCGTGGGGAAGCCCCCTCCAGCGCCGAAAGAATCTCCGACCGGATGGGACCGGCACCGCTTTATCTCACAATAATCCAGGCGAAGCAAGCCGCGATGCCGATCGCGTTGCCGCCGGGATCTTTCCTGCATTGCAACTCAGGCAGACAGACGTGCAGGTGAATGGTGAGGTCATGAAAGCCAGGCGGGGAGATCCTTCCAGCCCCCGCGCATCCGCCGGCGCATGGCCTTGCAATCCGGCTCGAAACCGTCCAGGAGCAACCAGAACTTATCGGAATGGTTCATGAATACGGTGTGACACAGCTCATGCAACAGAACGTAGCGGACGAAGTCGGAGGGTAGAAACAGCAGATGGCAATTGAGGCTGATCGTCTTCCGGGCGGAACAGCTCCCCCAGCGGGTCTTCTGACTCCGGATGGTCACCCGGTCATACCGGAAACCGTTCTCTTCGGCGAGGCGGGCCAGAAGCGGCGCGAGCATTTCCGCAGCCCGGCGGCGGAGCCACCGTTTCAAGACGCTGCGGCAGGCGGAATGGTCGCCCACCGCACCGCTTACGACAAGCTCCCCAGGCCCGAAGGTCTCCACCTCCACAGCATGCTGCGCACCCGTCGACCGATACGCGATATGCCAGATTTCTCCGAGGGCAGGCAGGTCGATCGTTTCGGGCAGGATATCGGGCGGGTTCTCGGCGATGAACCGAGCCTCCTCGGAAAACCGCCTCAAATGTTTCTCAATCCACCCCTTCCGGGCTTCAAGGATAGCGGGGATCCGCCGGGCATCGAAGCCCCTGGGAATGACGATGGTCACCCCGTCGCGGGCGGAAAGGTTCAGGCGGACCTTCCTGCTCCGCGGGGAGATCCGGACCCGGTAATCCACTGCGGGTTCACCTCGTTTTGGATGAACTTCGGAACGCAGAGAACCCCGCCAGCGATCTCGTGCCGCTCCGGCGTCCCGAAGGTCGCGGCGCCCCATGTACGGAATCGCCTCTTTTTTTCACCGGGGCATATCCGGAAACCCTTGCCGGTCTTCGCCCGACGGAATGCCGGGGACGGTCGGCTGCATCACTGCTGCCAGCCGGCGCCGGAACGTTGTAATCGAAATCCGCCAGTGTGCGCCGCTCGATTCTTTCCCCGAGGACATGCTCGATGTCCCCCACAAAAGCCCTGTCCTGGGGCGTCACAAAAGTAAAGGCGTCCCCCGTCTTCGCGGCGCGGCCCGTACGGCCGATCCTGTGCGTATAGGCGTCGACGGTGTCGGGCATGTCGTAATTGATCACATGGGATATCCCGGAGACATCGATCCCCCGTGCTGCGATGTCGGTGGCCACCAGGATCTGATATTTACCTTCACGGAAGCCGCTGAGCGCATCCTGGCGCCGGTTCTGTGAGAGATTCCCTTGCAGCGACGCAACCGGGAAACCGGCCCGTTTCATCTGCTCGGCCACGCGCGTCGTGCGGTGCTTCGTGCGTGCGAAAACCAGCACCGATTCCGTGTCCGTCCGCTCGATCAGCTTCATCAGCAGGGCCGTCTTGAGGTGCGGTTCCACCGGATAGAGGGCATGGGAAACCGTGGATACGGGCGTCCCTGTCCCGACCCGGATCATGACGGGGTCATGCAGGACATCCTTCGCCAGCTTCCGGATGTCTTCCGGCATGGTGGCGGAGAAGAGCAGCGTCTGCCGTTTGGTCGGCAGGCGTTTCATGATTTTTCGGATGTCCGGCAGAAAGCCCATGTCGAACATGCGGTCCGCCTCGTCCAGGACCAGGACCTCGATATGGGAGAGATCGATTTCGCCCTGGTCCGCGAGGTCGAGCAGGCGTCCCGGACAGGCGACGGCGATTTCGGCCCCCTGGCGGAGCGTCCGGATCTGGGGGTTCTTGTTCACCCCGCCGTAAACGGTGACGCTTTTGAGTTTTGTCGCCCGTCCGAGCTCGCCAATGGCCTCGTGAATCTGTTCCGCCAGCTCCCGCGTCGGGGCGACGATCAGCGCGCGCAGCGTTTTGCGCGGACCGCTCATCAGCCGCTGTAAAATGGGAAGCGCAAACGCCGCGGTTTTCCCCGTGCCGGTCTGCGCAAGCCCCATGACGTCTTTGCCCTGGAGAATGGCGGGCATGGATTGAAGTTGAATCGGCGTCGGCGCCGTGTAACCCAGGGCTTCGATGCCCTTCTCGATCTGCGTGTTTAAATTAAACTGTTTGAAACTCATTCATTTTCCTTCGTAATTTCGTCTTTCTTCTGTTGTTGCCGTTTGGCCATTTTCTCGCTCGCCTTTTTGATGCGTTCGAGCTCCTTTTGCCGCTTGATGAACTTGTCCTGGCCTTGTCTAGCCATATTCCTCCTGTCTTCTTCCGGTTTTACCCTGCTCCCCAGGCTGTCTATTCTTCAGGCGCAAAAAAACCCAGAAGCCTTTTATTGCAGGCTCTGGGGTAGGGGAAACAGCCAAAACCAAATCTGAAAGCGTGGCCTGTATAAACCCTCCCGCCGCCGATGTCAAGGATTAGTTTTCGCAAGGCTTTCCATTTGACAAGCAAAACGGGTTTATGTCAAGGTGCCTTCCAGTCGGAATGTCCGACGCAGCCGGCACGGAAGACGACCGCCGGTCGGTCTGTATGATGTTGGCGCCCGGTTCGCCATGCGCATCGGTTTTAAACCATGAATGCCTCATCTCCAATCGGGATTTTTGACTCCGGAGTCGGCGGACTGTCGGTCCTTCGCGAGATCCGGAGGGCTTTCGCGAGTGAAGATCTTCTTTACGTCGCCGATTCGGCCTGCGTGCCGTACGGAGAAAAATCCCCGCAGTTTGTCGAAGCAAGATCGGTTACGATTACCGAATTCCTGGTGGATCGGAATGCGAAGGCGATCGTAGTTGCGTGCAATACCGCGACAGGCGCCGCGATCACGACCTTGCGGTCAAAATTTTCCGTGCCGATCGTTGGAATCGAGCCTGCCGTCAAACCGGCGGTGGGAAAGACGGCGTCCGGGGTTATCGCCGTGCTCGCGACCAGCGGGACCCTTTCCAGCGACAAATTTGCGAAGCTGCTGGCCCGGTTTGGCGGCGACGCCGATATACTGATCCAGCCCTGCGCCGGACTGGTCGAGCAGGTTGAGACGGGCGACCTGCACGGCGAAAAAGCGCGAGCCTTGACTGCGAAGTACGTCTTGCCGCTGCTGGAGCGGGGCGCGGACACGATTATCCTGGGGTGCACGCACTACTCGTTTCTTGCACCGCTCATCCGGGAGATAGCCGGGCCCAGGGTCTCGATCGTTGATCCGAACGCGGCGATCGCTCACGAGCTGCGGCGCCGGCTGGAAAGCAATGACCTGTTGTCGCCTGATCCCCGTTCAGGCACGGAACGATTCTGGACAAGCGGTGCACCGGATGACGTGAAACCGGTCATCTCCCAATTGTGGAATGCGGATGTTCAGGTGCGGCGCCTGCCGAAACGCTATTGCCGCACCGCTTGAGGAAACTATTATCATCAACCGATGCAGGAAAGAGGACTCATATGAGTGCCGGCTGCTGAAGGGTATGCTACCGGAGTCGAAGAGCATTGCAGCCGAACAAACAGGTGCAGGCGACGCTTTACAGCGCGCCTGACCTGCGCCGTACCTAAAAAGGAATTGACAATGGGTGACGTTTGTGTACATAATGCGATACACAAATGGAGGAAAGGGCCATGAAATTTTTGAGCGTCCGAGATTTGAGAGGCAAATCTGCTCAAATCTGGAAAGAGCTACCTGCCGAAAGAGAGATGGTTGTTACCAACAATGGTCGGCCAATAGCCATTCTTGCGGCAATCACCGAGGCAAATCTTGAGGAATCACTATCGGCATTTCGCCGAGCACGTGCCGTTGAGGCCGTTGTCTCTCTCCAGCGGAGGTCTGCAGAGAAAGGGACAGACAAAATTTCGTTGGATGAAATCAATACCGAAATTCAATCTGTTCGTGAAAAGCGTGCATGATGGACATTGTCATTGACACCAATGTTCTTATTGCGGGTCTTTTATCGCCGTTCGGCGCTTGTGGCGAAATCGTACGCATGGTCTCAGCCGGTGAACTGACGCTTTCCTTTGATGCACGGATTTTATCAGAATACAACGAGGTTCTGCGACGCCCGAGGTTTGGATTTGAAGAAGAAAAGGTCGCTGCGTTTCTTGACTATATTGTGTATCGTGGCCGGGCTGTTGCGCCTTCCCCTTTGTCTCATTCGCTTCCTGATCCGGATGATGAACCGTTTCTCGAAGTCACTCTTGCGAGTCAAGCTGTATATCTTGTTACAGGGAATCAAAAACATTTCCCTGCTGAACGATGTCGAGGCGCTAAAGTCATTTCACCCAATGAGTTTTTAATTTTTTTCAAAAACCATCAAGCAAAAGGAAACACAAAGCGCTCAACCCGGACGCGCAAAAAAACGCGCGCCAGTTAGTTTTTCGTTGGGCATAGGGAATTACAGAGGCGATGAAAGGAGTTGGGTATGTTCGAAAAGCACAGCGAAAGTGGATACCGTCTCGCTATAAAGGGAATCGAACAGAAGACGCGGGTTTACGGCGAGAAAACCTTAATGACGGAATTCCGATTGAGGAAAGACAGCACCTTACCCCGACACGCCCATCCTCATGAGCAGACAGGATATCTTCTGAAGGGCCACATTCGTCTTTCGATCGGTACGGAAAAGTGCGACGTGCAAGCAGGTGACACCTGGTGTATCCCCGGTGGCGTTGAACATGGGGCGGAAATCATAGAAGACTCCGTCGCCATTGAAGTATTCTCGCCTGTTAGAGAGGATTACTTGCCAAAAGAAAAAGAGATTGATGGCTAACAAGGCGCTCCATAGCTGCCTGTGAACTCTGTGTGAGAGGTATCCAATGACGAAAGCACTGCTACTCATCGATATTCAGAACGATTACTTTCCTGGCGGGGCAATGGAACTGGTAGGCAGTTCTATTGCCGGGGCGAAAGCCGGAGAGCTGCTTCAGGCGTTCAGGAAAAAAGCGTTGCCGATCATTCACATCCAACACATCTCCACAAGACCCGGGGCAAGCTTCTTCTTACCCAATAGCGTTGGGGTGCAAATCCACGAAGAGGTCGCCCCCGCCAGCGGCGAAGCGGTGTTTCAGAAAAACTACCCAAACAGCTTTTATGAAACGCCTCTGCTTCAGCATCTGCGCGATCATCAACTTTCACAGCTCGTGATCGCCGGGATGATGACCCATATGTGCATCGACAGCACCACGCGTGCGGCGGCCGACCTTGGCTTCCAGTGCGTTCTGGCTCATGACGCATGCGCCACGAGAGCTCTGTCGTTTGGCGGTGCTACGGTCTCTGCGGAGAATGTGCATACGGCTTTCCTCGCTGCACTCAATGGCTTTTTTGCCAAAGTGCTGTCGGTGGAGGAAATATGCGCCAACCTCTAACACTTCGTCCCAGGGGACGCGCCGACATGCGTCGCGCCCCTGAACTTTGCCGTTGTCCTTGGGTTGATTTGAGTAAAGTCGATTATGTTGAATATCACGATAAAGAATGGGGTGTTCCCGTTTATGACGACAGGTTGTTGTTTGAATTTCTGACTCTGGAATCCGCCCAGGCCGGTTTGAGCTGGTACACCGTTCTAAAAAAGAGAGAGAATTACCGAAGTGCATTTGAAAATTTTGAACCAGAAAAGATTGCCGGATTTGATCAGGCAAAGATTGAAGGATTGTTGCTGAATCCGGGGATAATCAGAAATAGATTGAAAATTGAAGCTACGGTAAATAATGCGCATAAATTTCTTGAAGTTCAGGCAAAGTATGGAAGTTTTTCAAAATATATATGGGGGTTAGTCGGCGGCA
>Ga0209014_10000320_pt1 | contig 27868 bp, 24 predicted proteins | sample BarGraNGADG00212_FD_184491 | JGI IMG/M metagenome (GOLD analysis project Ga0209014, IMG submission 184491) | Arctic peat soil microbial communities from Barrow, Alaska - Barrow Graham LP Ref core NGADG0002-212 (SPAdes) (version 2) | ecosystem: Environmental > Terrestrial > Soil > Wetlands >...
GGCCCGGCTCATCATCGCGGCGGAGCGCGGGACCTTCAGCCTGCGCGGCAACGACATTCGGTACGTGCTGCGGACTCCCGGTGGCGAGATCCTCAACAGCACCTATTTTTCGGTGCAGACGGAATCCCGCCGCGACGGCTCGCTGGCGCGGCTCGTGGTGAAGGGGAACGGTTACGGGCACGGAATCGGCATGTGTCAGTGGGGCGCCATCGGGCGCGCGCGCGCCGGTCAGTCGGCTCGCGCCATACTCGCCACCTATTATCCCGGCACCAGCGTGGGGTTGATGAATTGAGTTTGCATTTCCTGTCGTGGTGGGATCGCCGGACGTGCGCGCTGATCGCGGGCGCGGGTCTTGGCGTCGCCGCCGGCACCGCGCGAGCGCAGGCGCCGGCTGAGGCTCCGCATGACTCGATCGTCATTTCGGTCCTCACCATGGGCCCAGGCGAGGAAGTCTTCGAACGTTTTGGGCATCAGTCGATCCGCATCCACGACCTCACCACCGGACTCGACAGCGCGTACAATTGGGGGATGTTCTCGTTCGAGCAGCCGCACTTTCTCGTGCGCTTTCTCACGGGTGACACGAACTACTGGATGCAGGGGTTCCCCTCGACTTGGCTTGTCTCCGTTTATCGCGACAGCGGCCGCGCGGTGTGGGAGCAGGAGCTCTCGCTCACCTCCACCGAGAAGGATTCGCTCTGGCGCTACATCAAGTGGAACGCGAAGGAAGAGAACAAGTGGTACCGCTATGACTACTACCGCGACAACTGCGGCACGCGGGTGCGTGACGCGCTCAACATGGTGCTCGGCGGCTCCATCGAGCGCGCGGTGGCGACGCACGAGCACGGCGTGACGTATCGCAGTGAGACGCTGCGCCTCGCCCGCGCCTACCCGCTCATCAATTTCGGAATGGACTTCGTGCTCGGCCGTCCCGCCGACGACACGCTTTCGGCGTGGGCCGAGATGTTCGTGCCGATGCGGCTCCAGCAGCTGATTCGCACCATTCGCGTGCGGCATTCCGACGGAACGGTCGGCCGGCTCGTGCGGAGCGAACGCCAGCTCGTCGTGGACGAGCGCTACAAGGACGCCGACGCTCCGCCGGGCTACCTGGCGCCGGCGGTCGAGGCGGGATTCGCGATCAGCGGAGTGCTTCTCGCACTGTGCCTGCTCCCGGTCGCGACGACGTCCACGCGATGGGCGGTCGGGATCATCGGCACGTCGTGGAGTCTGCTGGCCGGCGTGGTCGGACTGTTGCTGCTCTGCGCCGAGCTGTTCACGCGGCACGCCGCGTACATGGGGCACAACGTGAACGTGCTGCTCGCCACGCCGGCCTCGCTCGCGCTTGTCGTACTCATCCCGCTCGCGGTGCGCGAATCCGCGTCCCCGCGCATGATGCGTGCCGCGCGCTCGTTGAGCATTCTCGCGGCGGTGTGTTCGATCATCGCCGTGCTGTTGCGCGTCGTTCCCTCGCTCGCCCAGCAGAACCGGCCGCTGCTGGTCCTCGCGGTGCCGGTGCAGGCGGCACTTGCCTTCGCGCTCTGGCGCGTCACTGTCTCTCGTCGCGGAGAAACAGCCTGACATACTCAGTCGGCATTGACGTCGGCGGGACCTATACGGATCTCGCCGCCGTCGGCTCGGACGGCGCGATTCAGGCGCGAAAGGTGCTCTCCACTCCGGCCGACCAGAGCGAAGGCGTCGCGGCATCGCTCGCGGCGCTCGGTGCTCCCCCGTCCAGCGTTCGCCGGGTGGCACACGGCACGACGGTCGTCACGAACCTGCTCCTCGAACGCCGTGGTGCGCGCGTGGTCCTCTGCGCGACCAAAGGCGCCTCGGACCTTCTCGAGCTGCGGCGGCAGGAACGCGCCGCACTGTACGACCTCTCCGCCCACCATCCGCCGCCGCTGGTCGACGCCGATCGCGTGGTGGCGGTGCACGAGCGACGCACGCCACAGGGCGTGAGCGTGACGCTGACGCCGGCCGAGGCGACTCGCGTGGCCGAAGCCGTCGCGGCGCTCGCGCCGGAAATTGTTGTGATCTCGCTGCTGCACTCGTACGACGACGACGCGCACGAACGGATGCTCGCCGACGCGATCGGCAAGCGGCTGCCGGGTGTCGCGGTCGTGCAAAGTGCGGAGGTGCTGCCCGAGATACGCGAGTATGAGCGAACTACGACCGCGGTTGCGGAAGGGTACGCGCGGCCGCGGGTCTCGCTCTATCTGCAGCACCTCTCCGAGCGCCTCGCGGCGGGCGGGTATCCTGCGCCGGACGTGATGACGTCGGGCGGCGGCATGCGCACCGCGGCGGAGGCATCGACCGCGGCGGCGTCGCTCGCGCTCTCCGGGCCGGCGGGCGGCGTCGTGGGCTCTGCGGCCGTGCTGCGGGCGGCGGGGCTCGATCGCGCGCTGACTATTGACATAGGTGGCACGAGTGCCGACGCAGGACTGGTGCTCGAAGGCGAACCTCTCGTGGAACCGGGAGGAAGCGTCGCCGGCGTGCCGATCGCGCTGCCGCGCGTGCTCGTGGAGACGGTGAGTGCGGGAGGCGGCAGCATCGCGTGGATCGACGACGGCGGAGCGCTGCGCGTGGGACCGCGGAGCGCGGGTGCGGTGCCGGGTCCCGTTGCCTTCGGTCGCGGCGGAACGCAGCCGACGGTGACCGACGCGCATATCGCGCTCGGCCGCCTGGACGCAGCGCGGCTTTCCGGCGGGGTCACGCTCGATGCGGCCGCCGCGAAGCGCGCGATCGCCGCGCTCGCGGCAACACTCGGCGCCGCGCCCGAGCGCACCGCCGAGGCGATCATCGCGATCGCCGACGCCGCCATGGCGCGCGCGCTCAGACGGGTGAGCGTCGAACGCGGAATCGATCCGCGTTCGTGCGCGCTGGTCGCATTCGGCGGCGGCGGGCCGCTGCACGCGTGCGCGCTGGCGGACCTGCTCGGGATGCGCACGATCCTCGTGCCACCGCACGCCGGCGTCCTCAGCGCCCTCGGCCTTGCCATCGCGCCCGAACGCCGCGATGCGGCGTCGAGCGTCATGCGCGCGGCCGATGCGGTCGACCAGGGGTGGTTCGGCGCGCGGCTCGACGCACTCGCGATGCGCGCGGCCAATGCATCGGCGACGCGTCTCGCCTGGCACGCCCGCGTTCGGTACGCCGGGCAAGGACATGAACTCGACATCGCCTGCGCGCCGGGCGACGACGGCGCGGCGCTCGCCGTACGGTTCACCGCGGCACACGCCGCCCGTTACGGGTTCACGCTCGAGCGGCCGGTGGAGATCGTGGCGGTGCGCGTCGCGGCGACGGGAGACGCGGTGGCCGTGACGTTCACCGCCGGCACGGCCATGAAGCCTGGAGCGGCCGGGCAGCGTACGCTTGCCGGACCGCACGTCGAGACACTCGCCGACGCGACGATGGTCGTCGCGCCTTCATGGAAAGCCCGTTCGCTTCCGATCGGCGGATTCATGGTGGAGCGCGTATGAAAAGGACGAGCGATGGAAGATCGAAGATGGAAGAAACGGCCGAGTTCGATCCGCTCGATCTTGCGGTGATGTCGCACGCGGTCGCGATGATCGCCGAGGAGATGGGCACCGTGCTCGAGCGCGGCGCGCTCTCGCCGAACATTCGCGAGCGGCGCGACGCATCGTCGGCGCTGTTCGACGTGAACGGCACGATGGTCGCGCAGGCCGCGCACATTCCGGTGCACCTGGGCGCGATGCCGGAGTCGGTGCGCGCGGTGCGCGCGAGGAAGCCCGAACCGGGCGACGTGTTCATTCTCAACGATCCATTCCACGGCGGGTCGCACCTGCCGGACCTCACGCTGGTCGAGGCTATCGATATAGGCGGCGAGATCGCGGGTTACACCGCGATCCGCGCGCATCACGCGGACGTGGGCGGGATGAGTCCCGGTTCCATGCCGCAGGGCGCGACGGAGCTCGTGCAGGAGGGGATCATCCTGCCGCCGGTCCGGCTCGAGCGGCGCGGAGTTCCGGACGAGAGCATGATGGAGCTGATCCTCGCGAACGTCCGGACGCCAGAGGAGCGGCGCGGCGATCTCAAGGCGCAGCGCGGCGCGTGCGCGGCAGGCGCGGCCGGGTGGCGTGCGCTCGTGGCGCGTGAGGGCGCGCCGCGACTTACGGCGGCGTGCAACGCGCTCCTCTCGTACACGGAGCGCCGCGCGGTCGCGCGTCTTTCCGCGATCGGCGACGTGATGGGCAGGGCCGAGGACTGGCTCGAGGGGGACGGATTCAGCACGGATCCTGTGCCGCTCGCGGTGAAGCTCGAGATCCGCGACGGAAGACTGCATCTCGATTTCAAGGGCACCTCGCCAAAGGTTCGGGGCAACGTCAACACTCCGATGGCGGTGACGCGCGCGGCCTCGCTCTTCGTGCTGCGCACACTGCTCGACGACGACGTGCCGACTAACGAGGGAATCGCGCGCGCGATTTCGATCGTCACGCCGGATGACTGCCTGATCAACGCGAAATGGCCGTCGGCCGTCGCGGCGGGAAACGTGGAGACCTCCCAGCGCGTGACCGACCTGCTGTTCTCCGCGCTCGCCGACGCCGGCGTCGCGGTTCCCGCTCAGGGACAGGGCACGATGAACAACATCACCTTCGGCGGCGACGGCTGGACTTTCTACGAGACCCTCGGCGGCGGACAGGGCGCGAGCGCGAGGGGGCCGGGGCCGAGCGCGGTTCACGTCGGGATGAGCAACACGCGCAATACGCCGATCGAGAGTCTGGAGAGGAGCTATCCGATCCTGATCGACGGATATGCGATCCGGCGGGGGTCGGGTGGGGCGGGCGAGTTCGACGGCGGCGACGGCGTGGTGCGGAAGTACCGCGTGATGGAGCGGTGCACGGTCACGCTGCTCACCGAGCGCCGGGCTCGCGCGCCGCGCGGGGCAATGGGCGGCGGGGACGGAACGCCAGGGCGGAATTTGCTCAACGGCGAACCGCTGCCGGCGAAGTGCCGGGTGGAGCTCAAGGCCGGGGATGTGGTGACCATCGAGACGCCGGGCGGCGGGGGGTACGGACGGGCAAGGTAAACGGCAGACTGATGTAATCGGTTCTTGGTCATTGGTCCTTGGTATCGGCCGTTATCCAAATACCAATGACCAATTGCCAATGACCGTTTACCCGCCCTTTGTCGTTTACAGCGGCGTGTTCGCCCCCGCCCGCGGTCTTCCCGGCTCCGGCTTCACCAGCTCGTACACTTTCGCCTCCACGAAGGCGTCCAAGAGTGCAGCGTCGAGTGACCCATCGGTTGCTTCATCCCGGAGGATATCTATCGCCCGCGCCACCGGCACCGCGCGCTTGTACGGCCGGTCCGTTGCCGTGAGCGCGTCGTAGATGTCCGAGATCGTCATCATGCGCGTCTGCACCGGAATCGCGTCACCAGAAACCTGCCGCGGATAGCCGCGGCCGTTGAGCTTCTCGTGGTGGCCGCGCGCGATCTCGGGGACTCCCTTGAGCTCGCGCGTCCACGGAATGTGCTCGAGAAAGCGGAACGTGTGCGACACGTGCGACTCGATCTCGCGCCGCTCGCGCTGGTCGAGGTTCCCTTTGTTGATCATCAGGTAACGCAGTTCTTCGTCGGAGAGCAGCGGCTTCTCGACGCCGTCGAAGTCCACGAAGGTGCGTGAGTTGATCTCGGTGAGTTCCTCGAACGTTCCCTCGGGGAGGATCGTCGGTTCGTTCGCGCGCACGACGGAATCGAGGAAACGCAGCAGGTCTTCGCGCTCGGCGCGGCGCACGCCGTCGAGGTGCTGCAACGCGTCCTGGTAGCGCTCCTTCCCGTGCGCGAACAGGTACTCGGCGCGTTCGCGTTCGTACTGCAGGTCCGCGCGCTGCAGCAGGAACTGGAAACGGTGCTTCACGATCGCGAGATCGCTCGGGTAGAGCTTCTTCTGCTTCACGAGCACCTGTTCACGAACGCCCACCTTGCCGAAATCGTGCAGCAGGCCCGCGTAGCGGATCTCCTTCATCTGTTCGCGCGAGAATCGCAGCGCGCGATACGGGCCGGAGTCCACGCGATCGACCGCTTCGGCCAGCCCGCAGGTGAACGTCGCGACGCGCGACGAATGCCCGCTCGTCGTCGGATCGCGCGACTCGATCGCCGTCACCGCCGCGGTGACGAATCCCTCGAAGAGCCGCTCGATGTCCTCGTACAGGCGGCCGTTCTCGATCGCGACCGCCGCCTGCGACGCCAGCGCGCTCACGAGATCGACCGAACGCTGGTCGAACGGAAGCACTTCCTTCTCGACCACGTCGTTCGAGGTCAGAAGGGCGTCGGCCGAACGCTTGCGGTTGATGAGCTGGAGCACACCGATGACCTCGTCGCGATGCGTGCGCATCGGGATGACGAGCATCGACTTCGTGCGGTAGTTGAACTTCTCGTCGAACGAACGGTTCTGCTTGTACGAGACGTCCTCGGGGAGCAGGTAGACGTCCGGAATGATCAACGGCTGGCCCGTCGACGCCGCGTACCCCGCAAGCGACGCATGATCGAGCGGGATCACCGCTTCGCTGAAGGGAAGGCTCGGCAGCGTATAATTCTGCGAAAGCTTGAAGCGCAGCGTAGACGGCGCGTCGTCGTGATCTTCGACCAGGTACAGCGATCCGGCATCGGCCGACGAGAGCCGCCGCGCCTGGGTCAGGATCAGCTCGAGCAGGGTCAACAGGTCGCGCTCGGTGGAGAGCGCGACGCCGATGCGGGAGAGTTCCGTGACGTCCGTTGCGCTGCGTCCCTCGAGCCGCGTGGCGCGCCGCGCGGCGACGAGCGCCGCCGCGTGCTTGAGCGCGCCGTGCAGCGTGATGCGCGCCGCCGCGACCGGAGTGTCGGCCGCGAAATAGCCGCTGAGCAGTTCTGTCGGGAAATAACCTGGCGGTTCCACCTCACCACTTTCACCGACTCCCACGAGTGCCGCCTGCGCCGCGATCTGGCTGAAGAGCGACTGATCGTCTCCGGCGCCGTGCACGAGCGCGCGGTCGAGGAGCACGACCGTCGCGCGCTCGCCGTCGAGCGAGGCGGGGGCCGGGAGGAGCCGCACGCGCTTGATCTCGACGTCGCCGCGTGTGGCGAGCGAGTCGAGGGCGGGAACGGCGCGGCCGAGCGAGGTGAGGATGAGCGGCTTCATGTACTCGAAACTACGGGATGGAAGATCGAAGATGGAAGATGGAGGTCATACGCCAGAAGCCGGAAGGCGGATCGCTCCGACTCCCGGCTTCTGGCTTTTGTTTTCGATCTTCCATCTTCGATCTTCCATCGAATGTCCTACTTGAGCTTTGCCAGCTCCTTCTGCGGTGCGTCGTAGCCCGGGAAGCTCGCGAGCGCCTGATTGAAGAGGGTGATCGCCTCGGCCTTCTTGCCGGCGTCCTTCGCCTCGAGGCCGCGCGAGTAGAGCATCACGCTCGTGAAGGGAATCTTCTCGTCCTTGGCGGCGCGAGCCTCGCCGACCTGCTTCGGGATGTCGGGGAGCTTGAGGCCTGCGTTCGTTTTCACCGCGACCTTGTGGATGAGCGCGAGAAGGTTCGCGGTCTTGTCCGAGGCGTTCGTGGTGTACTCGATCTTGCCGGTCTCGACGTTCACCGAGCGAAGGGTGAGCACCATCGTCCCGGCCGGATCGGTGATGAAGCCGCCGAAGATCATGTGGTGCACGCTGAGCAGTTTGCCGACCTTGATGGCCGTCGACTGGTCTACGGCTTTGTCGGTGACGAGCTTCTGCTCGGCGAGAATGCTCTGCAGCTGATCGCGCTCGATAACCGTGATGCCCGGATTGTCGGCCATCTCGGTGATCAGCACGTCGCAAATCCCCTTCGAGAGCGGCGCGAGTTCGTCATGAGCCTTGCCGATCGCGTCGTCGTTGAAATACATGATCGCCACAGTCGGCTTTGACTGTGCGAACACGCTCGAGGCGGCGAACGCGACGCCAGCGGCGGCAGTAAGGAACCGGTGAAGCTTCATAAAGTCTCCTCCTCGGGAGATTAAACGGTCAGCGTGAGTCCTTCCGCGGCGGCGATCACCTGCAGCGTGCCGCCGCGTTCTTTCACCAATGCCCGGCATTCCTCGGTCCGCTGGTCCAGCTCCTCGTCGCTGCGCCGCGGCTCGTGGTGGAACAGCACCAGCGTCTCCACCCCCGCGGCCAGCGCCAGCTCGACTCCTTCGTGGAACGTCGAATGTCCCCAGCCGCGATGGTGATCGTATTCTTCCGTCGTGTACGTCGTGTCGTGCACCAGCACCTTCGCGCCGCGGCAGAACTCGACGAATTTTTCGTACCATCCTGTCGGCGTATTGAACTTGCCCGTAGCCGGACCGAGCTCGTTGTCCGACACGTACACCAGCGCGGGCTTGCCCCGCGTCTCTGTAAAGCGATACCCGAGCGCGCCGCCGGGGTGCCGTACCTCCATCGCCGTCACTTCGTATCCCGTCCCCGCGCAGCGCTCGCCCTCGGCGAGATGGCGGAAGTCGATCGTCGCATCCAACTCTTCGAACGTCACCGGAAAAACTACCGGGGACATCTGGTCCCGCACCACCCGGTCGATGCTGGTCTCGAGCGACTTCGAGCCCCAGATCGTGAAATGATTATCCCGCTGGAAGATCGGCGCGAAAAACGGGATCCCCTGAATGTGATCCCAATGGGCGTGCGTAAGGAAGATGTCTCCCTGGATCGGTCCCCCGTTCGCCCGCTCGATCAGCGCGCGCCCGAGTTCGCGGATCCCGGTCCCCGCGTCGAGAATGACCAGCCAGCCGCCGGCCGTCCGCACCTCCACGCATGGGGTGTTGCCGCCGTAGCGCACGGTGAGGGGGCCTGGGCTTGGGATCGAGCCCCGCGTGCCCCAGAACTGCACCCGCAGGCTCATCTGGTTTCTCTCGACACAAGGCACGATAGCACGAGTGGGCTCCGACTCGAAAGGCGGGCGGTCACGAGCGTGATGTGATGTGCGTCACTTCCAACGGCGATCGAAGATGGAGGATGGAAGATCGAGACCTACCGACTGCAGTCCGCCGTCTGCCGTCTGGCATTTCAGATGCGCTGCCGCGAGCGCTTCACGAGCGCGGCGCGGTTCGTGATGCGGATGCGGCGGCGCTCCGTGAAGATCCAGCCGGAGTCCTGGAATTCGCGCATCGTGCGCGAGACCGTTTCACGGCTCGCACCGATGACGTGCGCGATGGTCTGGTGTGTGAGGGCCTTCTCGATCAGCGGCCCGCCGCCCTCGTCGGCCGTGTCGACCAGCATGCGGGCGATGCGGCCGGGGACGTCGAGGAGGACGAGCGACCCGATCTGCCCGTCCGCACGGCGGAGCCGGCGCGAGAGTTCCGACAGCAGCGACCAGGCGACCGACGGGTTCGCTTCGACACGCTTCCGGAAGTCCTCGCGGTGCAGCACGAGCAGCGCGGAATCCTCCATCGCGATGACGTGCGCGGATCGCGGCTGGTCGTCGATGAGAGCGAGTTCGCCGAAATGCTCGCCGACGCTGAGGATTCCGAGAATGACTTCGCGGCCATCCTCGGCGACGAGCACGACCTTGACGCGGCCCGCGCGGACGACGAACAGCGCGTCGCCGGGATCATCCTCGAAGAGAATGACGCTCCCCTTCGGGTAGCTCTTCTCGCGCACCAGCTGCCCGAAATGGGCGAGCTCGGCGGCGTCGAGAGACTTGAAGAGGGGGACGGTGGCGAGGAAGTCTGCGGTGTTCACGGAAGACCGGCGATGGAAGATCGAAGATGGAAGATGGAAGAAGCGGGCAACTGCCTCTGCTGCGCGAAGTTACGGGGTTCAAGAGCGCCCTGTCAAACTCGGGCCGGGGAAGGGGCCGAAAGCGGCTTCCAGGTACCGAGCAACGCCAAGCGAGAGATCCTCCCGCCACGGGTGTGCCACGCACTGGATTCCCAGCGGCAGGCCCTCGGGCGACGTGCCGGCGCGGATGACAGTGCTGGGCCAGCCGGTGAGATCAAAGAGCTGCGTGTACGCGGCGGCCGGACGTGAAAACGTCCCGTGCAGCGGGGCGGGGCCGCCGTTCACGGGGCAGATCAGGACGTCGAACTCGGCGAAGAGACGCAGGAGCGTCGAGCGCCAGTTGTCGAACTTCTCGTATTGCGCCGAGTAGTCGCCGGACGAGAGGTTCGTTGCGGCCTTGATGCGATCGAAGAGCGGCGATTCCGTGGTCCCCCACCGCGCGAGGATGCGCGCCATGCCGGCGCCGCCATCTCCCCAGATCAGTCCGGTATACACTCCATAAATCTCGTCCGCGCCCGGAATCTGGACAGCCGTGTGCTTGCAGCCGGCCTTCTCGAGGATCTTCAGGGCGCGCTCGACCGCGCTCGCGGTCTCGGCGGTGGGCTTGAGCGACCCGAGGTCGATGAAATAGGCGACGCGCAAGTTGTGCACCGGGATCTTCTTGTGATCGCCGAGCGGCGCGGCCACGACGTGCGGGTCGATGTTGTCCGGGCCGGCGATGATCGAGAGTGCGAACGCGAGATCGTCGACGTGCCGCGCGAGCGGGCCGATGTGCGTGAGCGATTCCGCGGGGCCGGTGAAATCGATGATGTGCCCCGCGCGGGAGACGCGGCCGGCGGTCGGCTTGATCCCCGCGATCCCGCAGAAGTGCGACGGCACGCGGATGCTGCCGCCCGTGTCGCTGCCGATATCGAGCGGTGAGCCGCCCGCCGCGATGATCGCGGCCGCGCCGCCGCTGCTGCCGCCAGGCGTGCGCGCGACGTCGAACGGATTGTTCGTGCGGCCGTAGACGAGATTGTTCGTCTCGAACGCCATGGTGAGATCGGGCGTGTTGGTCTTGCCGAGCACGATCGCGCCCGCGGCGCGGAGCCGCGCGACGACGGTGGCGTCGTGCGGCGGGATGAAGTTGGCGCGGCCCTTGGTGCCGCCCGTGGAAATGATGCCGGCGGTGTCGAGCGAATCCTTGATCGTGACGGGGACGCCGTGGAGCAGGCCGCGTTTCTCGTGCGGCACTTTGTCCGCCGCGCGAGCTTCGGCGATCGCGGCCTCGCGGCGCAGCTGGACGACCGCGTTGAGCTGCGGATTCACGACGTCGATGCGATCGAGATATGCGCGCACCGCCGTCTCGCTCGAGACCTTGCCGGTGCGAATCGCGGCAGCGAGATCGACGAGCGAAAGGGAACGCGGATCGTCTGCGGCCGGGGAGTTCATGATGGAATCGCTCACGTTGACCTGGGAATCGAGTCTGATGAATGGCGCGCCCACGGCGGCCGCACCGCTCGCCGCGAGGAAGGTCCGGCGCGAGAGCGAGGAATCGTTCGAGTCGTGTTCAGTTGCCATCCGCGCAATTTGGTCGCTCCAGCCGTTCTCTGATAGCTGTCAGTCGACCGCCTGACTTCACCGCAGTCAGGTGACAGCGTTCAGTCCGAACCTCCTTCGCGCGCCAATTTCGCCACCCGCTCGAACAACCTCGTGAACATCGCCTCCGTCAGCTTCCCCGTATTCGTATTCTGATTCGAGGGATGGTACGACGCCACGAGCATCCGTCCGTCCGGCGTCTCGTACTCGGCGCCGTGCCCGAACGCGTATGCCTTCTTGCTCTCGATCACGCCTGTGCGCTTCAGATGATTGAGATACGCATCGAACCCGATGCGGCCGAGCGCGACGACGACGCGAACGTTGGGGAGGCACGCGAGTTCGCGATCGAGAAATGGGGCGCAGTTCGCAAGTTCCTTCGGCGTCGGCTTGTTCTGCGGCGGCGCGCAGCGCCCGGCGGCGGTGATGTAGGCGTCCTTCAGCACGAGTCCATCACCACGGTGAGTCCCGTTCGGCTGCGACGCGAAGCCCGTGCGATGCAGCACCGGGTACATGAAGTTCCCTGACGAATCACCCGTGAACATGCGCCCGGTGCGATTGGAGCCGTGCGCGCCCGGCGCGAGCCCGAGGATGAACACGCGGGCGTTCGGGTCGCCGAATCCCGGAACCGGTTTGCCCCAGTACTCGGCGTCGCGGTACGCACGGCGCTTTTCGCGCGCGACCTGCTCGCGCCACGCGACGAGTCGCGGGCAGCGATGACACGCGGTGACGTCGCGATTCAGTTTCGCGAGCGCGATCGGCAGCTTCACTTTCTTCGGAGCCATGGCGAACTCGTAATATGCCGCAAGAACGGCCTGCGCGAAGCCGGCAACGCTCGCCGCAACTTGTGTGACCGACGATGCAGAACATCAACGGCAGAAGACATCAATGATCCGCACTCGCTCCTCGGCGGGCCGGTGTTCTTTCGCAAGCGCATGTACCCGACCGCTATACAGGCGACATTCCCCGGCGTGAACGGCGTCAACACGATCGTCATCGGCCAAGCCGAACTCACCGCGGACAAGACCTCCACGCGCTGGGTGCTGACGGTCCTGCACGAGCACTTTCATCAACTCGTGTATTCGCGGCCGGGATACTACGCCGACGTCGAGAAGCTCGGCCTCGCGCACGACGACAAGACGGGGATGTGGATGCTGAACCATCCGTTTCCGTACGACTCGGCGCGCGTGCAGCAGAGGATCACGGCGATGACGCACTCGCTGCTCGACGCGCTCGCGCAAACGGATCAGCCCGCGCTCGAGAAGAAGGCCGCGGTCTTCCTCCAGGCGCGGCGTGAGTTCCGCGAGTCGGTTCCCGCCGAAGCGGAGAAATACTTCGCGTTCCAGCTCTGCCAGGAGGGCGTCGCTCGCTACACCGAGGTCATGCCGGGCGAACTCGCGGCGCGAAGTGGTCTATTCCGTGGGAGCGGCCGAGGCGCTCCTCCTGGACCGCGTGACGCCCGGTTGGAAGCGAGGGTATTTAAAGCATCGGTTCCGGCTGCCGCTGAAATGATTTCAACCATCTGAGGACCCACCATGCGTCGCGTGGTCGCCAGCCTCTGCATCATCGTCGTGCCCGCGCTTTGCGCCGCGCAATCGCCGGCCAAGTTCCCGCCGGACTTGCTCGTGAACACGCACGTGATCGCGCATTCGACGCCGGTGATCAATGTCATCGGCACGATGCGCAACTTCACGTCGTATCTCGGCGTTCGGTGCCAGTACTGCCACATCGGCGAAGAAGGCCAGCCGCTCACGAAATTCAATTTCGTGAGCGATGACAAGCGCACCAAAGTCGTCGTGTGTCAATTGATGCTGATGGTGCAGGAGATCAATCGGCGACTCGACTCGCTTCCGGCCGGGTTGGGCGCGCGTCTCCAGGTGACGTGCAACACTTGCCACCGCGGCACGAGCCGGCCGGTTCCGCTCGCGGCACTGATTGCCGATGCCGCTACGATCGCCGGTGCCGATTCGGCGGTGCGCGCATACCGCGCGCTGCGAGAGCGCTTCTACGGCCGCGATGCATATGACTTCGGCACTCGTCCGGGATGTATGTGTTCCGAGGAAATATCAATCTCATGAAAGCGGACACGTCGGCCGCCGAGACTGCGTTTCGCGAGGCGCTGCGCCGTGATCCGACGAACCAGGAAGCGAAGGGCCGACTGCACACCATTGGAAAATAACCATGACGCGAATCTCGACCCGCCCACTGGCGCAAAAGTGTTCGTGATCCGGAGCTCGGGAGATGCGGGGCGGAGAATCATCACTCGCTGGCAAAGGAGCCATAAGGCAAGCCATTCAGGCGCGGGGAGACCCCGACCCACGCGTGTACACTTCCCCTTGAACAGCCGATGATTTCCGTCGTTATCCAACATGTAGGTGGTAATGGCGTGTATATATAGATCTTGCGAAGCACCTCGCAGTTGCTATTGGTCCCCCCAATGGAGAGAGGTTCCGCGTATGACAAACCGATTGGTTCGCGTGTTGATTTCGGCCACGGTGGCCCTCACGCTCGTCGCCGGGAAGGCGTCCGTCGCGATGGCGCAGCGGGCAACCGTGATTACCGGCCGCATCGTCAGCGAAACGGGGGCGCCGATCGAAGACGCCACCATCACGCTCGCCGCGACAAAAGCCAGCACGCTTTCCAGGGCTGACGGCAGTTACTCGCTGTCGGCCGCCGCAGCGAACACCGGAACCTCGCAACTCATGGCGCGCCGCATCGGTTTCGCGATGCAGCAGAAGGATGTGACGCTCTCCGGCGGACCCGTCCGGATGGACTTCACCCTCGTTGCGCGGCAAACGGTGCTCACCGGCATTACGGTGACGGCGCTCGGCATTCTCGCCGAGAAGACCACCGTCGGCACGTCGCAACAGACCCTGTCGGGCGAGAATCTCACGCGCACGCAAACCCCGAGCGTCATCAGTGCGATGTCGGGGAACCTGAGCGGCGTGCAGATCGACCAAACCGGAAACATGGGCGGTTCGTCGCGCATCGTGATTCGCGGCGCCGGCTCGATCATGGGCGAGAACCAGCCGTTGTTCATCGTGGACGGCGTTCCTTACTCGAACGCCAGCTTCTCCACGGCATCTGCCAGCGGCGGTCGTGACTACGGCACGGCGGCCGCGGACATCAACCCTGACGACATTGCCTCGCTGACGGTGCTCAAGGGCCCGAACGCGGCAGCGCTTTATGGCTCGCGCGCAGCGAATGGCGCCGTGGTGATCACGACGAAGAGCGGCACGGGCGGTCCGGAGGGCACGCGAATGAACTTCACCACGCGCATGTCAACGGACATGCCCTCGGTGATGCCGAAATACCAGAACCAGTACGGCCAGGGATTCGGCGGGGCCTTTCAGTACGTCGACGGCGCCGGAGGCGGCACAAACGATGGCGCCGACGAGTCGTGGGGACCGAAGCTCAACGGCCAGCTCATCGATCAGTTCTTCGGCAAGCAGCAGCCATGGGTGGCACACCCGAACAACGTCGCGGACTATTTCCAGACCGGCAGTACGGTTTCCAACACCGTGAATGTTTCGACGTCGGGAAAGGGAATGGGCTCCCGGTTCTCGCTGACCAAGGACAATGTGCGCGGGCTCGTGCCGAACTCGTCGCTCTCGAAGTTGGCGGGCTCGGTTTCGGCCAGCGCGATCGTCAATTCCAAGTTCACCATCGCGGGTTCGCTGCAGTACGTGCAAAACAACGGGCAGAATCGCGTGGAAAACGGTTATACGGAAGGCAATCCCTTCATGACGTTCACCTGGTTCGGCCGCCAGGTGGATGTCGCCGGATTGCTCAAGAATCACTACTTCAACACCAACAGTCCGTATGGTTTCCCCGACGGCAGCCTTTTCAACTGGAACGACAACTATCACCGGAATCCGTACTGGCAGCAGTTCGACAATCCTGCGCCGGACTCGCGCGAGCGGGTGACGGGCCAGATCAACGGCACCTATGTATTCGCCGATTGGCTGTCCGGAGTCGTGAGAGGCGGCGGTGACTCGTACCGGTTTACGGCGCAACAGCAGTTCGCCGCCGGCAACATCGACAACACCGATCCTTCATTCAACGGCGGATTCACCGAGAATGATCAGCGGGCGAGAGAAACGAACTTCGAAGGCATCCTCACAGCCCACAAGGCGGTCGGCAGGTTCGAGCTCACGGGAAACGCCGGCGGAAACATCCGGCGCAACGACGGATACGCTTCGTCGTTTGGTACGCCCGGCATCCTCGTGCCGGGGATATACAACCTCTCCAATGCCGGCGTCGCGCCGACGTTCACCAACAGGGAAGTGCACTCGGGCGTGAATTCGGTATACGGGTCGGCGGTTGCGACGTTCAATCACTATTGGACCGTCGAGATCACGGGCCGCAACGATTGGTCGTCCACGCTTCCCAAGGCGAACGCGTCGTACTTCTATCCGTCGGTGAACACATCGCTCGTCTTGTCGGACCTGTTTCCCTCGATGACGAAGTCCGGCGTCCTCTCGTTCCTGAAAATCCGTGGCGGGTTTGCACAAGTGGGGTCCGACGCGAGCGCATACCTGCTGCAGACGCTGTACAACGGATCGTCGAACAAGTTCAACGGCCTTCCGCTTTACACGCTGAGCGACACCTCGGCGAACGCGGCGCTGAAGCCCGAGCGCACGGAGAGCGCGGAAGGGGGCATGGAGGCCTCGTTCTTCGACGACCGCATCACGTTCGACGGGACGTACTTCCTCAAGCTGACGCGTAACGAGATTCTGCCGCTCACGATCGCGCCGGCCACCGGATTCGCCGCGACGACCATCAATGCGGGGCAGATCAGCAATCGCGGTTACGAGGTGATGCTCAGGGCGGTTCCGGTGCGGCTCAAGAACGGATTCCAGTGGATGACGTCGGTGAACTGGTCGGCGACCAAGAACAGGGTCGACGCGCTCGCACCCGGACTCAGCACCATCATCATTGCCAGCCAATGGGAAACGAACATCGAAGCCCGTCAGGGGCAGCCGTACGGCACGATCTTCGGATACGACGCGGTCCGCGACTCCGTCACGGGTCAGGTCCTGCTCGTCAACGGCCTCCCGCAACGAGCCGCAACCAAGTCGATTCTCGGCAACGTGAATCCCGAATGGACCGGCGGATGGTCGAACGATATCCGGTACAAGAACTGGTCACTCAGCACGCTGATCGACATCCACCATGGCGGCCAGAACTTCTCCATCGGCAACTGGTGGGGCACCTACTCGGGCGTGCTCAGCAACACACTCGTGGGACGCGAGGTGAATTGGGACCTGCCGGGCTACGTGGCGAAAGGCATTGACGCGGCCACCGGCAAGGCCAACACCGTAGTCAGGACGGCGGAGGACTACAATCACGCGATCTACCCGATCAACTCGATGGGTGTCTTCAGCACCGGATTCGCCAAACTGCGCGAGGTACGTCTCAGCTACGAGGTGCCGCAGCGGTTCGCGGCGAACCTCAAGCTCTCGCAGATGAATGTGGCGCTCGTGGGGCGCAACCTCTACACGTGGACCTCCTTCCCGAACTATGATCCCGAGAACTCGGCGAATGCCGGCAACGGCGGCCAGGGCTTCGACATGGGGGCGCTGCCCACGATGCGCTCCTACGGCCTCAATATCTCCATCACTCCGTGACCGGAAACCGGGAGAACTCACTCATGAAAATCATTCGACTCTCGGCCGCGCTAGTCACGATCGTCTCACTGACGACGACGGCCTGCAGCAACGACCTCACCGGGATGAACACAAACCCGAACAGCCCGACTACGGCTCCAGCCAGCTCGTTGTTCAGCCGCGCAACGGAGACCACGGTTGGACGGTTCAACGGTTCGTTCAATACGCTGTCCATGACGTCGCTCTTCGCACAGCACATCGCACAGGTGCAGTACGTGGATGAAGACCGCGGTCACATTCGTTCCACGACAATCGACGCGCTCTACACGGGCCTCTACACCGGCGAACTCGAGGACTTCGACAAGGTGAGGGTCATCGGGCAGACGGCGAAGACGCCGAACGTCTGGGGGCCCGCGCTGGTGATGCAAGGCTGGATCTTCCAGAACATGACCGACCTGTGGGGCGACATTCCCTACTCCGAGGCGCTCAAGGGAGACATCGGCGGGTCGCTCACGCCGAAGTACGACGCGCAAAAGGACATCTACTACGGGGTGCTTGCATCGCTCACCACCGCCTCGACCGGCATGAAAGGGGCCACCGACGCCGGGCTCGGGAGCGCCGACCTCATCTTCCAGGGCGACAACACCAAGTGGCAACGGTTTGCCAATTCGCTCCGCGCCCGCATGGCGCTGCGCATGATGAAGGCCGATGCGGCGAAAGGCGGCACGGAGCTCGCCGCGGCGTTCGCCGCAGGTGTGATGACCTCCAACGCCGACAACGCCCAGATGGCGTGGCCGGGCGACGGGGTGTTCGACAATCCGTGGGCGGCCAACTTCGCCACCCGCGACGACCATCGCATGTCGAAAACACTGCTCGACACGATGAATGCGTTGCATGACCCGCGCGTGCCCGTGTACGCTCAGCCCACCAAGGCCGATTCCACGAGATACACCGGACTGCAGAACGGGATGACGAACCCGTACTCGGATTCGGCCACCACCACGTCGCGCCCCGGGGCGATCTTCTATCCGGGCGCCACGTCGTATGGCATCTTCGGCACGGCTGCCGGCAAGAAGACGCCATCGAACCTGATGAACTACGCGGAAGTGGCGTTCATTCAGGCTGAGGCAGCCGAACGGGGACTCGGCGGACTGAACGGCGCGGCGGCGTACTACAACGCCGCAGTGACCGCTTCGATCGAGCAGTGGGGCGGATCAGCCGCCGACGCTGCCGCCTACCTTGCGCAGCCGGGCGTCGCGTACGTGGGTGGCGCCGCCGGCCTCAATCAGATCGGCGTGCAGAAGTGGATCGCCCTCTTTACGCAGGGCTCCGAAGCGTGGAGCGAGTGGCGCCGCACCGGCAATCCGGCGACCATCAAGATGGGTCCGGACGCGTATTCGGATGTGCAGACGGTATGGCGCCGGCTCCCGTACGCCAGCAACGAACTGTCGGTCAACGCCGCCAGTCTCGCGGCCGCCATCGCCCGTCAGGGACCGGATAACTACGCCACGCGGATCTGGTGGGATAAGCCGTAGCACACTTTTCCAGGCAGGTACGACGAGCGGGGCATTCCGGATCGACGGGGTGCCCCGCTGTGCGTCGCCTGCACAACCCATGGCGCTGGCCTGAATCGGATTGTTACCAATGGCCGGGATCGCGCCAAGTGAGTGGCGTGGCGCTTGGCGCGACCGTGCCACGTAGATTTCGCATGGATCACATTCCCCGAGAGGATCAGACCCATGCTGTTTGTGCCGCGGCTGCTTCTCACCGTCGCGACGGCGACCGCCATGCTCACGCCGCGCATCGCCATCGAGTCGCGACGCTGGAATGTCACAGGCCACGAGGTCATCGCGGCAATTGCGTGGAACCATCTGACGCCGGTCGCGCGCACGAAGGTGGTCGCGCTGCTGCGACGCGGTCCGCCCGAAGCCCACTTGGGCGACCTCGAGTCGACGTCGGGTACGCCGGACGAGCGCGCGCGCCAGTTGTTCATCGCGGCATCGACGTGGAGCGACGTGATCCGCAATCGCGCCATCGCGCAGCACGCCTACGACCGCAGCAACTGGCACTATGCCGACTACTTCTGGAAGGAGAAGGACGGCAAGATCGAGTCGTTGCCCGGGATGGGACCCGGCGCCGAGAATGCCGTCGAACGCATCGGCGCGATGCGGGCCGTCCTTGCCGCGCCGGGAGCTGACTCGTCGCGCGCCGTCTCGCTGGCGTGGATCGAGCACCTCGTGGGCGACATCCATCAGCCGCTGCACGCGAGTACTCGCGTGACCCCGGATCTTCCCAAGGGAGACCGCGGCGGCAACGACTTCAGGCTTGGCGGCAACCCAAACAGCCTGCACGCGTACTGGGACAGCATTCTCGACATCGTCGAACCCCCTGCCGGCGACCTGGGAGCCAGCGTGGACCGCTGGGCGAACATCATCGAACAGCGGCTCCCCATGTCGTCGTTCACAGCGGCAGAACTCGACGCCGGCGTTGACGTGTGGGCGAGGGAAAGCGTCGAGATTGCGCAGCGCGTGCTTTACCCACCGACGCTCGCCGAGCACGCGGTGCCGGGCGCGGACTATAAGAGGACCGCGGACGCCGTCGCCGAAAGGCGAATCGCCCTGGCCGGGTACCGGCTGGCAGCGGTGTTGAACAAGATCATCAAGTAGGGAGCGACGCCGGCGTGACGTGAACTAGGCCACTACCCAACCCATTGCCACCTTGAATCTTACCCTCGACCGGATTAGCTTACTAAGCTCGTCCAAATCCATGTTGAGGTCCAAAATGAAGCCCGAAATCCATCCCGTTTACGCCCTGGCGAAGGTCAGCTGCGCGTGCGGAAATACGTTCCAGACCCGCAGCACACAGTCTGAGATCCGCCTCGATATCTGCGCCGCCTGCCATCCGTTCTTTACCGGCAAGCAGAAGCTGATCGACACCGCCGGCCGCGTTGAGCGCTTCCGCCAGAAGTACAACAAGCCTCAGCCCGCAACCGTCTGAGCCTCCGGGATCTCCTCGCCGACGCGGTCGCACGCGCGGCGGAAGTCGAACGGGAGCTGCTCGACCCGAAGACGCTTCGCGATTCCAGACTGATGGCATCGCTGGGCCGCGAGCACCAGCGGCTCGTGCAGGTCGTCGAAAAGGCTGCAACGCTTCACAAGTACGATGACGAGCTCGCGGAAGTCCGCGAGCTCGTCGGCGTTGACGACCCCGAAATGGCTGCCGAGGCCCAGGCCGAACTCGGCCGCCTGTCGGCCGCCGTCGGCAAGCTGGAAGAAGAACTCAAGCCGCTGCTCCTCCCGCACGATCCGCTCGACGATCGCAACTGCATCGTCGAAATCCGCGCGGGCACCGGCGGCGACGAGGCCGCGCTCTTCGCCGGCGAACTCTTCCGCATGTACACGCGCTACATCGAGCGCAAAGGGTGGAAGACGGAGCTCCTCTCGCTTGCCGATGCAACGCTCGGCGGCGTGAAGGAAGCGATTTTCAAGATCGAGGGCCCGGGCGCGTTCGGCGAGATGCGCGGCGAGAGCGGCGTGCATCGCGTGCAACGCGTGCCGGCCACCGAAGCACAGGGGCGCATTCACACGTCGGCCGCCACGGTCGCGGTGCTTCCCGAAGCCGAGGAGATCGATCTCAAGATCGAGGACAAGGATCTTCGCATCGATGTCTTCCGCTCGAGCGGGCCCGGCGGACAGTCGGTGAACACCACCGACTCGGCCGTGCGCATCACGCACATCCCGTCGGGGCTCGTCGTCAGCCAGCAGGACCAGAAGAGCCAGCTGCAGAACAAGCTGAAGGGGATGCAGGTTCTTCGCGCCCGCCTGCTCGACATGAAGGTCGCCGCGCAGGAAGCCGAGCGATCGAGACTTCGCAAATCACAGGTGAGCACGGGCGACCGGTCCGCGAAGATCCGCACGTACAACTTTCCGCAGAACCGCGTGACCGATCATCGCATCAACTACACGTCACATGATCTGCACGCCGTGTTGAATGGTGATCTTGGCGAGCTGATGGAAGCGTTCAAGCTTGCGACGGTGGAAGAACAGCTCGGGGGCAGCAACGGATGAGACGGCAGACGGCGGACGGCGGACTGCAGCTTGGACGACAGAGGGCGGACGGCAGCGCACGTCGTTCTGTCTGCCGTCTGCCGTCTGCAATCCCAACTGCCGTCCGCCGTCCGCCGTCCGCCGTCTGAAGAATGCTTCTCTCTCAACTGTTCGATGAGCTTGCCGCCGATCTTGCCGGCAACGGCGTTCCGCCCGCGCGCGCCGATGCCCGCGACCTGATCGCCGCGATCCTCGACAAACCGAAATTCTGGCCCACCGCCAACCAGTCGCTCGAGCTCGATCGTGCGACCGAAGAGGCGATCAGAAAAGCCGGCGCCAGGATGGTCCGCGGCATGCCGATGCAGTACGCCGTCGGCCGCGCGGCCTTCCGGCATCTCGAACTGAACGTCGACCAGCGGGTGCTGATTCCGCGACCTGAAACCGAAATGCTGGTCGAACTCGTCCTGGGATTGGCGGGCCAGGGCGGCACCGCAGTGGACGTCGGAACGGGCTCGGGTGCGATTGCGCTCGCCCTCGCGGCGGAAGGGAGGTTCGACAAGGTCATCGCCACGGACGTCTCCGAGGACGCCCTCGAGGTCGCCCGGAGCAATCTCGGGGCGATCCCGCCTGAAAAACGGACACTGCTCGACTTCAGGCTGGGAAACCTGCTGGAACCGGTCGCTGGAGAGCTGGCACGGGCGATAGTTTCGAACCCGCCGTATATTTCCCCAGCGGAGAGGGGCGACCTCCCAGCTGGTGTGCGCGATTGGGAGCCCCCACTCGCCCTCTTCAGCGCAGAAGACGGCATGGCGGCGATTCGCGGCATCGTGCGCGAGGCAGCGGCCCTGCTGGAGCCCGGCGGTTTGCTGGCGGTTGAAATCGACGCCCGCCGAGCGGGGCACGCGCGAGAATGCGCGGAAACCGACTCGCGATTCCGCGATGTCGAAATACGAACGGATCTCACGGGCCGCGAGCGGTTTCTCGTAGCCAGACGAAAGGAGCGGTGATGCTGAACGAACGCGCGGTGGAGCTGGGTCGCCTCATCGGCCAGAGCACGGAGTATCAGGCCGTGAAGCGCGCGAATGCGGCGCTGAACGAGGACTCGAAGGCGATGGCGCTCCTGCAGAAGATGGAGGGCCTGCGCACGGCCGCGCAGCAGATGATCGAGGGCGGCGAACAGCCGACCGCGGAAATGGAGCAGGAACTCGACGTCCTTCTCAGCGAAGTCCAGACGAATCCCACGTACCAGCGCGTGATCGTCACGAACGAGAACTTCGACAAGGTGATGGTGCAGGTGAACCAATGGATTCTCGACGGCATGCGGAAGGGCGCCGCGAGTCCCATCATCACGCTTGGATGAGCGACAAGAAGCGCGGGCGGCTGATCGTCTTCGAAGGCGTCGAGGGTGCCGGCAAGAGCACCCAGCTCGAGCGCCTCGGTGGGCATCTCGCGCGCGCCGGCGTCTCGCATCGCGAGTTTCGCGAGCCCGGCGGCACTGCCCTCGGTGACGCGATCCGGCAACTGTTGCTGGATCCACTTTCAACGGTCTCGGCGCGCGCCGAGGCACTCCTGTTCATGGCGTCGCGCGCCGAACTCGTCTCTCGCGAACTGCGGCCCGCGCTCGAGTCGGGAACGATCGTCCTCCTCGACCGGTTCTTCCTCTCCACATACGCGTACCAGATTGCCGGCCGTGGTCTCGCGGAGAGCGACGTGCGGTCGGCGAATACGATGGCCACGGACGGGCTGGTGCCGGATCTCACGCTGCTGCTCACGCTGAGCGCCGACGTCGGCCTCGAACGGGCCGAGCGGCGCAGCGCGACGGATCGCATCGAACGATCCGGGCGCGAGTTCCACGCGCGCGTGGAGGAGGCGTTCGCCGAATTCTCGACGCGGGAGTGGCAGGGCGCGCACGAGGAGTGCGGCCCGATCGTCGCCCTCGACGCGAGCGGCGCTCCGGAGGCGGTCGAGGCGCTGGTGCTCGACGTCGTGACGTCGCGATTCCACGAGCTGCGCACGGCCTTGGGAGCGGCCGCGTGACGCGCGCCCGGGCTGTTGCGGTCACCACCGTCCTGGCCGGGGCCGTGATCATCGGAGGATGGTTCATGCAGCGCGGGCTCGCGATGCGCGGCGCGCGCGGCAAGCCGATGAGCGAGGCCGAGGGCGCGAAGCTGTTCGACGCGGTGCTGCGGCGCGTGGAGGACAGCTGGGTGGACTCCGCGACGACGGAGGAGCTGTACCAGCGCGCCACGACCGGGCTCGTGCAGCAGCTCGGCGATCCGAACACCGCCTTCCTCTCGCCCGACCGCCTGCGCCGGCTGCGCGAGGTGGTAAGCGGCAGCTATCGCGGCGTCGGGATGTCGGTGGACACGCGCGACGGATGGATCACCGTGCTCGCGCCGCGGCCGGGCTCGCCCTCCGAGCGCGCCGGCATTCGCGCCGGCGACCGCCTGATCGAGCTCGATGGTCAGGTCATGAAGAGCTGGACGGTGGAGGAGGCGCGCAACGCGCTCCGCGGTCCGCTGGGGAGCACGGTGAAGCTCGTGATCGAGAGGGGCGGCGCGAGAATTCCGCTCACGCTCGAGCGCAGCGACATCCACGTCCGCTCGGTGCAGCGCATCACGATTCTCGACGACCACGCGGGATATGTGGCGATCGCGTCGTTCACGGATTCGACGAACCTCGAAGTCGCCGCCACGGTCGATTCGCTCGTGCACGCGAGGGCGACGTCGCTCACCATCGACTTGCGCAACAATCCCGGCGGCCTGCTCGCGCAGGGTGTCGCGGTCGCCGAACTCTTCCTGGATCCGGGACAGAAGGTCGTCTCGACCAAAGGACGCGTCCCGACCGCGAACGCGGCGTACAAGGCGACGAGCCCGCAACGCTGGCCGAACCTCCCGATCGTCGTCCTGGTGAACGGCGGTACCGCCAGTGCCGCCGAGATCGTCGCGGGCGCGTTGCAGGACCACGATCGCGCCATCGTGATCGGGCGGCCGTCGTACGGGAAGGGGAGCGCGCAGGCGGTGATCGGGCTTTCCAATGGGTCCGCACTCAAGCTCACGGACGCCCTTTGGTACACGCCGGCGGGGCGCAGCATAGATCGCGCCCACCCCGCCCGCACCCCGGGCAGGGCGCCCACGGACACCACGCGGCCGCGCTACAAGACCGACAGGGGTCGCGTCGTGGTGGGCGGCGGCGGTATCGTGCCGGACCTCGTGCTTGGCGACAGCGCGGTGCCGCCCGCCGAACGTGCGTGGGTGGCGGCCGTCGGGTCGCGCGTGCTGATCTTCCGCGACGCGCTCTCGACGTATGCGGCGAAGGTGGTGCGCTCGGGCGTCGTGAAGGATCCGGACTTCAAGGTGACGGCCGAGATGCGCGATGGATTCTGGCGCGAGATGAGTGCCAAGAAACTGACGGTGCCGCGCGACATCTTCGACGACGCCCGCGATGCCATCGATCGCGTGGTCGGCGCCGAGATCGCGCAGCAGGCGTTCGGCGTGGTCGGTGCGCAGCGGCGCGCCGTGCATCTCGACCCGGTGGTCGCGCAGGCGGTGCGGCTGCTCCAGGGCGTGAAGGCGCCGGCGGCGCTGTTCGATCGTGTCGCCGCGGCGAACGCGGCGCAGAAGCCGCTCGCCAAGCGGTGAGGGCCTAGGGCTTCTTTCCCATGAGCGAGCCCGAGTCGATGACCTTCACGCCGGCCGGTACCGTGAAGACGAGCGCGTCGGCGGGCAGGTCGACCTCGATGCGCACCGACGTGAAGCGCACCCGCCGCACGAGCCCGCTCAGCTCGACGGTCTCGAGCTGCCAGATCAGCGCGTCGGACTTTCCGATCCACAATGTGGCGCGCGTGAACGGCATGTCCGCCTTCTTCGGCGACAGTGCGAACACCGTGGTCGCGTGCGCATCGACCCGCTCATCGCGCATGCGCACGGTGACGTAGTCGGCCTTCGGGGCCGAGAGCAGCTCCGCCAGCACGTCGAGGCCAGCGCCGGCCTGGCTCGGCATCTTGATCACCTGGCCCTTGGCGGTGCTCGGCAAGTAGAGCCAGAGCGAGGTGCCGTCGTTCACGATCGCGTCGCCGTTGGGCTCGGTGAAGCGGAGGGCGAATCGCGTGGTTCCGGCCTGGAAGTATTCGCCGCGCGCCGAGTGCACGGTTCCCGTCGCCGGGCTCGTGAGCGTCTGCTCGAACGTGGCGCGCACGGTTCGCGCCCCGTGATAATTGCGGGCCGCGCGATCGACGAGCGTGGTGGTGATGTCCTGGGCTGCGAGTCCCGACGCGAATGCGACTAGGAGCAGGATGTTCAGCCTCACGCCACTCCTGCAGCGACCCCGGCGATCTGCCGGTCGACGGCCTCGGCCACGCGGCGCAGCTGGCGCATCATGTCGCCGAATTGCTCCGGATTCAGCGACTGGGCGCCGTCGGAGAGTGCGCGGTCGGGCTGCGGATGCACCTCGACGATGATGCCGTCCGCTCCAGCGGCGACGGCGGCGCGTGACATCGGCGTGACGACGGCGCGGCGTCCGGTGCCATGGCTCGGATCCGCGACGATCGGAAGGTGCGAGAGCTGGTGCACGACCGGGATCGCGGTGAGGTCGAAGAGGTTTCGCGACGTCGTGTCGAAACTGCGAAGACCGCGCTCGCAGAGGATCACGTGCGGGTTGCCTTCGGCAAGTATGTACTCGGCGCTGAGCAGGAGATCCTGTATCGTGGCGGCCATTCCGCGCTTGAGCAGGACCGGCTTCCCGATCTTGCCGACCGTCTTGAGCAGAGAGTAGTTCTGCATGTTGCGCGCGCCGATCTGGATGCAGTCGGCGATCTCGGCGACGAGATGCGCCCCCTCGTCGTCCATCGCTTCCGTGACGACGGCGAGGCCCGTTTCGCGCTTGGCGAGCGCAAGCAGCGCGAGTCCCTTGCGTCCGAGTCCCTGGAACGAGTAGGGCGAGCTGCGCGGCTTGAACGCACCGCCGCGGAGGGCGACGGCACCCGCGGCCTTCACCGCGCGCGCGGATTCGAGAATCTGCTGCTCGGTCTCGACGGAGCACGGGCCGGCGATCACCGGGATCTCCTCGCCGCCGAACGCCACGCCGGGCGCGATCGTGACGATGGTGTTCTCGGGGCGCCACTCGCGCGACACCTGCTTGTACGGATTCGACACGTGAATCACACGCGCGACGCCGGAGAGCTCGATGACCAGCGAATCGTCGACGCGCCCGTCGTTACCGACGAGTCCGACCGCCGTGCGCTGTGCGCCGGGCATCGGGGCGGGTGTGTATCCCATCGCCCGAATTGTTTCGCACACGCGATCGACGTCTTCCTGCGTGGCTTGGTGCGACATCACTACGAGCATCGGAGCGAACCTCGGTAGGGCGGGGGGCAGAACCTTACAAATATAAACGTTTCGACGCGCTAAAACGGTGAGGAGCGACGCGTGAGGGGCGATTTGGCGAAGAGGTACGAGCGACGGGTGAGGGGCGATTTGGCGAAGAGCGACGGGTGAGAAGCGAGGAGACGGTCTCCGCACTCCTCACGCGTCGCTCTTCGCCAAATCGCCCCTCACCCGTCGCTCCTCGCTCCTCGCCGTTCGTACCGTCGCTCCTCGCTACTTTCCCTTGAAGAGGAGCTTTTTCGTGGAGGTGACTCCATCCCCCACGAACCGCACGAGGTACACGCCGGGCGGGACCGTACGGCCGGTATCGTCGCGGCCGTCCCACGTGAGCCGGTCGTCGCAGCCGCTGTCGCTGCCCACGGCCGCCCTGCCGTAGCGGCCGGGCGGGAAGGTCGGCCCCAGCCCGCGGCCCGGCGTAATTCGCGCGACGTGATTGCCGCGGAGGTCGAGGATGTCGATGCGCACGTTGGACTGGTTCTTGAGGTCGAACCAGATGCAGGTCGTGGACACCCGCGCGTTCGGGAACGGGTCGGGAAAATTCTGGTAGAGCACCGTCGCGATCGGGGAGTTGGCGCTGAGAATCACGAACGTCGAGAAGCTCTGCACGCGGATGGTGTCGCCCGTCGAGAGACGCGCCGTCACGGTCCAGAGGTACGACGTGTTCGTTTCGAGCGCGGAATACCCGGTGTACACGGTGTCCGTGAGCCCGCTTCCGTTCAGCGCCGGAAACGCGTCACTCCTGCGCGAGACGACGATCTGGAAGGTCCACGGACTCACCGGCTTGTGGGTCGCGACCGCGGTCCACAGGAACGACGGGAAGGTGGTGTCCACCGTCGAGCCGTTGAGGCCGTTCGGCGAGATCAGCGTGAGCCACTGCGAGGTCTGGCGCGGGCCGATGGCGTCGGTGATCACGTTTACGCCCTGCGCCGTGCGAATTTTTGCCCGCCACCAGATGCTGATCTTCTGCGGCAGCAGGCGCGGGATGACGATCGACGCCGACGAACCGCTCACGGTCGTGTCTGCGAACAGCGCGCTGAAGTCCGCCGCCGTCGCGACCTGCAGGTCGATCTGGAGCGGCAGTTCCGTGGGCAGGAAGCCGGAGGTGGTCACCGTGAACGCGGGTGTGCCGTCGTGGATCGGATTGCCGACGGGACCCGTGACGACGACCGAGCCGGAGGTCTGCGCGCCGGCGTGCGTCGCGACGAACAGGACGGCCGCGATGAGCGCGCGAACGGCGTTGCGCATCACACCGGCGCGGCGGCCTGCGCGGTCTCGGGCGTCTCCGCTCCGTCGACAGCCGGGCCGCGCATGCGCACGCTCACGAGCGACGACACGCCGGGCTCCTGCATCGTCACGCCGTATACCGCGTCGGCCGCCTCGGTCGTCGTGCGCGGATTGTGCGTGATGACGATGAACTGCGTGTGGGCCTTGAACTGGTTGAGCATCTTCACGAAGCGGCCGACGTTGGCGTCGTCGAGCGGCGCGTCCACTTCGTCGAGCAGGCAGAACGGGCTCGGCTTG
>Ga0209014_10000326_pt1 | contig 27704 bp, 33 predicted proteins | sample BarGraNGADG00212_FD_184491 | JGI IMG/M metagenome (GOLD analysis project Ga0209014, IMG submission 184491) | Arctic peat soil microbial communities from Barrow, Alaska - Barrow Graham LP Ref core NGADG0002-212 (SPAdes) (version 2) | ecosystem: Environmental > Terrestrial > Soil > Wetlands >...
ATGAAGGTCTTCCCCGAGTCGTCGCTGGCGGGCGCGCCGGCCAGCTTCATCCACAAGGAGTTCCGGTCGCGCGACCTGCCCGGCCATTTGCTGACGATTCAGGTCGCGCCCGACGATTGCACAGGCTGCGGCGTCTGCGTCGACGTCTGTCCGGCGAAGTCGAAGACGGAAGTGCGACACAAGGCAATCAACATGGAGCCCGTTCTCGAGCACAGCGACGTCGAGCGCGAGCGATGGGACTTCTTTCAGACGATCCCGCGGCTCGACGATGACCTTGTCTCACCGGAAACGGTCAAGGGCAGTCAGCTGCTCGAGCCGCTGTTCGAGTTTTCTGGCGCGTGCGGCGGCTGCGGCGAAACGCCGTACATCCGATTGGTCAGCCAGCTGTTCGGCGACCGGATGGTCGTCGCCAACGCGACAGGTTGCTCCTCGATCTACGGTGCGAACCTGCCGACGACGCCGTGGACGGTCAACGCGACGGGGCGCGGGCCAGCATGGAACAACTCGCTGTTCGAGGACAACGCGGAGTTTGGCCTGGGCTTTCGTCTGGCGCTTGACGCGCAGACGGACCAGGCACGCCGCCTGCTCGAGGCGCTCGCTCCGGAGATCGGCACCGAGCTCGTCGCCGAGGTGCTCGAATCAAACCAGGCCGATGAGGCGGAGATCCGCCGCCAGCGCGAGCGCGTCGGCCGGATCAGGGAGGCGCTGCCGAAGCTGGCGTCCTCGAGCGCCGAGGCGCGTTCGCTGCTCGCTCTCGCCGACAGCCTCGTCCGGCAAGGTATCTGGATCATCGGTGGTGATGGCTGGGCGTACGACATCGGCTTCGGTGGGCTCGACCAGGTGCTCAGCTCCGGCCGGAACGTGAACATCCTGGTGCTCGACACCGAGGTCTATTCGAATACCGGCGGACAGGCCAGCAAGGCGACGCCGCGCGGGGCCGTGGCGAAGTTCGCCGCCTCTGGCAAGGGCCTGGCCAAGAAGGATCTGGGCGCGATCGCGCGTGCCTACGGCAACGTCTACGTGGCCCAGGTCTCGATGGGTGCCAACGACCAGCAGACGCTGCGTGCGCTGCTCGAGGCGGACGCATGGCCCGGCCCGTCGCTCGTCATCGCCTACTCGACGTGCATCGCCCACGGCATCGACATGTCGCTCTCGATGAGCCACCAGAAGGACGCTGTGCGCTCGGGCTACTGGCCGCTGTACCGCTTCCGACCGTCGGAGGTCGAGGGCGGCCAGCCATTCAAGCTCGACTCCACGAAGCCGTCGCTCCCGTTGCGCGACTTCATGGGCTCGGAGACGCGCTTCGCGGTTCTGGAGCGGACGCACCCGGAGCGCGCCGCGGAGCTGGCCACGCTGGCGCAGGCCGACGTCGACGAACGATGGCATTACTACGAGCAGCTGGCAGGCATCAGCCGGACCGTGCCGCACCTGCCGGCGCCCGAGGTGCTCGAGGAGGTCGAGAGCGACGCCGGTTCGCGACCGACCAACCTGGTGGCGTCATGACTCTCGACACCAGCACCCGCTATCTGGGCCTGGAGCTTCGCTCGCCGCTCGTCGCGTCGGCCTCGCCATTGACGGCGAAGCCCGAAGCAGCCGCGCTGCTCGAAGCCTCGGGAGCCGGCGCGATCGTCCTGCCATCGCTCTTCGAGGAAGAGATCCGGGCCGAAGAGCTCGGCCTGGACGCCGCGCTCGAACAGGGGACCAACCAATTCGCCGAGGCGCTCGACTATTTCCCGGCCATGCCCGAACTGATTGACGCCGGCGAGCGCTACCTGGCCAACCTCGCAAACGTTCGCGCCAGGATCTCCGTCCCCTTGATCGCCAGCCTTAACGCGACCAGCGAAGGCGGCTGGGTGCGCTATGCCCGATTGCTTGCCGACGCCGGCGCCGACGCGATCGAGCTCAACGTCTACCACCTCGCGGCGGACCCGCGCCTCTCGCCGGCGGACGTGGAAGAGGCCGACCTCAACATCATCGCGGCCGTCCGCGCGGCGGTTGACGTCCCGCTTGCCGTCAAGCTCAGCCCGCACTACACCGCGCTTGCCTCGTTCGCGGCGCGCGTGGTCGCCGCCGGCGCGAACGGGCTAGTTCTGTTCAACCGCTTCTACCAGCCGGACCTCGACCTCGACACGTTCGACGTGATCGCCAACCACGAGCTCTCCCGGCCGGCCGATGCGCGCCAGGCGTTGCGCTGGATCGGCATCCTGCGCGCCCAGCTCGGACCCGACGTCTCGCTCGCCGCGACATCCGGCGTGTGGAGCGGGACGGACGCGCTCAAGCTGATCGCGGTTGGTGCCGATGTCGCGATGACCACGTCGGCACTCCTGCAGCACGGTCCCGCGTATCTGGGCACGATGAACGCAGAGCTGCGGGCGTGGTTGATCGAGCACGAGTACGAGTCGGTACGCCAGCTGTGTGGCAGCGCGAGCGCGGCCTCTGTACCCAACCCGTCAGCCTTTGAGCGGGCGAACTACATGCGCAATCTGCGCAGCTGGAGCTCGCCACCCGTCCTCGAGTCGTGAGTGATAACGGCGCGACAGACGAGACACGAATCGACAGGTGGCTGTGCGCCGTCCGCCTGGTGAAGACGCGGCCGATCGCAACGCAGCTGTGCGAAGGCGGGCACGTCCGCGTCAACGGCAACTCCGTCAAGCCGTCGACCAAGGTTCGCGCAGGCGACGTGGTGCATGCCCTGATCGCCGAACGCGAGCGGATCGTCGAGGTCGTTCGGCCGATCGAGACGCGTGTCGGCGCGCCCGCCGCCGCCACGTGCTACGTCGACAACAGTCCGCCGCCGGTCATCCGCGAGATCGCACCCGGCATCAAGGCGGTCCGTGGAGAGGGCCGCCCCAGCAAACGTCTCCGCCGCGAGCTCGACCGCATGCGCCGGACGCTGGGCGGCTGATAGCGTCTCGCGCATGAGCCTTGACGACTTTCCGCGCGTTTCGCTGATGTTCGGGCCCTCGCCCGTCCATCCGCTGCCGCGACTGAGTGCCGCCCTAGGCGGCAAGGTCGAGATCTGGGCCAAGCGCGAGGACTGCAACAGCGGCATTGCCTTTGGTGGCAACAAGGTGCGTAAGCTCGAGTACCTCGCCGCCGACGCCCTCGCAAAGGGCTGCGACACGCTCGTGTCGATCGGCGGCATCCAGTCGAACCACACCCGCGCCGTGACTGGTGTCGCGCGCCACCTTGGCCTTGGCGTGGTCACCGTGCAGGAGCACTGGGTCGACTGGGACGATCCGGGCTACGAGGTGGTCGGCAACATCCAGCTGACGCGGATCATGGGCGGCGACGTGCGCATCGACCCCGCGCGCTTCGACATCGGCATCCGCGACTCGTGGCGCGAGGCTCTTTCGTCGGTCGAGGCGGCGGGCGGCAAGCCATACCCGATTCCCGCTGGGGCATCCGACCACCCGCTCGGAGGCCTGGGCTTCGCCAACTGGGTACGCGAGGTGAGCGCGCAGGAGAAGGAGCTCGGCGTCTTCTTCGACACCGTGATCGTGTGCACGGTCACAGGCTCAACGCACGCGGGCATGATCGCGGGCACCGCGCTCGAGGGGAGGGGAGACCGCCGAGTGATCGGCATCGATGCCAGTACGACGCTCGAGAAGACCGTCGACCAGGTGACACGTATCGCCCGATTCACCGCGGAGGCGATCGGGGTCGAGCGAGAACTGCGCGCCGACGAGATCACCGTGGTGGACGGCTACGCAGGGCCCGCCTATGGCATTCCCGACGAGCAGACGATTGAGGCGATCCACCTCGCCGCGCGGATGGAGGGCATGCTCACCGACCCGGTCTACGAGGGCAAGTCGATGGCCGGCCTGATCGGCATGGTCCGCTCCGGCGAGATCCCTGTCGGCTCACGCGTGCTCTATGCCCACCTCGGCGGCCAACCCGCGCTGTCTGCCTACGCCCACACCCCTGGCTTGGGCGGCTAATCTTCTGTGTTATCACTGCATCGTTGCGTGATAACATCGCATCGTGATTCGGACGCAGATTTCTCTTTCTGAGGACCAGATGCGACGGCTCCGAGCCGAGGCGCGTCGACGTCGCGTACCGATCGCGGCTGTGGTTCGTGAGGCAGTCGATCAACTCGTGCCACAGGATCCAGGCGACCACGCGGCAAGGTTCAAACGCGCCCTGGCCGCCGCGGGCAGGTTCCATTCAGGTAGCGGCGACGTGGCGGCCACGCACGACGAGATTGCGGGCGATACGGACTGGTGACGCGCGTCTTCGTTGACACAAGCGCGCTGATTACGTTCCTGGATGAGGACGACCCGCGACACGCCGCGGTGCTAGCTACGTTTGCCGCTCTCGCGGACGACGAACTCGTTACGCATGGATACGTGGTTGCTGAAGCGTTGGCTGTGACACGACGACGCCTGGGCCTCGCCGCGACGATCGCGTTACTTGATGAGGTCCTGCCGGCGATTGAGCTGGTGCCGGTGGACGGAGCTCTTCACGCGGAGGCACTGCAGCGGTATCGAGCCGCGTTACCCACCGCGACGTCGTTCGTCGACTACGTCAGCGTGACGCTTATGAAGCGCGATGGAATCACGACCGCCCTAGTTCTGGACTCCGATTTCGCGACCGCCGGAGTCCAGACACTCCCGAACGCCGGTAGCGGTGCAGTAGCCTAGGTACGCCCGCCGGGCAGGCAATCGATAGAGGGGCACGCGGGGTTGGCTGACGCCACCATCGACAACCCGGTTATCAACTCTCCGTTCTTCGAGCCGAAGCTTCATTTCGTCATGCTCGACGGCAAGCCAACGGGCGAGATCGACGATCGCCGGCGCCCGTCGGAGTTCTTCGTCCCCGTCGCCCAACCCAAGAAGAAGTCCGCAGCCCAGCTGACGTTCGACCAGTTCGGGCCGCCCACCAAGCAGCAGCCGAACGAGATCGTCAACGAGATCCGCCAGGCTGTCGCGCGGTGGCGCAGGCAGGGCTATCCACACATCACGACCGTGTCGCGCGACCTGCTCACGTACTGGCGCGACGAGGACCGTGAGCGGCGCCTCTTCTTCTGCCAGATCGAGGCGGCCGAAACAGCGATCTACCTGACCGAAGCCGCCGAGAAGACCGGTGACACCAACGCGCTCAACCAGATCCGGTCACAGAACACGCTCCTGAACGACGGACTGCCACGTACTGCCTTCAAAATGGCGACCGGCTCGGGCAAGACGGTCGTGATGGCGATGCTCATCGCGTGGCAGACGCTCAACAAGCAGTCCAACCCCCAGGACCGCCGTTTCAGCGACAGATTCCTCGTCGTCACACCGGGAATCACGATCCGCGACCGCCTGCGCGTGCTGCTTCCGAACGACCCGACCAACTACTACCAGCAGATGGACCTGGTTACCGCTGAACAACTGGCCCGTCTTCAATCGGCGACGATCCTGATCACTAACTACCACGCCTTCATTCGGCGCGAGAAGATCCAAGCCGCGAGCCTGGACAAGAAGATCCTCTCGGGCGGCAAGAACGACGACCAGTTCAAGGAGTCGCCGGCTGAGATGGTCCGCCGCGTCTGCCGAGATTTCGGCAACGCCAAGAACCTGGTCGTTATGAACGACGAGGCACATCACTGCTACGCCCCGGCGCCCAGGGAGCGCGCCCAAGAGGAAACGCTCGACGCCGACGAACGAACTCTCGCCAAAGAGGACCAGGAAGAAGCGCGCGTCTGGCTGAGCGGCCTGCAGGCGGTCCAGGAAAAGCTCGGCGTTCGCGGTGTCTTCGACCTCAGCGCCACCCCGTTCTTTCTCAAGGGCTCGGGCTATGCGGAAGGAACCCTCTTTCCTTGGGTTGTGAGCGACTTCGGGCTCATGGACGCGATCGAATCGGGCATCGTCAAGGTCCCGCGCGTGCCGGTGAGCGACGACTCGATGACCGGCACGAGCCCCATGTACCGCGACCTGTGGCCTCGCGTCCGCGACGGCCTGCCGCGCAAGGGCATCAAGGACACCCCGATCGACGGCCTGCCGGTCATTCCCAAGGAACTTGAGGGCGCCCTGCGCACCCTGTACGCGGACTACGAGCGCTCCTTCGACGAGTGGGCAACCGCCGGCCTTGGGACACCGCCCGTCTTCATCGTGGTCTGCTCGAACACGGCCACATCGAAGCTCGTCTACGACTGGATCGCCGGCTGGGATAAGCCCGTGGACGACACCGGCTCGATCGTCGTCCCGGGCATGCTCGAGCTCTTCTCGAATGAGCAGGACGGCCGGATGCGTGACCGGCCGAACACGATCCTGGTCGACTCGGCCCAGCTCGATCGCGGCGACGCACTCGACCCCGCCTTTCGCAAAGCCGCCAGCGCCGAGATCGAGGCGTTCAAGCGCGACTACGTCACCCGTTTCCCCGGGCGCAGCGTCGAGGACATCACCGACGAGGACATCCTGCGCGAGGTGATGAACACGGTCGGCAAGAAGGACAAGCTCGGCGAGCACGTCCGGTGCGTCGTCTCGGTCGCCATGCTGACAGAGGGCTGGGACGCCAACACCGTGACGCACATCCTCGGCATCCGCGCCTTCGGCACCCAGCTCCTGTGCGAGCAGGTCGTCGGCCGCGCGCTGAGGCGAGCCTCGTACGACACCGACGAGAACGGAATGTTCGACGCCCAGTACGCGGAGGTCTACGGCGTCCCATTCAGCTTCCTGTCGGTGGCGGGGAAGGGGAGGGTCAAGGCTGCCAAGCCTGTGCTGACCGTCCGCGCGCTGCCCGAGCGGGCAACCTTACGGATCGAGTTCCCGCGCGTGGTCGGCTACCGCTACGAGATGCCGGCGGACCGACTCGACGCCAAGTTCGACGACTCCGCCATCCTCCAGTTGTCGACGCAGGATGTCGCCCTGCACACCGAGGTTGACCCGATCGTCGGCGAGATGGAAATCCACACGCTCGACGGGCTGCGCGACCTGCGCATGCAGACGGTCGAGTTCACGATCGCCAAGCGCACGCTCGACAACCATTTCCGGGACGATGGTGGCGGCGAGCGACCGTGGCTCTTCCCGCAGCTGGTGCGCATCACACGCGACTGGATCGCGCAGTGTGTGACGCCGTACCTGAAGGACAACGCATTCCCGCAGATGCTGGTCTTCACCGAGTACAGCCACGCAGCAGCGGATCGGATCCGTCAGGCGATCGTCGCAGGAACCACCGGTGAGAAGCGGCTGCTCCCCAGCCTGCGCCCGTACGAGCCGATCGGATCGACTGACTACGTCTACTTCGAGACCACCAAGACCTGCTACGACGCTACCAAGAGCCACATCAACCGAGTGGTCCAAGACTCGGGCTGGGAGTCGAAACTGGCTGACGTCCTCGAGTCGATGCCAGAGGTGGCCGCCTACGCGAAGAACCAGGGACTCAACTTCAAGATCCCGTACACCTACGAGGGGAGGGCCGCCAACTACGTGCCGGACTTCCTCATCCGCCTTCACGACGCAGCGTCAACTAGCGACGACGATCTGCTCACACTCGTTCTTGAGGTGACGGGCGAGGCAAAGAAAGAGAAACAGGCGAAGGTTGCGACTGCGGAGCACCTGTGGGTTCCTGCGGTGAACAACTGGGGCGGCGCCGGCCGCTGGGCATTCCTCGAGGTCACCGACCCATGGGACGCCGGCAATCTTATCCGCGAGAAGTTCCTCGGCGCGGGAGTCCCTGCTTGACCTACTACACGGTAGTCTCTATTGTACGGACGTTATCCGTACCTATTAGGAGACTCGATGGCGCTCACGCGAGCGGCAACAAAGAAGGAAGACCGGCTGGAACTGCGACTCAGGCCGTCAGAGCGCGCACTGTTGGACGAAGCGGCACGGGCCAGCGCAATGAGCACAAGCGCGTTCGTTCTCTCACACGCGAGGGCGGCTGCACAGAACGTTCTCGCCGATCGAACCGTCTTCGTCCTGCCGGAGGACCGGTGGGAGGCCTTCATCGAGCTTCTCGACCGACCGGAACAGCCCGTCGAGGGGCTTGCCAGGTTTCTCGCCGGTCCTTCCGTTCAGGATCTGGAGTGAGTCGCTACGGACCCGTCGAGCTTCTGATACCTCAACACGATCGATCGACCTTCGACTGCGGATCCGTCGATCAGACGACCTGGTTGCAGCGGTATGCGCTCCAGGCGCAACAGGCGGATACGGCGCGTGTGTACGTTGCCTGTCGCGCGGGGGAGACGCGCGTCGTTGGCTACTACGCTCTAGCCGGAGGGGCGGTTCAGTCACAGGCAGCGACGGACCGCCTGGCGGCCGGGGCTGGACGCCAACCTATTCCCGTCGTGATCCTCGCCCGCCTAGGAGTTGATGTCGCCGAGCAAGGCCACGGCCTGGGAACCGCGCTCGTTCGGGACGCCCTGCTCCAGGCAGTCGCAGTTGCCACGAAGATTGGTGTTCGGGCTGTACTGATACACGCCGAATCAGCCGAGGCCGCGCAGTTCTACACCCGACTCGATCCGGCCTTCGAGCATTCGCCAACGGACCCACTTCACCTTCTGATGCTGATGAAAGATATCCGGGTCGGCATCAAAAAGGCCGCGCGTCAAGTCGCCACATTGGGTGAACCCGATAAGCCCACGGTAAGCGGTGGCTGAGAAGATCAAGCGGACGACGCCTGTCCGCGCGTACCCGCACCCGTCGGACAGTCGCGCCAACATCCCGACCGCCGAGCTCGAGTCGTTTGCCCGCCCTGAAGAGAAGAGGCCCGCGACCGTGCGCTACCCACGCGACCCCACGCTTGACCCGCAGCTCGTCTGGAAGGGCAAGGACGAGCAGGATGCCCACGACCTCGAGGTGCCGGCCGTCCCAATCTACATCCAGGAGACGATCGACCCGCTGGCGTTGGTCGAGGAGCTGCGCGCGGAGAGCGAGGGCCGACGCACCGAGCAGCAGCTGGGCTTCTTCGGCCCCTACAGCGACCTGACGTTCGAGGAGAAGGTCGACTTCTACCGCCACTCCGGCAAGTGGTCCAACCGGATGATCCTGGGCGACTCGCTGCTGGTCATGACCAGCCTGGCCGAGAAAGAGGGCTTGAAGGGACAGGTCCAGGTGATCTACGTCGACCCGCCCTACGGCATCAAGTTCGGCTCGAACTGGCAGGTCTCGACGCGCAAGCGCGACGTGCGCGACGGCAAAGACAGCGACCTGACGCGCCAGCCCGAGCAGGTGCGCGCCTATCGGGACACTTGGGAGCTCGGGATCCACTCTTACCTGAGCTACCTGCGCGATCGACTCGCCGTCGCTCGCGAGCTGCTCACCGAATCGGGCTCGATCTTCGTCCAGATCGGCGACGAGAACGTGCAGTTGGTACGGATGCTAATGGACGAGGTTTTCGGGAGCGACAACTTCGTGTCGAACGTCACCTTCGTCAAGACAACGGGTGCGAGCAGCCCTGCGGCCGCTACGAATCTTCTGGCGTCCGTCGCGGACTATCTGCTCTGGTATGCCAAGGACCGCAAGCGCATCAAGTACAGACCTTTGTTTCGCGGTCGGCCGGAGGACACGACACCATGGGTCGATGACGGTGAGGGCGGTCGGCGGCGGTTAGCGAGCGATGAGGTCTCCGCAGAGCGTCCATACAGCTTGGGAGACTTGACGTCGCAGACTGTCAGGGAGGCGGCCACAACGGTATTCGATGTTGAGTTTGAGGGCCGCAACTACAGACCGGGCGGCACGCGAGGATGGGCCACGACCCCGGAGGGCTTCAAACGCCTGATCACCGCAGGACGGCTCCGGGCATCAGCCGACTCTCTGCGATTCGTTCGGTACGGCGACGATTTTCCGGTTACACCACTAAACACTGTCTGGCCTGACACCGTGGTCGGTCAGTTCACGGATCCGAAGACGTACGTCGTCCAAACCGGCACGAAAGTCATCCAGCGTTGCCTCTTGATGACGACAGATCCCGGCGATCTTGTCCTCGACCCAACCTGCGGCTCAGGCACATCAGCGTACGTAGCGGAACAATGGGGAAGGCGTTGGATCACGATCGACACCAGCCGAGTCGCGCTCGCCCTCGCCCGCACACGCCTGATGGCCGCCAAGTACCCGTACTACCTCCTCGCAGACTCGGACCCGGGTATGCGCAAGGAGGCTGAGGTGACTGCACAGATACCGCCTTCGCCTATGCCACCTACGACCAACGACGTCCGACGCGGTTTCGTCTACGAGCGCGTCCCCCACGTGACGCTCAAGTCGATCGCCCAAAACCCCGACATCCGCGAGGGCATGGCGCGCGAGGAAATCGACGCCGCTATTTCCCGCCACGCCGAGAGTGAGACGCTCTTCGACCGACCGTACGAGGATCGCAAGATCGTCCGCGTGTCGGGCCCGTTCACCGTCGAGAGCCTGTCGCCGCATCGAGTTCTGCGCACCGGCCCCGAGGACGATGCCGCCGAGCCACCGCGCGAGTCGCCCGACTCAGGACAGTTCGTGACCAGCATCCTCGATAACCTGCGCCGCGCCGGCGTTCAGAACACCAAGCGCCAGGAGCGGCTCGAGTTCACTCGGCTCGATCCTTATCCGGGTGTCTACGTCCAGGCGGTGGGGGAGTACGTCGAGAATGGCCAGACCAAGACGGTCGCGGTCGCCATAGGTCCCGAGTTCGGCACCGTCGGCCCCGAGCTCATCCGAGAGGCGGCGAAGGAGGCTGTCCACATTGCCGACCTGCTCGTCGTCTGCGGCTTCGCTTTCGACCCGCTGGCAGGGGAGGAGGCCCGCGAGCTCGGCCGGCTGACCATCCTCCAAGCGCGCATGAACCCCGACCTGGCGATGGGCGACGAGCTGCTCAAGAAGACCGGCTCGGGCAACCTGTTCATGGTCTTCGGCGAGCCCGATATCGAGATCAAACAGGCCTCCGACAACCAGCTGGTACTCGAGATCCACGGGCTGGACGTCTACGACCCAACCACCGGCGCCGTCCGATCGTCTTCGGTGGACGACATCGCCGCCTGGTTCCTCGACACCGACTACGACGGCGACGCCTTCTTCGTCCGCCACGCCTACTTCACCGGCGCCGACGATCCCTACGAACGTCTGCGCAAGGCTCTCCGGGCCGACATCTCCGATGAAGCCTGGGCAACCGTCAACTCGACCGTCAGCCGCTCCTTTCCCCGGCCCAAGTCAGGCAAGATCGCCGTGAAGGTCATCAACCACTACGGCGACGAAGTCATGAAGGTGCTTTCAACGTGACGGCTGACCGACCCAAAGCTCGCATCGCGCTATTGAAGTACCGCTTCGAAGCGGGTCATGGGTCAACTCGGCGGCCCAAGTTGGTCGTTAAGGAAGAGATCATCGCGGAGGCCATCGATTTTCTGAGGAGGCGCCAGTCGATCGTGGAGAAGGTTTACTTTCATCGCACAAAGCTCGCCGCTGGATCGATGCTGATATCTGCGGTTGCGTCGTCTTCCGTCACAATGTCCGACCTGATCCCGTTAGCTGACGCCGAATTGATCGCGCGGCTCAGAGCGGATGAGAGTGATAGAACTCGTCACCTGATTTCTGCATACAGTGACAGGCGTCTCTACCACCCTGTCTATCAGATCCACTTCGAAGCGCCGACCGATGACACGGCTTCGGAGCAGTTCACACGCCGAGTCCAAGATGAATTCCGGGACCCAGTCTGGCGTGCAGAGATGGAGCGGACGCTGGAGGCGATCTCTGGTCTGAAACCGGGATCGGTATCAGTCTATTGCCCCGACCGAAAGATGAATGTTAAGCAGTTCGAGATGCTCGTCCAAACCGAGCCGGATGGTCACATCAAGTATCTCAAGGACAGTTTGTCTGCGGTCCGCCAGCAGGAGATGCACGCGATCAACGATCGGTTCGAGCAACTTTGGATGCTGCAGGTCTTCGTGGACGATCAAGAGCTCGCGATCACGGACACTGAGCGGATCGATGTCCAGGACTTCAGTGCGCTTTGCGTTCGGCTCTTCGACCACGAGAACGATCTTGCCCCTCTAGCCCGCAAGGGTAAGCCCTTTGCCGCTCAGATTGTTCGTCGTGTTGTTGCAAAGAGGAAGACGGCGGGAAGAAGGAAGGTTACGCAACCCGTCCAAGAGCAATTGGAGGCGTACGTCAACGCGCTGCGTATCAGCGACGACATCATTGACGTTGCTGAGGCGGAGCTAGAGCGTCGGACGGCCAAACGTGCTCGACGAGAACCGGGAGGCGACCAGTTAGTACTAGTGCCGAGGGAGGATGGCGAGCCGCCGACGCCTGCGAAACCTGTGATTCTTGCGCCCCGACAACCGGTTCACACCCAGGCCATGGTGAAAGCCACTGCGGCGGCTGAAGAAGTAATCCTGTCACCCGCGCCGGCCGACCACGAGCCCGAGCTGGCACGCTAATCTCAGTTCGCGACTTGTGAAATCCCAGAATTCCTGACGCTAGCGTCTCACGCCTCAGGCATCGATTCCCAACATCTGCCCGCGGATTCCCAGATTCCGTCTCACTGCGGCTCGTAACAGGGCATAACGGAGGCCGCCGAGAACCCGGGTCCGCGGCAGACCAGCTCTCGCGATCTGGGATCGTTTAACGGACACCGGTGTGGCCAAGGACGGCCACGGCCTCATGGCCGCGCGGCCACAAAGGGCATGACACGGGCCGCGGCCGAGCTGCCGAAACGGTTCCAGGCGGATGAGTGATCTGCCGGCGCTCCGGGCGGCGTCCTGCGCCTTACTCCGATGAGCCGCTCATAGTCGCGACGCGATAGGTGGCACGCGGCGTGGATAGCATGCCGGACACATGAGCGATGACGAACTGTCCGAGGCCTGGGCGATCTACAGGAGTCGACGCCGCACGGATGGTTTGTCGGCCGGCCCGCCTATGACGAACGTCGCGACGAGTGGTCGATCTACGCCTTCGACACTAGAGAGCGGCCAAAGGCAGGACAGAGGAGTCGAGAATGGACTCAGATTGCCCCGACACAGGTTCGGGTCCTCCGCGGCATGGCGCGGTGCCTGCGCGATCTGGCCGCTGGCCACGTGCCGAAGTAACGATAGCCTCGCTGGCACAACCCTTTGGCGCCCGGTAGCCGCTTCTCTGGGATTGGCGACGAAGCGATTACGGTCTTGTCGCCAGCTGCGGCCGGTTGGCGTTCGGCATGTCAATTCCGAGCACTGTCCATCCGGCGCGGAGTCACCCAACACAGCCTACGAAGGTGACCCGGATTACCCAGTGGTTCTACGCACGCGGGATATCGGCTGTCTGCTGCTGGCTTTTCTCCTGGTTCGTGCCCTCGTCCGATGGCGCATCGCCGACCTGCGTGTCGCGCATCCAGACCTCAAGCTTGGAGACGTAGCGCGTCCCATTGGGCGTGACCATCGGAATGTCCGTGGTGAACTTGTCGGGATCGTCGGACGTGTAGCCGGGCATGGACGAGTACCACGGCTCGGGCATCGTTATCCCGGCCCGGAAGTCGACCGGGAATGAGCCGAACGGATCGAGCCAGGAAGCAACGATCGTCACCCGCCGATCGCGCATGAACGCGGCTCCGCTGCGGTCGATACCGCCACGCAGTTCGACGCCCGTCCGGCGCCCGGTTTCGGCCTTGCGCCACGTTTCCTTGTTGAAGAGCACGTCGTATGCGGCGAACTCGATGCGCCCGATGTGCGGCTCGACGTCGGGCGAGCGGGCGTAGTCGTCTCGTCGGTCGGCATGGCTGACGAGCGGACGCAGCGCGAACCAGTCGTCGACCTCAGCCGGCGTGTACTCGAGCTGCGGCGGTGCGCCACGTAGGAACTTGGCGAGCAATTTGCCCGTCTCGCCCGGACCGCGGGCGAACGCGCGCTCGAAGAGCCGGAAGAAGTCGCGGACACGTCCTGCGGCGTTGTCCTCGCTCAGGGCATCGGCGAGTAGCGCCAAGCCATCGATACGGTCGGAAAGGTGCGCGATGGCCGGGCTGCCTGGTCCCAGTGGCGGCAGAAGCCGAGGTCGTGGTCGGGTCAGGAAGGGAGCGGCCAAGCCGGTCGCCTGCTTGAGCACGGCGGCCTCGTCGTCATTATCCGGTCTGACGGCGACGCACGGCACGGGGGAGCGAAGATCGCGCCGGCACTGGTAAGTAACGGCCAGGACGTCAGCGTACTCGAGAATGGCGGCCTCGGCCCGGCGGCGCGCCTCAATCGAGACGGCGATCTGACCGCTCTCTGTCACGACGGGCGGGCCAGCGTCAACCTCGACTGCGACCCCGACATCGGTGACCGTCTCCTCGTACGGCCAGGTGATGGTTGGGCCGCCGTCTGCCTCGGGCTCGTCGAGGCCGATCTCTCTTGGAACGCGCAGCGCCATCGTGTCGACGCGCAGGCCCTGGCTCGACTCGTACGACCACTTCGCGAGCTCGCTCGGAGCCGGTAGTCGCAGACGGATGGTCGCGAGGCGCAGCAGCTTCATCTTCACCCTCTCTGGCCGATGTCGGCCGGGTCAGCGGTTCAGCGGTTCAGTCGACTCACTCTGAAGGGTTTCGCTTCGCCACCGCGCTTGCCACGACGGCGGCGAAGGAAGCGATCACGCCCGTCACCGTGTCGGGCATCTGACGCAGGTTGAGTGTCGTCACGCGCACGACCTTGCTCCCGAACTCAACGCCGAACTGGATCACGGGATTGATAGTCGCTCACACCTGCGCGAGAAGATGGCAGCGCGGAAGGACGTGGTTCCTTCGCTCGCCCGCGCTTGGTCGGGAGTAACCCCAGCCGTAGGCCCGCGAGCAGTTCTAGGACACTTCTGCGCGACTTCACAGCGACTCGCGCCGCCCTTGCTACACAGATGTTACATAACTTCTCTTATCGGAAGTAGTCGGCGGTCTAGAGATCGGCTGGTCCGATAACGGACACCAGTGAGGTCACACCGCGCGCCAGCTTCGCATCGAGTGTCACCAAAGGCACGTGCAGCATCTGCGCGAGTGCGACGTACTCGGCGTCGTACGTCTTGGCCCAACCCAGTTGCGTCGCCAAGCGCCATGCAGCCTGCCAGAGCTCGTCGGGTGCCAAAACTTCGAACGCCAGGTCCGAGCGACGGCGTAGGGCGGTGACGGCGAGATCGTCGCTGATCTCGCCGCGGTAGCGCATCTCGTGGAGCGCGGAAAGCGTCTCCGACGCGAAGATGGGCGGCGCAACGAGGTCGTGGCGGGCCAGCAGGTCCAGGCCTTCCGCTTCAAGGCACGCCTGGACCGCCACGTTGGCGTCGATCACGCAGCGCACGCGATCAGTGCCCGAGACGTGACAAACGGAGCGCTTTGACTACGTTCGGCATCGGTTCGCCTGTAGCTGTCTTGCCCCATGTGGGCGGGAGCGGCAGCATGGTGTCGTCGTCGAGCACCTGTTCGAGGTCTGACTCCTCGATTACATGCTGTGTCCCGATCTTGGACGCGCGCAGCCGACCCGTGCGAATCCAACGACGGATCGTCTCAGGGTCCTTGCCTGCACGCTTCGCCGCCTCCGGAACAGTGATCATTGCATGATACTACTACACTACTGGCTTCAGGCGCCGTGTACGGCAAACCCAACTGCGCGTGCAGCCACGGCGAGCTCGCGGTCGTGCGTGGCGAACTCGAGATCCGGGAACTCCCCGCGTAGCTGGAGTGCAGTTGCCAGATGAATGGCATCGAGGGTGCCCAACGCCGTCGGGAACGGATCGGCGGCGCGCTCCAGGGTTGCGTCGCTGACCGGCACAAGGGAGAACGTCGCAAGGACTGCAAGGGCCGTCGCACGGTGTTGGCCGGCCACTTCATCCGTCGTCGCCCCGGAGATGCGGGCTCGGTCGATCACCCTGAGGCATTCCATTTTGGTCAGCTGGCTCGAGACCGGCATGAGCTCGGTCCACGACTCGAGAGCATCGGCCTCACCCTGCAGCAGTCGAAGAACGACCGACGCGTCAACGTATGTAATCACCGTCGGCGGCGATCCTCGAGAAGCAGCTGCACGTAGTCGACGTCCGCGTCGAGCCGCGGGTAGCGCTTACTGGCGATCTCCGAGAACGGCCGAGTCGGTTCTCGGATGACCAAGCGGGTTTTTGTCTCGATCGGCACTATGCGGGCGATTGCACGGTCGTGATCGGTGATCTCGATGACCTCACCGCCCTCGACCAAACGCAGGTTCCTCGACAGATTGTTCTTCAGTTCCGCTACTCCGATCCGTTTCATGGCTACATATGGCCACATGGAGGCCAGATTGTCAACCTCGCACGGATGCGCCTTGCGCTCGAGCGCCTCGTTGCGAGCTCGGCCGGCCCGCGATCCATGTTTCAACCATGGACCAGCTCCATATAGGCCCTGCGGCGAGCTCAGTCAGCGGCGTAGGAAAGTCAGCGTGCCGGCGGCGCCACGACTGAATCGTGTTGACAGGCCTTCCAGCCCGAGCCGAAATCTCCGCCACACTCACTAGGTCGTCGGACATAGCGTCGCCGTAGGGTGCGCTGCCCTCGTGAACCTGGTGTTCCGCTGTCAGCGGGCCAGGCACGCGAGCCATTTCGAAACCCTCCCGTTCGAAGTCCGCGTCGTACGCAAATACCGTGTCGATGGCGTTCGAGCGCATGACGGCGAAGCTGATTTGGTCTACGAGCGACGCTCCGCGCGCCGTCCTGCGGGCGGACAGTGCGTTGGCGTGCGTCGCCTCATCGATCCAAATCGTGCGCAGGATTGGAAAGATCAGGTCCGTGAGTTGCCGCGCCGCTGCAGAACCGAATCGTCGCTCAGCGACAGCCACGGCCTCAACCTCGACATAGTTGTGGGTAACCAGACTGACGTTCTTAGCCAGCCAGTGAAAGGTCGCGACTGCCTCATGGTGGCGCAAGTCGTCCTCGTCCAGGAGGGCGACCAAGGCCGATGTGTCGACGAAGACGATCACTTGTCGACGTCCTCGAAGAGGTAGTCGTCGTGGCGTTCAGCCAAGTCGCCCAGGCCCGAATGGAATCCTCCGACGGCGCTCAACGCACGTTCCACAAGGACGTTGCGGCCGTCCTCTTCGAGCCAAGCGTCAACCGCTCGACGAACGACTGATGCCACGCCCTCACCGGTGGTTTCGGCCTGCCGTTTCACGGCGTCGAGCTGGCTGTCGGTCAGTTGAATCTGCACACGCTTCATGTGCAAAGCATACGTCACGTCTGCCAGACCCATCCATGGAGATACGGCACATGTTCTGAGTCCCGCACCGTAGTGATGTGCGCGCCGTTCACCGTCAATCGGTCACGAACGTTGCAGTTCCGTGACGGCCGACCGCCAGTCAGTCCGGAGAGACGTGATCTGAACTTGGTGATGTCCCCCGCGACAAGAGGAGCGTCCCTCCCCTTCCGAGTCACGCTCGACGGCCAGCCGCTCGCAGATGACCACGGTACAGACGCAGACGCTGACGGAACCGGAATGCTCAGCGACCAGCGCACGTACCAGCTGGTCCGCCAATCCGGCCCGATCGCCGAGCGGACATTCGAGATCGAGTTCGATAACAGCGGCATAGAGGCCTACTGCTTCACCTTAGGCTGACAGTTAGGCTCGCACCATGAAGATCGCTTCCGGCCTCCACCGGCTGGGCAATGACTCGCGCGTGAACTCGTACCTGATCGACGATGGCGGACAGGTCACGATCATCGACGCGGCTATGCCCGGCTTCTACGGCGACATCCCGCGCGAGCTCGCTGCGATGGGCAGGAAGATCGACGACGTTCGCGCGGTCGTGCTGACCCACGGCCATACCGACCACATCGGCTTCGCCGAACGGCTGCGCACTGAGCGCCACGTGCCGGTCTGGATCCACGAGCTTGATGCCGCACTGGCACGCGGCGGGCCGGGTCCGCGGCAGAGCTTCGGCAAGATCAGCCTCGGCCCGCTGCTCGGCTTCCTGTGGCTCGGCCTGCGCAACGGAGGCCTGAAGCGCCCGATCGTCCACGAGGTCTCGACCTACGGCGACGGAGCCACGCTCGACGTTCCGGGCAGCCCCAAGGTCACGCTCGTACCCGGTCACACGCCCGGCAGCGCGGCGCTCGAGGTTGCCGAGCTTGGCGCGCTCTTCGTCGGCGATGCGCTGTGCACGTATTCGGTGACGAGCGGCAAGCACGGGCCGCGCCTCGCGCCCTTCAGCGCGGACCGAGCGCAGGCCAGGGAGTCGCTGGCAAGGCTCGGCGGCAGCTCCGCGGGGTTCGTACTGCCCGGGCACGGCGATCCGTGGACGAGCGGCATGGCCGAGGCCGTGAGGCTGGTCGAGGCGCAGGCGGACGAATAGGCTGCGCGCCATGCAAGCGATCCACCCCTACCTCGACGACTCGGCGCGCGCGGACCGCCTCTCCGGCGGCGTGCGCATGATCCCGATCAGCACGTCCAAGGGCACGTTCAACGTGTGGACCAAGCGCCACGGCAACAACCCGCGCATCAAGCTGCTGTTGCTGCACGGCGGCCCCGGCGCGACGCACGAGTTCTTCGAGCCGATGGACAGCTTCCTGCCGGCGGCCGGGATCGAGTACTACTACTACGACCAGCTCGGCTCGTGGTACAGCGACCAGCCAAAGGAAGACGAGCTGTGGAACCTGCCGCGCTTCGTCGACGAGGTTGAGCAGGTCCGCCAGGCGCTCGGGCTTGACGCTGGCAACTTCTATCTGCTCGGCCAATCGTGGGGCGGCATCCTGGCCATGGAATACGCGCTCCACCACCAGCAGCACATCAAGGGTCTGGTGATCTCGAACATGGTCTCGAGCTGCCCGGCTTACAACGATTACGCACACAACGTGCTCATGCCCCAGATGGATCAGCAGGCGCTCGCCGAGATCAAGGACATGGAAGCGCGCGGTGACATCGACAACCCGCGCTACATGGCCCTGCTCATGACGCAGCACTACGAGCATCACGTCCTGCGCATGCCGTACGTCGAGTGGCCCGATCCCGCCAAGCGCGGCATCGCCCACATCAACCCCGACATCTACGTCAAGATGCAGGGCCCGAGCGAGCTCGGCCTATCCGGCACGCTGGAGAACTGGGATCGCACCGACCGGCTGCACGAGATCGAGGTGCCGACGCTCGTCATGGGCGCGCGCCACGACACGATGGATCCCGCGTACATGAAGATGATGGCCGGTCTGCTGCCCAAGGGCCGTTATCACGAGTCCCCACAGGGCAGCCACCTCGCCATCTTCGACGACCAGGAGACCTATTTCGCGGGCCTGATCGACTTCCTGGTCGACGTCGACCAGCACGGTTGAGCGGCGCGATCCGCTCGGCTCTGGCGCTTACGCGCGCGCAGATCCTCGCCTTCCGGCGCCGCGCCAGCGGGCTCGACGCGCGGGCACCGATGAGCACCGATTCGCTCCGACTAGCTGCCTGGGCGGGCCTGCAGGACAGCATGCCGCGCGCCGCGCTGCTATCGATCCACGCGCGCGTCGCCGACACGCCACCCGACGTGCTCGACGACGTATCGCTCGCCCAGATCTGGGGCCCGCGCTACAGCATGTACGTCGTCGCTTCCGTGGACGTGGCCGTCTTCACGCTCGGCCGGATGCCCGACGACGTGCGCGGTCGTGAGCGCGCCGAAGCGATGGCACGCCTCGTGCGCGGGTACACCCATGGCGAGAAGATGCCCTACGACGACGTCGGCCTGGCTCTCGGTCTCCACAACGCGAACGCGCTGCGCTACGGAACCGCGACGGGAACGATCCTGATCCGCTGGGAGGGAGCGCGACGGCCGCTGATCTGGACGATCGCGCCATCCTCGATCAGCGTCGAAGAGGCACGGCTCGAGCTTGCCAGGCGCTACCTGCACGTCTTTGGGCCGGGGAACGCGGAGTCATTCGCTGGATGGGCAGGCGTGTCGTCGCGCTCTGCCGCCGGAACGTTTCGCGCGCTCGAGCCGGAGCTGACGCAGGTCAGGTCGCCGATCGGCGACAGCTGGCTGCTCACGGCCGACGAAGCATTCACTCGCGCCGAGCCACAGCCGCTGGCTCGCGTCCGGCTGCTGCCGAGTGGCGACACGTACTTCCTGCTCCAGGGCAGCGAGCGCGAGCTGCTCGTGCCCGACGCGCGCCGGCGTGCCGAGCTGTGGACGTCGCGCGTCTGGCCCGGCGCCCTGTTGGTCGATACAGAGATCACGGGCGTGTGGCGCCGGGCGCACGAGAAGATGACCATCGATCTGTGGCGGCCGCTGACCAGTGACGAGCGTGCGGCCGTCGAGGCGGAGGCTGCGTCGCTGCCGCTGCCGGGACTGGCCCTGCCTATCTCAGTGAGCTTCGCTCACGCGGCTTGAGAGGCGCTGTGCCGTGCCGGCGCAACTCGGTGATGCGTCCGGCAACGTGCCTCGTAGCGGTCCGGCTCGCGCCTGTCCTCGGTGCCGCCAATCACGATCAGTGGATCGTCGATGGCCGCGGGCTGGTTGCTGACCAGGCGCTGCGTCCGCGTCGCTTCCGCGCCGCAACCCGGGAACGTACAGATCGCGGTCAGCTTGGCCACCGAATCGGCCAAGGCAAGCATGGTCGGCATCGCACCGAACGGCCGCCCTGCAAAGTCCGTGTCGAGACCCGAGACGATCACCTCGTAGTCGTCCGTGGCAAGACGTGCGACCACGTCTGCGAGCGACTCATCGAACATCTCGGCCTCGTCGATGGCCACGACCTCGCACGGGCTGGCAGCAACCGCGGCGAGGACGTCCGCGGGTTTCGCGACCGTGGTGCAGGCGTAGCTCGTGCCGGATCGCGACTCGGCGATCTCGGACGCTGTACGCGTGTCAACCGCCGGCCGCACGAGCAGCACTGAGCGGCCGCCGACCGACGCACGACGCAGCAGGCGCAGCAGCTCCTCGGTCTTGCCCGAGAACATGCAGCCAGTGATCACGTGAATGGAACCCGCCCGCTTCATCCATGCCGAGAATACCCGGCGGCAGGGCTCGGCGTTAACCTCGATGACTGTGATCCGTCCCACATCGGCCGATCTCGCCGCCGCGCGCGAGCGAACACTTGAAGACGTGATCGCGCCTGACCTGCGCATCCTCTTTGTCGGCATCAATCCGGGGCTGTGGTCGGGCGCGACGGGTATGCATTTCGCGCGCCCGGGCAACCGCTTCTGGCGCGCGATCCACGATGCCGGCCTGACGCCACGGCTCCTCTCCCCTCTTGATCAGAGCGAGTTGCTCGACTACGGCATCGGTATCGTCAACATGGTCGCGCGCACGACCGCCACGGCAGCAGAGCTGAGCAACGACGAGATCCGCGCGGGCGGCCGCGTGCTGACGGACAAGGTCGTCCGTTTCCGCCCGCGCAAGGTCGCATTCCTGGGCGTGTCGACGTACCGGACCGCGTTCGATCGGCCCAAAGCGTCAGTCGGGCGCCTGGATGAGCGGATCGGAAGCTCCGAGGTGTGGGTGCTGCCCAACCCGAGCGGGCTCAACGCCCACTACCGGCTGCCACAGCTGGCCGAGGCCTACCGTCGGCTGCGGGACTGAGCCTGCTGGTCGGCCTCCGCGAGAAACGACTCGACGACCTGCGCGTACCGCTCGCCTTCTTCGAGGTGGGCGAGATGCGCGCTGTGCTCGAACACGACCATCCGGCTGTGACGAATGCGCTCACGCAGGGTCTCCGAGCATGCCGGCGTGATCTCGTCGTACCGACCGACGGTGATCAGCGTGGGCACGTGGATCGCGCCGAGGTCGGCCGTCCTGTCCCAGGTCGCGAGCCTGCCGATGACGTCAAACTCGGTCGGGCCGTTCATGACCAGGTAGACCCGATTCGTCGACGTCTTCTCGCCACGCAGGAGCACTTCCGGCCACGGATCCATGCGGCACAGGCACAGGTGGTAGAAGACGTCGGCCGCCTCCTTGTACGCAGGATCGTCATACTCGCCCCGCGCGCCGAGCTCGATGATGGTGGTCCGATACGGCTCCGGCATGACCTCGATCAACTTGCGCGCTTCGGCCATGAACTGCGGGATACTCGCCGACGTGCTGGCCAGCACGAGTCGCTGTATGCCTCTCGGGCGACGGCTCATGTAGTCGATCGCCAGCCAGCCGCCCCACGATTGACCCAGCAGGTGGCACCGATCCAGGCCAAGGGCCTGGCGCACTTGATCGACCTCCGCCACGGATCGGTCGACAGTCCACAACGAATCGTCGTCAGGATGGTCCGCGCGGCCGCAACCAAGCTGGTCGTAGACGATCGCCGGTCGATGCGCGGCGAGACGTTCCGCCAGCGGCTGCAGGTAGTCGCTCGCGGAACCCGGCCCGCCGTGGAGGATGAGCACGGGCATCTCATTCCCTTCGCCATAGCGCCGGTACCAGACGCGGCCGCCGGTGACGTCGACGTACCCCTCCTCGGTCACTCTTCAACTCCTTTCACCTTGCGTGCGACGTACGTGTCGACGTCATAGGGCACGACGACGTCGCCCTCGCCGAAGTGGGCACCAATCAGGGCGCGGATGTCGGCCTCGAGCCGCTCGCGCGCATCCGCAGCCACGAACAGGCGCGTCTGCGACGCGGTGAAGGCATAGCCGACGAACGCATCTGCGTCCATCAGCCGCTCGTGCCGAAGCTCGACGCGGTCGTCGACCTCGAAGTAGCCGCCCTCCGCCAGATCTGCCGGCGCCGTCGACTGACGGCCGGGCACGCGGCGATCGACGTGCTCCTCGGGCAGGTACTTCGCCATCAGGTCCGTGTAGGCCGCGAGGAACTCTGATCGGTCGTCGGCACGGCCGTTCCAGAAGACCGCCACGCCACCGCCCGGCCTGAGGATGCGGGCCATCTCCGGGACGGCACGCGCCTTGTCGAACCAGTGGAACGCCTGGCCTGCCGTGACGAGATCGACGCTCGCGTCTCGCAGGCCCGTCTCCTCCGCACCCGCCAGGCGCGCGTCGATGGTCAGACCCTCGTGCGCGGCCCGGGCACGCAGGACGTCGAGCATCCCCTCCCCCGGTTCGATGGCAATGACGTGCCAGCCGCGACGTGCCATCTGCCGCGCGGCCTTGCCCGTCCCGGCACCGAGATCCGCGATGCGCGCGTCCACAGGCAGCTCGAGGCACGCCGCGATGTGGTCGAAGAGCGCCGGCGGATAGGTCGGCCGGTATGTGTCGTAATCGAGCGCCCAGGCGTCGAAGGATCGCGCGCGCTGGCGCATCTGTGCTTCGAAATCGGCCGTCTCGGTCATAGCTCGCGAACGACGCGCGCAGGATTGCCGACCACGACCGTGTTCGCAGCCACGTCCTTTGTGACGACGGCGCCGGCACCGACGACTGCGTTCTCGCCGACCGACACGCCGGGCACGATGATCGCGCCACTGCCGATCCAGACGCCGTCGGCAATCGAGATGGGTTTGGCGAACTCCCACCAAGCGCGACGGCGCGGCGCGTCCAGCGGATGAGTCGCGGTCAGGATCTGGACGTTCGTCGCGATGAGCACCTCATCGCCGATCGTGATCCGTGCGACGTCGAGCAGGATGCCGCCGTAGTTGATGAATGAGCGGCGGCCGATGCGGATGTTGTAGCCATAGTCGCAGCGAAACGGCGACTGGATGAGTGTGTCATCGCCAACGCCGCCGAGCAGCTCGCGGAAGAGCGCCAGCCGAGTCGCCTCGTCCGCGGCTGAGGTCGCGTTGATGCGCTCGCACAGAACGGAACAGCGCTCGCGCTCCGCGGTCAGCTGTTCGTCGGTTGCCTGGTATTCCTCGCCGCGCAGCATGCGCTGCTTCATTTCGCTGTCGGGCACGACCAGAATGTAGCCCCAGACGCCTATCCTTGGCGCTGACAAGGAGGGCATCCAGAGTGCTGATCTCAACGGCTCCGTTCATCGCCGGCTGGCGCGTACAGGAGACCAAGGGCCAGGTATTCGGCCTCGTGGTTCGCAGCCGGGGCCTGGGCGGCAACATCATGGCTGGTCTCCGCTCGATCGGCGGCGGTGAGATTCACGAATACACCAGCCTGCTCGAAGACACGCGCCGCCAGGCGATCGACCGGATGGTCCAGAACGCGACGATGATGGGCGGTAACGCAGTCATCTCGATGCGCTTCGACAGCTCCGAGCTGGCCGGCACGATGTCGGAGATCGTCGCGTACGGCACGGCCGTGGTCGTCGTTCAGGACGCGCAGGCGCCGCAGGCTCCGCAGCCCAACATGGAGTAGCGCGGATGACGACCGGCTCGATCGTCGTGCGCTTCATCTTGGGCGTGGTCGGCGCGCTGATGCTGGCCGGCGGCCTGTTGATCGTCGTCCTCGTCGGCCCGGTTGCCGGGTTCGGCGCGGCGTGGCTGATCATCATTGGCGCCGTCCTGCTTATCGCCGTGGTCATCGAGGCCTCGCGCTACCGGTCGCAGGCGGCTGAGCAGGCCAAGCTCTCGCCTGGTCCGGGCGGCGGTGAGACGGGACCCGTCGATCCCCGCTTCCGGCCAACGGACGAGAAATTCGTCGACCCGACTTCGGGCCGGCGGATGCGCGTATGGGTCGACGCGCGAACCGGTGAACGACGCTACGTCGCGGAGTCATAGGGTCCGCTCTCGACAACGCTGTTCGTAGGCCCGTTCGCCATCGTTCCGCTCAAATAACACCATCGCTCGGATCGGCTACTTCTGTCCGAGCGTCGCGAACAGCTCGATTCCCCGACGGAGGCGCTCTGGCACATCTCGGCGCCATCGCCGGATCGGGCGCAGAACTAGTCGGCGCCGTCGATAGTTCCGCTTGCTTGGAACGACCGCGATCACCCGTGTAAGCGCACAGCCACCCGCGTCGGCCGGCGAAGTTTGAACGATACGGCGCGGTTCCCGACTCTCTAGGGTGATCCGTCCAGAAGGGGCGGACCCAACAGGGAGGGTCGGGGTCCACCGAGCGCTCGTCGACCGCGCACGGCAGGGTGATCGAGAGGCCTTCGATGCCCTTGCCCGGACGGTGGGCGACCAGTGCATGGCAATCGCGTTTCGCATCCTGCGCGACGCCGATCGAGCTGATGATGCGGTGCAGGCCGCGCTCATCTCAGCCTGGCGGCAGCTCCGGACGCTACGCAACCTCGACGCTTTCGAACCATGGCTGCACCGGATCCTGACCCACGAGTGCTACGCCGAGGCCAGGCGACGCACGCGTCTGAGGGCTCAGATAAGGGTGTTGTCGGTAGCCGCGCAGGCCGAGTCGGTCGGCATCCTGCGCGTCAATGACCGCGATCAGCTCGATCGTGCCTTCCGGAGGCTGACGCTCGAGCAGCGCGCGGTACTCGTCTTCCATCACTACGTCGGGCTGTCTTTGCCCGACGTTGCGACGCGACTCGGAATTCCCCTCGGGACGGCCAAGTCCCGATTGCACCATGCGACGGCTGCGCTGCGCGCAAGCCTGGAGGCTGACGCGCGCATTGCACCCACCTCCCAGGAGCGGTTGGCATGAGATCGACACGCGATCCAGATCTGTTGATCAAGGCTTTCCTCGACGAAGGCATTGACGAGCTGCCCGACCGCTCCTTCGACGCGGTGCGAACCGCGATTGACCAGACACGTCAATGGGCCGTGATCGGCCTGTGGAAGGAGCCCCAGATAATGAACGCGACACGGCTCGCAATCGCCGCCGTCGCCATCGTGGTGGTGGCGGTGCTTGCGATCAAATTTCTGCCGACAACCAACGTAGGGCCGGCGCCCACGCCGACCCTAACGCCGAGCGCTTCGCCGGCACCGACGCCCACTCCGACACCGATGTCGCTGCAGGTCAACAGCAACGGCCCAGCCGCGATCGAAGCCGGGACCTATGCGGCCGCGTCGCCATTCCTCGTGCCTTTGACATTCACCGTGCCGGCCGATTGGTGGGGACGATCGGTGGCCCAAACCTGGTCGCACTGAGCCATTCCGACGGCCACGTCGTCATCAGCATGCAGCTCTTCACCAAGGTCTTCGCGGATCCATGCCACAACAACCTGGGATTGCTCAGTCCGCTGCCGGGAGACACGGTCGATGACCTCGTTACGACACTGACGAAGATGCCCAGCGTGACCGCCAGCGCGGTAACCGATGCCACCATCGGTGGATTGCCGACGAAGCAATTGACGCTGACCGCACCGGCCAGCTTCACGGGCTGCACCCTGACCAGTGACGGCTTCTATCGGATCTGGCAGCTGCCGCTGGGCGCAACCAACGACCTGACTCCGGGCGAGGTCGACCGGATATGGATCCTCGAAGTCGACGGCCAGCGCCTCGTGATCGACACCAATGGGCCGCGCGACAACAGTGTGCTCCAAGGGGTGCTCGACTCGATCAACTTCACGGCCCAGCCCTGAACCCGCACTGACATAGCCACGGCTGCCGCGCCGCCCGCTACGATCACGGCATACCCAGCTCAGGAGGTTCGCGATCATGGGTGACAAGGGCCCTGGCAGCAAGGGCGGCGGCAAGAAGCCAAAGACAAGCACCAAGAAGCAAAAGACCACGGCACCGGCCAAGTAAGTCCATCAGCCGGGTCCGAAAGGACCCGGCTGAGATTCCCGCTAGATCCTCGGCACGCGCAGGCAGTACATCCATGCCTGCCTGCGCTGCGGAATACCGAGCCGTCGGCCCCAGCCGGATGACAGGCGGGTGACGTCAGCCGCGGTTGCTCCCCGCCATTCGTCGACGCGTAATCCGGACGCGGCGTAACGCTTCGCCAGTCCGGCTGCGACCGTCTCGTCCAGCGTGAGCCCCTCGCTCGCCCAGTCGCGGTCGGTGCTGGAGATGAGCAACTCGATCACCATGCAGGGCCTTGCGGTCGCTGCGATCCCGGCGAACTCGGCACTTTCCGGGACAAGCACCGCGCGCAGCAACGAGCCCCACGGCAGAGCGATGGTGATGCCATCGGCCGATCCGGCCAGCGGCCCGGGCAACTCCTCGACTGACGCGGCGAGAAACACGGTGTTGGGCAATCCGCCTCGGCCGGCCACGCGCGGGCGCGCGACGCGCCGTCGCGCCAAGAAGTCGGACCAAAGTCCGAGACCTAGGAGTATTGCGCCAACCGGTTGGTTTTAGAGAACCTACGTGCACCAACTACTGCCGTGAAATAGGAGTCTGTCTGATGCGCCGCTCAATGCTCTCTGTCTCGGTGCTGCTCGTGGCGCTCGTCGCCGCGTGCAGCGGATCGGGAAGTCCAACCACCGTGCCTGCCACACCCCCTCCGGCCACGGCCGCCGCGCCATCACTGGCCGCGACCGGACCAACCGTCTCGCTCGATAGCGCCGGCAACTTCGTCGGACCGAACGGCTTGACCCTGTACCACTTCGACAAGGACGTGGCCGACAAGAGCAACTGCACGTCGAGCCAGTGCGTTGCCAACTGGCCCGCGCTGACGGTCGCGAGCGCGAGTGCAATCACTCTCGGGGCCGGTCTCACCGCGTCCAGCTTCGCGACGATCACCGGCCCGACCGGCGGCCTGCAGGTCACCTTCAACCACGTTCCGCTCTACACCTTCGCCGGCGACAGCAAGCCCGGTGACAAGAACGGCGACGGCGTCGGCGGCATCTGGCACATCGCCACTGCTTCGACGACACCGCCGACTGCAAGCAGCGCGCCGAGTACAGCCCCGAGCAGCGCGCCGAGCACGACCGGCTCGAGCCCGGCAGCGTCGGCGCAGGACTGCCGCGATCAGTATCACTACGTCATCCCGTGCCCGTCTGGCTCGCCGCCGAGCAAGTAAGGCAAGCCGCTAGCCCAGGGCTCCAACGCGGAGCGCCGAACACTCCGGCGCTCCGCGACCAAGACCGAACAACACGGCCGCCACGCTCCCTCGCAGGCTCCTCGTGGCGACCACCCTCCCTTCGGCCGCCGCTGGCAACA
>Ga0209014_10000328_pt1 | contig 27692 bp, 24 predicted proteins | sample BarGraNGADG00212_FD_184491 | JGI IMG/M metagenome (GOLD analysis project Ga0209014, IMG submission 184491) | Arctic peat soil microbial communities from Barrow, Alaska - Barrow Graham LP Ref core NGADG0002-212 (SPAdes) (version 2) | ecosystem: Environmental > Terrestrial > Soil > Wetlands >...
ATGCCGTAGACGGCGACGCCGAGGATCATGGCGCCGATGTTCTCGGCGGCAGTGGACTCGAAGAGGTCGGCGCCGCGGCCGGCGCAGTCGCCGACGTTGTCACCGACGAGGTCCGCGATGACGCCCGCGTTGCGTGGGTCGTCTTCCGGAATACCGGCCTCGACCTTACCGACCAGGTCGGAACCCACATCGGCGGCCTTGGTGTAGATACCGCCGCCAAGCTGGGCGAACAGAGCCACGAAGCTCGCGCCGAAGCCGTAGCCGACGATCAGGAACGGGGCGTCCTTGGTGCTGTCGCCGCCGTTGAGGCCGCCGTTGATGGCGAAGATCGACCACACGCCGAGCAGCGACAGGGCGACAACGAGGAAGCCCGAAACGGCTCCACCGCGCATGGCCACCTGGACTGCTTCGACCAGACTGCGGCGAGCGGCAGAGGCGACGCGAACGTTCGCCTTGACGCTGACGAGCATGCCGATGATGCCGCACGCCATCGAGCAGGCGGCGCCGATCAGAAACGCTCCACCTGTGCGAATGCCGATGTCAACGCCAACGTGCGATGTGTCCGCGACGCTCTTGGTCTCGAGCAGCGAGATGACCCCGAAGATGACGACCGAGCCGGCGACGGCCAGCAGACCGATGGTCGTGTATTGGCGCTTGATGAAAGCGACCGCGCCCTCGTTGATCGTCGCGGAGACTTCCATCATCTCCTTGGTCCCGGTGTCGCGGGACAGGACGTCACGAGCGAGGTAGATCGCGAACCCTACCGCGAGCAGACCCGCGATCGGGATGAACGCTTGGAGAAGACTTGGGTCCATGGGGGGCGAGCGACTCCTTCTCTGGCGGCACGGCGGAGCGCGGCGGGGCGACGCGCCTCCGGGGATCGGGGCCCGGATCCGATGGCAGTTGCATAGTCGGGCCTGGCGGAGTGTATCAACGGGTCAAAGGAAGGGTCAAACGGCGGAAGGGCCCAGGATTATGCATCGGGTACTCCCGAACCCGGGAGGTTGGTCCCTGCCGAGCGGGACGTTTGGCCCGCGCGCGACCCCAGCCGTCGCCGCGCGCCCTGCTTTTCAGGGAAGCCAGCGCGTCTGCGTTCCGTCGGGCGAGAGCTGAACGAGACCAGTTCCGTCGGTCTTTACCGCCCAGATTCCCCCAGTCTTCGTCGTCTCGTGCGAGTTGACGCGACTGAAGACGATGGTCGTGCCATCGGGCGAGAAGGACGGCGAGCGATCGCTCAGTCCCGGATCTGTGGTCAGCGGCACCTGCGTCCCGCTGGAGCCTGACTGGTATTCCAGGTGGTCCACAACGTCGAGTCCCTGGACCAGCAATACGAAGTTTCCGCTGGCGTCTGCGGCCACGTCGAGAACGGAAGGCCCGACGCGCACGGCGATCCCGGCGGTGGAGATTCGCCAGTACGCCAGGCTCACTCCCTGGTCGTCCGAACCTGCCACGTAGAAACTGCTCTCCGACTGGACCCAGACGGGTCTGGAGGAAGCGACCAAATTCAGCTTGATCGGTTTGGTCGCGCCGGTGAGATCCACGAGCTCGACCACGTTGTCCGAACCGCGGACGGTCAGCATCCAGTCGTCGTCCTGCGAGAAAGCTGCCCTCGACGCCCACGACGGCAAGCCCGGCGAATTGGTCAGCCCGTTGCCGGTCAACTCGACGCTTCCGAGCAGAGGCGCCCCATCGGGCAGGAGTTGCTTCTGGTCCGCGCCGCTGACCACCGGGACTCGCCAGTAGCCCAGGTCGGCTCCGGTCGAGTCGCGCCGGCCGACTATGAGCCCTGTCCCGTCGGCGGTGAACACCGGCGCGTACTCGTACCTTCCGCCGCTGGTCACGTACCTTGTGTTGGCACCGTCGATGGTGATCACCTTGACGACACCTGCGGCTGCGTAGGCGACCATCGTGCCATCGCCGGTGACGTCGTAACCAGTCACCGGGACGAGCTCGGAGGTCACTTCGCGCTGGTTGGTGCCATCCGAGTTCATCAGCCAGATGTTGTTCACGCCGCTCCGATCGGACAGGAATGCGATCTGTCCCAGAGCGCTCGTCGATGGCTCGCCCGTCGTGAATGTCCAGGTCTGGGCGGCGGCGGCCTGTCCATCGGTCGAGCGTATGCCGGAACTCATCGTCACGGTGTAGCTCGTGTGCGCCGCGAGGGGCCCGCTCGGGCTGAATACCAGCACGTTGCTACCCGATCGGCTGGGGGTCGGCGAGGCCTGGCCTTGCGGGCGCCGATCGTCGGGCAGCGTGATGACGGAGATCGAGCCACCTACAGGCGGGGCGAGCTGGATCGAGTTGGCGATCGAGGATTGATCGATCGGACCGTCGAAGACGACGGCGATCTTGCTCTGGATGCTGACGCCGCCGGAGACACCCTGAGTCGGGTAGAAGGCAAGCGCCCGGAGACCGATCCCAACCGTCCTGAAAGTGGTGACGAAGGCCGTGAGCTTGGAGCCGTCCGTGTCCACCGCAGGAGCGCCCAGTTTGATCGTGTAGACCGTGTCGTACTCGAGCGGCTTCGTGGGGGTCAGAGTGAGAACCGTGCCCTGCCACGTCGCCTCGAAGGGCGCCGCCGGTTCGAGCGTGAGACCTAGGAGCGCCTGCTGCGGATCCATGAACCGATCGAACGTCACGACCACGGTCGTGTTGATGGGCACTCGCTCGGCGTTCAGATCGGGCGAGACACTCTTGACCACAGGCGGTCCAACGGTCGTGAAGGTCAGGTCCTGGCTGCCGTCCTGGCTATTGCCCGATATGTCCTCAACGCCCGCCGCCATGTGGACCCGAAATGTGGACGAGAGAGGCAGCTTGTTGGACGGCGTGTAGATCATCGTGCTGCCCTGCCAGTGGAACGAACCATCCACGTTGGGGGTGATCGAGAAGGCCTTCTGGGCGACCTCCGGCTTGACGTCTTCACTGAAGGCGACCTTGATCGAGGTCCGGACCAGCGCCAGGCCGCTTCCGGTCGCCGTGTTGCTCAGCTGTATCGCATAAGTGGGAGGGACCCGGTCGACGGCGGTGGCGTTATATAGGACCACGCCGAGAATCGCGAGCGCCACCAGCGCCGACAGCAACCTGATAGCTCGGGCGCTCTTTAGCCAGCCCAGGCCTTTGGGAGGTTCCACAGGGCAGGACGATAGCACAGCCCCTATACTCGCGAACTTGTGATGCGTCGATCGATGGGCTGCCTGTTCGAGTTGCTCGAGACCTTGCTCGTGACGCTCGTCATCTTCCTTGTCATTCAACTCTTCGTTGCGCAACCCTTCCACATCGAGCAGCCTTCCATGGAGAACACCCTGATGCCGGATCAGTACGTTCTCGTGGACAAGCTCAGTCCCCACTTCGACGATTACCACCGTGGCGACATCGTGGTCTTCGCTCCCCCGGCCTCCTCGAACAGCGAGCCAACCAGCGCGCCGTTTATCAAACGGGTCATCGGGGTCGCCGGCGACACGATCGACATCCACGCCGGTCACGTCTTCGTAAACGGCCTGGAACTCTCCGAGCCCTACATCTACCCGGGGCAACTGACCGAGCCTTCCAGCCCGAGCAAGCACGTCTGGACGCTGACCGTAGGCCAGCTGTTCGTCATGGGCGACCACCGCGGCGATTCTCAGGACTCCCGCGTTTTTGGGCCCATCGACAAGTCGACCGTGATAGGCCGAGCCTTGATCCGCTACTGGCCGCTCCAGGACTTCGGGTTGTTGTCGAAGGGCTCGGCGGCAACGCTGCTTCCGACCGCGACACCATGACCGGTCCGGGGAACCCGGCATCCGGCGCCGCCGTCGCCGGATGATCGAGCCGTCTGTCATCGCCGCTGCCGGAGTCGTCGCGGGCAGCATCGTTGCCGTCGGTACCCGTGACGGCCGAGCCGTCGCCCTTGGCCTGCTCGTCGCCATGGTCGCGGCGCCGCTGGTTGCCTCGCCACTGCCCGATTCTCTGGCCGCCGCCGCCGGAATCCTGGGGGCCGTGCTGGCCGCATACCTGTTGTGGGCTTCGGCACGGGTCAATCGTTCGAGTGGCGCCGGATCGGGCATCGGCTGGGTTGCCGAGACGGCTGCTGCCGCTGCCGCCTTCGCCATCGGGCTCAACGTCTCGCTGGTCACCCCGCTGCCGGGGCCAATCGTCGCTCAGGCCGCCGGCATGGCTCTGATAGTGCTGGCCGTCGTGCCGATCATGGGCCGAGACGTCATGCGCCTGGGCGCCGGCGTCATCCTCCTGGTCCTGGGCGTCTCGCTGCTGACGGCCGCCTGGCTGGGACCGATGGCACCCCTGACACGCCTCGCCATCGCCGCGCTGCTGGTCGGGGTGGCCGGCGCCGCGAGTGTTGCGATCGCAGTGCAACCCACGGTCCTGCCGGCCGAGGCCACACCTCCGACCGACATCCCCTCCTCGCCCGCGCCTGAGCCGTCGACGGAGCTTCCGGCACCGGCCACCGGATCGAGCCGCCTTCCCGGCTTCAGCCGCCGAGTCAGGCCATGAGCCTCATCCCTTTCCTCGCGATATGCGCTGCGGGTTCGGTCCTGGGCCTGCTCGCTCTGCCCACCCGGAGACTGGCCCGCCTCGTCGGCGTGGTGGCTCTGGCTGCGGCCTTCGTCGCTGCTCTCACCATCAAGCCTGCCGATAGCCTGGCGGTCGGCCAGGTGCAGCTCGCGACATCCTGGTACGCGGGGCTGTTCCTCAGCGCAGCGACGGCATGCTGCCTGATGCTCTGCATCCTGGGTCTTGTCGTGGGCTGGCCCGTGCGCCTGGCCCCGGCGGCTCTGGCCACATTCGGTGGATTGGCCGTGGCCTTCACCGCCACCGATCCCGCAGTCGTCTTCGCCGCCATCGGCGCGTCTGCCGCCCCTGGGATCCTCGTGGTCATCGGCTCGCGCGCTGCCGAGAGCGATGCCCCAGACGCGGCCGTCGAGACCCGTCTCCTCGACGTCTCGCTGTCTGAACTTCGCACCCTGGGCCTGATCGCCGCGGGATCTCTCATAGCCGCCGCAGCCGTGCTGCGGCCCAGCTGGACGGAGAGCGGCTCGACGACCGTGTTCGCCGTCGCTTATCTGGCACTCGGAGTCGCCGTCGCCGTGCGCTACGGCGCCGTACCCTTCCACGTCCCGGCGTCCCGCCTGAGCAAGCGCGGCACGAAGCTGGGACTGGCGCTTCCGCTGGTCTGGATTCCCTCCGGCCTCGGGGTCGTGGCACTGAGTTGGAGTGCGAGCGTATTCCAGATGCAAGGCGACTGGCTCGACGTCGCGGTGGCGAGCTTGCAGGTCGTCGCGGTCGTGACCCTGATCCTGGGGGCGGTGGGTGCCCTGCTCCACGACGAGCTCGAGGAGATCGCGACCTACTCGATCATTCAAGATGCGGGGTTCGTCCTGCTGGCACTGGCCGCGCGCGACGGTGATGCCAGCGGCTCGGCGCGACTGTGGTTGATCGTGTTCATTACGGCCAAATCGGCCCTCGTTGGATGGGTCGCTGTCTTGTCCTGGACGTTCGGGTCCTCGCGGCTGCAGGATCTCCGCGGCTGGCTGCGCCGGGCCCCGATCCTGGGCGTGGCCCTCGTGGTGATCGTCGTTGCCACTCTCGGTTGGCCGGGAAGCGCGATCTACGAGGCCCGGGCGACTCTAGTCGACCTTGGCCTGCCGAGCGAGCTCCACTTCCTCGGGTTCGTCGCGATATTGCTGGCGATCGCCTACTACGGACGGCTGCTCGCGGTCGGTCTGCTCCCCACCAGCGTGCGGGTCGGCTCGGCCCCCGGGGAACGACCACGCTGGCCCGTGCCGATGACCGCCGCCCCTGCTGCGCCGGCTGCCGTGGCCGAGGCCGCGAAGCCTGCCCGCACGCGCGCCGCCGCCACGAGCCGCCCGACAGTGGCGCGTCCCATTCCGACCGAAGAGCAAGCCGCCGCCGCGTTCGGCCTGGCGGCGGCACGCGCCCGTCGGACGACACGGGTCTCTGCGGCTCCGGCGCGCCTTGCCACTCCCCCTCCGCCGCCGCCCGCGCCGGCCGGTGGATCGCACTTGCGCGTCGTGGCGGGGAAGCTGGCGCGGCTGCCCGCGCGTCTTCTTGGGGCCGCGAAACGATCGCCCCTCACCGCCTTCGCCCGGCAGACGCGCGTCGCCTGGCGACTGAATCGCACGCTCGAGACCAGCTTGCTGGTGCTCGCGATTGCCGCCGTGGCGGTGGCCATCGCCTTCGGTGGCTTCGGCTCCTCGGGCGCGGCAGGGTCCGGGATCTCGCTCGACGCCGCCGTTGCCCCGATGCCGCAACTCCCGAACACCGGCAGCGACCAACCATACGGTCCCTCACCGACCCAGCGGACCGGTGCCGACTCCCCCGCCCCGTCACCGACATCCAGCAGTAGCGGCTCGGCTTCGTCGGGGCCATCCGGCTCGGCTTCGTCGGGCCCGAGCGAATCGTCGGGCCCCAGCGCCTCGTCCAGCGCGAGCGCAGGCTCAAGCCAGCTCCCGAGCCAGATTACCGGCGACTGACCGAGCGTCAGGCCTTCGGGCCGATCACGTGTCAGCCGGCCTCCGGCCCCCTGACCCAGCGGTCGATCTCGCGCTCGTAGCTCACCAGCTCATCCGCGCCGAACCAGAGGGCGAGTTCGGCCGTCGCCGTCTCAGGACCGTCCGAGGCGTGGATCAGGTTCTGGCCCATCTCGACCGCAAGGTCGCCTCGGATCGTGCCAGGAGCGGCCTCCGTGGGCTTCGTGGCGCCGACCATCGTTCGGACCATGCCGATTGCGTTCGGGCCTTCGAGCGCCACTGCCACCAGCGGGCTCGACGTGATGAAGGCAACGAGGCCCTCGTAGAACGGCTTGCCCTTGTGGACGGCGTAATGCCGCTCCGCCAGGTCGCGATCGACCCTGACGAGCTTGAGTCCGACGATCTTGAGGCCACGCTGCTCGAAGCGGGCGATGATCTGGCCGGCCAGCTGGCGCTGGACGCCGTCCGGCTTGACGAGAACGAGAGTGCGCTCGGTCACGGTTCGGGTACCCCTGCGGTCGGTTTACGACCGGCAGTTTACGGGATCGCCCGGCCGAGCCGCCTGTCGATAATGGTCAGCTCTTCGCGAGCGCCGCCGCGAGGGCAGTCTCCAGCTTGGCCACCTTGTCGAGCAGCGTGTTGACGGCTTCGTCCTGAACCTGCAGATGGGACTGGATCTGCTCGGCTTCGTGGAATGTCGCGTCGGCGTCGTTGTAGGTCATCTCGGCCCGTTTGTCGGACGCCTTTCCCAGGATGTTCTGTCCGACCATGATGACCGAAAGCATGACCAATTGGATGAATGTCTGGCTCACCCACTGGATCGTCGGCAGGAGCCCGCCCTGCAATGCGCCAGGCAGGGCCACGAGAGCCAGCAACCCGAACGCATAGGCGCACCACATCGTCCCAACGCCGGTGGTCAGGGCGAGGGCGATCTTGCCGTTGAGTCCGACGCTCTCGTCGGTCGTCTTGGGCGGCCCGCTCTTCTTGCGCGCGGCGATATGCGGGTGAGGAATGTGCTCGAACTTGATGCTCATGCTCGATCTCCCACAGGGGCAGCTCTGCCATGTGGCCCGGGCCCACGCAGATCATGGCGCGTCTGGGCCAGCACAGGAAGCCCGGCGCGCGTACTGGACCGCGGCGATGCCTTCACGGTTGACAGGCAGCTCCTCCACGCTATAGTACGCCCCACGATATATCGCGGGACGTACTAGTCGTCCGCCGAACGGAGGAAGAAATGGCCGAAGCTCGAGACGGCGCCAGGTTGGGCGATCCCGCGCTGCTGATACTGGCGAGCCTCGCCGGAGGAGCCAGGCACGGTTACGCGATGGTCGAGGATATCGACCGCTTCAGTGGATCTCGCCTTGGACCGGGCACGCTCTACGGGGCGCTGGTGCGGCTCGAGGAGCGAGGCCTGATCGAGGCCGTCGAGTCGGCCGACCGGCGGCGGCCGTATCGGCTGACCGGGCGCGGCAGCGAAGCTCTGGCCGACGAAGTCGCGGCCCTCGATCGAGTCGTCCAACTGGTGAGGTTGCGGCTGGCCGGGTCGCCCAAGTGAACAGGCCCGGCGGAACGACCGAGACGACCGGTCAGACCGCGCCGCGAAGAGGTTCGCGATTCCTGCGCCGCGCCATCGTTCTCTATCCCGCGGCTTGGCGGAGGCGCTACGGGGACGAATTCGAGGCGCTGCTGGAACAGACGCGGCTCACGCCCCGAATCCTGTTCGATGTGGCCGTTGCCGCGGTCGATGCCCATCTCAATCCCACAGCACCCCTGAGAAAGTGGCCCTTCATGTTCGAACGCTTGCGTGCATCGGAGCTGGCGGTCTTCGCCGGCTGGATTCTCTTCGTCGTCGCCGGGCTCGGCTTCGCCAAGATGACCGAAGACTCGGCGTTCGGAGCGGCAGGCGGGGCCAACCCGGCCGTGGGGCTGGCCTACGACGCGTTCGGCGTGGGAGCGGTGGTTGCGCTCCTCGGCGTTCTCGCGGCCGGCGTGCCCATCGCCTGGGCGATCGCACGATCCGCATTCCGAACGCATCGTTGGCGGCGGCTCAGCCTGCTGGCGGTCCCTCCGGTCTCGCTGACGGTCTGGGTCGGCGTCACGTTCCTCCTCGTGAACGCCGTGGACCAGCCGGTGCCGGATCGTGCGATGCGAGTTGAGTACTTCGCCTACAACCCGCTCTTCGTGTTTACGTGGGTCGCGGTGTTCTCGCTCGCGGCGGTCGTCAGCACCGTGGCGGTCACGGTGGCGGCGATCAACGGCGAAGTCGCGCCGGGTCTCTACCGGCGAGCGGCGACGCCGGCACTGATCGTTGCGGGCGCGATGGCGATCGTCGTCCTGGCGCTTGCCGTTTGGGGCGTGGCCCTGCTCGCAACGACGCCATCGCTCTTCTGGGGCAATGGCGGGGTGCTCGCGACAAGCACGGCGCTGACGTGGCTGGGGGTCGTGGCCGGCATGGGAGCCGGCGCCGCGGTGGCCATCCGGGGCGCAGCCGTGGCGTGGGCCAATCGGTTCGCCTAGCTGAAACGGCGGGCTATTCCCAGCGAATCGCGGGCGGTTCGGGGGGCGCCTTGGCGGTCGGCTCAGCGGCCGGCGCCGCGGCGGCCGACGCGGGCTCGGGAGCGGGCACCGGCTCGGTCGCGGTGGGCTCGGGTTCTGGCGTGACTTGTTCGGCCTCAGGTTCGGGGGCGGCGCCTGCCGGTTCGGGTGCCTCCGCGACGTCCGGTGCGTCGGCGGGCGGCGATTCGGCCGCATCCGGCGTTGGTCCCCTCAGCTCTGCAGCGACCGAGAGGTAGGCCTTGTCGGCGGCCCCCGCGCGACCCAGCAACCGCAGGGCATCCCCGCGAACCAACTCGAGCGGAAGGTCGTGTAGGTCGTCGATCGCCTCAAGAACCGCCTCGGCCGCCGAGGGCGTGAGCCGAAGAGCCAACCCGAAATGGAGCCCAGCCATCAGCACGTCGCCGAACTGTAGGGCAGCGACCCCAGCCTGAACTTCCGCGCCGGCCTCCGTGTGAGCTTCGGGGCCGCTCGGCGGCTCGGCGGGGACGGCGGGAAGTGGCTCGGCGGGGACGCCAGCTGGAACGGCGGGAGGCGGAGCAACCGGCACCGGCGGTGCAACCGACGCCGGCGGAGCAACCGGAACGGCGGGAACTCCCGGCGCTGCGTGGCGATCAACCGGGGCTTCGAACCGATCGCGCTCAGGCCTCGTGGCCGCTCGTCTGGGCAAACGCGTCGCAACGGTCTCGGGTGCCGCCTGGCTGGCCGCAATATGTGGTGACGGCGGCTCGGAGATCCCCGCTTCCTGCGGCCAGGTGAGCCGGCGCGGCATGCCCGCGAAATACGTCTCGAGGCTGACGTGGCTGCGCTCCAACGCACGTCCGGCGTAACGTCGCGCTTCGGCGGGTCGATCGGCCGCGGATGAGGCCTCGGCGGCGATCACGAATCCGATCGCTTCACCACCTCCAGCCGCCACGTAGGCAGTCGCGGCGATCCCGGCGCCTGCAAGATCGCCGGTGCGCCATCGCACTTCGGCCAGGTCGAGCATCGCCGGCGAATCGAGCGGTCCCAGCCCTGCGAGCTTCTCGAGTTCGACGCGAGCGAGTCCCAGCGCTCCGGTCCGCAGGTGGACGCGAGCGAGACGAAGCTGCAACTCGACACGATCCTGCTCCTGGGCCTGCTCGGACCCCTCGGCCTGCTCGGGCTCCTGGGCCTGCTCGGGCTCGGCGTCCGGCTCGGGCTCGGCGTCCGGCTCGGGCTCCTCGGCCTCAGCGGATGCCCAGGATACTTCGATGGCCCGGCCGAACTCCAGTGCCAGGGCACGGCTCAGTTCAAACGGCGGCTCCACGGCGGGAGCATCGGCGGAGGCCTCGGCGGAGGCCGTGGATTCAGGCGTCCCGATCGCTTCGGCTGCAGGCTCGACTTCGACAGCGGCTGCAGCCTCGGCGGCAGTGGCTGGTTCGGCGGCCGGGGCGGGTTCGGGTTCGGCGGCCGGGGCAGCTGCGAGCTCGAGTTGTTGTTGAATCTCGACCGGCAGAGCGCCTTCGGCCGTGGCTTGTTGCTCCTTTGGCACCTGGTCCTGAGACCGACGCCGGGGCCGCCCACCGTGCCTCATGCCGCGCCTCCGGGCAATCTCAGGAGCGACTCCAGCTTTCGGCCGCGTCGCGGCGGCGCCACGACCGCCAGTCGCAGCATGTCGTCGCGGAACAGGCGGCCGGCAAGATGATGCAGCCGTTCGGCCGTGACTGTCTGCAACTCGGCGAGCGCTTCGTCCAGCGTCAGGACCTTGTCGTGCAACGCTTCCTGGCCACCCAGCCAAGAAGCCACGTGGCGCGTCTCTTCCATCCTGAGCTCGAGCCTTCCGCCCAGGTAGGACTTCGATCGCGCCAGCTCCTCGGCAGGCACCTGCTCATCACGCAGGCGAGCGAGCTCCCCAAGAGTGGCTTCGACCGTCGGGCCGATCTTGTCGGGATCGACCCCGGCCGCGACGATCAAAGCCCCGGCGTCAACGTAGTCCACGATGTAAGAACTGACGTCATACGCCAGACCCTTGTCCTCGCGGACGGATTGGAACAGGCGACTGCTCATGCCGTCTCCGAGGATGGCGTTCAAGACCTCGAGTGTCCAGGCCTCCGGGTCGTCACGGCGCAAGCCAGGCACGCCGAGGCATAGCTGGGCCTGCGTCGCGTCGCGCCTGATGGTCATGATCCGCTCGCCGGCGGGCAGGGCCGGCGCGGGTTCGAACGTCGAATGGTTGGCTTCGCCGGTCCCGAAGGCTCCCCTGACAAGCTCGACGACCGCTTCGTGCGAGATGTCACCGGCGGCCGAAACGACAACGTTGCCGGGCCGGTAGGCCGACGACCAGAAGGCTCGAAGGTTCGCCTCGGGCAGGGCTCGAACGCTCTCTTCGCTGCCCGCGATCTCGCGCCCCAAAGCCGTATCCCCGAACATGGCCAGGTCGAACAGGGTGTGAACCTGCTCCGACGGATCGTCCTGGTAGGAGCGGATCTCCTCGACGATCACGGTCCGCTCGGACTCGATATCGCGGCTTTCGAGGTTCGGGCGGACGATCAGCTCGCCCAGAACGTCCATCCCTCGAGGGGCCTCGTGGAGTGGGACGCGCACCCAGTAGACCGTGGATTCGCGGTCAGTCGCGGCGTTGAAGCTGCCGCCGAACCCCTCGATCGCCTCGGAGACGGCGCGAGTCGTCGGGTAGGCAGCCGTCCCCTTGAATGTGATGTGCTCCATGAAGTGCGCCGCTCCGGCCTCATCGGCAGCCTCCAGGCGCGAGCCGGCCAGCACGTACGCAGCAATGGAAACGGAACGGGCACCGGGCATTCTGGCGGAGATGACGCGCGGCCCGCCGGGCAGCACAGTGCGTTCGAACATCGCGCCAATCCTACCGGATGCGGGGGCAACGCCATGCTGAGGGAGCACGCCCGGTGCCGAACACTCGCAGAAACGAAGCGGCCGGCGCCCTTTCGGGCGCCGGCCGCTCCACGAACTCCGAGGGAGCTACTTGACGAGGGTCTGGATCCAGTCCTTCGCAAAGTAGATGAGAAACGACGCCGTCACTGCATACATGAGCCAGTGGACTTCGCGGAACTTGCCCTTGAGCAGCTTGATGAAGACCCAGGAGATGAAGCCGGCACCGATGCCGACTGTGATGTCGTAGGTCAACGGCATGAGGATGATGGTCAGAAGAGCTGGAAGGCCATCCTCGACGTCGGCCACGTTGATGTCCTTGATGAGCGTGAACATCAGGTAACCAACGAGAACTAGGGCCGGCGCGGTGGCTACGCCGGGCACTATTCCGGCAATTGGGGAGAGGAATACGGCGAGCAGGAACAGCACGCCGGTGACTACAGACGCGAAGCCGGTCCTGCCGCCTTCAGCCACGCCTGCGGCAGATTCGATGTAGGTCGTATTTGAGCTGATGCCGGCCAGGCCGCCAACTGCCGCCGCCACGGAGTCGACGAACAGGACGGGCCCAATGCCCGGCACCGAACCATCCTCATTAGCCAGGCCGGCTTCGGCGGCGACGCCTGTCACGGTACCCATCGTGTCGAAGAAGTCACTCAGCATGATCGCGAAAATCGTGAGCGCGGCAGTGATGAGGCCGAGCTTGCTGAACACCAGGCCGAGATCGAAATTGCCAAGGGTCGAGAACGAAGGCGTGGCCGACCAACCGTCCTTCGGCAGCGAGGTCACGCCGACCACGAGCGCAACGATGGTGGTGATCGCGATGCTGATGATCAGCGCCGCGCGGATCTTCATGACGTACAAGGCGAAGGTGATCGCCAGGCCGAGGATGAAGACGTACTGGGCAGTCTGGGTCGGGAAGGCCAGGCTAACAATCGGGGAGCCGCCCTGAGGCGTCACGATCAGCCCACCATTGACGAAGCCGATGAACAGGATGAAGAGCCCGATCCCAACACCGATCGATCGCTTCAAGACCAGCGGGACGGCGCTCATGATCGCCTCCCGAAGGCCGATCACGACCAGGACCGTGATGATTGCGCCTTCGATGACGATGACACCCATCGCCCCGGCGGGCGTGAGGCCCTTGCCTGTCAGGGTGTAGGCCACTATCGCGTTGATGCCGAGGCCAGCGGCGAGCGCGAACGGATACCTGCCGATGACGCCCATCGCGATCGTCATGATTCCCGCGATGAGCGCGGTGGCGGCGGCATAGGCCGGAATGCTTTCAGGCCCGAGCTTGAAGCCTCCCGTCAGGATCAACGGGTTCACGACGATGATGTAGGCCATGACCATGAATGTGGTCAGGCCAGCCCGCGTCTCTGTGAGGAAGTTCGCTCCTCGTTCCGGGAACTTGAAATAGCGTGCTACGGCTTCCAACCTTGATCTCCTCCTGGTATGTCGCCTGGTCTTCCCACCGATTGCAACCGCCCCGAGTTTCTCCGTCACCGGGCGGCGCGCCTCTCCTCCGACCGCGCCGAAACGCGGCCCCCACGCCCAGGCTCGGGTCGATGCCCGCTTTACCAGCCGGCCACTAACTCGCGGTTCCGGTGTTCCCTTGCTCGCCCTCGACTGGGTCGGGGCCGAGCAACTCCATCTGGACGTAGTCGGACGTATCGAACGCGAGCTGACGAGGCTCGGGCCCACTCGCCACGGCATCCCCGGCGGGCGGGAAATCGATGACGACCGCTTCGTCCCCCTGAACCAGGCGATAGGTGAGCAGCTGGTCGGGACGGGTCTCGAACTCGAGATGCTCGAACGAGTCCACGTTCAGGCAGATCGAGAGCGGGGTGAAAAACGTCGAGGTCTCCGGCTCATTTGCCACTACCCGCTCGACCCAACCCAACCCATGCTGAATCAGCTCGTGGCCTCGGTAATACCGGTAGGCCACGGTCTGCTTCTCGAGGGGTCGGAGAACGTTGAGCAGGTCGGTCCGGCTTGAGACGATGCCGCGATTCACGAAGAACTTCGCAGGCGGCACGGACGACACCAACTCCTCCTGGGTGTTCGGCGAGGGTGACGGGAACCCGGTGACGGACCCGCGGATGGTACCTCAGCGGCACCGCGCGGGACAAGGGCAATTGCTGCCCAGGCGCCCCGTGGCGCCGGCTCCGACGGCGCTTCCGCGCCTCTCCCCGCGGCGGGGTCGCTCCGAGTTGGGCTCACGTCCGCCATCTACGCCTTGTGGGCGTGACCGCTCCCATCGCGGCCTCGTTTCCGCCATCTACGCCTTGTGGGCGTGCTAGACGCGGGTGGGGCGAGTTGAGGGACCTCCGGATGTTCGGTTCCGGTCTCGTGAAGGCAACCCTGAGCGTGAGACGAAGCCCTGGCGGCCCCATAGGCGGGCTCGACGAGATGCGGGTTGCGTTCAGCACCACTGGTAGGCGTATCTGACAGTGAAACGCGGCCACGCCGCCGCGCTCCGCCGCCACGCCCCGCCGCCACGTGCCGCCACGCGCCGCCCCGTGTCGCCCCGCGCCGCAGGGCCCGCGCGGCGGCACGGTATGATCGCGCCATGCTGCTCGTGCTCGACATCGGCAACACGAACTTGACCCTTGGCCTCGTCCATGGGCAGTCGATCATGGCCAGCCGTCGGGCCGCGACTCGACGGTCGGAAACGGCCGACGAGCTCGAGCTTCTCGTAGGCGGCCTGCTCCACCTCGACGGAGCGTCGCTTACCGACGTTACCGGCATCGCCCTGGCATCGGTCGTGCCGACGCTGACGGGAGTGGCGACGGCCCTCGCCGTGCGCCGTGGGCTGCCGCTCATGGTTGCGGGCGCTGACAACGTGCCGATGCCGATCCGAGTGGAGCGGCCCGCGGAGGTGGGCGCCGATCGCCTCGTCAACGCGCTGGCCGTCTCGCGGCTGTACGGCACACCGGCGATCGTGGTGGACTTCGGAACCGCCACGACATTCGACTGCGTGGCCAGCGACGGCGCTTACGTCGGCGGCGCGATCGCTCCCGGTCTGGAGCTGGGCGTGGAGGCGCTTGCCGCGCGCACGGCCCAATTGCCGCGCATCGAGTTGTGCGAGCCCGAATGCGCTATCGGCACCGATACCGTCTCCGCCATGCAGTCGGGAGTCGTCCTCGGATACCGGGCTCTGACCCTCGGCCTGCTCGAGCGCATTCGTTTCGAGCTGGCCCAGGCGGAGCGGGTTCGTGACAACGAAGTCCAGGTCGTGCTGACGGGCGGCCTTTCGGCCGCTCCATGGGCACGCGAACTGCCGGGCGTGGATGCCATCGACCCGGATCTGACACTCAAAGGCCTGGCCATACTGTGGACGTTGGCCAGCGGCGAAACCGACGTCCCGGGATTGGACGCATCCGGCTGGACCGGAAGCGCCGCCGCCTCCATCCACATCGTTTCGGACAAACCCAGATGACAGAACAGAACGCCCGGCTCCAGGGACGACGGCTCGCTCTCGGTATCACCGGCTCGATTGCCGCCTACAAGGCGGTCGACCTCCTGCGTCTACTGCAGGCCGAAGGAGCGGATGTGCGCGTCCTCATGACGCCGTCCGCGACCGCCTTCATCGGCCCCCTGACGCTCGAGACGCTGAGCCGGCATCCGGTCGACGCGGACGTTCTGGAGCTCCAGGCGGACGGTCGAATCGGCCACATCAGCGCCGCCAATGACGTCGAGGCCATCGTCGTCGCGCCCGCCACCGCCAACTGGCTGGGCGCCATGGCCCACGGCCTTGCCGGCGACTCGATCACGGCCGCTTGCCTTGCCACTTCCGTCCCGGTCGTCGTCGCGCCCGCGATGGACGGGGGAATGTACGCCCACCCGGCCACGCAATCCAACGTGGCGCGACTACGCGAGTTCGGCTACCGGATCGTCGATCCCGAGTCCGGGCCGCTGGCATCGGGCATGGTCGGCCGGGGACGGCTCGCGACACTCTCCAAGATCGTGGACGCCACGGTGGAGGCGCTGGCCGCCGGACCCGCACGGGTCGAAGTCGTGGCGCCGGGACCACACTCGCGCGCTGCCGCCAGTTCCGCGGCGCCCGCCAAGGCTCTCGCTCCGGCCCCGGAGACCGCGCCGGACCCCGTGCTGGGCGCGGCGCTGACCGCGCCGAACCCGGTGCTGGGCGCGGCACCGGAGCCTGCTCCCGCCGCCGTCCCGTTGCCTCGCACGCCGGCCCGATCCGATCTCGCGGGTCGCCACATCGTCGTCACCGCCGGCGGCACGGCCGAGCCGATCGATCCCGTGCGTTTCGTCGGCAATCGGTCGAGCGGCAAGATGGGGATTGCCGTCGCCGAGGACGCCCTCAACCGGGGAGCGATCGTCACGCTAATTCTCGGCAACGTGTCGGTCGAGCCGCCGCTCGGAGCCAACGTCGCCCGAACGGAAACGGCGGCCGAGATGCAAGCGGCGCTGCGCGCCCTTACCCCGCCCGACGGCCCCCTCTTCGACGTTCTCGTCATGGCTGCCGCGGTTGCCGACTTCCGACCGATCTCTCCCGCCAACCGCAAACTGGGCCGGGGCGCCGGCCTGAAACTCGATCTGGAATCGACGCCCGATCTCCTGGCCGAAGTCGCCTCCCGCGTGCGGGACTCGATCGCCGCCACGGGAAAGCCTCGGCCGATCCTCGTCGGCTTCGCCGCGGAGACCGGATCGCTGGATCGTGCCGCCTCCAAGCTCAAGGCCAAGGGCGTGGATCTGCTCGTCGCCAACGACGTGGCTGAGCCCGGTTCGGGCTTCGGCACGGACACCAACAGGGTCACGATCTACAAAGCCGATGGCCCCGCCGAGGAGCTGCCCCTCCTGCCCAAGCGCGAGGTCGCCGAACGGCTTCTCGACCGCGTCGTCGTCCGGCTGGCGTCCAGAATGCTCACGGGCGGCGCTTTGGCCCCGACTCCCCAGGAGTAGCGGCATGAGCCAGGTTCCATCGCCCAAGCAGAGCTCGCGGCTGACCATCGCCTCGATCGCGCGCCTCTACGGAGAAGGCCACCGCATCGCGATGCTGACGGCCTACGACTACCCGACGGCCCGAATCCTCGACGGGGCCGGTATCCCGATGCTGCTGGTGGGCGACTCGCTCGGCCAGGTCATGCTCGGCTACGACAGCACCGTCCGCGTGACGATGGCAGAGATGCTCCACCACACGAAAGCGGTCGTCCGGGGCACGAGCCGCGCGCTCGTCGTCGCCGACATGCCGTTCCTCTCCTACGGCGTGACCCCGGAGGCGAGCCTCGAAAACGCCGGTGCGTTGATGAGTGAAGGCGGTGCCGGCGCGGTCAAGCTCGAAGGCGGTGAGAGAAGCGCCAGGACGATCGAGGCGATCGTTCGGGCTGGAATGCCGGTCATGGGCCACATCGGTCTCACGCCGCAGTCGATTCACCAGCTCGGCGGGCATCGAGTTCAGGGCAAGACCCGCGAAACCGGCCGCCAGCTCCTCGCCGACGCGCTTGCCGTTCAGCAGGCCGGAGCGTTCGCCGTCGTCCTGGAGCTCGTTCCCGAGCAGCTCGCCGCGGCCATCACCGAAAGGCTGGCCATCCCGACGATCGGGATCGGCGCGGGGGCCGGCTGCTCCGGCCAGGTCCAGGTCATTACCGACGTCCTGGGCATGAGCTCGGAGTTCACCCCCAGGCACGCCCGCCACTACACCGAGCTGTACTCGATCATCAAGGCAGCGGCCGAGGCCTTCCGCGACGACGTCGCAGCCGGCGTCTTCCCCGGGCCCGCGGAGAGCACGCGCATGGATGACGCCACCCTGGACGACATTCTCGGCAGGACCTCGCTCGACAGGCCGGACGCCGTCGTAAGCGGGGGCGGGATCCCGCTCGACAGGGACCTCTAGGCGGTGGCTTCCGCGCGGGCCACCCGCATCGTCCGGACCCGGTCGGAGCTCCGGGAAGCTCTGTCGGGGGCCGACCGGCCGCTCGGCCTCGTGCCCACGATGGGCGCGCTCCATGCCGGCCACGCCTCTCTGATCCGACGAGCCCGCGCCGAGTGCGCCACTGTCCTGGTCTCGATCTTCGTCAACCCGCTCCAGTTCAACGAAGCGTCCGACTTCGAGAACTACCCGCACAACGAGGCGACCGATGTCGAGGCCTCCCGAGCCGCGGGTGCGGACCTGGTCTTCATCCCAACGGTCGACGAGATCTACCCGGCCGGGTTCCAGACGAGCGTGCGGGTAGGGGCGCTCACCGAGCCGCTCGAGGGTGCGGCGAGACCCGGCCACTTCGGGGGAGTTACAACGGTCGTCGCCATCCTGCTCGGGCTCGCGGACGCCGAACGGAGCTACTTCGGGCAGAAGGACGCCCAGCAACTACTCGTTGTTCGGCGCATGGTCCGTGACCTGGGAATCGGGACGGAGATCGTGGCCTGCCCGATCGTCCGCGAGCCCGATGGGCTGGCCATGAGTTCGCGCAACGTGCGGCTCACCGATGAGGAGCGGATCGCGGCTCCGATCCTGCGGCGCGCGCTTCTTGCCGCACGCGCCCGCTACGACGCCGGGGAGCGGGACGGAGAGACGCTCCGTTCCGCGATGCGGGAAGTTCTCGCAACGGAGCCGCTGGCTGCGCCCGAATACGTCAGCTGCGCCGACCCGGCCACTCTCCGTGAGCTGACCCGGTTCGACGGCGAGGCACTCCTCTCGCTCGCCGTCCGCTTCGGCACGGTGCGGCTCATCGACAACGAGCCGCTGCCCTGACCTGAGGGCGCTCGCCATTCCCGGGCGCCACTCCCCGGCGCCACTCCCGGGCGCCACTCCCCGGCGCCACTCCCCGGCGCCCGCGGAACCGATCGCTCCGAGACGGCGTCTTTGGCTCGACGGACCCAGTTGCGGTCCAGGCGCGGCAACCTCGGAGGGCGGACCCATGACGACGGATCAGAACCAGCCACCAATTGGCGACAGACAGGGTCTCGCTTCTCTCCGCCGGCGCGTCCCCGACGGCCTCGCAACCGTGCGTGGCATCGCGATCGTCGCGGCTCTGATAGCAGTGCTGGGGGTTGCCTATGCGGTCGGCAGTCCGGCAGGCTCGGCGCCAACCCCAGGCTCCTCTCCCCAGCTACTGGCCGCGGAGAAGCTAGCTGCCGATGGCGCGAGCCAGAACGGAAACGCGCTGCGTGACCCCAGCCTGGCTTACAGCGGGACGCCCGCAGGGACGGCAGGCACCAAGGTGCAGGCGGGGTCCGGCACCACGGCCGGTCAGGGTCAACAGGCTGCCGCGCTCGACGCCACCCTCATCGTCAAGACAGGACAGATGTCGTTCGAGGTCGAGAACCTGGACACCGCCGTCTCCCGAGCCCAGTCCGCGATCTACGGCATGGGCGGTAGCGTGGCCGCATCGTCCCGGACCGGATCGGACGCCAACGCGTCCGCGACGGTGACTTACCGGCTCCCCGTCGCCCGCTGGGACGACGCCCTCGCGGAGCTTCGAAAGCTGGCCAGCAAGATCGTCTCGGAGCAGACGGGCTCCAACGACGTCAGCTCTCAGGCGATCGATCTGGACGCCCGCCTGGGCAACCTCAAGACCACCGAGTCGGCCTTCCAGGCGATCATGGCCCGGGCCAGCGCCATCCCGGATGTGCTCGCGGTCCAGCAGCAGTTGAGCAGCACGCAGAGCGAAATCGAGCAGCTAACCGCTGAACGCGACCACCTTCGGGATCAGGCCGCCATGAGCACGGTCACGGTGACATTCCAGCTTCCCAGCGAGACGGTCACGACGCAGACAACGCAGGGCTGGGCGCTGGAAAGCCAGGTCGACCAGGCCGCGGCTCAGCTCGTCCGTATCGGCCAGGGCCTGGCAACGATGGTCGTCTGGGCAGTAATCGTAGGCGTGCCCATCGGCTTGGCCCTGCTCGTGCTCTTGCTCGTCCTGCGCATCACCCGACGCCTGCTCGGCCGCGGACAACGGCGTGGCACGACCCCCTCAGCATCGGACCAGGCCGCCGCATAACTGCTCTGTCAGGCATGTGAACCGAACGCGATTTCGCCGCGCATGTTCAATTGAACTCCGCCGGAACCGTCCGACGGAGTCAGGGATGAGGCAAGAGGGACACCATGAGAGGGAACTCGTTACTCGTGGCCGCGCTCGGCCTGAGCGCGATCGCAGTCGCCGCGTGCGGCGGCGCCAGTTCGGCCACCCTGGGCTCCGACTACGGTCCGAACGTTCAGGCGACACGTGCCCCGGCTGGCTCCGCGGGTTACTACGGGAACGGAATCCCGACCAACCCGGGTGCCACACCGGCAAAAGGGGCCGGATCCACGGCAGGCACTGCCGGTCCGACGAGTGCCGTTGGGGCGCCGGAGGATCGCATCGTCAAGACGGGCTCGGTCACCATCCAGGTCACGAGCATCGACGAGTCCGTTGCCAGAGCGACGGACCAGATCCACGGCCTGGGTGGCTGGCTGGCCGGCTCGGACAGGACGACCACTACAGCCAGCGGGCTTGCTTCAGTCACGTACCGCGTCCCGGTAGATCGGTTCGAGGACGCCCTCGCGATCATGCGCAAGCTCGGCTCCAAGGTCCTGGGCGAGCACAGCGATTCCGCCTCTGTGGGCAGCCAGATAGTCGACCTCCAGGCCCGCATCGACAACCTCAAGGCTTCCGAGAAAGCCATCCAGGCCATCATGACCAAAGCCATTACCGTCGCCGACGTGCTGACCGTTCAGCAGCGCCTGGCCGAGGTCCAGGGCCAGATTGAGGAGCTGACTGCCCAGCTGCAGGGCTTGACCGACCAATCCGCCTACAGCACGCTGACGGTCATCTTCGAAGTTCCCGCGGTCGAGCCGAGCCCCAGCCCCAGCCCAAGCCCCAGTCCGTCCCCCGAGCCGAGCGCAAGCGACGCGCCCTGGAGTGCCGGGGAGCAGTTCAACCAGGCCGGGGCCGCGCTCAGTGAGGTTGGCAAGGGCATCGCGACGGTGGCCATCTGGTGCCTCGTGCTGATCCTGCCGGTGACCCTGGCTCTGGTGCTGCTTCTGGTCGTGCTGGGCCTCCTGGCCCGGCGGTTGGACCCGTTGCGACGCCGCTGGCTGCCTTTCACCGTGGCTCAGCCCGTCGCCTTCGGCCAACCCGCGGGGTATCGCCAGCCCAACTGGATGCCACCGGTCGTGCCGGCCAAGCCCGCACCGCAGGCACCGGCCGCCTCACCGGCGCCTGATGTCCCCGGGTCGGAGCCCAAGTAGCCAAAACCCCCGATAGAGACTGGGCCGCCTCCACGCAGACGGCCCAGCTCGACCGGTCCCCTAGCCGCGCGGCGCCGTCTTGCGATCGACCAGTTGGACCGCGTCGCGCAGCCGGGCGAGCATCTCGGCATCGATGGAATCGGGCTCGAGATAGGGGCCGAGGCGTTCGAGCGTATCCACGACAAGCCCGAAGAAGACACCCGCATCGGCCAGGAAGAACTGCGGCTCGTTGTTGTAGCGGACCAGCGTAAGCCTGCCCTGCAGGACCCGCCGCTCGTCAACGTGGGCGATCTGGGTCGAGAAGTTATGGCCTTGGATGCCGTCCGGGTTGTTCAGGTAGTTGAGGGCGTTGTCGATGGCGAGGCCGAACCGGGCCCGCCACGCAACCAGCCGCTCCTGCACCTCGGGCGGAATTCGAACCTCGGCGATCTCATCGAAGACCTCGGGTGTGACCGTCAGGAGGCCCACGAGGGTCGCACCCGCACGCGCTCCGAGCATTACCTGGAGCGAGCGCTCCAGCGTGAACACCTCGGAATCGAACCGTGGACTGGTGATGACGTCGGTCAGGAGATCCTCGACGTTGTCGAGCACGCCGGGCTCGGCCAACGAGGTGGCAAGGTGGAGGATTTCTTCCTTGAACAGGAACTTCTCTTCATGGTCGAGCATGCCGCGATCGTAGCACCGCGCCGACCGCCCGCCACGGCGCCGCCACGGGCGGCCGCCCGCTCAATGCAAAAAAGGGAGCGGCCCCGGCGCGAGGGGGAGCGTCGGGGCCGCGGGTAGATGCGAAGTAGCGGGGCGGCAATTCTACGGGTAGAGACCGCGCAGCTCTGTGGCGTCGGCGACCCGCTGTACTGCGAGCAGGTAGGCCGCCGTCCGCATATTGACTTGCTCTTTGAGGCTCATCTCGAGAGTGCTCGCGAAGGCCTTGGTCATGATCTCGCGCAGCTTCTCGTTGACGTGAGCGACGCTCCAGAAATCGCGGTCGAGATCCTGCACCCACTCGAAGTAGCTGACCGTGACGCCCCCCGCGTTGCACAGGATATCCGGGATCAGGAAAACGCCGTTGCGGTGGAGGATTTCGTCGGCTTCGGGGGTCGTCGGGCCGTTGGCAGCTTCGGCGACCATTCGAGCCTTGATCTTGTCCGCGTTGCGGGCGGTGATCTGGTTCTCGAGCGCAGCAGGGATGAGGATGTCGCAATCGAGCTCGAGCAACTCGGCGTTGCTGATGTCCTTCGTGCCCGGGAAGCCGGCGACCGAGTGGTGTTCTTGCTTCCAGATGAGGACAGCGTTGATGTCGAGGCCCTTGGGCCGATAGATGGCCCCGGTCGAGTCGCTCACGGCGATGACCGTGGACCCTTGAGCGCTGATGAGCTGAGCGGCGATCGAGCCGGCGTTGCCGAAGCCCTGCACCGCGACTCGTGCTTTGGTGAGATCCATGCCGACGTGGCGAGCCGCGTCGACGATCGTGTAGATGGCGCCTTGCGCGGTGGCCTCGTTTCGGCCTTCGGAGCCGCCCAGAGCGATTGGCTTGCCGGTCACGACGCCCGGGACGGTGTATCCCGCATGCATGGAGAACGTGTCCATCATCCAGGCCATGGTCTGAGCGTTCGTATTGACGTCGGGAGCGGGGATGTCGCGCTCAGGGCCGATGAACACGCTGATCTCGGTCGTGTACCGTCGGGTCAGGCCCTCGACCTCTCGCAGGCTGAGCCTCTTGGGGTCCACGACGACCCCGCCTTTGCCGCCGCCGAACGGGATCCCCACGACGGCGCATTTCCAGGTCATCCACATCGCCAGGGCTTTGACTTCATCGATCGTCACGTCCTGGTGATAGCGAATGCCACCCTTGGCAGGGCCACGGGAGAGATTGTGATGGACGCGATACCCGGTGTAGACCTCCACCGACCCGTCGTCCATCTTCACCGGGAAGTGGACCGTCAGGCTTCGTCGCGGTTCTCGCAGCACCTTCCGGAGGCCCGGAGATAGGTCGAGGCGCTCGGCTGCCAGGTCGAACTGGCTCTGGGCGACGTCCCACGCGTTGATCGTGGGGACTAACTGTTCGGTCGCCATCGGCTGGATACCCTCCTGCCGTGCCGTCCTCAGCGAGGCGACGCGCCCTCGGCACGCCCACTCGCCGGCGGCTGCAGCATGTCGTGGAGGCCTTCCGCTTTGTTCGGAGAGCAGCACCACGGGCACCACTTGGGTTCGAGTATAGGCGCCCGCGGGCGGTTCGCCAACGCCGGTGGTAATCGGTGCGCAGGCCGATTGTCCTAACGTTGTGAGAGTTAGAAACGTGTTCCGCCATACAAACCGTGGGTAGAAAGGCCGGACTGCCCCACATCTGTGATCAGAATTCGCGAACGAGCACGCCGGCGTACCCTCCAGGCCCGACGTGCGCGCCGATGACCGGCCCGATCAGCTGCTCGGTGACGACAGCAGGGGCCGGTTCGGGCATCTGGGCGAGCACTGCGTCGCGGAATTCGACCGCGTCCACGGGCGGCGAGTACAGGATGTACAGCTCATCCACCTTGCGGTCGGTCATGAGCTCGATCATCCGCTGGCGCGCTTTCGCCCGGGTTCGGGGCTGGTCCAATGGAACGATGAGGCCGCCTTCCATCGTCATGATTGGCTTGATCGAGAGCAGGCCACCGATCGCCGCCTTGGTTGCCCGGATACGCCCGCCTTTGCGCAGGTAATCGAGCGTATCGAAGCCGACGAAGAGGACGGTCCTCGCGCGCAAATGCTCGATCTCGGCCACGATCTCGACGTGCATGGAGCCCGCAACCGCCATTCGCGCGGCGTGGATGGCCAGCGCGCCGATGCCCATGGAGGCCAATCCCGAGTCCACGATCTCGATATTGCGACCCGGCAGCATCTCCCTGGCCATCTGGGCGTTGCGCACGGTCGACGAGAGTCCCCCGCTCAAGCCCACGAATACGACGCTGTCATAGCCCTCCGCGAATGACTCCTCGAACGCTTCCTTGAAGAGCCCCACGCTCGGCGCCGCGGTGCGGGCGAACGGACAATCCGGAGCGCTCATCTTGGCCCAGAACTCCGCGGGCGAGAGATCATTCGGCGACTGGAAGCTGTTCTCCCCGAACGAGACTGTCAGCGGCACTTGCCGGATCTTGTACTCCGCGAGCTGGGCGGGGGACAGGTCGGATCCGGAGTCGGTGACGACGGCGACGGTCATCGTTCTTCCTTTGCTGGCGGGTCTGCCCTTGGCGCTTGTGCCGGCCGCGGCCCCACCCCCGCGGCGCTCTCAAGAGTAGCGCGCGCCGAACGGGCAAGGTCCGCCGGCACAACGGACGTGGCTTTGAGTGGGCGGCCGACCTGGCCCGCAGCCTCCCGCGACCGGAGGTTGAGCAGCGCCGCGAGCCCGATCACGAGCAGACCGCCGGTCGCCACGACGAGGCCGTCGATGCCGTTCCACCAGGCCGCAAGACCGCCGATCAGGGCACCGAGAACCTGCCCCAATCCCAGGAACACCGAGTAGAGGCCCATGATCGCGCTTCGATCTTCGTTGAATCCCTCGCTCACGTCGGCCAACAGACCCAGGGCTGCGGGAGTCGCTCCGGAAAGCACGAACAGCGCGACCAGGCCGATGCCCACCAGCACGCACAGCAGCACGACCGAGACTCCGCCCAGGTGGTTGATCGCGAGAATATCGACGGCCATGACCACGAAGGCGGCCAGTCCCCAGAGCAGCATCGTGGTGCGGCGGAAGCGTGCATACACGGCACCCCAGAAGACCAGGCCGAGCCCGAAGAAGACCGCGAAGACGGCCTCGCCCAAGCCGATTGCCGTCGGCGAGGCTCCCTGCATCAGGAACTGGCCCGAATCGTGCTTGTTGCCGGTCAGCAGGAGCGGGGCGTGCGCTGCCCACAGGCCCAGGATCGCGTTGATCGCGAGCCAAGTCGGCGCGAAGAGCAGAACGGTCCGGCTGGTCGCCATCCGCCAGTAGCGAGACAACTCGCCACCCGCTCGGCCTTCCTCTCGCGTCGAAATCACCGCCCTCTTCGCAGGCGGAGCCTCGGAGACGCCATACGCGTACAGGACCAGTGCCACGAGATAGAAACCGCAGTTGAGGAAGAAGGCCGGCCGGCCAAAGGCATCCCACAGGACCCCGGAAAGCGCCGGGCCTATGGCGAGCATCCCGCCGAGAGACACCAGTTCGAACGTCGAGACGACCCGGCCGCGTAGCACCTCGTCGTCGGCCGTCTCGGCAGCTATGAAGCCCAGGGTGGAAGGGATCGAGGCGGCGGTGGAACTGCCCTCGAGGAGCCGGGTGACAAACAGCACGGGCATCATCGTGGTCATCGCCGTCATCAGAACCGCGACCGAGCCGAAGAGCGGACCCAGCACCATGATCACCTTGCGGCCGTAGCGGTCGGCCAGGATCCCGAAGAAGATGGCACCGGTCAGTTCCGTGGCGTAGAAACCGCCGTGCAGGATGGCGATGGGCCCCTGCCCGCCGCCCGATCCCTTCGTCAGGTCGTTGACGAAGAAGACGAGCATGCCGCCGGTGATGGCCGTGCTGATTCGGAGAACGAAAGTCGCGACCAGCATGGACACAATCGATCGGTTCATCGGATGGATAGCCTAACGGGACCGGCGATCGGATGTGACTGCAGAGCGGATTGGCATTGCGCGGCCTGGGTAGCCTGCCGGGACGGGTCTATACTCGGGTGGCCGGTGGCTCGCCGCGCTCACATCGCCCCGGCCACCGGTTTGGCCTGCCTTTCAGGGTTGGCTCGACAGAGAAGCGGGAGTGAACTCGTGTCGTCCAATGTGGGACAGAACTACCCGTACTCCACCGAAACCGAGCAAGAGCGCGCCCGCCGCGTGGAGGCCACCGTCGCGGCCAACAAGGGACTCAGGGAGAAGATCCAGGCGGAGTCGCTAGGCCTCGAGAGCGGCGACCGCTGGTGGGTATGGAAGTGTCCGAACGCAGGCTGCCGGGGGCTGATCCATTCGGCCGGATACGCCCGCAACGCACACGCCGTTTATGCCCTCTGCGACACCTGCGGCAACACGTACCTGCGCTGAGCCGCACACCGCGGCCCGAGTCTGGCGAGCCCGAGCAACGTAGACGCAGTCGGCGAACGGCCGGCATGCAGTCGGGCCATGGGTCAGGCTTGGCCAACGCTTGCATTGGGCCGTCGCGGCCCGCATGATCCCTCCAGCACAGCTTGAGGAGGCTTCATGGAGTTCCCGCTGTCGTGCTGACTCGTCTGCGCGCTCCGAAACTACGTGACGATGACGATGTGCCGTCGGCCGTGGAGCAGTCGATGTCCGGCCGGCGGATTGTCGAAGCATCGCGTCGAGCGCGCTCCTACATGTCGGCCCGCATGGAGCGGGTTTCAGACCATGTCTCGGAGCGAGTTGCGCGCCTCCCTGCCGCCGCCAGAGTGGACCGGCCGACCCGGCGCCGCGCAGGCGTCTTCCGCCGCGCCATGCGCCGCGAAGCCACGCGAATCCGCGATCCCAAGCGGCTACTGATCATCGTCTCGCTCGGGGTCCTGGGCGGCTTCATGCTGGCGTGCCTGATCGCTCGCGGCGAGCCGGCCGGAGCCGATGCGCGCGCTTACTGGGCCGCGGGTCGGTTGTTCCTCAACGGCGGCGACCCATACCACCCCACGGGTCCGTTCATGCCGTACGTCTACTCCCCCTGGATGCTGCCTTTCTTCGTGCCATGGTCGATGCTGCGCTGGGACGTGGCCTGGTTCGCGTGGCGGGGAGCGACGGTAATCGGCCTGTTGTGGTCCATCCACTGGGCATACAAGAGACGACCGTTCCCCACGGCGGTACTTCTCATCGCGCTCGCCTTCCCGATCGCTGCCAACCTCGACACCGGCAACATCAATCTGCCACTGGCCCTCTTGCTCTTTGGGTCGCAATTCGTTGGCCCGGTCGGCGCGGGATTGTTGTGGATGATGGCTACCACGGTGAAATGGGTTCCCGCTCTCTTCTTACCGTTCCTTACGCCGCGGGGCAGGTTGTGGGGTGTCATCTGGCTGGTGATCGCCGGCGTCCTGACCGCTCTCACCCTGCCGGCGACACTCATCCAACTCCAGGTCCTGTTCGGTTTCCCAAGGCCACCGCGCGTGGACTACTTCGTCTTCGTGTGGGCCGCCGTGCCGTGGATGTGGCGCAACCCGAACGCCTTCCGCTTCCTCATGCCACAAGCCTGGCCGGGCATCGCCCATGCCGGTCGAGCCGGAGCGTCGCTCTGGCTCGAACACTGGCGGCGCAGCCCGGAACGAACAGTCGACACCCTTCGCCGCGTGATGACCTCCCGCGTCCGCACCTTCCTTGGATTGCGCGGCGCCTAGCCTCGGCATCCGTTCCGTCAGGCCTTCGAGGGACCGGAACCCGCAGTCCTGCATCACCACGAGCGCTTCGACGGAACGGGCTACCCCTACGGGCTCAAGGGCGCCGAGATCCCGCTGGCGGCGCGCGTGGTCGCAGTCGCCGACGCCTTCGATGCCATGACGACCGATCGCCCATACCGGAAAGCCATCCCGGTCATGGAGGCCATCGACCGCCTAGATGTCGACGGTGGGCAGCAATGGGATCCCGATGTCGTGGAG